>JAANMW010004071.1_pt1 | contig 10372 bp, 11 predicted proteins | sample 7279671 | NCBI WGS metagenome assembly JAANMW01 (sample SAMN14094541, study PRJNA606508) | bioreactor metagenome | isolation source: A lab-scale SPAN reactor treating ammonium-rich wastewater day 247 | place: Ireland: Galway | collected 2017-09-19
TCAACAAGTCTGTTCTGATCTGGTACAGCCCCGAAGAAATGTTCAACCTGGTCACCGGGGTGGACCAGTACCCGCTGTTTCTGCCCTGGTGTGATCGGGCGCGGGTGCTGGAGCAGGACGACAGTGGCATGCTGGCCGAGGTGGGTATCTCGCTCAGTGGCATTCGTCAGACCTTTGTGACCCGTAATCTGCACGACCCGGGGCGACGGGTTCAGATGCAATTGGTCAAGGGGCCATTTTCGCGTCTCGACGGCGATTGGCATTTTCATGGTGTGGGAGATGGTAGCCAGCGTGCTTCGCGTGTCGAGTTGCAGCTGAACTACGGCTTTGATAGCGCACCCTTGGCAGCGCTGATAGGGCCGGTTTTTGACCGCATTGCCGGGAGCATGGTCGATGCCTTCGTCAAACGTGCTGAGCAGGTCTATGGGTGATCCGAGCGCCTCTCAGGCGGTTCTGCACATCACGGTGGTCGCCTCGGCGGCGCCGGGGGACGTGCAGGAATGTATGGTGACCTTGCCAGAGGGGGCCACCGTGGCGGATGCACTGGCCGCAAGTTGCCTGGAGGGCTTGGCACCTTGGCCCGGTGCAGTGTGCGGTATCTGGGGCCGTGTGGTGGAGCAGGACTGCGTTCTGCGCGCGGGTGACCGCGTGGAGATGTACCGCCCGCTCACTGTTGACCCCAAAACGGCCCGGCGGCAGCGTTTTGCGCGCCAGGGTGCCCGCACCACCGGCTTGTTTGCCCGGCAAAGGCCGGGCGGCAAGGCGGGTTATTGACGCCTGGCACACAAGGGATCAGCGTTTGCAGTCGGCGTCAATGATGCCCTGGATGCGCTTGATCTCGGCATTGCGGCCGGCTTCGTCAAGAAAAACCCGTTCGCCCTGGGCGTTGGTCTGCTTCATGGGTGTGCCGGATTCCAGGCCAGCCTTGGCTTGCTGCGCCCGCTTGCAGTTTTCTGCGCGGACAGCGGCCTGCTTTTCGTCCTGAGCCTTCTTTTTGGCTGCCTCGTCGGCTTCAGCCTGGGCCTTCTTCTTCTCTAGCTCCTTGTCCTTACCGGAGGCAGCAGGTGCGCTGGCGGGTTTTGCTGGCGCAGGCGCAGCCGCCGCGTCGGTCTCGCCCGCGTCGTTGGTCGGTGCCGTTCGGGCTGCTGGAACAAAGCGAGGTTGCTTCAGGATCTTGCCTTCTGGAATATCCTGTGGAGGAGCGCGGTCACTGAAAACCTTGCGCCCATCCTTGTCCAGCCATTGCCACTGCGCCATGGCCCCCGCGGACCAAACGCAGACCACTGCCATCAGAATGTATTTGTGCAATTTCATGTTGCAAGTTTATCTCTGAGTGCCAAGCTCGGGGTAACCCCTTGTCACGGGTACAATCTTTCTTTTGGAGCCTTCTCATGCGCCTTCTTGGAAAAGCGCTCACCTTCGACGATGTGTTGTTGGTGCCAGCGTACTCCCAGGTCCTGCCAAAGGACACGTCCCTCGCGACAAAACTCTCCCGCAATATCCAGCTGAATCTGCCTCTGGTGTCCGCCGCCATGGACACGGTGACCGAGGCGCGTCTAGCGATTGCCATTGCCCAGGAGGGTGGCATCGGCATCGTGCACAAGAATCTGACTGCGCAGGAACAAGCCGCTCACGTGGCCAAAGTCAAACGCTATGAATCGGGTGTCGTGCAGGATCCGGTCGTCATCACGCCCGAGCACTCAGTGCTGCAAGTGCTGCAGCTTTCTGAGCAGCTCGGTATTTCGGGCTTTCCTGTGTGCGATGGGGGCAAGGTGGTCGGCATCGTGACCGGGCGTGACCTGCGTTTCGAAACACGCTACGACGTCAAGGTGCACCAGATCATGACGCCCCGAGAGAAGCTCATCACGGTGAACGAGCGTGATGGCACGTCTCCGGCGCAGGCCAAGGCGCTGCTCAACAAACACAAGCTTGAACGTATCTTGGTCGTGAACGACGCCTTTGAACTCAAGGGCCTGATCACGGTGAAAGACATCACCAAGCAAACCAGCTTTCCCAATGCCGCACGCGACGCCTCCGGTCGTCTGCGCGTGGGCGCTGCAGTCGGTGTGGGCGAGGGTACCGAAGAGCGCGTAGAGGCGCTGGTCAAGGCAGGCGTTGACGTGATCGTCGTCGATACGGCGCACGGCCACAGCCGGGGCGTGATCGAGCGGGTGCGCTGGGTCAAGCAGAACTATCCGCAGGTCGATGTGATCGGCGGCAACATCGCTACCGGCGCCGCCGCGCTGGCGCTGGTCGAGGCTGGTGCCGATGCTGTCAAGGTGGGTATTGGTCCCGGGTCGATTTGCACCACCCGCATCGTGGCCGGTGTGGGTGTGCCCCAGATCATGGCGATCGACAGCGTGGCCACTGCCCTCAAGGGCACAGGCGTTCCGCTGATTGCGGATGGTGGTGTGCGTTACAGCGGCGATATTGCCAAGGCCCTGGCCGCTGGTGCCAGCACCATCATGATGGGCGGCATGTTTGCCGGAACCGAAGAGGCTCCGGGTGAGGTCATTCTGTTCCAGGGCCGTAGCTACAAGAGCTACCGCGGCATGGGCAGCATTGGCGCCATGCAGCAGGGCAGTGCGGACCGCTACTTCCAGGAGTCGAGCACGGGCAATCCCAACGCCGACAAACTGGTGCCCGAAGGCATTGAGGGCCGTGTGCCCTACAAGGGCTCCATGGTGTCCATCGTCTACCAGATGGCTGGTGGTGTGCGCGCTGCCATGGGCTACTGCGGTTGCGCCACCATTGAAGACATGAACAACAAGGCCGAGTTTGTTGAGATCACCACGGCAGGCATTCGCGAAAGCCATGTGCACGACGTGCAGATCACGAAGGAAGCACCCAACTACCGCGCTGACTGATACAGCAGCCCCGCAGGCCCGAACCCAGTCCACGGTGTTCGGGCCTTTGTCATTTTTTCCTGTCGCCTGCCATGCAACACCAGAAAATTCTCATCCTTGATTTCGGCTCCCAGGTCACCCAACTCATCGCCCGCCGTGTGCGCGAGGCCCATGTTTATTGCGAAGTGCATCCCTGCGATGTGACCGATGAATGGGTGCGTGATTACGCCAAAGACGGTGCGCTCAAAGGGGTGATCCTGTCTGGTAGCCACGCCAGCGTGTACGAGGACACCACTGACAAGGCTCCTCAGGCCGTATTTGAGCTGGGTATTCCTGTGCTGGGTATCTGCTACGGCATGCAAACCATGGCGCACCAGCTCGGTGGCAAGGTAGAAGGCGGCCACCAGCGTGAGTTCGGTTTTGCTGCAGTACGTGCGCGCGGCCATACTGCGCTGTTGAAGGGCATTGCCGACTTCACCACGTCCGAAGGCCATGGCATGCTCAATGTGTGGATGAGCCATGGCGACAAGGTTACCGAATTGCCCCCGGGCTTCAAGCTCATGGCCAGTACCGACAGCTGCCCCATTGCCGGCATGGCCGACGAGAATCGGCGCTTCTATGGCGTGCAGTTTCATCCTGAAGTTACGCATACCGTCCAGGGCAAGGCGCTTCTCGAGCGCTTTGTGCTAGGTATTTGTGGCGCCACACCCGACTGGGTGATGCGCGATCACATCGCCGAGGCCGTAGCAAAGATTCGCCAGCAGGTGGGTGATGAAGAGGTCATTCTGGGTCTCTCGGGCGGTGTGGATTCGTCCGTGGCCGCGGCGCTCATCCACCGTGCCATTGGCGATCAGCTCACCTGTGTGTTTGTGGATCACGGCCTGCTGCGCCTGAACGAAGGCGACATGGTCATGGACATGTTCGTCGGCAAGCTGCACGCCAAAGTCATCCGCGTGGATGCCAGCGAGCTGTTCCTGGGCAAGCTCGCCGGTGTGAGCGAGCCCGAAGCCAAGCGTAAGATCATTGGCGGTCTGTTTGTCGATGTGTTCAAGGCAGAGGCCGCCAAGCTCAAGGGCGACGGAGCGAAGGGCGAGGCGGGAGGTCGCACCGTCAAAGGCGCGACGTGGCTGGCCCAGGGCACCATCTACCCCGACGTGATTGAATCCGGCGGTGCCAAGAGCAAAAAGGCCGTCACCATCAAAAGCCACCACAACGTGGGCGGCCTGCCAGAGCAGCTGGGCCTCAAGCTTTTGGAGCCTCTGCGCGACCTGTTCAAGGACGAGGTGCGTGAGCTGGGCGTGGCCCTGGGCCTGCCGCCCGAAATGGTCTACCGCCACCCCTTTCCTGGCCCTGGCCTGGGTGTACGCATCCTGGGCGAAGTGAAGAAGGAATACGCCGACCTGCTGCGCCGTGCAGACGCCATCTTTATCGAAGAATTACGCAATTTCACCGACGCTGCGTCGGGCAAGACCTGGTACGACTTGACGAGCCAGGCCTTCACGGTGTTCCTGCCAGTGAAAAGTGTGGGCGTGATGGGCGACGGCCGCACCTACGACTATGTCGTCGCACTGCGCGCCGTGCAGACCAGTGACTTTATGACCGCCGATTGGGCTGAACTGCCTTACGCCCTGCTGAAGAAGGTATCGGGCCGCATCATCAACGAAGTGCGTGGTATCAATCGAGTGACCTACGACGTGAGTTCCAAGCCGCCTGCAACGATCGAGTGGGAGTGAAATCAAGTCCTTCGGGGACTATCGCCGGCTATCGTAGAACTGCCGTAACGTGTTGATTTAAAAGAAAATACGTCACGACTGCTATCGGTGGCTATCGCCGGCCAGCAGAACAGGTTGGCGGTGGAACTGGCGGTAAGAACTGAGGGCCGGATTAAGACCGTCCCGTTCACTATTCAGACCAAACCCGTCTTTGACGGTAAAGGTCTCCTCGGGAAAGCTTCTTTTATGCGGCTTTCCCGGCATCAGCAGGTCTCCTGGCCCCTGACGGTAAAAGCCGTCACGAAACAGGAGAAAGACCTCGATGCTTACCGACACCGCACTGCGCAATCTCAAGCCTAAGTCCAAGATTTATAAGGCTTCAGACCGCGACGGGATGTACGTAACGGTATCGCCAACCGGTACCGTCACCTTCCGCTACGACTACCGTCTCAATGGACGCCGCGAAACCCTCACCATTGGTCGCTACGGACCTGCCGGTATTTCGCTGGCTCTTGCCCGTGAAAAGCTGATCGACGCCAAAAAGGCCGTCGCTCAGGGCAAGTCCCCTGCGCTGGAGAAGCAGCGCGAGAAGCGCCGCCTGACCGCCGCCAAGACTTTCGGCGAGATGACCGCGAAGTGGCTGGTGGGCGCCCGGATGGCCGACAGCACCAAGGCGATGCGCAAGAGCATCGTTGATCGGGACATCTTGCCGGCCTTCGAGAACCGGCAGCTCAACGAAATTGCCTCCGACGATCTGCGAGCCTTGTGCAACAAGGTGAAGGAGCGCGGAGCGCCCGCCACTGCGGTGCATATCCGCGACATCGTGAAGCAGGTCTATGCCTTCGCCATCTTGCATGGCGAGAAGGTGGAGAACCCTGCTGCCGACGTGGGGGCTGCGTCGATCGCGACCTTCGTACCAAAGGATCGCGCCTTGTCGCCGCTTGAGATCCGTCTGATGGCGCGACAGATGGAATCGGTGGCGACCTATCCGACCATTCGGCTGGCGCTACGCATGATCCTGCTGACGCTGGTGCGCAAGAGCGAGCTGATCCAAGCCACCTGGGATGAGGTTGATTTCGAGAACGCGACCTGGACCATTCCGAAGCAGCGGATGAAGGGGCGCAATCCCCATGTGGTCTATCTCTCGCGCCAGGCCCTCGACATCTTCGTGGCACTCCACACGTGCGCGGCCGGCTCCAAGTTCGTGCTGCCGTCGCGCTATGACGCCGACCGCTGCATGTCTAATGCGACCCTCAACCGGGTCACGCAGATCGTGGCGGAACGGGCCAAAGCCGCCGGCCTGCCGTTGGAGCCGTTCACCGTCCATGACCTGCGCCGCACCGGCTCGACGCTTCTCAACGAAATCGGCTTCAACCGCGACTGGATCGAGAAGTGTCTGGCTCATGAGGACGGACGTTCTTCGCGCTCGATCTACAACAAGGCCGAGTACGCCGAGCAGCGGCGTCACATGCTGCAGGAGTGGGCCAACATGGTCGATGCCTGGATCGACGGGCAGACCTATGTGCCGAAGCTGATGCCGGAAAACGTCGTCGTTCCGATGTTGAGCGCAACGGTCTGACAGGGCAGATAGGTTGTCACTTGACAACCTATCCAATCATCCCCATACTGGAGATCACTGATGGCCCGTTCATCTCATCCGAAGAAAGAGGTTGAGGAAGCTCTCAGACATGCCGAAGGGCAGGGCTGGCGCGTCGAAATAGGCGGCAGCCATGCCTGGGGGCGGATTTACTGCCCGTACAACGACGAGGAATGCCGCTGCGGCGAGTTCTGCATCACGTCGATTTGGAGTACGCCAAAGAACCCCGGCAACCACGCCCGCGCTTTGCGGCGTGTCGTGGACAACTGCACCACGCATCGCAAGCAGCGCGAGGCTGGTGACGATGCCAAGGAGTAGCGCGATGGAATACACCTTCACCTTGAAGTACCAGCTTGCCGACGACGACCGCGACCCGGACGTGCTGATTGAGCGCCTGGGCGAAGCCGACTGCGACGATGCCTTGGTCGGCATCGGCCAGCCGGGACGGCTGGCGCTGGAGTTCACCCGCGAGGCAGCCGACGCGGAGGCTGCCGTGCGTAGTGCGTTGGCTGCCGTGCGCAGTGCCATACCGGCGGCTAAGCTGATCGAAGTCGCACCTGATCTGGTCGGGCTGACCGACGTGGCCGATATCGTGGGTGTTTCCCGGCAGAACATGCGCAAGCTCATGCTGGCGCATCCGGGCAGCTTTCCTGCGCCGGTGCACGAGGGCAGTGCGTCGATTTGGCACCTGGCCGACGTACTGACCTGGTTGCAGGCCAAGGGCAGCTATTCGCTGGCCAAGGACGTGCTGGATGTGGCGCGGGTAGCCCTGCAGGTCAACGTGGCGAAGGAGGGTCAGCGGTTGCCGCGATCGGCATCCAAGGAACTACAGGCCCTGGTCGGATGAGGCGCATCGCCGGCATCATCCTTCGCTCGAACCCGTCCGAACAGGGCGGGTTTTTCGTAGGTGGACATCCGGTTTCGAGCTGCTGCCGCGAGGGGCTTGCTTGCGTTCTTCGATCCAGGCTTCCACTTCGGCCAGGTCCCACACGACGCAACGAGGCGTCAGATTGAAGCGACGCGGGAATTCGTCGCGGCGCTCCATTTCATAGATGGTCGTTTCAGCTAGAGGAACGATCTGCCGCAGCTCCTGACGGCGGATGGTCCGGCGAAAGGGCAAAACGCTGGACTTCGGAAACTGTGGGAGTTCCCCATAGGCGGCCGAGCCGGGCAGCGGAGCGGCTACGGGGCTCGTGGATTCTTGGGCTCCGCCCTTTTTGGGTAACGGGGTATTCTCCATATCGCACTCCATGAGTGTTGATGCCGCAAACCATGAAGCAATGGTGGCTTTCATTGGCTATCGGCGAAACTCGTTGGGGCGTAGCGGGGCGTACTAATGAATAGATAACTACAGAAAGGGCAGGGACATGGCGACGGTGATGGTTTCTCCAATCCATTTTGAGGATTACAGCGGCATCCAGTTCGAGCGTCTTGTCTTTGCATATCACGTGCGTGCAGGTTGGCACGACCTTATCTGGCGCGGGCAATCCGGGGGCGACCAAGGGCGAGACATCACGGGCGTTGAACCTCTTGATGATCAGCCAGCCCGCAAGACCATCATCCAATGCGCGAACCGGGACACACTGACCTTGGCGAAAGCTAAAGGCGACATGACCAAGGCGGTCAAGGTCGCAGGTGGGATGCCCGATGCCTTCAAATTGTTTCTCGCGGCGCTGTTTCGGACACCAGCCGAAGCCGGATCGAGCAGGCTGCTGCGTCCCTTGGCGTGGCCCATGTGACGATCTGGTCGGCTGTGGAGTTCGAGGAAAATCTGCGGCTTCGTGCTGAGTACCTACTGCATCGTTTTGTCCAAGGCTGTTGGCGCCGATTGAATCTTGACAGTGTGTGCCGATCCAACTTTGATAGGGGGCGTGTAGCCAGTATCTGCTAGGCTAGCTGTGGATAACTATAGCCTCCTACTGGGCTTGCACCTCCAGACTGGTTTCTGTTTTTCTATTCATTTCTCTGGATTTGATCTTTCCCTTTGCCTCCTTGGAGCTGTGGCGGAAGCGGTAGGACTCATTGCCGGTTTCAACGATGTGGCAGTGATGGGTGAGCCGGTCCAGCAGTGCCGTGGTCATCTTGGCATCACCGAAGACAGCGGACCACTCGGCAAACGTCAGGTTGGTGGTGATCAGAACGCTGGTGTGCTCATAGAGTTTGGACAGCAGATGGAACAGCAATGCTCCACCGGCCTGGCTGAATGGCAGGTATCCAAGTTCATCCAGAATGACCAGGTCCATGCGCATCAAGCTCATGGCTATGCGCCCCGGATTTCCCTTGGCCTTCTCTTGCTCCAACGCATTGACCAGATCCACCGTCGAGTAGAACCGGACACGTTTGGAATGGTGCGTCAGCCCATTGATTCCCAGCGCCGTTGCCAAGTGGGTTTTGCCGGTGCCAGGACCACCAATCAGGACAACGTTCTGCGCATCGTCGGTGAAGCTCAGGTCCGCCAACCTCTTGATCAGCACCTTGTCCACGGGTGAGACCTCGAAGTCGAAGCCAGCAAGATCCCGGTGAATCGGGAAGCGTGCTGCTTTCATCTGGTGGGCAATCGAGCGCATATGCCGATCCACGTCTTCCGCTTGAAGCAGGTGCTCTATCAGCCAGCGCGAGCTCTGAATCGAGGAGCCGCCATCCTGCTCCATAAGGTCAGCCCAGGCACTGACCATGCCATTCAGGCGCAGTGCCTTGAGCCCGCTTTGCACATCGCGTTTGGATTCAGACATGGATGACCCCTTGGTTATCGTTGTGGGTAGGGCGCAAACGGTCGTAGCGCGCGGTATCGGCCAGCGGGAGGTTGGTCAGTTGCAATGTGGTTTTGGCATGCTCCGGCCTGGGTGGCGCATTCAGCCTAGCCAGCACATTGCGCACATGCTCAGCACTGACACTTCCATTGGGCGTGGCACCTTCAAGGACAAGATCAACCGCCACCAGTACTGCGTCCAAGCCCGCCTGCGGCACGCTGGCCAGCACCTGTGCCATGGTGCGGTCACCGCCAGGGTGCCTCAGAAGGGATTTGCGCAAGCGCTGCAAGGGCTCAGGCAAGTCCAGGAACGGCGCACCGTTGCGCAGTGCGCCGGGCTTGCGCTGCACGAGTTCAATGTAGTGCTGCCAGTCATAGGTGACTTGGCCACTGCCCGGCGTGCGGGCGTGGCTGGCGATGATGGTTTGCGCGCAGGCAATGTCCACCCGATTGGGGTACAGACGCGTGCTGACCAGGTGCCCAGCCCATTCGCAAGGAACGGAGTAGCGATTGCGCGCCACCGCCACCAGACATGTACTACTCACCCGCGCGGGCTTCTCCACATACCCATCAAACAGCACAGGCATGGACATGAGGTGGGGGCGCTCCAACTCCAACATCTCTGCCACCGTGAACTGCTTGTGGATCGGATGCACGGAGTCGGACCACACCGAGCGACACCGCTCGCCCAGCCATGCATTGAGTTCGGCAAACGATCCGAAGCGCCTGCTGGCGGCCTCGATCCAGATCCGCCTGCGACTGTCCTGCACGTTCTTCTCCACCACCCCTTTCTCCCAGCCCGAGGCGACGTTGCAGAAGTCCGGATCAAACAGGTAGTGGCTGCACATGGCCGAGAAGCGTGCGTTGACGATGCGCCCCTTGCCTTTCTTGACCTTGTCCACCGCCGTCTTCATGTTGTCGTAGATGCCACGCCTGGCAACGCCTCCCAATGCATGGAAGGAGCGGGTATGGGCATCGAACAGCATCTCATGGCCCTGCCCAGGGTACGCAACAAGCCAGAAGGCACGACTGGCGCAGAGCTTCAGATGGGCCACTTGCAGTTTGTAGAACACTCCACCAACCAGCAGTCCTTCCTCGCTCCAGTCGAACTGGAAGGCCTCGCCCAACTCGAAGCTCAGCGGCACAAAGGCCTTGGCGGGATCCTTGGCGCTATCCACCCGCCATGCTCGAATGAAGTCAGTCACGGCGCTATAGCCACCCCGGTATCCCTGAGCCTGGATCTGGGCAAACAGCGCCTTGCCACTGCGCCTTGCGTTCTTGGCCCGGTGCGCATCCGTGCGCAGGGCCTGCTCCAGCACCGCCACAAATGGCGTGAGCTTGCCATCAGCCTTCTTGCGCTCGTACTTCGGGGGTATGTCTCCGGGGGCCTTGAGCCACTTCTTGACCGTGTTTCTGGCCAGTCCCGTTCTTCTGCAAATCTCTCCGTCAGAGAGTTGGTCGCGCCACT
>JAANMW010004076.1_pt1 | contig 10351 bp, 1 predicted proteins | sample 7279671 | NCBI WGS metagenome assembly JAANMW01 (sample SAMN14094541, study PRJNA606508) | bioreactor metagenome | isolation source: A lab-scale SPAN reactor treating ammonium-rich wastewater day 247 | place: Ireland: Galway | collected 2017-09-19
GGACCCGCAGGGCCTGGCGGTGATGGGTGCCGAGTACTGGTCCGAGTACCTCGGCAACCCGCCGGTGGTGGGCCTGACGGCACGGCGGGCGGGCTGAGGCGCGGAGCGCAGGCATGGCGCGCGGCATGGACCATCGTGCAGCCGGCGCCGGCGGGGACGAGCGCAGCCTGCCGCGGATCGTCGAGCGGCTGGCGCGCGCGCAGCCGCAGGCGGTGGCCGTGAGCGGCATCGGTGACAGCCTCGACTACGCCGCGCTCAACCGCCGCGCCAACCGCATCGCCGCCTGCCTGGCCGCGGGCGGTGTCGGTCGCGGCAGCCTGGTCGGTCTCGCGCTGCCGCGGGGGAGCGACCTGGTGGCGGCCTTGCTCGGCATCCTCAAGGCCGGGGCTGCCTACGTGCCGCTCGATCCCGGGCTGCCGCCGCGACGCCTGCGCCGCATGATCGAGCGTGTTTCCATGCCGATGCTGGTGACCGGGTCCGCGCTGCTGCCGGTCCTTGGCAGCGGACTGCCGACGCTGTGCCTGGACCGCGATGCCGCCGTCATCGACGGCGCCAGTGCCGGGGATCCTGCCGTCCCGCTGGCAGCGGCGGATCCCTGCTACGTCATGTTCACCTCGGGTTCCACCGGCGAACCCAAGGGCGTGGTGGTCACGCATGGCAACGTCGCGCGGCTGTTCGATCACCTGGGCCCGCAGCTCGGCCTTGGCGCCGCCGATACCTGGAGCCAGCTGCATTCCTGCGCCTTCGGCTTCTCGGTGTTCGAGATCTGGGGTGCGCTGTGCCACGGCGCGCGCCTGGCGCTGGCCCCGGCGCAGGCGCGGGCCGATGCCCTGGCATTGCGCGATTTCCTGCGGCGGGAAGGCGTGACGGTGCTCAGCCAGACACCCTCGGCATTCCGCGAGACGGTGCTCGGCCCGGCGTTCGCCGGCCAGTGGGCATCGCTCGCGGTGCGCCTGCTGGTGCTGAGCGGCGAGGCCGTGCAGGTGGACGACCTGCGGCGCTGGTGGGCCGCGCAGGCATCGGGCAGACCGCGGCTGGTCAACAGCTATGCCATCACCGAGGCCGGCGGCAACGTCATGCTGCGCGAGTACGCGGCGGGCGACGACGATGCGCGCAACATCGGCCTGCCGCTGCCCGACGTGCCGGTGCACATCCTCGATGCCGCCGGCGTGGCCGTGCCGGACGGCGAGGCGGGCGAGCTCCACGTCGGCGGGCCCGGCATCGCCGCCGGTTACCTCGACGATGCCGCGCTGACCGCCAGCCGCTTCATCGACAGCGGGCCGCAGGCCGGGCGGCTGTACCGCACCGGCGACCGCGTGCGCAGGACCGCTGACGGCAGCCTGGAGTTCCTCGGCCGCCTCGACGAGCAGGTCAAGTGGCGCGGCTATCGGCTGGAACTCGGCGAGATCGAGTCGCTGCTGCGGACGCATCCGGGTGTCAGTGCCGCCGCGGCGGCGATCCGCGCCGACGGCTCCGGCGAGGAGAAGCTGGTCGCCTACGTGGTGCCCGGCGGCGGCGCGGGCGCGGCGCGCGAGCCGGAGTTCTGGCCGTCGCTCGGCGGTTACCAGGTCTATGACGATTTCCTCTACGGATTGATGACGAGCGATGCCGTGCGCAATGCCGCCTTGCGCACCGCCTTCGAGCGCCATGCGGCGGACCGCGTGGTGCTCGACCTCGGCACCGGCCCGCAGGCGCTGCTGGCGCGCATGGCGGCGCAGGCCGGCGCACGCCACGTGTATGCGGTGGAACTGCTGCCGGCCGCGGCGGAACAGGCGCGCGCCGCGGTGGCCGCCGCGGGCCTTGCCGGGCGCATCACCGTCATCACCGGCGACGCCGCGACGCTGCAGCTGCCCGAGGCGGCCGAGGTCTGCGCGCAGGGCATCATCGGCAACATCGGCAGCGCCGATGGCATCGCCGCCATCTGGAATCGCGTGCGCAGCCAGTTTGCCGCCGGCGCGGTGGCGATACCCTCGCGCTGCACGACGCTGATCGCGCCGGTGGAACTGCCCGCGGCACTGCGCGCCTCGCCGAGGCTGGCACCGCTGGCGCTCGACTACGTGCGCCGCATCTTCGCGGCCGAGGGCCGGGCCTTCGATCTGCGCCTGTGCCTGCGCAACCTGTCACCCGGCCAGCTGCTGGCGCCACCCCGGGTATTCGAGGACCTCGACTTCGCCGGTGCACTGCCCGAGGCGCACGCCGGCGGCGCCCGCTTCGAACTGGCCCGGGCCGGCCACTTCGACGGCTTCCTGCTGTGGACGGTGGTGACCACCACGCCGGGCTGCGTGATCGATTACCTCGAGCACCAGCACGCCTGGCTGCCGGTGTTCATGCCTTTGCCGGTGGACGGGCCCGCGCTGTCCGCGGGCGCGGTCATCGAAGCCGGATGGCAATGGCAGGCCGGCCGCGATGGCCTGTTCCCCGACTACCAGCTCGAGTCCCGCTACAGCATTGGCGGACGCAACGAGCACCACCGCTACCTGACGCGCCACCACGAGACGGCGCAGTGCGGCACCGCCCTGCACCGGCGCCTGCTCGAGTTGCCCGAGGCCGCCGTCGATCGCGTCGCGCCCGGCGACCTGCGCGCCTGGCTGGCGCGCCATCTGCCCGAGCCCCTGCTGCCCAACGCCTGGATGTACCTCGACGCCCTGCCGCTCAACACCAGCGGCAAGCTCGACCGGCGCGCGCTGCCGGCGCCCGCGGCACGCACCTGGGGCGGGCAGGGCGGTGCGCCGCAGACGGCGCTGGAATCCGACCTCGCCGCGCTCTGGGCGGAGATCCTCGGTGTCGCCGCCGTGGGCATGCAGGACAACTTCTTCGACCTCGGCGGCGATTCCATCGCGGCGGTGCGCCTCACCACCCAGTTGCAGCAGCTGCTCGACGCCGACGTGATGCTGGCGGCGATCTTCGAGGCACCGACCCTCGCCGCGCTCGCCCGCTACCTCGGCGAGCGTCATGCCGCTGCGGTGAGTACCCGCTACGGCACCGTCCGCAGCCGCAGCCCGGCGCAGCAGGCCGGCATGCCCCGCCAGCACGACGAGCCATGACCGCCTCCGGCGTGCTCGCGCAGCAGCGTGGCACGATGCCCGCGGCCGGGGACGGCCACCTGCCGCTGAGCCCGGCGCAGCAGGGCTTCTGGCTGCTGCAGTCGCTGGATCCGGCCAGCACCGCCGCCAACGAGCAGTTCGCCCTCTTCCTCGACGGGCCGCTGGACCGCGGCGCGCTGGCGCAGGCCTGGCGCGGCGTGCTGGCACGTCACGAGATCCTGCGCGCCCGCTTCGGCGCCGACGATGGCCTGCCCTGGCAGCGTTTCGACGCCGGACCCGGCGAGGCACCGCGCGAGGTCGCCGGACTGTTTTCGCCCGGGGCGCTGCTGGCCTTCGCAGCCGGGGAGATCGCTAGGCCCTTCGACCTCGCCAGCGGGCCGCCGCTGCGCGCGGTGCTGCTGCAACTCGGTCCGGATGAGCACGTGCTGCTCGTCACCGTGCATCACATCGCCGCCGATGGCCTGTCGGTGGCAGTGATCCGTGACGATCTCGCGGGACTCTATGCCGACCTGGTCGCCGGCCGCGCCACGGAGCCGGATGCGGCGCCAGGCTACGGTGCCTTCGCACTGGACGAGCAACGCCAGGCAGGCAGCGCGCGGCAGGCCCGGCATCTCGACTGGTGGTGCCGGCAACTGGCCGGCGCGCCGGCGCGGCACTCGCTGCCGCAACGGCTGCATGAGGCTTCGCGCCCCGCCGCAGGCGGCAGCCGCCGCATCGCCTTCGGGATACCGGCCGACACCATGGCGCGGGCGCGCAGCCAGGCGCGCGCCACGGGCGTCACGCTGTTCACGCTGCTGACCGCGGCGCTGCGCGTGTTGCTGGCGCGGCTCGGCGGCCAGGAGGACGTGCTCATCGCCGTGCCGGTCACCCGGCGCGACGATGCGGCGCGCCGGCGCATGGTCGGCTGCCTCATCAATACCGTGGTGCTGCGCACGCCGGTGGCAGCGGACAGCCGTTTCGACGCGCTGCTGCTGCAGGAGCGCGCCACCCTGATCGCCGCGCTGGAGCACCGCGAGCTGCCGTTCCATCGCCTCGTCGAAGCGCTGCCCGGGGAGCGACGCGCCGGCGCGCAGCCGCTGGCGCAGATCCTGCTGCAGTTCGATGTCGCGCCCCCGCCGCGGCAGGCGGGCGGCGTGGGCTTTCGCATCGCGCCGCTGCACGTGCCGCGCGAGTCGGCCTGGGACCTGGAGTGGTCGCTGACCGACCAGGGCGAGGGCCAGGCGCTGCAGGGCCATCTCGCCTATGCCTGCGCGCGCTTCGAGGACTGGGTGGCCGAGGCCATGCCTGGCCAGCTGGCGGTGCTGCTCGATGCCGCCACCCGCGAGCCGCAGCAGCCCGTCGGCCTGCTGCCGCTGCTCGACGACGCGCAACGACGGCGGATGCTGGTGGAGTGGAATGCGACGACGGCACCGTTCCCGCAGGCCGCCACCCTGACCGCCCTGGTCGCGGCGCAGTGCCGGCGCAGCCCGGGAGCGGTGGCGCTGGAATGGGGCGACGGCACGCTGTCCCATGCGGAACTCGCGCGCCGGGTGGACTGGCTGGCGGCCCGGCTCATCGATGCGGGTGCAGGCGCCGGCAGCCGCGTGGCGCTGTCACTGACACCCTCGGCGGAGCTGGTCATCGCCCTGCTGGCGATCCTGCGCACGGGCGCGGCCTGCGTGCCGCTCGACCCGGCCTATCCGCGGGCGCGGCGCGAGTTCATGCTCCGCGACGCCGAGGCCTGTCTGTTGCTGACGCGGGGCACCGCGGACCTGGACAGCGGCGCGACGGTCTGCCTCGACCTCGATGCGCTCGGCGAGCCGGCGCCCGGCGAAGTCGTGCCCGCCGTGGCGGAGGGCGCGGCACCCGGCGATCCCGCTTGCCTGCTCTATACCTCCGGCTCCACCGGGGAGCCCAAGGGTGCCATCGGCACGCATCGTGCCGCGGTCAACCGCGTCCACTGGATGTGGCAGGCCTGCGGCTTCCGCGCGGGCGACGTGTTCTGCCTGCGTACCAGCCTGAGCTTTATCGACTCGCTGTGGGAAATCTTCGGTGCGCTGGCCCACGGCATCCGCCTGGTCGTGCTGCCCGGCGAGGCGGCCCGTGACCCGGCTTTGCTGGTGCCGGCACTCGCGCGCCATGGAGTGACCCAGCTGGTGCTGGTGCCGCCACTGTTGCGCGCGCTGCTGGAATGGGCGCCGGACCTGGGCCGGCGCCTGCCCGGGCTGCGCCACATCATCACCAGCGGCGAGCCGCTGCCGGTGGACCTGTGGGCGACGACCCGCGATGCCCTGCCGGCCGTGCGGCTGCTCAACACCTATGGCAGCTCGGAGATCTGGGATGCCAGCTGCTGCGACACCAGTGCGATCGGGCAGGCTCCGGAGCGCATGCCGATCGGCCGGCCGATCGCCAACATGCGCTGCTACGTGCTCGATGCGCGGCTGCAGCCGCTGCCGCCCGGCGTGGCGGGGGAACTCTGCGTGGCGGGCGTGGGCGTCGGCGGCGGCTACTGGCGCCGCCCGGAACTCGACGCGGCGCGCTTCGTCCCCGATCCCTTCGGTGCACCCGGCGAGCGGCTCTTCCGCAGCGGTGACCGCGCCCGCTGGCTGCCCGATGGCAGCCTCGAGTGCCTGGGCCGCCTCGACCGGCAGCTCAAGCTGCACGGCTTTCGCATCGAACCCGGCGAGGTGGAGGCGGTGCTGCGCGGTTGCGAGGGCGTGGACGATGCCGCGGTACTGCTGCGCGAGGAACAGGGCACGCCGCGCCTGGTGGCCTGGATCGCCAGCGGCGATGCCGGCCTCGATACGGCGGCGCTGGCGGCACGGGCGGCCGGGCGCCTGCCGCCGTTCATGCGCCCCGCCGCCTGGGTGATCCTGCCGAAGCTGCCGCTGACACCGAGTGGCAAGATCGACCGCGATGCGCTGCCCGCCGCGCCGGAGCCGGTGCCGGATGCGGCGGCCCCCGTCGGCGACATCGAGACGCGGCTCGCGGGGCTGTGGTCGGCGGTGCTCGGCATCGCCGCGCCCGGCCGCCACCGCAGCTTCTTCGATCTCGGCGGCCAGTCGCTGCCCGCGCTGCGCGTGCTGGCGCGCATCGCCGGCGAGTTCCGCGTGGCGCTGACCCTCGGGGACTTCTTCGACGCGCCGACCATCGCCGGTCTGGCGGCACGCATCGCCGCAGGCGGTGGCCAGGCGCCGCCACCGGCACCGTTGCCCTTGCCGGCAGACGTGGCGCCGCCGCTGTCCCGGGGCCAGGAGCGGCTCTGGTTCCTCGACCAGCTCGACCCCGCGAGCCCGGCCTACAACATCGCCTGGAGCCTGGTGATCGAGGGACCGCTCGATCCCGGACGGCTGCAGCGCGCGCTCGACAGCGTGGTGGCACGTCATGCGGTGCTGCGCAGCGCCTACCCGGCGCTGGCGGGCCACCCGGTGGCGGTGGTGGCGCCGGCGATGCAGGTCAGCATCGCGCGGGAATCCGTGGCGGACGCCGCGCTGGAAGCGCGCCGCAGCACGCTCGCCCGCGAGCCCTTCGATCTCGGCCGCGGCCCGTTGCTGCGCGCCACGCTGCTGCGCCTGGCGGCGGACCGCCACGAACTGGTGCTGGTCCTGCACCACATCGTCACCGACGGCACCTCCAACGGCATCCTGCTGCGCGAACTGGCCGATGCCTATGCCGGGCGGCCGGCACCGCCGCCGTTGCCGCTGCAGTATGCGGACTACGCCGCCTGGCAACGCCGCGGGCTCGACGACGATGCCAGCCGTGCGCAGCTCGACTGGTGGCAGGCCCGGCTGGCCGGTGCGCCGCCGGCGCTGGAGCTGCCCACGGATTTCCCGCGGCCGGCGGAGCAGCGCTTCCGTGGTGCCTGGATCTGGCGTTCACTCGACGCCCGGGCCGCCGCCGCGCTGCGCGAGTTCGCCGGCGCCCGCCAGGCGACGCTCTACATGCTCATGCTCGCCGCCTTCGATGTCCTGCTCCAGCGCTACAGCGGCCAGGACGACATCGTCGTCGGCACGCCCGTCTCCTCCAGGCCGCAGGCCGCGCTCGAGGGCCTGGTGGGCCTGTTCGTCAACACGCTGGTGCTGCGCACCGACCTCGGCGGCACGCCCGGCTTCGACGAGGTGCTGGCCCGCGTGCGCGCCACCGCCATCGAGGCCTTCGCGCGCCAGGATGTTCCCTTCGAGCGGCTGGTCGAGCGCCTGCAGCCGGGGCGCTCGCTCGCCCGCGCGCCGGTGTTCCAGGTGATGTTCAACCTGGTGCCCATGCCGGCAGCGCCCCTGCGCGCGGGCGATGTCGTCTTCCGGCCAGGCCGGCTGATCGACCACGGCGTGTCCAGCTTCGACCTGGCACTGACCGTGGGCGAGCAGGCCGACGGGCTGGAGCTGCTGTTCGAGTTCGACACCGACCTGTTCCAGGCCCGCAGCATCGAGTGCTTCGCCGATGCCTACCTGGCGCTGCTCGATGCCGTGCAGGCCGCCCCGGGCGAGCCGGTCGCCAGCCTGCCGCTGGCGGATGCCGCGGAGGGCGCGCGCCAGCGCCGGGCGCTGGCCGGCGCGCACTCGGGCGGGCGGCCCGCCCTCGACGTGCTCGCCCTGTTCGCGGCCGCGGTCGCGCAACGTCCCGCGGCACCGGCGCTGCATGCCGCCGGCTGCACGCTGGATTACCGCAGCCTCGACCAGCGCTCGGAGCACATCGCGCGTTGCCTGCTCGCCCTCGGCCTGCGTCGCGGTGACCGGGTCGGCATCTGCCTGCCGAGGATCGCCGACCTCGTCGCCACCCTGCTCGGTGTGCTGAAGGCCGGCGCCGCCTACGTGATGCTCGAGCCGGAGCAGCCGCGGGCACGGCTCGCGTCGATGTTGCGCGATGCCGGGCCCGCGCTGCTGGTCGTCAACGCCGCCACGCGCGCGGCGCTGCCGGAGCCCGGCGTGGCCTGCCTCGACCTCGATGCGGCGGCGATGCCGGATGCACCGGTGGCAGCGGCGCTGCCGGTGCCTGTCGAAGCCGATGACCTGGCCTACCTCGTCTATACCTCGGGCAGCAGCGGCGAGCCCAAGGCGGTGGCGGTCAGCCGCGGCAACCTCGCGGCGACCTTCGATGGCTGGCGCGAGGCCTATGGCCTGCTGGACAGCGACGTGCACCTGCAGCTGGCCAATGCGGCCTTCGATGTCTTCACCGGCGACTGGACGCGCGCACTGCTCTCCGGCGCACGGCTGGTGCTGTGCCCGCGGGAGCTGCTCGGCGAACCCGGGCGCCTGCACGGATTCATGCTGGAGCAGGGCATCACGGTGGCGGAGTTCGTGCCCGCCGTGGTCCGCCCGCTGCTCGCCTGGTGCATGGAGGGCGCACGTCGCCTCGATGGCCTGCGGCTGCTGGTGGTGGGCTCGGAGGCCTGGCAGCCGGCCGAGTACCAGGCGCTGCGGCGTCTCTGCGGGCCCGGCGCGCGCGTCATCAACTCATACGGCGTGGCCGAGGCGACCATCGACAGCGCCTGGTTCGAAGGCGATGCGCGGGGCGCCGCACGCCTGCCCATCGGCCGGCCCTTCGCGCAGGCCACGCTGCAGATCCTCGACGCGCGCGGCCAGCCGGTACCGGCCGGCATGCCCGGGGAGATCTGCATCGGTGGCCGCGGCGTGGCGCAGGGTTACTGGCGCCGGCCCGCACTGACCGCGGCGCGCTTCGTCGCCGATCCCCGGGAGCCGTCGCGCAGGCTGTATCGCACGGGTGACCGTGGCCGGCTGCGGGCCGATGGCCTCGTCGAGTTCCTCGGGCGCCTGGACGGGCAGCTGAAGCTGCGGGGCCTGCGCCTGGAGCCCGGGGAAGTGGAAGCGGCGCTGGCGGCATGCCCCGGTGTCGCGCAGTGCGCGGTGGGCCTGCACCATGCGACGGCGGGCGAGCCGCTGCTGGTGGCCTGGGTGGTGGAGACCGCACCCGGCGCCTGCAGCGCCGATGGCCTGCGCACGGCGCTGCGCCAGCTGCTGCCCCAGCCGCTGGTGCCCGCGCGGTTCCGGTTCCTGACGCGCCTGCCGCTGACTTCAAGCGGCAAGCTGGATCGTCGTGCGCTGCCGGCACCGGCCGCCGCGGACGGCACGGCGATGACGGCGCCGGATGCGCCGCGCAGCGCGCTGGAAGCCACGCTCTGCGAGCTGTTCGCCGCGGTGCTGGACGCAGATGCGCCGGCAGGCGTGCACGAGGACTTCTTCGCGCTCGGCGGCCATTCGCTGCTCGCCACGCGGCTGGTGGCGCGCATCCGCGACACGCTCGAGGTCGAGCTGCCGCTGCGTGCCTTGTTCGAGACGCCGACGGTGGCGGGGATCGCCGCGACGCTGGCCGCCGGCACCGCGGCGCCGGTCCCCCCGGTGACCCGCCGCGACGCCACGAGCGCGGCGCCGCTGTCCTGGCCGCAGCAGCGGCTGTGGTTCCTCGAGCAGCTGGAACCCGGCAACGCGGCCTATCACCTGCACCTCGCGTTCCGCCTGCGCGGGGCGGTGGATGCCGCGGCGCTGCAGGCTGCACTGGATGATCTCGTCGCGAGGCAGGCGGCATTGGGCAGCACCATCGGCGTGATCGATGGCGAGGCCGTGCAACGACCGGCAACGGCCGCGCCGCCGCGGCTGGCTCGGGAAGATGCCGGTGCCTGCCCGCGGGCGCAGATCGAGGCCATCCTGCGCGGTCACATCGGCCAGCCCTTCGACCTCGGCCGCGGGCCGCTGCTGCGGGCGGTGCTGCTCGATCTCGCCCCCGGCGAGCAGCTGTTGCTGCTGGTGATGCACCACATCGTCGCCGATGGCTGGTCGATGGCGGTGCTGCTGCGCGAACTGTCGATGTCCTACAACGCGCGGCTCGGCGGCGCGCCCGCGCGGCTGCCGCCGCTGCCCGTGCAGTACACGGACTACGCACTCTGGCAGCGCGACGTGCTGCGCACGGCCGGCTTGCAGGGACAGCTCGGGTACTGGCAGCGACAGCTGGCCGGGCTGCCGGAGCGGATCAGCCTGCCGACCGACCGGCCGCGGCCCGCCGTGCAGGGCCATCGCGGCGCCTGGCTGACGCTGCCGCTGCCGGCGAAGCTGGCCGATGGCCTGCGCGCGCTGGCGCAGCGCGAGCGGGCGACGCTGTTCATGGTGCTGCTGGCGGGTTTCCAGGCGCTGCTGTCGCGCTTCACGGGCGAGGAGGACATGGCGATCGGCACGCCGGTGGCCGGGCGCGGTCACAGCGAACTCGAGGGGCTGATCGGTTTCTTCGTCAACACGCTGGTGCTGCGCGGTGACCTGCGTGGCAACCCGACGCTGCTGGAGCTGCTGGCGCGCACGCGGCGCACGGCGCTGGATGCCTTC
>JAANMW010004077.1_pt1 | contig 10347 bp, 5 predicted proteins | sample 7279671 | NCBI WGS metagenome assembly JAANMW01 (sample SAMN14094541, study PRJNA606508) | bioreactor metagenome | isolation source: A lab-scale SPAN reactor treating ammonium-rich wastewater day 247 | place: Ireland: Galway | collected 2017-09-19
GTTTCTATGATGAGCTACTTTATAAAGGCGGTTCGTATCTTGTCAATAAATATACTGACGATCTAAAGAGCCTACTGCTCTATGCCATTACAGCTAATAATTCCATTGCTTTTGATATACTGTTTGTTTTTGGCTTTAGATGGGATGAAGAAAGTGCGGCTTTAATCCAACAACAACTCGCAAGCATGAGCTCACCACTGTCACCTGAAATTCATGATCGAATAATTGAATTACATTTATCTTGCTATAGAATCAACAATGATTTGAAATTTTCAAAACCTTTTAATGAAATTGACATTACAGAAGATGATCGCTGTAATATTGGTAATTTGGAAATTAATTTAGCACCACTTCAGGATAGAAAATATCGATTTAAACAAGCCCTAATGGCGCTCACAAGCATACCCGAGATTGCTGAACTGATAAGTCAAGCATTTAATAGACAACCCTTTCAAGTTGCTCTTGTTTCCCCTGCACATCTGTATTCAGAAGGGGATTGTAATTATGTCACGAAGACTGTTCGAGTTGCTAACAATCATTCCATTGATACTATGCTAACTGTCATGGTATTTGAACTTTGTAATACAGTGAACACGCCTTTATCGCAACTTTATACGAGCCATTATAGCAATGCAGACGATTTTGCCTTAGCCGCTGAACGTTTAGAATATCAATCTCACCTGAATTATTTACGATTGTTACGAACACTTGTCACAGCTCATGACTTTATTACTACTTTTGGTTATCAAGGACAGAATATTCAAGCTGGTATTCAACAAAAAATTGATCATACATTTCACTCATTTGAACATTATTGGGAAATTCAAAACGAGAAAGGAAATAAAGATTATAGCCATAGCGAATATTATCGAATCTTTTATAGACAACAACAGCAATTAAGCAATTACCGCACACCAAGCGAAATACAAACTCAAACTATTGATGTTGAGCAAATAACAATTCCTGAGCAACTGCCTGAAAAAGCTCCTGAGGTTACGACACAAGTTTTAGAAACAAAAATAGATCCGATTGTACCAGGTTTCTTATTAACGACAGAACAAATACCTAGCGTAAGCGCTATAGAATCTTACTTTACTTCGCATGTTGCAAAAGCGTTCTTAGAGCTTATTAAAAATAATACAGCAGCCTCAGCAATTATTGTTTCTTTTGGAATGTCAATGACACAAAGCTTTGCAGGCAAAATTGATGAAAACAAATTAAATGCATTTCGTCGTATGAATGCTCGAACACAATGTGCCTTTTTAGAAAGCTATGCATTAAAACAGCAAATGAATAATCGATCCCCGTTAAGGCACGTCGTTAAACCTTAGGTCAAAGTCATAATAAATTGCTATGCTTTGGTTGAATGTCCTAATTAAATGAATGGATAATGCATAAATTTGCCTTAGCACTATTACTACTGTTAATAATAAATCATCCGAGCTCGGCAGAAATAGGTATTCCTAATTACACTGTAAAAAAAACTAGCCGACTCGGACCCATTCCAACCCCTAAAGGCGAAATCGCTTTTAGCGTGTTTAATGATAAGGCAGAACCTGTTATTTACTTTATAGAAATACCTTATAAAGATATTACAGGACATTGTAATGAGACTACGGATTCAGAAAATCATTTTTTTCCGCTATACCCTCGTATTTTTCTTTTGCCATGTCCTGCTAGAACATTGCTTGCAAAAAATGCTAAAGAAATAATCTGGAAATTCCCACTCGATGACTATGAAGGAGAACCTATCGGCTATTCTCCAAACGGCATTATTTTACATTCGTTTGCCAAAGCTAAATTAGATATTCTTTCCTTTGAAAGTGGTAAAATTGCTCAATCTATCCCCAGCACCTTAATACAATGCAAAGAATATCCTCGTGCGGGTTATTATGATAACGCCAATAACGAACTTTATATATTTTGTAAAGAAGGTGTTCTCAAAAAATTGAACATTAAAACATCCGCATTGGAAACCATTTATGAGCCAAAACCACAGTTTCTCACGAATGTTTCAGTGGATATAAGTAATATTAAACTAGATTCAAGCGGTCGTTTTCTTATTTTTTCACAAACAATGCCATCTCGCGTCAATAGTTGGGGAGGCGTTGCTGTTTATGATTTATTAAAAAAGCAAGAAGTTTATCATGAAAAAATCTATCCCTGGTCTTGGCATGTCGATGTTTCTGTCGGTAGCAATCGTGATTTTGCGCTTATTTATAATTGTACCGACGACAATGCTAAAAAAACGTGTGGCAACTACTATCAAATTTTACCAGAGTAAAATCATCTAGTACGCTATTTTATGACACTGCTATTTAGCATGGTGCTTTAGCACCATCATGTCTTGAAGCGTCTATATTATGAAAGCATTAAGATACTTGGAGTAACCAAAGATAATTATGCATTACCTGTATTTAGCGCTAGCTATTATCGGAGAAGTCATTGCTATCAATGCATTGAAAGCTTCTGATGAATTTAGCAAACTTGTACCTGCAACCATTGGCATTTTAGGCTACATGTGCACGTTTTATTTTTTAGTGTTGGCACTACGGGTCATTCCTATCGGGATTGCTTATGCGATTTGGGCTGGCGTGGGTATTATCATGATTGCCGCAGCAGCTTATTTTTTACACGAGCAAGCACTCGATATGCCAGCCATTGTTGGTATAACGCTTATTATTTTAGGGGTCGTTGTCATTCAAGTTTTTTCAACCACCGTTCATACCACAAGCTAGCCCCTCTCTCAAAAACGTTTCCTTACGATTTTAGATATAGTTGGCAAACTCACTTTTGATTTGCGTTAAATTTTGCTATGCTTCGCGGCCTGCAAGTTACACAATTAGGATTATGAAGATGCCAAATAACACGTTTTCTGCAGAAGAAATTCAGACTATTCTGAACTGCAACAAATTATTACATCTTTGGCATCCCGCACTCTCAAAACATATTACATGGCAGCAAAACGATGGTTCTATCGAGGTTTTTGAAGATGAACACTCCGCTTTCGATGAAGATTTAACAACGTTACTTATTCATTGCAGGAAATTTCAAAACCTTGTTGCAAAACGTCTGCAAAATCTTCCTGAAATAACCGCATTAAATTTGCCACAACTTTATAAAAAAGCGCAAATACTACATGGCATGCATTTTTTATTAAGGCATTACCATGATAATATTTATACGAAAGCCGCATACTGTGCCACAAAGATTACTGAATCTACTATTACGGATAATGAAACACCTTTAATAAATCTTGTAGAAAGCCTATTAGAGGAATTGCTCAAAAGTAAGAATCAAATTTCTCAGCTCCAGGAAAAGCAACAGGCTTTACTCAACAAAATATATGTGACAACTTTTCCATTGACCACTGGATTGAATGCAATGAATGGCAATATCTCTGCTGTCATATTCACGCCACGTCAACTAGAGATCAGCCACTTTACCCACAAAGATCAACTGGTGAGTATACGGGCTCATCTTACCGCAGATAATAACGCTTTCTTACAACCAACGACACCCTGGTTCGCAGATCTCACCACTTTTCAATTTTATCAGCAAAACAAAGCTGTCCCGGTGCTACTCCTGGCTTATCCACGCTGGCCAACAGAAACGAATATATCAGCCATGACAATTACCCAGTTTCAAGCCTGCCCAGATGGCGCTCGTGAGCGTTTAGCTCATTTCAGCGCAAACTCTACTATTGGCATACTTCCCTATCAACAGCCTCTTTTAGCAACGACCTTGTGTGGGCCATTCGCAGAACCTGAACAACAGTCACTACTATCCCACTATTTTCAAGCTATGGTTGAAATTGCAAAAGCACATCATTGCTATCAGGTGGTTTGCTTTATACCTTTTGATTTTACCCTTATTGCCCATGCTATGGGTTTTTATAGCGATAACGTTGCAGAAAAAACACGCTGTCAAGATATGCTTGCACAAGCACTTGCCAATAAGCAGGCACTTGAACTTTTAGATGATAGCGAAAATCAATTTGAAGGCAATGAAGAATTATGTCACCCCGTCTATTTTCCGCTCAGTGAAATAGCAACGCGAAAAGTACACTTAGAAGGTCTAGAGCATGTAACAACCTATGCTGAGGCAATTGATAAAATGTCATTGTTCCATCGCAATCCAGAGGAAGGGATTATTCCTGATCCTTACGGTTTCATGACCAAACCCATTTGTTCATTCTTCAATGCGATTAAGAGACGACAAATCACCGGAAGAGCTGTGCCAACGCTTGGAAAAACGTATCTGAGTGAAAAGGTCGATTATATTTGGCTAACCGATAACCAAACTTTATTAGGCATTGGTGAAAGCTCACATCTACCGTCAACTGATCGTAAAATGATGACGCGTATTTTAAAATAACGACACTTGCTTAGTGGAAATAGCGCTTATTCTTTCACCTGGCAGGATAATGCCCACTAAATTAAGTGGATCAACGGCAGCAATCTGCATGTGAAGCAATGGGTGTTCTGGATTTTTACTGCGCCGTAAAGAATCAACGGCTGCTGGAAGCGCAAATTGCTCACCTAAAAAGCCATCGACGAAACGCCCTCCTCGGATCTCGCCTCTTTCTTCTAAACGTCGTAGTGTTAATAAAATCTCTCGCCAACGGGGAATATTTTTCTCTCGCACCAGTAAATCACGGAACACGACACCATAACGTTTTAATAATAGCCAACAGATTGCTTCTAGACGAGTCGATGCCTCAGACTCTGTGTATGGCGCTAACACTGACCATCTGCCAGTGCTATAACGCATTTGCATTTTTCGTCGCCGTTGGTCTAAACGACGTTTAGGATCAATCAATGCGCGCAAATTATCAAATCCATCTGCGGTGATGCGCCCTAAGGCTACTAATTCCCATAAACCAGACTCTACTTCAGCTTGCAAGCGACCTACGCCACGCACAATGTCGGCAAAAAAGGAGGCACCCTTTTGTTCGAGATAAGCCAGAATCAATTGTGCGCAATAGCTCATGCTCACGCTGGCTTCTTCTGATAAAGGGGTTAATATTAACCACTCTGCTTCTTCACGCACAAAAAAGGTAATCGGTGCAATACTGCGTGGCACCGTAGATTTACTTTCAACCGAAGATAAGCGTCCCCATCCAATTGCACCACCTAAACAAAGTCTATCAAGCCATGCAGGATCGTAATGCACTAAACGTTTGCTAAAAATATGTTTTTCCCAAGCATTTGCAGGGATCTCAAAACCTTGTAATTGGCTAATGATCTGCAGCAAGCCTAGCTCACCAATTAGCTGTGTCCCTGGTGCAACATGTTGCCATGCTAATAACCAATGCATAAACTGTAACGCTGTCACTGGCTCAATTGATGCGCGTAATTGAGTAACTGTTAAGCGATGAATACGGGCTAATAAACGCCGTTCACACCATTCTAATTCTTGCGGCTCATTCTGTTTAAAATGGCCACGTAATATCACACCACTATTTTCTAACGTGAGGAGTGCTTGCATAACGATATCATTCGATAACTGCAAACGTCCTGCCAATTCACTCGCTGTGATGGGTCCAGAATGAAACATCCAGCCTTTAATTAAATTCAAATAAACTTCTTCTATCGTAAAATCAGGCTCTGCAATCATCTTTAATGCTGTAGAAAACGTCGCTTGAGGAAAAATCGTTGTAAAAGACTGCTTACGCTCGGCTGCAACCCAAAAAATAATATCATTAACTTGTGCTTTGGTGGCGCGTCCTTTTTTACAAAGTTCTTCCATATCCATTTGCCAAGCGGCTTGAGCCGGCAATGCAATGACCGTTTGTAGAAAATCATGTAGTTCATCTGCATCACGCACATCTGGCCACGCTTGTGCAGTAACCGTTTGAATCGCTGTACTATCAAGCTTGCCAATATTTTCTAACATATTCGGGGGCAGCACACGTCGCATTTGTACCGCTCGCGTTCGGCGTTCCTCTAAAGGAGCATCATCTAAAAAGGCATAAGGATTTGCATTTAAAATACCATGTGCAAAAGACGAAGGCATCGGCGTATCAACTGCAAGACAAGTCATTTTGCCGGTGGTTATTTTTTCAATCAGCTCATATAATCCCTCAAAATCAAGCGCCTCTTGTAAGGCATCTTTCATCGTCTCTTCAATAAGCACATGTTCAGGCAATTGAATGTCTTCACCTGCCAAATTATCTTGACAGGCCGCAGCATCAGGAAAAACAGCAGCCAGCAAATCATCAGACAATATGCGCATAATATGCGGTGGTACTTTTTTACCACTTCGAAATCGGACTAATGCAAGCGAACGCACAGCAACCCAACGCCAGCGGATTTTGAAAATAGGTGATTGTAATACTGCTTGCACTAACACCTCTTTTAAGGTGTTAACATGTAAAAAGCGAAATACATCAGCGAGCGGAAAACTGTGCTGCTCGGCAAGCGCTATACATAAACCATCATCAGTAGCACAAGCTTGTAATTCAAAATTAAAAGAGCGACAAAAACGCTTTCGCAAGGCCAATCCCCATGCTTTATTGATGCGAGCGCCAAAGGGAGCATGAATAACAAGCTGCATGCCTCCCCCTTCATCAAAAAAGCGCTCTGCGATAATTACTTGCTGTGTCGGGATAGCTCCTAAAACCTGTTGGCCTTCACGGACATAAGCGATTAATTGCTCTGCTCCTGCTTGATCTAAGCCACAGTGGGTATGTAACCATTGGAATGCTGGTTGTAAAGTCGATTCTTGCAAAAACTTGCCCAGCTTTTCGCGTAATGAAGAGACTTGCAAAGAGAGTTCATTGCTTCTAGCGGGCGCTTCCCCTACCCAAAATGGAATACTAGGCGGAGCGCCTTTGGCATCTTCAACTAATACCCGTCCGCTTGCACTTTCAACCCGTTTCACTAACCATGATGTTGTGCCAAGTAAAATGATATCGCCGCGTGTGCTTTCAACCGCAAAATCTTCGTCTAACGTGCCAACCATACTACCATCTGGCTCTGTAATAACCGTGAAGAGCCCAGTATCAGGAATGGCCCCCCCACTTGTGATGGCGGTTAAACGACTATGGCGGCGCGCTTTTACTTGATGATTGACTTGATCGCGGAATAAATATGCCCCATAGCGGCCCCTTATCCCTGAAATACCCTCGCTTAACAACGTTAGCATCCGATTGAAAGTATCGCTATTCAATTCTTTATAAGGATACGCTTGCCGGATGCGTTCGTAGAGTTCACTTTCGTGCCAATCGTTGGTCACACACATTGCAACAATTTGTTGCGCCAAAACATCTAACGGCATTGTAGGTATTTGTAACTGATCGAGATCTCCTTCATGAATCGCTTTAAGTAATGCTGCACACTCCAATAATTCATCGCGTGTAGTAACAAAGAAGCGTCCCTTAGAAATCGCACCATGCCAGTGACCTGCTCGTCCGACTCTTTGCAGCGCTACCGCGATTGCTCGTGGTGAACCAATCTGACAGACTAAATCAATGCTGCCAATATCAATACCCAACTCTAAAGAAGCCGTCGCAACCAGTGCGGTTAGCTCGCCATTTTTTAGTTTTGTTTCCGCGTTTAAGCGAATTTTACGTGACAAACTACCATGATGGGCAGCCACTTTATCTTCACCTAATCTTTCCGTTAGATGATGCGCAATCCGTTCAGCCAAACGGCGCGTGTTAACAAAAATAAGTGTTGAGCGATTTTCTCTCGCTAAGGCGGCAATCCGATCATACACTTCATTCCACATCTCGTGGGAAGCAACTGCACTTAATTCCATTTCTGGCACTTCAATCGCCAGATCCAAATGTCTTGCATGGCCTATATCGATAATCACAGGCAATGGACGATACGCCCCCGCTAGAAACTGCGCCACCAAAGCCAAAGGTTTTTGTGTGGCTGATAAACCGATGCGTAAGGGGGAAGTGGTGGTGAGCGCTTCTAGTCTTTCCAACGACAACGAGAGATGTGCACCACGTTTATCATCAGCAATGGCATGAATTTCATCGACAATCACTGTTTTGATATCAGCGAGTAAAACACGGCTTTTAGCCGCTGTCAGCAAAATATATAACGATTCAGGGGTGGTAATCAAAATGTGCGGCGGATGCCGGAGCATCGCTTGTCGCTCTTTGGTTGGCGTATCACCTGTGCGCACTGCAATGCTGATAGATTGCATAGGTAGCTCGGCAGATTTAGCTAATGCGGTAATGTCTGCTAAGGGCTGTAATAAGTTTTTCTGCACATCATTACTAAGCGCTTTAAGCGGTGAAACATATAATACGGTGGTTTTTTCACTTAACGTGCCTGCTAAGGCTTGAATAATCAAATCATTTAAACAGGCTAAGAAGGCGGCAAGGGTTTTACCAGAGCCTGTGGGGGCCGAAATAAGTGTCGTATTACCGGCAAGAATGGCAGGCCAACCTTGCTTTTGAGGTTCAGTCGGTTCACCCAACTTTTGTTTAAACCAAGCCTGAACTAGCGGGTGTGCCCAGGCTAAATGGTTTGCCATCGTATCCCCCCCTAATGTATAGGTGGTTCAAAAGGACTCGTTTGGTTGTGTTTCTCAAGAATTTGGATACGTTTCGTAAAATCGTTAAAATCAGCACTTGCTAATGATAAGTTTTTATCTGAAACAAATTTAAAATAGAGTGCTTTATCATCAACAAAAAAACTCATGACAATCACATTCAGATCACCAAGGCTTGCCACACCTTTCGCAAATGAATAGCCACGCCACATACCACGGCTTAGCATAGGCTCTGTTACCTTGTAGCCAACAAACTGCTCTTTCACGAACTCTTGAATATATATTTCTTTTTCTTCGGGTAAAAAACTGGCAAATTTCTTATCACCTTTTTGATAATCCACTGCGCCAATTTCATAAAGGGAGCTTTTATCCGTACTAAGCTGTGCAATATGAATATCAATCCTTTCATCAGTATGCGTAATGGTTTCATGATATTCATCAGGTGAATAAAGTGAAAGCAGGGAAATCATTTCTTTGGGCAACAAATATTCTTTATATTCATCTTTCCATTCAGGTGTAAGCAGTAATTTTAATCGCTCGTAACTCCCTTTGATTCCAATCATGTTCTCTTGAATGAGTTCTGGGGTGATATAAAACTTACCCGCCCCTAAATCTAATGGAAAACGATTAGCCGCGGCTTCAATAATTTTATCAGCATTTTCAATAACCGCTTGTGGCGTAAAGTAAGGCGAATTTTGTTTTTGGAGCTGCGCTTTTAAACGTTCATAATCAGGGCTTTTTTGTGCCATCTTCGCAAAATAACTGGCTTTAGCACTTTCCCAGGTTTGATATTGAAAATCCCGGATAATATCTAAGGCACTATGCACATCCGCAACAATTTTAATGCGCTGCTGTTCATCATATTTTTCTTGTAGAATGGCCCAAAACTCATCATGCATACTTTTGGTAATATAACCACCCGTTTCATTTACAAAAGTAAAAAATTCAGTTTCATCACGCAATGCGGTTGGCACTGGGCTCGGCGGTACATCCTGGGTCTTTGCAGTCAATGTGCCTACACTCATATGGGTGAGCAAAAGAAAGACTGCCAATATGCGGGGTTTGATTTTCATATGTTTATGCTAATGAGCCATTAATTGGTTAAGTCAAATTACTCCCGTATGATAACGAGTAATGCTTAGCGATACCACCCTCTTGCTGCGAATTATTGGCGTCGTTTGTAGTTACACACCCGTTTTAAAATCCCGTTTACCACTTTCATTTCATTCATCCTTGTATAACTTTACATTATGTCAGTAAACTAAAAGATATTATATTAGATCTATAGCTGTGACGGAGAGCACCATGGATCAAAAGGCAAAAGACATTCAAAAAGCTTTGCATCGTTTTCGTTTTCTCTCACCCACTAGTGAAGCCGCAAGAAAAACCATGTTTGGCGGTTTAACCGATATTTTGCGTGCCAGAGTGTCTGCAGAGCCTCTTACTGCATTAGATGAGCTCAGTGATGTCTATAATGCTATTCTTCAAAAAAAGCTAACCTTTCATTTCGACAAAAACCCACGTTCCGCTGCCCTTCAAGAAGACTTGGTACTACACGCATTGCAAACGCAATATAAGCTTAATTTAGAACGCTATTTAAGGGATTTGAACGAAAAATCAGCAAGCGAAAAAAAATCAGCTATCACAGCTCTACAAAATAAGCATGCAAAAATTATTGTTAAAAGAAGCCAAGCAACCCATCCAATCAATATAGCGCTCATTATTAATACCTTGCTACAAGCCACGAATCCTAGCGTTGCAATGCCCACAACGGTTCAACATGCGCCTTCAAGCACCAATGTGAAATGGCATGAATCAAAAGTTAAATTAAAT
>JAANMW010004081.1_pt1 | contig 10337 bp, 7 predicted proteins | sample 7279671 | NCBI WGS metagenome assembly JAANMW01 (sample SAMN14094541, study PRJNA606508) | bioreactor metagenome | isolation source: A lab-scale SPAN reactor treating ammonium-rich wastewater day 247 | place: Ireland: Galway | collected 2017-09-19
GATGGCCGCCACGATGGAAGGCGGCGTCAGCACCTGCACCCAGGTGTCAACCGGCAACGCGGACACCGCACTGTAGCCGTGGAATGACCAAGCACGCAGCCCCTTGGGGCCAATGAGCAGCACGCGACCATCGTCCACCGCCATGGCACCCACGGGCAAGTCGCTCAAGCGGGCCGTGTGGGTGCGCTTTGCTTTGTCTGGGCCTACCCGCTCGGCATGCAGCACGGCATCAATCTGGGCGATGGGCAGGCACGCCTGGCCGTTCGCAACGACATGGTCGGCACGGTTCGCGGCTGTCCAGATGCGGTTGAAGTCGTCGTGTTTGTGGCGTTGGCACACGCGGCAGGGGCGGTGCCCCGCCGCATAGGCCGTGGCTTCGTCCAGAAAAAACAACTCGGAATACGTGCCCTGAGTGAACGGAGAACGCTTTTGAAAACTGGCGTCCAGGCAGCAGGACACCCAGCTTTTGGTCGTCCAGCGGCGCACGATCTGGTCGTGCTCGTTATGCAAGATGCCGCGATTGCCCATGAGTGTGCCGCGCGCACGCACAGCGTGCAGGTCGCCCCTGGGGTCTACCTTGTTTTGGAGGGGGGCGGTGCGGGTGGATGGAATTGTCATGGCGTTTGAACGGGAGTAAAAACATTCATTTCCAGAATACAGCCGCAAGAAGAGAAGTGAAACCCGTTCCGTCTCAACCTGCATCCAGGGTTCGTCCATTTCTGCATTCGAACACCGTCGAAAACCACATCAGGCCCCGGCCAATCCGCATTCACCCCCTCATGCACCCTGCCGACTGTGAAGACTGCGGGTCAGCTCCGTTCCATCGCACAGCCGTGCCAAGCCTATGCCGGGGCAACGAAGTCGTAAACAAAGAATGCGTCATTCCGCTTCCAACCGGCGGATTGATAGAGCGCTTGTGCTGTTGTGTTGGTCACTGCCGTTGATAACGAAACGCGGACGGCGCCCTCGGCGATGGCAAATGCAACAGCCGCAGACAGGAGCTTCAAAGCCCCACCTTTGCGGCGTGCGAGCGCATCCACAAAGAGATCGTTGAGCACGAAGATGGAGCCATCGACACCGATGAAAAAACTCGGATAGCGGCCATTGATGCTCCCAACATGACGAAATCCCAGTAACGGCACGCCTTCACTCGCCTCGATAATACGCATACAGCTCGTAACAATGGAGGGAGGGATGGTCAAAGTACAAAATCTGATGTTGTTGCTCGCGATTCTGATAGGGGGCTCTGCGGCATATGCAGGCGTGATAGACCAGATCGATTGCAGCAACGGCAGGCAACGCCCCGTGATGGAGCAATCGTTCTGCCGAAGCGCACAGCTGCGGGGCGTATACCAGTCCATGGACGTTGCGCTCAACCGCGTGAAGAATGCGCTTCCTGCCCAAACAGTGGCCCTCACAGACAACCAAGCCCAGTGGGAAAGACTCTTGCTCGACTCCTGTGCCAGTGAATTTTGTCTTCACGGCAAGATGAAGGAACGCAAAGACGCACTGGACAAGCTGTATGCCGAAAGCACCGCTGCTGCTGCGCCTGCGAGCAGACAAGCGACTGAAACGCGAACAGAAGATGACCGTTCGGCGCGGTACGGCCGGAGCAACCCTCGCCACGGAATACCGCAGCAGGTGGACTCTACAAATGTTTCACCGGCCCGCTTGGCAGGTGGAGCACCGGGGAAGGCCATCTCGGCTGCCGAGCAACATCTGAGCATGGAAGAACGCGTGGCGCAAGCCTACGCTCAACGAGATGCTGAAGCTGCGGCCCTGCGTGAAGCGCAGGAGCGAGCCGCTCAGGAATACGCAAGAGAGCAAGAAGTCCTTCGGATTGCCAATGAAGAGCGCGAACGTCAAGCCCGTGAAAACAAAGCGAAAGCCGACAAGCGCGCGGCAGAAGAACAAGCGCGCAAGGAGGCGCAGCGAATCGAGAAGGAAGAGGCGCAAAAACGAAGCGCCTTCATCACCACGTGGGTATCCCGCATCGCCCTGGCCCTGTTGGCGATCAACCTGGCGTATGCCTACATGGCGCGAAAGCAGAATCGCTTGGTGCTTTTTTCGAGCTACACAGACATTGCCCTGTGGATGGGCTCACCTATTGCCGCTTTGGTTATTTCGATTTTTCTGGCGGTATTTGGATTGCCGGACACCGCTGCCAAGGTCGTCGGAGGGCTTCTTGTCGCGGGCGCTGCCGGCATTTTTCTGCTGCATACCGCCCGGACGAACCCTTCGTTTTGGATGACCGCAAGCTCCTTTGCCGCCAAGTGCACGTTGTTGGCCATAGGTGGTCTCATTGCAATCGTGGTCTACGTGCTGTTGGCGCCGGGCGGCCGCAAAAAATACGAGCGGCATGCATCCTACGAGCGCCGCTCCTCGGCTCAAACAGCCGTGGCGTTGGCCGCCGGCGTAGGAGCAGCCGCTTATCTGGGTCATTTGCTGTGCGAGCGGCAGGAATTTGTCTCACTTGAAGATTACTTTGCAGGGACAGCGGCAGAAGCCGTGGCTACCGACGAAGCTCCGGCCGAGTCCCCGGCATAGCCCCCGTCACTCAAGCGCCTACAAGATGACCTCACAGGTCGCCCCGCCCTGGAACCACCACGTGCCCACTTTGTGAAGGCTTTGGTTGGTTCGTTAGGGGCAGAGACGCAGGCCAAGGCCCTTCACTCCACCACCGTCAACTTGGCCACCGACAGCGCCAGCCACTTGGTGCCGTGGCGCGGGAAGCTGACCTGCGCGCGTGCGTCGTCGCCCGTGCCCTCGATAGCCAGCACCTTGCCTTCACCAAACTTGTTGTGGAACACGGCCATGCCAGCGCGCAGGCCGTGCGCAGGCGCCGCCTTCTGCACTGGAACGGGTGGACTGGCGAAGGTCTCTGGTTTAGAGCCAAATGGGCCTCTGGCGCTTGATGGATAAGCGCTACCAGCTCCCGAATGAGGAGCAAAAGAGCCAAACCCCTGTTGCTTGGGCGTGATCCACTTGAGGGCGGACTCGGGCAGTTCTTCAAAAAAGCGGCTTCGCGGGTTGTAGCGCGTCTGGCCGTGCAGCATGCGCGTTTGCGAGTGGCTCAGGTACAGGCGCTTGCGGGCACGGGTGATGGCCACGTACATCAGGCGGCGCTCTTCCTCCAGGCCGCCCTTATCGCTGATAGCGTTTTCGTGGGGGAACAAGCCCTCTTCCATGCCGCCAATGAACACGGCGTCAAACTCCAGCCCCTTGCTGGCATGCACGGTCATCAGTTGCACGGCTTCCTGCCCAGCCTGGGCCTGGTTGTCACCCGCCTCCAGCGCAGCGTGGGTCAGGAAGGCAGCGAGCGGCGAGAGGGTTTCGCCCGTGTCGATGTCGACCATGTCCGGCACCGCGCCTGGCAAAGGCACATCCAGCAAAGGCACATCGGGGTCCAGGCCCTGGCTGGCGGGGCTTTGGGTGAGTGGCAGTCCGTGTTCGTCCAGCGGCAGCGCTACGGCGTCGCGGCCAAAGCCTTCCTGGGTGACAAAGCTCTCGGCTGCGTTGACCAGTTCTTCCAGGTTTTCGACGCGGTCCGCACCTTCCTTCTCGGCGCGGTAGTGCTCTACCAACCCGGTGGATTTGAGCATTTGCTCGAGGATGCTGCGCAGGTTCAACCCCTGGGTCTGCTCACGCAGCACATCGACCATGGCGACAAACGCACCCAGGTTGGCCCCCGCCTTGCCGGGCACGGCGCTCACGGCGTCGTGCAGCGAGCAACCGGCGCTGCGCGCCGCATCCTGCAATATCTCAACGCTGCGCGCACCGATGCCGCGCGGCGGAAAGTTGACCACCCGCATAAAACTGGTGTCGTCCTGCGGGTTCTCCAGCAAGCGCAGGTAGGCCAGTGCGCTCTTGACTTCGGCGCGCTCGAAAAAGCGCAGACCGCCATACACACGGTACGGCATGGCGGCGTTGAACAGGGTCGATTCGATGATGCGGCTTTGCGCGTTGCTGCGGTACAGCACGGCAATTTCCTGGCGGCTAAAGCCGTCGCTTTTGACCAGGTTACGGATCTCTTCCACCATCCAGCGCGCTTCCATCAGGTCGCTGGGCGCCTCATACACGCGCACCGGCTCGCCCGGGCCTTGTTCAGTGCGCAGGTTCTTGCCCAGGCGCCCGGTGTTGTGGCTGATGAGCTGGTTGGCGGCATCCAGAATGTTGCTGTAGCTGCGGTAGTTTTGTTCGAGCTTGATTTGCCGCTGCACGTCAAATTCGCGGACAAAGTCGGCCATGTTGCCCACGCGCGCGCCGCGAAAGGCATAGATGCTCTGGTCATCGTCGCCCACGGCAATCACGCTGCCGCGCGCCTCAAAGCGGCCATTGACCTCGTCGCCCGCCAACTGCTTGAGCCAGGCGTATTGCAGTTTGTTGGTGTCCTGGAATTCGTCCACCAGGATGTGCGCAAAGCGCCGCTGGTAGTGCACGCGGATAGGGTCGTTGTCACGCAGCAGCTCGTAACTGCGCAGCATCAGCTCGCCAAAATCGACCACGCCTTCGCGCTGGCATTGCTCTTCGTAGAGCTGATAGAACTCGACCTTCTTGCGTCCGTCCACGTCGTGCGCAGCCACCGGCACGTCGCCGGGGCGCATGCCCTCTTCCTTGCAGCCCGCAATGAAGTACTGCAACTGCTTGGGCGGAAAGCGTTCATCGTCCATGTTGAACTGCTTGCACAGGCGCTTGACGGCCGAGAGCTGGTCTTGCGTGTCCAGAATCTGGAACGACTGCGGCAAACCGGCTGCTTGGTGGTGTGCGCGCAGCAGGCGGTTGCACAGGCCGTGGAAGGTGCCTATCCACATGCCGCGCACGTTGATCGGCAGCATGGCCGACAGGCGTGCCACCATTTCCTTGGCAGCCTTGTTGGTAAAGGTCACGGCCAGGATGCCGCCCGGCGTGGCATAGCCGTTATTCAGCAGCCAGGCGATGCGGGTGGTGAGCACGCGGGTTTTGCCCGAACCCGCGCCCGCCAGAATGAGCGCATGGCCCGCTGGCAGCGTCACCGCAGCCAACTGCTCGGGATTCAGGTGGGCCAAAAGGGGAGATGCGGCCGAGGGCGCACCAGAAATCGGGTCTTGTGGGAACATGGCCTGATTGTAGAAAGCGCCAGGCCATGAAACATACAGCCCTCACCCTGACTGCCCTGTTGGCACTGCACAGCCTGCCTCTGGCCGCGCAGCCCCTCTGCGCCAACGCAGGCCCAGCCCAGCCTGTGGCGCTGTTCGAGCGCTTTACCAGCGCCGACTGCGCCAGCTGCTGGCAAGACAGCGCCACGCCCGCCCCCGGCTCCGACGCCCTGGTACTCGACTGGATTGTTCCCAGCGCGCAGGGAGACGATGCCCCGCTGGCGCCCGCCGCAACGCGCGACGCCCTGCAGCGCCTGCAGGCGCTGGGCCGAGCCGTTCCCACCGCTACCGACGTGCACACGGCGCCCGTTGAGCCGGTGCGCGGCCTGCACCTGCGCGTGGGGCAAGGCCCTGCCGTGAACGACTACCTGGGTGCCACGGCGGAGTTCAGCGCGCGCCAGTCCGGCGCGGCATGGACTTTTCACCTCTTGGTGGTCGAGCGCCTACCCGCAGGCACCGAAGGCTCTCCCGTCGCCCGAAATATCGTTCGAAACATGCTCCAGGGCACATGGGATAAGCGCAGCAAGCTATCAAAATCAAAGTTAAACCGATGGACTGAGCTGCGCCCTATGTCTTTCCCCGAGGGCGCACAGCCCGAGCGCCTGCGCACCGTCGGCTGGGTGCAGGATGCCCAGGGCCGCATGGTGGCAGCAGCCCAGTCTGTATGCGGGGAATAGCGTCGGCGTTATGCCGCCCTCCAAGCAGACGGGTAGAATCAATCACCGGGCCCAAGTTTCTTGCAGCCCGGTTTTTTTGTGCCCCCTACCAGGGTTCGGCATGGCCTCAGACGGTCTTGCCCACACAACCGGTCTCCAGGCCAAGCGCCCACCGACGCAAAAATTGTTTTGCGGCGTCCTTTGATGGAGCTTGGAATCTCATGGAAATCTTCGACTACGACAACATCCTGCTGCTGCCGCGCAAGTGCCGCGTCGAGAGCCGCTCGGAGTGCGACGCCAGCGTGGAGCTGGGAGCGCGCCGTTTTCGCCTGCCGGTGGTGCCCGCCAACATGAAAACCGTGGTGGACGAAAAAATCTGCATCTGGATGGCGCAGAACGGCTATTTTTACGTCATGCACCGCTTTGACCTGGACAACCTCCAGTTCGTCAAGGATATGCACGCCCGCGGCTGCTATGCCTCCATTTCGCTGGGCGTGAAAAAACCCGACTACGACACGGTGGACCAACTGGTGGCGGCAGGCCTGTCGCCCGAATACATCACCATCGACATCGCCCACGGCCATGCCGACGGGGTGAAGAACATGATTGCCTACCTGAAGCAGCACCTGCCCGCCAGCTTCGTGATTGCCGGCAATGTGGCCACGCCCGAGGCCATCATCGACCTGGAAAACTGGGGCGCCGACGCGACCAAGGTGGGCGTGGGTCCAGGCAAGGTCTGCATCACCAAGCTCAAAACAGGTTTTGGCACGGGCGGTTGGCAACTGAGTGCGCTCAAATGGTGCGCGCGCGTGGCCACCAAGCCCATCATTGCTGATGGCGGCATCCGCAGCCACGGCGACATTGCCAAAAGCATCCGTTTTGGTGCCAGCATGGTAATGATCGGTTCGCTCTTCGCGGGCCACGAGGAATCGCCCGGCAAGACCGTGGAAGTCGATGGTGCGCTCTACAAAGAGTATTACGGCTCGGCCAGCGACTTCAACAAGGGCGAATACAGGCACGTGGAAGGCAAGCGCATCCTCGAACCCATCAAGGGGCCGCTGGCGGATACGCTGATCGAGATGGAACAGGACGTGCAAAGCTCCATCAGCTATTCAGGCGGCAAAAAGCTGATGGACATTCGCAAGGTCAACTACGTGATCCTCGGCGGCGACAACGCAGGCGAGCATCTGCTGATGTAGCACGCTGCGGCACAAAACACCTTGAACTTTTAGGTGCGACTGCTGCAAGCCAGTTGACAGCCAGCAGCCCGCCTGGGGCCTGATGATGGGGACTTCACACCGTTTTCGGAACACGCCATGCACCCACCGTCGCAAACACGCATCGCCCTCCTGGGCATTGGCATGATGGGCCTGCCCGTGGCCCAGCGCCTGTGCGAGGCCGGCCACGAGGTTCACGTATGGAACCGCACGCGCGCCAAGGCAGAACCGCTGGCCGCGTACGGCGCCACGGTGCACGACCAGCCTGCCAGCGCCGTTCGCCAAGCCGACATCACCATCAGCCTGCTGGAAAACGGCACTGTGGTGGGCGATGTTCTCTTCCAGCAGGGTACCGCCACCGCTCTGCGCAAGGGCAGCCTGTTCATCGATATGGCCTCCATCCAGCCGCGCGAGGCCCGCGACCATGCCGCGCGCCTGGGCGAAATGGGCGTCGCGCACCTGGACGCTCCTGTCTCGGGCGGCACCGTGGGCGCGCAGGCCGGCACCCTGGCCATCATGGTGGGCGGCAAGGCCGCAGACTTTCAGCGTGCACAAGGCGTTTTCTCGGTGCTGGGGCGCGCAACGCACGTCGGCCCCCACGGCGCGGGCCAACTGGCCAAGCTGGCTAACCAGATGATTGTCGGCATCACCATTGGCGCTGTGGCCGAAGCCCTTCTGCTGGCTGCCAAGGGCGGCGCCGACATGGCCAAAGTGCGCGAGGCCATCAGCGGCGGTTTCGCCGACAGCCGCATCCTGCAACTGCACGGTCAGCGCATGGTCGAGCGCGACTTTGCCCCGCGCGGACGCATGGGCGTGCAGCTCAAAGACATGCGCAATGCGTTGGCCACAGCCCAGGAAATCGGCTTCGACGCCCCCATCACCACCCTGTTCGAAACCCTCTACGCCGACGGCGTACAACACGGCCTGGGCGAACTCGACCACAGTGGCCTGTTCGTAGAACTGGCCAGCCGCAATGCCATGCAATGAGCGGCCCACAGACAAAAAATGGCTGCAATGCTTGCAGAGCCCTAAAAAAATAAGGCATAATTCATCTCTCTGCTGCGACGCAGAAACGGTTTCAAAAGTGGGTTCTTAGCTCAGTTGGTAGAGCAGCGGACTCTTAATCCGTAGGTCGAGTGTTCGAGTCACTCAGGACCCACCACTTACAAGCCTCATAAGCACAAAAAAGCCCGCTACACAATGGTTAGCGGGCTTTTTTATATTTGGCGTTGATGATCGTGGCGTTCGATACCCTGCACAGGAGTTAGCTCCGTACCGAGGTCGGCTTGCCCCATAGCGGATGTTGCCGAAACACTTAAATTCCCAACGATGACGCTGTCGAGGTTGTAGGGCTCGCCGCGACCTCATCGCGCAATTGACGGCGCAGGATCTTGCCGATGTTGCTCTTGGGCAAGGGGTCGGTGCGAAATTCCACGATGCGCGGGATCTTGTAAGCCGTCAGATGGCGCCTGCAGTGCGCCAGCACATCGGCTTCTGTCAGCGACGGATTGCTGGGCACGATCACCACCTTGACCACCTCCCCCGAGCGCTCATCTTTCACCCCGATCGCCGCCGCTTCCAGTACGTCGGGATGCAGCGTCAGCACGTCCTCGATCTCATTGGGGAAAACCTTGAAGCCGGAGACCACAATCATGTCCTTCTTGCGATCGGTAATGCGAATGCTGCCGTGTTCATCCATCATGCCCATGTCACCGGTGCGCAACCAGCCGTTGGGGGTGAACACCTTGGCGCTCTCCTGCGGCTGGTTCCAGTAACCCTTCATCACCTGCGGGCCACGCAGGCAAATCTCACCCACTTCGCCCAGAGGAATCGGGCCGCCGTCGTCGTCCAGAATGGCCGCTTCAGTGCTGGGCAAGGGCACACCGATCTGTCCACTCCACTCCTGGATCGTGACCGGATTGGCGATCGCCACCGGCGAGGTTTCGGTCAGGCCATAGCCCTCGACCAGCGGTACGCCAGCGCGCTCCTTCCACCGGTGTGCCACCACCTGCTGCACCGCCATGCCGCCAGCCACCGCCAGCTTGAGCCGACTCAGGTCAATGGCTGCAAAACCGGGCGCATCCAGCATGGCCCGAAACAGGGTGTTGACACCGATGATGGCGGTGAACGGCGTACTGGCCAGCACCTTGAGAAAATCGGGCATGTCGCGCGGATTGGCGACCAGCACCGCCTGCGCACCCTGGCTGAAGAAGGAAAGCGCGCCGGTGAGTGCAAACACGTGGTACATGGGCAGCGGCAGGATCAGGGTCTCCTGGCCCTCGTGTAGGTTGGGCGACATCCATGCGCTCACCTGCAACACGTTGGCCACCATGTTGCCGTGGCTGAGCTGTGCACCCTTTGCCACGCCCGTAGTTCCGCCGGTGTACTGCAAGAAGGCGTGATCGTCGTGTCCAAGAGACACCGCGTCCAGTTGCTGAGTGCGCCCGGCTGCGAGCGCGTCGCGCCAGCACACCGAACCGGGCAGCCGCCATGTCGGCACCATCTTCTTCACATGCTTGACCACAGCGTTCGTCACCAGCCGCTTCAGCGTGGGCAACAGGTCGCCCACCTCGGTTGTTACCACCGTGCGCACCGAGGTTTCGCCAATCACTTCCTGCAGCGTATGCGCGAAGTTCTCCAGCACCACGATGGCGCGCACATCGGCATCGTTCAGTTGATGCTTGAGCTCGCGCGGTGTGTAGAGCGGATTCACGTTCACCACCACCATGCCGGCGCGCAACACGCCAAACAGCGCCACCGGATACTGCAGCAGGTTGGGCATCATCAGCGCAACGCGGTCACCACGCTGCAGCCCGGCCGATTTTTGCAGCCAGGCGGCAAACGCACTGCTGGCCTCGTCCAGCTCACGAAAACTCATCGTCACGCCCATTGACCGGTACGCAGGCAAAGGGGCAAAGCGCTTGCAGCTGTCGGCAAGCATATCGACAAGCGACGCGAATCGCTGCATGTCGATTTCGGCGGGCACACCCGTCGGGTACTGCGTGAGCCAGGGCCTGTTCATCGAACTTTCTCCCATCGAGCCATCGTTTTCCGGCGAATAGCGAACCAGTTTCTGACATGGCATCTTATTCCGCCCGGTCGCATGCTCCAAGCGTCCCCACATCCTGCAATCAAGGCAATCCCACCGGGTTGACTTGGGGCGGGTGTTTGAACGAAAAGACAAGCGCCAAAGAAAAAAGCCTAAGTGAATCAATCACTTAGGCTTTATCTTGGCGGAAACGGAGGGATTCGAACCCTCGATGAGGCTCTACACCCCATACTCCCTTAGCAGGGGAGCACCTTCGGCCACTCGGTCACGTTTCCAATCC
>JAANMW010004084.1_pt1 | contig 10325 bp, 8 predicted proteins | sample 7279671 | NCBI WGS metagenome assembly JAANMW01 (sample SAMN14094541, study PRJNA606508) | bioreactor metagenome | isolation source: A lab-scale SPAN reactor treating ammonium-rich wastewater day 247 | place: Ireland: Galway | collected 2017-09-19
ATTTCGTGCGCGAAGCAAACACGCTCTGCCAGGTTCATAGAATCGGGAAAGAAGAGTGTGAATTGGCCGTTCAGACGATGCGACGTTTCGATTCCGTGTTTGGATTCCTCTCGCTCGACCAAAGCGCCTCCGATCCTGAAGCCGCTGAGATTGAGGAGCTGATTAATGCCCGCAACTCGGCTCGGCTTGCCAAGAACTGGGCCGAGGCCGACCGCGTCCGGGATGAACTTGCGGAGCGCGGCATTGTCATCGAGGATAGGGCGGGGAAGACGGTGTGGAGGAGGAAGTAAGAGAGGCGTTTGAGCCAACAATCCCCGCAAAACCCCCTAAAAACCGCTATTTCGGGCTAAAATCCCGGAAGTTGCTCTTGACAGCCAATTGACAAGTTCTTAACTTTGGGTCTTGGGTTTTTGGCGGTACCTTAACTGCTGGCGTAGCTCAACTGGTAGAGCAGTTGATTTGTAATCAACCGGTTGCGGGTTCAAGTCCTGTCGCCAGCTCCACCTGCGTCTTGAGCAACCCGGCTTCTTCCCTGGTGGCATGCCCGAGTGGCTAAAGGGGGCAGACTGTAAATCTGCTGGCGTACGCCTACGGTGGTTCGAATCCATCTGCCACCACTCGGTATCCCCACTTTTGAAACCGTAAACTTTTGTTCTTAGTGGCCTTATGAATGGTCGCCCGTCTGGGGTGCACCCTTTTGAGGCTACTTGCCTATTTCTGTTTTGTTCGTTTATGCGGGCGTAGCTCAGTTGGTAGAGCATCAGCCTTCCAAGCTGAGGGTCGCGGGTTCGAGTCTCGTCGCCCGCTCAAAGTCTGTGGTTGCGACGGTTGACCGCGCTGCTGCTCGTGTAGCTCAGATGGTAGAGCGCGTCCTTGGTAAGGACGAGGTCAGCGGTTCAATCCCGCTCACGAGCTCCAAGACATGCCCCGGTGAGGGCGGTCTGTTCGAATCTACTGAATCCAATCAATTATATTGTGCTGAACCCCTAAGGAGGTTGTCCGGCAATGGCAAAGGCCAAATTTGAACGTACAAAACCGCATGTTAACATCGGTACCATTGGTCACGTCGATCACGGCAAGACCACTCTGACCGCGGCCATCACTCAGGTGCTCGCACAACGCGGTCTGGCGAAAGCCCAAAATTACGACGATATCGACAACGCGCCCGAAGAAAAAGAGCGCGGTGTGACGATTAACGTCCACCATACGGAGTATGAAACCGAGAAGCGCCACTACGCGCACGTGGACTGCCCGGGGCACGCTGACTACATTAAGAACATGGTGACCGGTGCCGCTCAGATGGACGGTGCGATTCTCGTGGTGTCCGCAGCCGACGGCCCGATGCCGCAGACGCGTGAGCATGTGCTGCTCGCCCGTCAGGTGAACGTGCCCGCGCTGGTCGTCTTCCTGAACAAGTGCGACCAAGTGGACGATCCCGAACTGCTCGACCTCGTTGAACTCGAAGTGCGGGAATTGCTGAGCTCTTACGAATTCCCGGGCGATACGCTGCCCGTGATTCGCGGCTCTGCTCTGGACGCGTTGTCCAACATCAATGACGCCGAGAAGACTAAGTGCATCTTTGAGCTTATGGAAGCCGTTGACGCTTTCATCCCGGAACCGGAGCGTGCCCTCGATAAGCCGTTCTTGATGCCGATTGAAGACGTGTTCTCGATCACCGGCCGTGGTACTGTCGGTACAGGTCGTATCGAGCGCGGCAAGATCAAGGTTGGCGAGGAAATCGAAATCGTCGGAATGGGACAGCACAAGAAGACCGTTGTCACAGGCGTCGAAATGTTCCGCAAGCTGCTCGATGAAGGTTTCGCAGGTGACAATGCCGGTCTGCTGCTGCGTGGTGTTGAAAAGGACGAACTCGAACGCGGCATGGTGCTCTGCAAGATCGGTTCGATCAAGCCGCACAAGAAGTTTGAAGCTCAGGTGTACGTGCTGTCCAAGGAAGAAGGCGGCCGTCATACCCCGTTCTTCAATAACTATCGCCCGCAGTTCTTCTTCCGTACGACCGACGTGACCGGTGCGATTCAGCTCGGCGCGGGCACTGAAATGATTATGCCCGGCGATAACACGACGATCACCGTCGAACTGATCACCGACATCGCGATGGACGAAGGTCTGCGCTTCGCAATCCGCGAAGGTGGCCGTACGGTCGGCGTAGGTCGTGTAACGAAAATTATCGAGTAATCGATTCGCTTTGAATTGGGGCCGGGGTCGACAGACCCCGGCCTTCTGTTCCACTTTTCAGGCTGCCGCTGATGCAATGACGCGGCAAAGCACACGGCAGTAGCTCAACGGTAGAGTCCCGGTCTCCAAAACCGGTTGTTGGGGGTTCGAATCCCTCCTGCCGTGCCATAGACCCGAGGATTGACCTCTAAAGAACCGATCAAATGTTTAAGAAAATTACGGACTACTTTGTAGGCGTCCGCAACGAAATGTCAAAGGTGTCGTGGCCCCCGCGACCCGAGGTCATCGAAAGTACGTGGATCGTGCTTGGGCTGACTCTGGTGCTTGGCGTTGCGGTGTTTATCGTGGATCGATTGCTGAGTTTAGGGCTGCAACAGCTGCTGTAAACGAACCCGTGAATTTCGAAACCATCGCCTGCCCTGTTTGTTCGAGTCCGGACTACCGGCCCGAGCGAATCGTCAGCGATAGGTTCCGCGTCCTCGGTGACCGCACATATCATTTGGTGCGGTGTCAGATGTGCAAAGTGGTCTATCTGAATCCGCGCCCTGACGCGGAGTCTATCGGATTGTTCTATGACACGCCGGGCTATGACCCGTTCGGTTCGGCAGGTGAATCGCCAAAGGGTGACTTGGCAAAGCTTTATCGCCGCTTCCGTCCTTTTTCTATCAAGCGCAAAGCCGGCCGAGTCGTCAAGGGGCTGAAGCCTGCGGACCGATGTCTGGATGTCGGGTGTGCAACCGGCGAGTTCATGCTCGAACTTAAGCGGCGGGGATTTGAAGCAGATGGCTGTGAGCCAAACGCGAGCGCTGCACAATACGCGAGGGACAAGCACGGTCTGCGGATCTGGACGGGCGGAATTGACTCTGTTCCTCCTCACGCGGGACCTTACAAACTGATTACGTTCTGGCATGTGCTGGAACATGTGCACAAGCTCCGCGAGACACTCGAAATCGCCCGCAAGATGCTCTCTCCGCGCGGCAAAATCGCGGTGGCTGTGCCCAATCCCTTATCCATTGACGCAAAAGCTTACGGCGATAATTGGGTAGCTTGGGACGCGCCCCGGCATCTTTATCACTTCGAACCCCCCGTCATGCTTGACTTGCTGATTCGTGCGGGTTTCGATCCTCGCAGTCTTGGTGCCGTTGCATTTGATGCGTTCTATCATTGCCTGCTCTCTGAACCTCGTAAGCCGCTTCCAATGCTGCGGGGAATGTATCGAGGCGCGCTGAGTTACACCAGCGGACTGTTAGGCGGGCCGGGTTCGTCTGAGCTTTATATTGGAATCAACCGTTCATCCGAAGTGAAGTGGAGCTAAAATGTTAAAATTAAGCGAATTGTCAATACTAGTTGTAACTCACGTATACACAGCAGTATTAATGGCATTACAAAATAAATGATACTAACGATATAGGTTATCCTAAGTTTGATGCATCATCCGACCGACGCACCGATCCGTGAGGGAGAACTTGGGTGGTATGTCATCCATGTTTTCACCGGACAGGAAGAAAAGATAAAGTCCTTCTTGGAAGAAGAGTCCAAGCGGCTGGGAATCGCTGATCAGATTACTCAAGTCCTGATTCCGAAGGAAGAAGTCATCGAGATGCGCGAAGGCAAGAAGAAAGCCAAGACGCGCACCTTCTATCCGGGCTATATGCTCGTTGAGATGATTTTGAACAAGAACACTGAGCATCTCGTTCTCAACACTCCGCAGGTCATCAACTTCGTCGGACCGAAGAACCGGCCTGTGCCGCTGCGCCGTAACGAAATCGAGCGCATCTTGGGACTGCAGGACAAGGCCGGCGAAGTCGAGTTGATTGAGTTGCCGTTCCGGGTCGGCGACACTATTAAAGTCATTGACGGACCGTTCAAAGACTTTACGGGTATCGTGCGCGAAATCAATATGCCCAAGCGCAAAGCCAAAGTCATGGTTTCGATCTTCGGTCGCTCAACACCCATTGAATTGGACTTCCTGCAGATTTCGACGGAATTGGGGACCAGCTAAAGCGCTCTGCGCGGTTCCTTAAAGCAGCCTCATTCGACAAACATAAGTATTCGAGATAAGTTATGGCAAAGCAAATTACCGGATTCATTCGCCTGCAAATTCCCGCTGGAGCGGCGACGCCAGCTCCTCCGATTGGTCCTGCGCTCGGTCAGAAGCAGGTCAATATCATGGACTTCTGCAAGCAGTTCAATGCCCGCACCGAGAAAGACAAGGGAATGATCATTCCTGTCGTTATTACGGTGTATAAGGACAAGAGTTTTAGTTTTATCACCAAGACTCCGCCGGCAGCCATTCTGATTAAGAAGGCAATCAAGCTGGATAAGGGATCCGGTGAGCCGAACCGCAACAAGGTCGGCACGATTTCGCAGGCGGCTATTCGCGAAATCGCGGAAATCAAAATGAAGGATTTGAATGCCAACACCGTGGAGATGGCCATGCGAATGGTCGAAGGCACATGCCGCTCCATGGGTGTCAACGTGACGAATTAATTCCTCTACAAGAACCGGTGGGAGTGCATTACCGCACGTTTTGACCACCAAGGAGTGAAATTGCGATATTCAAAGCGCGTCAAGCGCAACCGAGAAACCGTGGATCGTCGTGTGGAGCTGCCTCTCTCCAGCGCGATTGCGGCTCTCAAAACCGCAGCCAAAGTGAAGTTCGACGAAACTGTCGAAGTTGCCGTTCGGCTCGGTGTGGATCCCAAGAAAGCAGATCAAGTGGTTCGTGGTACGGTGACGCTGCCGCACGGAACGGGCAAGACTGTCCGCGTGGTGGCTGTGACGAAGACGAAAATCAGCGAAGCCCAGGAAGCAGGAGCGGATTACGCGGGATTCGAAGACATCCTCGAACGAATCAAGGGTGGTTGGACGGATTTCGACGTGCTGGTGGCAACACCGGAAGTGATGGCTGATCTGGGTAAACTCGGTAAGATCCTCGGACCTCGAGGGTTGATGCCGAATCCAAAAGCCGGAACGGTTACGCCTAATCTCGGAAATGCCGTGCGCGACGTAAAGGGCGGCAAAGTCGAGTTTCGCGTGGACAAGTACGGCATTTTGCATCTGGGCGTGGGCCGTATGAGCTTCTCACCACAGGCGCTGCAGGAGAACATTGAAGAGTTCTTCCGCAACATCATGCGTGCGAAGCCTGCGACGGCTAAAGGACAGTATGTTAAGAGTGTGTTCTTGACTTCTACCATGGGACCCGGAATCCGGATCGCCCGTGCGGAAGTTGAAGGCGCCCGGTTGCACTAAGCATTGACGGAGTGAAATATGGCATTAGCTGACTTGCAGAATCGCGTTATTCGGCCCGAAAAGATCGCCATCGTCACCGACTTCAGTGACAGGGTGGGTCGTGCGTCAGGTATTTATCTGACAGACAATCTGGGCTTGAGTGTCGCGGAAATGACTGAGTTGCGCCGCGAGTGCTTCCAGAACAAAGTTGACTTCATGATCGTCAAGAATACCTTCGCGCGCATCGTGCTGAAGGAAAAAGGCTACGAAGAGATCTTGAAGCTTCTGGACGGACCGACCGCCATCGCCATCGGCTATGACGATCCCGCTTCCCCGGCGCGCATCTTGGATAAATTTGCCTCCACCCACGATCGGCTGAAACTAAAGGGTATTATCTTCGACGGCAAGATTATGCCTGCCTCGCAGATTACCGCTATCAAGGATCTGCCGACCCGTGACCAGGCGCTTTCCGGGCTGATCGCTGCGATCTATGGCCCGGTGCAGGGTTTCTACAATGTGATCAACGCTGTGCTTCGCGATTTCGTGTCGGTTATCGACCAAATCGCGGAAAAGAAGCAGAGCTGATTTCTCATCGAATTTGAAAACAAACCATAACGGAGACTAACCGTGCAGCAGATTATTGAAGCAATCGAGAAAATGACCGTGCTTGAGCTTGTTGAGCTCAAAAAGGCATTGGAAGACAAGTTCGGCGTCACCGCCGCCGCGCCAATGATGATGGGTGCGATGCCGATGATGGGCGCCGCTCCGGCCGCCGCAGTTGAAGAGAAGACCGAGTTTGACGTCATGCTCATGGAAGCTGGTGCCAACAAGATTCAGGTCATCAAGGTTGTCCGTGAGTTGACCGGCTTGGGTCTGAAGGAAGCGAAGGACCTCGTCGACGGCGCGCCGAAGCCTGTTAAGGAAGGCATGCCTAAGGACGAAGCCGAGAAGATCAAGGCCAAGCTCGTAGAACAAGGCGCAAAGGTCGAGATTAAGTAAGGCGATTGCCGATTGCACGCCGCGCATCGCCCCGAGTATTTGTCTCGGGTTGCCGAGTCCCTTCCGCGCTGTGTTAGATGCGCCGAAGCCAGACTTGGCAATTTGCGTTTATTATGTGCAGGCGAATTCTGATGTAAATTCCCCGGTATCGGGGTTTTCGAACGAATCATTGCGGTCATTCTAAGGGAGCTTTTCGTGCGCGAAACGCAGAAAACCATCCAGCGCATCAACTTCTCAAAAATCGCGGAAGTCCATGAAATGCCGGACCTGTTGGAGGTTCAGCTTAAGTCATTTCGCGATTTCTTGCAGGCTGACGTGCCGCCCAACCGCCGCCGGTCTGTAGGTCTTGAGGCGGTGTTCCGCAACATCTTCCCGATCATTGACAATCGGGAAACTCACATTCTCGAGTACGTCGACTATCAGGTTGAGCGGCCCAAGTACGAAGAAGATGAATGCCGTGAACGCGGTGTCACCTTTCAGGCCGCGCTGAAGGCTAAGCTTCGTTTGTCCTCACGCGACGAAACCAGCGACGTCGGAAGCTTCGATCAAACGATTGAAAGCGAAGTCTACTTGGGCAATTTGCCCTTGATGACGACATCGGGCACGTTTATCATCAATGGTGCTGAGCGCGTCATCGTTTCGCAGCTGCATCGCAGCCCCGGTGTTTTCTTCGGTGAAGATACTCACCCGAACGGGAAGAAGATCTATTCGGCGCGTATTATTCCGTTTCGCGGGTCGTGGATCGAGATTTCCACGGACATCAACGACGTCCTCAACGTCTATGTCGATCGACGGAAGAAATTCCCTGCGACAACCCTGCTTCGGGCTATGGGCTATCAGAATAACCGCGACATCCTCGATTTGTTCGGCTTCGTGGAAACGGTGCCGACCAATCGCAAGGAACTGAACAAGGAAGTCGGTCGCCGGCTGGTCTCTGACGCCGTGAACTCTTCGACGGGTGAAGTCGTGGCAACGGCGGGCGCAGAACTCACGGACGAATTGATCGGTAAACTCTTCGAAGCGGGAGTGCAGTCGATCGATCTCTCGAAGGCCAAGAAGAAAGATGTCTCTTATGACATTCTGATTAACACGGTCAACAAGGACAAGTCGACGTCGCCGGACCACGCGCTCGAAGTGATCTATCGCGAACTGCGCAGCGGTGATGCGCCCGACATCGATACGGCACGCAAATTCCTCGATCGACTGCTTTTCGATGAGAAGCGCTATGACTTGGGTGCCGTTGGGCGTTACCGACTGAACAGCAAACTCGAGCTGAACGTTCCGGCCGAAATTACGGTGCTGACGCCTGATGATATCGTGGCTATCATGAAACACGTGCTCAAGCTTCGCACGGGCCGCGCGGCCTCTGATGATATCGATCACCTCGGCAATCGCCGGGTGCGCACAGTAGGTGAGCAGCTGGCCAACCAATTCAGTGTGGCCCTTTCGCGAATGGCACGGACAATCAAGGAGCGGATGAATCTCCGAGACTCGAACGCGCTGACGCCTCAGGATTTGATCAACGTGCGGACGATTTCCTCGGTCATCAACAGCTTCTTCGGTACCAATCAGCTCTCGCAGTTCCTCGACATGGTGAACCCGCTGACCGAGCTGACACACAAGCGCCGTCTGTCCGCACTGGGTCCCGGTGGGTTGACGCGCGAACGCGCAGGCTTCGAAGTGCGAGACGTGCACTACACTCACTATGGCCGACTCTGTCCGATTGAGACGCCGGAAGGTCCGAACATCGGTCTGATTTCCTCGCTTTGCACGTACGCGCGCATTAACGACATGGGATTTGTTGAAACTCCCTATCGTATCGTAAAGGGCGGCAAAGTCACCAAGACGATCAAGTATCTGTCTGCGGATGAAGAAGACCGTGTAACGATAGCTCAAGCGAATACGCCGATCAATCAGAAAGGCGAATTCCTGACTGACCGCGCGAAGTGCCGTAACCGTGCCGACTTCCCGGTCGCTCAGCCCGACCATATCGAGTATATGGACGTTGCTCCTGCACAGATCGTTTCCGTCGCAGCGGCCTTGATTCCGTTTCTTGAGCATGACGACGCGAATCGCGCGCTCATGGGATCAAACATGCAGCGTCAGGCGGTGCCGCTCCTGCGGCCCGAGGCTCCTTATGTGGGGACGGGAATGGAGCGCAAGGCCGCGATTGACTCGCGCACGATGATTGTCGCGCCTTCTGACGGTATCGTTGAGTATGTGGATAGCGACAAGATTATCTTTCGCCCGCAACCGACCGTGGACGAAAATGGCGAGGAAGGTCCGCAGCCGGAATCTATCACGTTCAAACTCAAGAAATTCGTCCGAACCAATCAGGACACCTGCCTGAATCAAAAACCCTCCGTCACAGAGGGCGACGAAGTGAAAGCCGGCCATGTGTTGGCGGATGGTTGTGCCACCGATCGCGGCGAGCTTGCCTTGGGACGGAATGCTCTGGTGGCCTTCATGCCCTGGCACGGATATAACTTTGAAGACTCCATCATCGTCTCCGAGCGAATCGTGTTTGACGACATCTACACGTCCATCAATATCGAAGAGCTGGAACTCCAAGTTCGTGAAACGAAGCGAGGTGAGGAAGAGCTGACTCGCGAAATTCCAAACGTGTCGGAAGACGCGGTCAAGAATCTCGATGAAATGGGCATCATCCGCATTGGCGCCATCGTGAGGCCGGGTGACATTCTGGTAGGGAAAGTTACGCCTAAGGGCGAAACCGACTTGACTCCCGAAGACAAGCTCCTGAAAGCTATCTTCGGCGACAAGGCAGGCGATGTTAAGGACGCGAGCTTGAAGGCACACACCGGAATGAATGGCATCGTGATCAATACGAAGCTCTTCAGCCGAAAGAAGAAGGACGCGAAAACCCGCAAGGAAGACAAAAAGCTGATCGAGGATCTCGAAGCGAAGTACGACCGCGAGCGTCAGCGTTTGCGCCGCCAGCTTTCCGAAGAACTCTACGCGATCCTGCGGGGGCATAAGGCACGGGAAATCCGAAATCGCGATGAAACCGAAGTGATGGTCTCCGAGGGTTCGGCGTTCAGCGAGTCGCTCCTGCAGCAATTGAACTTCGACGCGCTCGAGACTGGCTTCCAATGGACCACGAACGAAGGTCTCAACGAAATGGTCGCTCAGGCGTTTGACAAATTCCGTGAGCGCCTTTTCGAGCATGAGACCGAACTGAAAAACGAGAAGTACAGGATCGAAGTCGGTGACGAACTGCCGCCGGGGATTGTGCAGCTTGTCCGTGTCTACGTGGCGCAGCGCAGAAAACTGTCGGTAGGCGACAAGATGGCCGGTCGCCATGGTAACAAAGGCGTTGTCGGGAAAGTTGTGCCTGTCGAAGATATGCCGTTTCTGGCTGACGGAACGCCTGTCGATATCATCTTGAATCCGCTGTCGGTGCCGTCGCGTATGAATATCGGCCAGCTTTTTGAAACGACGCTCGGCTGGGCGGCTCATCGACTCGGTGTGCACTTCGCAACTCCCGTGTTCGACGGTGCCAAAACCGCAGATGTCGAAGAGTGGCTCGATCGCGCAGGACTTCCGCACAGTGGCAAAAGCTATTTATTTGACGGCCGAACCGGTGAACGCTTCAAGGAAGAGACTGCCGTCGGTTTCATGTACGTCTTGAAACTCTCCCACTTGGTGGACGACAAGATTCACGCGAGATCGATCGGACCGTATAGTTTGATTACACAGCAGCCGCTGGGTGGTAAGGCGCAATTCGGTGGTCAGCGATTCGGAGAAATGGAAGTCTGGGCGCTTGAGGCCTACGGCGCGTCCTATATCCTCCAGGAGATTCTGACGATCAAGTCAGACGACGTAAACGGCCGCGCGCGCACTTACGAAGCCATCGTCAAGGGTGATAATCTGCCTGCACC
>JAANMW010004087.1_pt1 | contig 10315 bp, 12 predicted proteins | sample 7279671 | NCBI WGS metagenome assembly JAANMW01 (sample SAMN14094541, study PRJNA606508) | bioreactor metagenome | isolation source: A lab-scale SPAN reactor treating ammonium-rich wastewater day 247 | place: Ireland: Galway | collected 2017-09-19
GCGTTCGAGTAGATCGAGCGAAATGTCGAGCCGGTCGGCTTCTTCGGCATCGATATTCAAGCCGATGTCGTACTGGCGCGCCAGTTCGGTCAGGCGCAGCACGCGCGGGTAGAGCTCATTCATCACGCGCTCCCACTGTGCGCGGCTGTAGCGCGGGTGCAGTGCCGAGAGCTTGATCGAGATGCCGGGGCCTTCATAAATGCCCCGACCGTTGGACGCCTTGCCGATGGCGTGGATGGCCTGCTCATACGAGGCGTAATAGCGCAGCGCATCCTCGCTGGTGAGTGCGGCCTCGCCCAGCATGTCGTAGGAATAGCGGAAACCTTCGCTCTCCATCTTGCGCGCATTGGCCAGTGCTCCGCCAATGGTCTCGCCCGTGACGAACTGCTCGCCCATCATGCGCATGGCCATGTCGACGCCCTTGCGGATCAGCGGCTCGCCGCCCTTGGCCGTCAGGCGGCCGAGCGAGGCCGACAGGCTGCCCTCGTTGTGCGTGGAGACCAGCTTGCCGGTCAGTAGCAAGCCCCAGGTGGCGGCGTTGACGAACAGCGAGGGGCTTTTGCCCAGGTGCTGCTCCCATTGGCCGTTGCTGATCTTGTCGCGGATCAGCGCATCGCGCGTGGCCTTGTCCGGAATGCGCAGCAACGCTTCGGCCAGGCACATCAGCGCAACGCCCTCGTGCGACGACAGGGCAAATTCCTGCAATAGCCCCTGCACGATGCCTGCCCGGCCTGCCGAGCTTTTGCGCTGGCGCAGTGTGCCGGCAATGCGCAAGGCCAGTGCCTGGGCGGCGGCGTCCAGGTCCGGCGGCAGTTGGGCTTGCTCCAGCAAAGGGGCCAGTGCCTCGGGCTCTGGCGTGCGGTAGGCCGCTGTAATGGCCTCGCGCAACGGACCTTGATCTGCAGGGCGTGGAGCAAAGGCGGCGAAGGGCAGGGCAGGGGCGGCAGGCGCGTGGAGGGGCTGGTTCATGGCGATGGTTTCGTGCAAGAAGAGAGTGATCCCGATACAGCGAGATCATCATCGGTGGGGCGCAAAATTAATGGTCAAATATCGCCGAGCAAACAAAACAATTCACTATTCATGAGCGACTTTGGAGCCGATCTGGACCGTATCGACCGAAAAATTCTTGCAATCCTGCAGGATGACGGACGCATCGCCAACCTCAAGCTGGCTGAAAGCGTGGCCTTGTCGCCCACTGCCGTGCTCGCACGGGTGCAGCGGCTCACACGCGACGGCTTCATCGTGGGCTATGAAGCACGGCTCAACCCGCTCAAGCTGGGGGCTGGCATGCTGGTGTTTGTCGAGGTTTTGCTCGACCGCACCACGCCCAATGTGTTCGACCAGTTCAAGGCCGCGGTGCAGGTGCGCCCCGAAATCATGGAGTGCCACATGGTCGCTGGGGGCTTTGATTACCTGCTCAAAACCCGTACCGCCGACATGAATGCCTACCGCGAGTTTGCCGGTGCCGTTTTGTGGCAATTGCCGGGGGTGCGCGAGACACGCACCTATGCCGTGATGGAAGAGGTCAAGCACAGCACCCGTCTGCCACTGGACTGAATCCATGCTTTTGAACAGCGGTGCCTGCCTGCATAATGGCCCGCAAAGAACCCCAGAGAAGGAGAAACCCAATGCGCATGCTCTCTATGGCCGCCGCTGTCCTGGCGGCTGGCCTGTTCAGCCAAGGCGCCTTTGCCGCCTGCTATGTTGTGTATGGCCCTGACAAAAGCGTGGTGTACCGCGCGCCCGAGCCACCGGTGGATTTGTCCCGCCCCCTGCACGAGACCTTGGCCGAGGTGCTTCCTGGCGGCACTCTGGTGTTTTCGCTCGAAGACTATGGATGCGATGTGGAAGTGCACAAGCTGCCCGTGGCGCGACAGGCCGGGCAGGAAAAATCCCGCTGAGCCCGACTTGGGGTCGGCGGCGGCCGCGCTGAGGCTCTGAGACAATCAGAGCATGAGTGAACCGACAGAAAAACAGCCCTCCCCCACGCCCGATTGGCTGGAGATTGAATCCCTGGACCTTGAAGCCCAGGGCGTGGCCCACAAGAGTGATGGCAAGGTGGTCTTCGTGGAAGGAGCCTTGCCGTTCGAGCGGGTAAGCGCCAGCACCTACCGCAAGAAGAACAACTGGGAACAGGCCCACCTGACAGCGATTCACCGCGAATCGCCGCAGCGCGTGCGGCCGGGCTGCCCGCATTTTGGTTTGCATTCTGGCGCCTGCGGCGGCTGCAAGATGCAACACCTGCATGTGGGCGCCCAGGTGGCCGTCAAACAGCGGGTACTGGAAGACAACCTGTGGCACCTGGGCAAGGTCAAGCCTGAAATGCTGCTGCGCCCCATCGAGGGGCCCACCTGGGGTTACCGCTACCGGGCGCGCTTGTCGGTGCGCTACGTGATCAAAAAAGGGATCGTGCTGGTGGGCTTTCACGAGCGCAAGAGCCGCTATGTGGCCGACATGGAAGTCTGCCCGGTGCTGCCGCCGCATGTCAGTGCCCTGCTCATGCCGCTGCGCGCACTCATCACTTCGCTCGATGCGCGTGACACCTGCCCGCAAATCGAACTGGCCTGTGGCGACACCGTGACGGCGCTGGTGCTGCGCCACATGGAGCCGCTGAGCGGCGAGGATCTGGTGCGCCTGCGCAGTTTTGCTGCCGAGCAGAACGTGCAATGGTGGTTGCAGTCCAAAGGCCCTGAAACAGTGCGCCTGCTTGATGAAGGCGGCGAGCAACTGGCCTATGCGCTGCCCGAGTTCGGTATCACCATGCCGTTCAAGCCCACCGATTTCACCCAGGTCAACCCGCATATCAACCGCGTTCTGGTCTCGCGCGCCCTGCGCCTGCTCGATGTGCAGCCGCACGAGCGCGTGATCGACTGGTTCTGCGGTTTGGGCAACTTCACCTTGCCTTTGGCCACCCAGGCCCGCGAGGTGCTGGGCATCGAGGGCAGTGAGACTCTGGTGGCGCGGTCCCGCGAGAATTATGATAGAAATTCGGCCCTAAGGCAGGAAGGTAATGCGCTGGCAGCTACTAATTTTGTAGCGCGCAATCTGTTTGAAATGACACCTGAAATGCTGGTGCAGGATGGGGTGGCTGACAAATGGCTGGTTGATCCTCCGCGCGATGGCGCTTTTGCGCTGGCCCAGGCCCTGGCCGCCATCGAGCAGGCACGCCGCGGAGTCGAGGGTGCTGCGCCGCTGCCTGCGGGGGCTGAACACTGGACACCTCCGAAGCGTATCGTCTATGTGAGTTGCAACCCCGCCACGCTGGCGCGCGATGCCGGGTTGCTGGTGCATCTGGCGGGTTACCGCTGCACGGCAGCGGGCATGGTCAACATGTTTCCGCACACGGCCCATGTGGAGAGCATGGCGGTGTTCGAGCGGGATGCCGACTGAGCGGTCAGGACTTTTTCTCTGCAGGTTCCGTTTCGATGTCGCTCGCAGGTTTCGCGGCGCCGGGTGCCTTGCCCATGACCGAGGGCGAGCCCTCGATCTTGTTTTCGCGCATGTACAGATCCATGTCTTTCCAGCCGTTGAAGACCGCGGCCTTGCTGGCTTTGGGGTTGAGCGCGTAGCAGTCCTCCAGGCCGCGCAGCGCATGGCGGCAGGCGCCGCCGATGGCCTTGGCCTCCTCCTCGCGCTGAGCGATGCGGGGATCGGGGCCCAGCCCGGGAATATCACAGCCCGAGAGCAGTGACACCAGGGTTGCGGCCAGAAGAATGCGGCGGGACATGGCAGATTTTTGAGGGAGCATCTTTCTCCATTATCGGCAACCCGGCGCCAGGGTTGAGGCATGCTGCGGGTATATGTCCAGCAAAAAGGCTCCCGAGGGAGCCTTTGCGAGGATGGTTGGGTGCGGTATCAGTCGCGCTCGCCGCCCATGATGCCCAGCAGAGCGAGCAGGCTCTGGAACACGTTGAACAGGTCCAGGTACAGGGCCAGCGTGGCGCTGATGTAGTTGGTTTCGCCGCCGTCCAGGATGCGCTTGAGGTCGTACAGCATGTAGGCACTGAAAATACCAATGGCCGCCACCGAGATGGCCATCATGCCGGCCGACGAGCCCACAAACACGTTGACCATCGCGCCCACCATGAGCACCAGGGCGCCCACGAACAGCCATTTGCCCATGCCCGAGAGGTCACGCTTGATGACGCTGGCCAGGCTGGCCATGACAAAGAACACACCGGCCGTGCCGGCAAACGCCGTCATGATGAGCTCGGTGCCATTCGAGAAGCCCAGCACCATGCCGATCAGGCGCGACAGCATCAAGCCCATGAAGAAGGTGAAGCCCAGCAGCACGGGGACACCGGCGGCAGAGTTCTTGGTTTTCTCGATGGCGAACATGAAGCCGAAAGCGCCGCCCATGAAGACGATCAGGCCCACGCCGCCGCGCAGCGACTGGGTGATGCCCGTGGCCACGCCCAGCCAGGCCCCCAGCACGGTGGGCAGCAGGCTCAGCGCCAGCAGCCAGTAGGTATTGCGCATCACCTTGTGGCGCTGCTCCTGCGAAATGCCGTAGCCATAGTCCGCAGAGGGGAGGGTGGTGACCCGATCGTTCATCGTTTCTCTCCTGAGTGACCTGCACAGCGCAGGCCGCATGATTGTAGATGGTGATGCATACAGCCATTTGCAATGGCGGGCACTACCTCGTTTTGGGTCAGGATTCTTTTGCCCTGCAAGCCAATGACGGATGTGTGACCCCGCGCTATCCTTTCGGTTCCATCACCCAGGCCCTCGGGCCACCGAACAACGGCCCACAAGGCCGCATACCGCATGAAGACCACCTTTGAACTTGAACTGGCCGACGTCAAGAAGATTGCCGCCGCTGCCGAAGCCGAAGCCCTGAAAAACCAGTGGGCCGTAACCATTGCCATCGTCGATGCCGGCGGCCACCTGCTCTCACTGCAGCGGCTGGATGGCGCGGCGGCCATTTCTGCCCACATCGCGCCTTCCAAGGCCCGCACGGCAGCCCTGGGGCGCCGCGAGAGCAAGGTGTATGAAGACATCGTCAATGGCGGGCGCACATCGTTCCTGAGCGCTCCAACGATCGATGGTTTGCTGGAAGGTGGCGTGCCGATCCTCAAGGACGGGCAGTGCCTGGGCGCCGTGGGCGTGAGCGGCGTCAAATCGACTGAAGACGCTCAGATTGCCAAGGCCGGGATTGCTGCGCTCGGGTTGTAATCGATATTTTGCTATGGAATAAAGAGCTGCTAGCGCTTAATGGAAGGGCGTTACAGCTACTTTTCATTAAAAAACCGGCCAATGGCCGGTTTTTTGCTGGATCGGTGGAAAAAAAGCCTGGCTACGCGGGAGTACCGTTGGCTGGCAAAAACGACTCTCACGGACTGGACTGTCAGTCCGGGAGTCGCCCCACGATGATCGTTGCGCCCTGCACGCGGGTTGCTGTGGCAGGCGCGCTGAAATTCATTTGGTCAGAATCAGCTTGCCCAGGCGCGTGGCCTGCAAGCGGTAGAGAGCGCCGTTGTGGTGGATGGTGACTGCCTTCTGGCCTTGCAGCAGGGCATGGCTTTCTACCGCTGGCAGATGGTCTTCACGGGGCACTGCGGCAGGGGAGGCTGCGGGCGGGGTCTGGCTGAACAGGACGGGAAGGTGCAGGGTGGTGGCGTGCATGGAACAAAAAGCTGTGCTGTGCGATGCAGGTAATGATAACCATTCTCAACAAACTGTCCAGCACATTTTGAAGTTTTTTATTCTTGGGGATCGGTCACGAAACCAATCTTGCGCACGCCCGCGCGCTGGGCGGCGGCCAGAGCCTGGGCCACGCGTTCGTAACGCACTTCGCGGTCGCCGCGGATGTGCAGGTCGGGCTGCGGCTCGCGGGCGCCTTCGGCTTGCAGGCGGGTGGCCAGTTCGGCATCGTCAATGGTCTGGCCGTTCCAGTAGTAGGTGCCATCGGCCGCTACGCTCAAGCGCACCGTCTCGGGCTTGAGTTCTTCGGCCGTGTTGGTTGCGCGTGGAAGATCGACATTCACCGAATGCTTCATCACCGGTACGGTGATGATGAAGATGATGAGCAGCACCAGCATGACGTCCACCAGCGGCGTCATGTTGATCTCGTTCATCACCTCGTCGGCTTCGTCCTGGGTACCAAAGGCCATGGTCAGGCGCCTTTCTTGAGCGGGCGCACGTTGCCGCTGTCGCCCTGGGCATTCACCCGGGCGCCGGTCACAAAGTAGGCGTGCAGGTCATGGGCAAAGCTGTTGAGGCGCATGAGTATGTGCTTGTTGCCGCGCACCAGGGCGTTGTAGCCCAGCACGGCTGGAATGGCCACCGCCAGGCCCAGCGCCGTCATGATCAGGGCCTCGCCAATGGGGCCTGCCACCTTGTCGATGGTGGATTGGCCCGAGGTGCCAATGGCCAGCAGCGCGTGGTAGATGCCCCAGACCGTGCCGAACAAGCCGACGAAAGGCGCCGTGGAGCCGACCGAGGCGAGGATCGCCAGGCCCGATTGCAGGCGGGCGGTAAAACCGTCGATGCAGTTGCGCAGGCTGCCCGTAATCCAGTCGCTGATGTCCAGGCTCTCATGCAACTGGCCCTTGGTGTTGCGGTGGTGCGCCGTGGCTTCGCGCCCTTCCATGGCGAGCTGGCGGAAGGGGTTGGAGGGGTCGCTGCCCAGCCGGGTCAGCCCGGCGGCAAAGTCTTCGCTGTGCCAGAAGGTTTGCACCGCGCTGGCGTGCTTCTTGTATTTGACGATGTCCAGCGCCTTTACCAGGATGACGATCCACGAGGCCAGTGACATGCCCAGCAGCAGCACGGCGACAGCCCGGGTGACGAAGTCGCCCTGGGTCCAGACGTTGGCAAGGCCGAATTGCGATTCCATGAGAACTCCTGAAAATTATTCGAGAACAAAATTGATGGGCACCTGGTACCACATGGCTTCGGCCACGCCGTTGCGCTTGCCGGGCACGAAGCGCCAGCGCCTGACGGTGTCCTGGGCCTGGCGGTCGAGGCGGTCGAAACCGCTGGATTTCTGGACCTCCACCTTTTGCGGCAGACCATCGGTACCAATGAGTACGCGCAGCATGACCTTGCCCTGTTCGCCCATGCGTTTGCTGATGGCCGGGTAGCTGGGCGCCGGGTTCTGCAGGTAGGCGGCGTTGCTCGATGGCAGTTCGATGTGCGCGGGGGCCGGTGGGGCAGGGGGCGCCGGTGGTGCCGCCACTTCCACAGGCGCCTCGATGGGCGGCGCGGGTGGCTGTGGTGTCGTCACGCCCAGGGGGGCGTTGGGTGCAGGCGTGGGGTCGGGCACCGCCATGGGCATGGGGGCTGGGCGGGGCTTTTGAATTTTGGGCGCGGGCTGCACCGGCGGGGGCGCGGGGGGCGGGGGCGGTGCCACCTTGGGCGTGGGCGGGGTGATGAACTCGCTCAACAACTCGACGGGAACGACCACTTCCACGGCGCGGCGCAGCAGGCCGGTTTGCAGGGCCCACAGGCCAGCCACATGCAGCAATACCACGCCGATGGCGATGACAGCGGTGCGACTCAGCCCTCCGGGTTGCTCGAATCGATCGTAGGTTGACATAAAAAATGAATAGCAGTCAGCGCAGTACAGGTCTGCACCACGGCAGAAAATGAGCGCTTTTTAACGGCGCAAAATCCAGCCCAAGGAACCCACTACCAGCAGCAGGCAGATCAGCAGTGTAGTGAAAAGCTCCATGGCGGCTCAACCTGCACAGGCGCAGGTTGACGGTGTGCATGCGGCTGTATTGTGCAATGCAGCAACCGGGTGGCTGCTTTGGCACTGGGCCACCACATCGCGTGCGCAGCCTTCGCACTGGCCGCACTGGGTGGCCACGCCCAGTTCAAACTGGATTTCGTCAAAGCCCATGCCCGCACGAACGTGGCGAGCGATTTCACGGTCAGAGACCCGGCGGCAGACACAGACGATCATGGCAGTCAGTGGTGGATAAAGTGATGAAATTATAAATGCGAATCCATCGCATTAGCAATATGTGTGGGTCTTTGGGATGGATAAACACAGGTTATTCGAGCAGGGCGCGGCTGGCATGCGCGGGCGTGGCGCAGCCGGTCAGGGCCATGGCCATTTCCAGTTCGTCGCAGAGCAGGCGCAACACATGGGCGACACCGGTGGCGCCGGCGGTGGCCAACCCGTAGATGGCGGGGCGGCCCAGCAGCACGGCCGTTGCGCCCAGTGCCAGGGCCTTGAGCACATCGGTGCCGCGGTGGATGCCGCCATCGACCAGCAGCGGTAGAGCGCCTTGCAGGGCATCGGCAATCCGCGCCAGTGCATGGGCCGAGGCAGGTGCCGTGTCGAGCGTACGGCCGCCGTGGTTGGAAACGATCAGACCAGCCACGCCCAGGGCGGCCGCCTGCAGCGCATCCTGGGGGTGCAGCACGCCCTTGAGCAGCACCGGCAGGCGCGTCTGTGATTGCAGCCACTGCACATCGTCCCAGGTGGGGGCGTGCTCGACGAGGCCCTGGCACAGCAGGTGGGTACCGTCCGTGGTTTGCGGCTGAGGGGGCGGCGGAGCCAGCCCGGCCAGGTTCACCGCTGCAATGCCGGGCGGCAGGTGAAAGCCTGCGCGGCGTTCGCGGTCGCGTGCACCGCTGGTGGGGGCGTCTACTGTGAGCACCAGGGCTTCGTAGCCTGCGGCCTCTGCGCGCTGCACCAGCGCGCGGGTGAAGCCCCGGTCGTGCTGCAGGTAGAGCTGAAACCACAGCGGGCCACGCGCCGGGTCGTCCAGAAAGACCTGGGCCACTTCTTCCAGCGGCGTGCTGGCCTGGGTGCTGAGCACCATGCCTGCACCCAGCGCAGCGGCCGCATAGGCGCTGGCCCGTTCTCCGTCGGGGTGGGCCAGCCGCTGGTAGGCCACCGGGGCCAACAAAATGGGGTGGGCCAGCGTGCGCCCCAGCAGGGTGGTGCGGGTGTGGCCCCCGGCAAGAGAACGCAGTACACGCGGCTGCAGGGTGAGCCCGTCCCAGGCGCTGCGGTTGGCGCGCAGTGTGATTTCGTCCGCAGCGCCGCCGCTGAAATAGGCCCAGGCGGGATCGTCCAGGCGCTGGCGTGCATGCTGCGTGTAGTCGGCCAGGGCCACGGTGTCTTCTGGAATAGGCTGGCGCTGCAGTGAAAAAGTTTTAGTCAAAATGGCCTCTAAGGCAATACCATCAAGCGCAAGCAGCTATTGTTTTTAAGTCAGGCATCAGCCCACATGCGCAGCAGGTTGTGGTAGGTACCCGTCAGCCCGACGACGGCGGGCGCGCTCTCGCCGATGGCGCTGCGCAGCTTGAGCAAATCCATGTCCATGTCGAACAGCAACTGGCGTTGCTCGGTCGAGCGCACCATGCTTTCGATCCAGAAAAAGCTGGCCACGCGGGCACCCCGCGTGACGGGCGTGACCTGGTGCACCGTGGAGCTGGGGTAGAGCACCATGTCGCCTGCAGGCAGCCGCACGGCGCGCTCGCCCTGCGGGTGCTGGATGAGCAGCTCGCCGCCGTCGTAGTCCTGCGGGTCGGTGAGGAACAGGGTGCAGGAAATGTCGCTGCGTACCCATTGGTCGGGTACCTTGGAGCGCAGTACGGCACCGTCCACATGGGCGCCGTAGAAGTTGCTTTCGCCGCGGTAGCGGTTGAACAGCGGGTTGAATATTTTTTTGGGCAGTGCGGCAGAAAAGAACACGGCATCGCGCTGCAATGCAGACAGCACCAGGGCGCGCAGTTGCTGCGTCTGGGTGCTGTCCTGCGCGAGTTGCTCGTTGCGCTTGTGCGCCAGGGCCTGCGCCCCTGCGCTGCTGCGTCCATCCACCCAAGGAGCATCGTCGCCGAGCAGGCTGCGGGCGGTGGCGACCTCTTGGGGGGTGAGAATGTTTTTGAGATGCAGGAACATGGTGGATGCAGCAGGCAGGCAGGGACTTAGAAGCGCGTCTTGAGCACCAGTTGCACCGAGCGCGGGGCGCCAGGGGCGTAGAAGCCGCGGTACAGCGCATCGGCATAGAGCTTGTTGGTCAGGTTCTGGACGTTCAGCTTGAGGGAGGTTTTGTCATCAAAGCTGTATTCGACCATCGCATCGGCCGTGACAAAGCTGCTGGCCTCCATGGCGCGCGAGCCTTCGGGGTTTTGTGCGCCACGGTAGGTCAGGCCGCCGCCTACGCGCACTTTGGGTGTCACCGCGTAGGTGCTCCAGAGGCTGCCGCTGTGCTTGGGTGTCAGGCCCGGGCGATCGCCCTGCACCTGTGCGCCGCCGCCGTTGGCGGCGAGCACCGTAGTGCTTTTGTCGATTTTTGCGCTGGGAATCCAGGTGTGGTTCCAGAAGACCTCCCACTTCGGCGAAATGCGGCCCGCC
>JAANMW010004088.1_pt1 | contig 10313 bp, 10 predicted proteins | sample 7279671 | NCBI WGS metagenome assembly JAANMW01 (sample SAMN14094541, study PRJNA606508) | bioreactor metagenome | isolation source: A lab-scale SPAN reactor treating ammonium-rich wastewater day 247 | place: Ireland: Galway | collected 2017-09-19
CGAACAGGAGGCGGCCATCCGCGGTGGTGACCCGGATGAACGGGGCGAGGGCGGTCTGGCTGTCGAAGTCAACCACGTCGTCGTAGAGGAGCTGGCCGTTGGGGGCTTCGATCCGGAGGCGGGCGATGTCGTTGAACCAGGCGGCCTGGTGGACCTTGTAGCCAAAGGCGTGGCAGGGATCGTTGACGGTGGTCTTGCAGGTCTTGACCTCGTCGCCGCGGCGGACCTCGATGATGCTGTGGTAATCGATGATGTTGCCGTCGGCATCGAGGCCACGGTTCGCATCGACCATGCGGATGAAGAGCTGGCCGGGGCCAGGGGCGGCGAAGACGGGCGCGGCCGGGGTGGTTTCGGCGATGACGAGGGTGCGGTCGAAACCGGCCATGGTGGTCAGGAGGGCGCCGATGAGGAGCATGAGCAGGGCAAGGTGGCTGAGGAAGGTGCCGTACTGGCTCCAGCCGAAGCGGTCGGCGAAGAGGTAGGTGGCGCCATTTCGTTCGGCAACCCTTTCCACGCGATAGCGGCGGCGGCGCAGGATCGCCTCGATTGCGGGGGCGCCACCTTCGTGGGTGAAGTCGGCGCGATGGTGGGCGCGTTCGAAGTAGGCGTCGGCGACGGTGCGGTGAGGTCGCTGGACCGCGCGCCAGGTGGGCCGGAAGCGGCTGACGGTGCAGACGGTGACGGCGACGATGATGAGCACCCAGAGCCCGTTGAACCAGGCGGAGTGGAAGACATCGAAGAGGTCGAGCGCGTCCATGGGGCCGGTGAGGGGGCCGTAGGTTTCACGGCGGAGTTCGATCCAGGCGGAGCGTGCAGCGGGGTTGGCGCGCATGGGGCCGGGCACTTGCGGCAGGACGACGCCGACCATGCCAGCAACGAGGGCAAGCCCGACGAGGAACAGGGCGAACTTCACGTTGGTGAGGAGCTGCCATGCCCAGCGCAGCGGATCGAGGCCGCCGGGCTCGATGCGGGCATCAGGTTCGCGGGCGCGGGATGCGGCGGTCACCGGAGGCGGTCCTCGAGTTCGGTGAGCTGATCGAGGGTGATGCGGCCGTAGTAGACGCGCTCGACGACGCCTGTGGGGTCGATGAGGAAGGTCGAAGGCAGGCCGGGGAACTGGTAGGCGTTGCTCACTTCGCCGGCGGTATCGAGGAGGATGGGGTAGGTGACGTGGAACTCGTCGGCGAAGGCGCGGGCGGTGGATGCCTGTTCCTGCTGGTTGACGCCGACGACGACGACATTGGCCGAGGCCGGGCCCTGGTGGAAGTCCTGGAGGTCGGGGGTTTCGCCGCGGCAGGGGCCGCACCAGCTGGCCCAGAAGTTCAGGAGCACGTAGCGGCCACGATACTGGCCGAGGGTTTGCGCCTCGCCCTCGGGGGTTTCGAGCTTGAAGTTGGGGGCAGCGCGGCCTTCGCGGGCGGCGGGGGCGCGGCCGGTGGGGTTGAGGGCTTCGGGGAGTTCGATGACGCCGAGGCCGGGCGTGCCGGGACCAGCGGTGCTGCCGCCATCGCGGAACTCGAACCACCAGATGGCGACGGCGACGACGAGGATGACAAGCGCGGCGAGCCCGAGCGTTGAGCCCGGGCCGGAGTATTCGCGGCGGCGTTGCGGCCGTTCGTCGGGGAGGATTTCAGTCATGTGGGCGCCGGGATCGAGGGTATCACCCGCAGGAGAGAAAAGAGGAAAGAGGGAAGAGGAAAGGCCTCAAGTTCCGGATGCCTTCCAGCGTGCGGCACGTTCGCGTGCGATGCGGCGGGCTACCTCGGCGTCCGAAAGCAAAAGAGCCGGAACGTCGGCCGCAACGTCGCTGATGGTCCGCCGGGAAGTGGCAGGTAGCCGGTCAGGCCTGGTATTCGGATTCACGTTCGAAGCGTAGCATCTCCTTTCTTCTTTCCTCTTTCCTCTGAGGTCCCCATAATGCGAACATCTGTGCGATTGGGGGCCGACCATGGCCAAGCCGCCGCCCGCGTATCCTGTCCCGGCCGTGAGGCCGGTGCCACCGGCGGTCATCGCCGAGAAGGTGGTGGCCGACCTCCAGTCGCGCCGGACCGAGACGACGGTGCGGCGGATCGACGAGCGGCCACCGCGGTATGCGGAGTGGCCGGAGGGGTTGGACGGGCGGCTGGTCCAGGCGCTGGGGAAGCGCGGGATCGCCCGGCCCTACACGCACCAGGCCCAGGCCATCTCCAACGCCCTGGCTGGCACCAACAGCGTGGTCGTGACGCCGACGGCGAGCGGCAAGACGCTCTGTTACAACGTGCCGGTGCTCGACGCGATCCTGAAAGACGGCTCGACGCGGGCGCTCTACCTGTTCCCGACGAAGGCCCTGGCACAGGACCAGCTGGACGAGCTGCACGGGCTGATCACGAGCATCGGCGAGGAGATCCGGACCTTCACGTACGACGGCGACACGCCTGCGGACGCGCGCCGGGCGGTGCGGACGGCGGGGCACATCGTGCTCACCAACCCGGACATGCTGCACGCGGCGATCCTGCCGCACCACACGAAGTGGATGCAGCTGTTCGAGAGCCTGGACTACGTGGTCATCGACGAATTGCACACCTACCGGGGGGTGTTTGGGAGCCACCTGGCGAACGTGCTGCGGCGGTTGCGGCGGATCTGCCAGTTCTACGGCTCGGACCCGACGTTCATCCTGTGTTCGGCGACCATCGCGAACCCGGACGAGCTCGCGCGGGCGCTCGTGGGCGACGAGGTGGAGTTGATCAACGACAACGGGGCGCCGGCCGGCGAGCGGGTGGTGGTGATCCACAATCCGCCGGTGGTGAACCGGGAGCTGGGCATCCGGCAGTCGTCGTTGAAGGCGGCGCGCGATGTCTCGGCGCAGCTCATCCGGGCGGGGGTGCAGACGATCGTGTTCGCGCCGAGCCGGACGCGGGTGGAGCTGCTGTTGACGTACCTGCGCGAAGCGCTGCGCAGCAAGCCCGGCGACCCCGAGCGGGTGACCGGCTACCGCGGCGGCTACCTGCCAAACGAGCGGCGGGCGATCGAGCGGGGACTGCGGGAGGGGGCGATCCGCGGCGTGGTGGCGACCAACGCGCTGGAGCTCGGGATCGACATCGGGGGGATGGGAGCGAGCGTGGTAACTGGCTACCCGGGGTCGCTGGCGAGCCTCTGGCAGCAGTTCGGGCGGGCGGGACGCAGCCGCGAGGCGTCACTGTCGGTGCTCATCGCGTCGTCGAACCCGCTGGACCAGTACGTGGCAACCCACCCGGACTTCGTGTTCGAAAGCGCGGTAGAGCGGGGGCTGATCGACCCGGACAACCTGTTCATCCTGGCGAGCCACCTGAAGTGCGCGGCGTTCGAGCTGCCCTTCGCCCTGGGGGAGGTATTCGGCGCGCACACGGGCGAACTGCTGGACATCCTGGCGGAGGAGGGCGTCCTGCAGAGGGCGAACGGACGCTATCACTGGATGAGCGAGGCGTACCCGGCGGAGCAGGTGAGCCTGCGTTCGGCGAGCACCGACAACTTCGTGATCATCGAGCAGGGGCCAGCGCCGCGGGTGATCGGTGAGTGCGACCGGCCGAGCGCGCCGCTGCTCATCCACGAGGACGCGATCTACATCCACCGGGGCCAGCAATACCAGGTGGAGTACCTGGACTGGGACGACAAGAAGGCATTCGTGACGCCGGTAGCGGTGGACTACTACACCGACGCGCAGCTCGCGGTGGAGCTGAAGGTGCTCGACAGCTTCAAGCAGGAGGGCGTGGCGGCAGGATCGTTCGACGTGGGGGAGGTCTCGATCACATTCCTCGCGACGATCTTCAAAAAGGTAAAGCTCAACACTCACGAGAACGTGGGCTGGGGGAAGATCGCGATCCCGGAAGAGAACATGCACACGGCTGCCTGCTGGCTGAGCTTCGGCGAGGCGGCGACGCGGGGGCTGGGACGCGACGAGATCGCCAGCGGGTTGCTGGGCATCGGACACCTGGCGCAGAACCTGGCGCCCATCTACTGCCTGTGCGACGCGAGGGACATCGGCGCGGACGCACAGGTGCGATCGCCTTACAACGAGCTGCCGACGGTGTACCTGTACGACATGGCGCCCGGGGGCGTTGGGCTGGCGGAGAAGCTGTTCGATGCACGCGAGGCGTTGATGGACGCGTGCCTCGCACTGGTACGGACCTGCCCGTGCGAAAACGGCTGCCCGGGATGCGTCGGTGCACAGGTCGAACCGAACAGTCCGGCGAAGAAGGCAGCGAGGGCCATGCTGGAGCGGCTCGCCGGGTAAGGCGAGGGCGGCTCAGAGCGACCCGGCGATCATCGGAAGGAGGGCCGAGATGAGCGCGCCGAGCTGGAGGCCCTGGGCAATTGGGCCGTTCAGGGTTGCGGCGGTGTTCACCTCGTAGTGGTTTCGCCGGCCGTTGCGCTCACGGGCAAGGTAGCCGCCCTTTTCGAGGTCGGCCACGATGCGCTTCACGGCCCGCTCGCTGATGTGGACCTTTTCCGCGAGATCGCGGAGGCGGATGTCGGGTTCCTCGGTGATGCAGAGGAGAACGTTGGCATGATTCGTCAACAGCGACCAGTCAGACATGGATACAGGCTAACGACGGCACGTGATAACAACCAGCGACATGCAAGTGGTGAAACAGAGTGCCTTTATTTGATCCAAACCAACGGGTCCTGATGGGGTGGCGGGTCAGGCCTGCCAGATGGCGGGCCAGGCCTCGGTGCCCCGGACGGCATCGGCGATGGCCTGGCGTTCAAGTTCGAGAGCCTGGTCGAGCGCGGTGTCGAGGGCTTCGCATGCCCCGGGCGAGAGGCGGTGGCGCAGGGCGCGCAGCAGGTCGCGATCGATCAGGCCACGGACGGTCCCGGGCCAGATGAAGAACGAGAAAGCCTGGGGGGAACCGAAGCTGCCACGATGGCGGCCGAGCCAGAGGTAGCGCTCCTGGACGGAGGCAACGGGCTCGACGAGGCCGACCCACTGGCCGTCGGTTTCGTTCGTCCGGGTGTCGACGAGGAGGCGCAGAGGGAAGAGGGTGAACCCGATGGTGATCATGTCGCCCTGGGTGAGCAACTTCTCCATGGCTTCGATGTCGATTGGGATTCCGTTTTCTGTTCGCATATCACGATCTCCGTTGTGCGGTGCGTGGGGCGGCTTGAAAACAGGCGAGGGGGTGGGCTTTCGCCTCACCCCCTCGGGATTTGTTCCACCGCTGTTCCCGGACGGGCCGGGCGGGGGTGTCGCCGGGTTAGTACATCGGGGGGGCCTGGATGGGAGCCTGGTGTTCGGGCTTTTCGGTGATTACGCAGTTGGTGGTGAGGACGAGGGCGGCGATGGAGACGGCGTTCTCGATGGCCGAGCGGGTCACCTTGGCCGGGTCGATGATGCCCTTGGCCACCATGTCGCCATACTCGTCCTGCTGGGCATCGTAACCGTGGCCCTTGGCGAGCTTCTTGACTTCCTCGACAACCACCGAGCCGTCCTTGCCGGCGTTGATGGCGATGCGGCGAAGGGGCTCTTCGAGGGCACGGCGGAGGATGCGGAGACCGGTCGCCTCATCGCCTTCGAGCTTGATCTTGTCGAGCACGGGGAGGGCGTTGATGAGGGCGACGCCCCCACCGGAGACGATGCCTTCCTCGACGGCGGCACGGGTAGCGCTGAGGGCGTCCTCGACGCGGTGCTTCTTTTCCTTGAGCTCGACTTCCGTGGCGGCGCCGACCTTGATGACAGCGACGCTGCCGGCGAGCTTGCCGAGGCGCTCCTGGGCCTTTTCACGGTCCCAGTCGCTTTTCGCGTCGTCGAGGATGGCCCGGATCTGCGAGATGCGAGCGTCGAGGTCCTTCTTCTTGCCCTTACCTTCGATGATGGTGGTCTCTTCCTTGGTGGAAGTGATGCGGCGGGCGCGGCCAAGGTCGCTGACCTCGACGCTGTCAAGGGTGCGGCCGATTTCCTCGGAGATGACGGTGGCGCCGGTGAGGACAGCGAGGTCGCCGAGGTTGTCCTTCTGGCGGTCGCCGAAGCCGGGGGCCTTCACGGCGAGGATGTTGATGGTGCCGCGGAGCTTGTTGACGGCGAGGGTGGCGAGGGCTTCGCCGTCGAGGTCGCCGCAAATGATGACGACATTCTTGGTGACCTGGAGGATCTTTTCGAGCATCGGCAGGATTTCCTGGACCGAGCTGAGCTTCTTATCGGTGATGAGGAGGTAGGGGTCCTCGACGACCGCTTCCATGCGGTCCGGGTTGGTCACGAAGTAGGGGCTGATGTAGCCGCGGTCGAAGGCCATACCGTCGACGTATTCGACTTCGGTCTGGATGCCCTTGGACTCTTCGACGGTGATGACGCCGTCCTTGCCGACCTTTTCCATGCACTCGCCGATGAGGTTGCCGACGGAGGCATCGTTGTTGGCGGAGATGGTTGCGACCTGCGCCATCTGGTTGCGCTCGGTGACCTTGATGCTGTTCTTCTTGATGGCCTCGACGAGGGCGGCGGCACCGGCTTCGAGGCCGCGCTTGAGGCCCATCGGGCTGGCGCCGGCGGCGACGTTCTTCAGGCCTTCCTGAACGATGGCCTGGCCGAGGACGGTGGCGGTGGTGGTGCCGTCACCGGCGATGTCGTTGGTCTTGGAAGCGATTTCCTTGGCGAGCTGGGCGCCGATGTTCTCGAAGGGGTCTTCGAGCTCGATGTCCTTCGCAATGGTGACGCCGTCGTTGGTGATAGTCGGCGCGCCGAACTTCTTATCGAGGACGACGTTGCGGCCCTTGGGGCCAAGGGTGATCTTGACGGCGTCCGCGAGCGCGTCGATGCCGCGCTTGAGGGAGTGCCGTGCTTCTTCGTCGAAGAGCAGCTGCTTTGCCATGAGTACCTCGGTGAGGGGTGTTGTGATGTGCGGAGCGTATATTAGCACTCCCTGTCAATGAGTGCTAATTGCATGGTGGCGGATCGGTGGGCGGTGCGCAAGAGGGGAGGGGAGGTTCGGAGGGCGAAGTTCGAAGAGCGCCGGGATGCGCGATTGGTAGTGCCCACACGTGGGAACACCGCGCGTACGGCCTGTGCCGCGGCACCCGCTGACGGGGGCCGGTGGGACCCCTGCGTTCGTTTAGACTTCTGGCATGGCAGATAGCCGCATCGCGGTCCTGGGGGGAACGTTCGACCCCCCCCATATCGGGCACCTGGTGCTGGCGGAGTGTGTCCGCTGGCAGTTCGCGTGCGAGCGCGTGCTGTTTGTGCCCGCCGGCGACCCCTACCGGAAGACCGGGACAGATACAGCCGAGAACCGGCGGGCGGGTGTTGCCTCGCCACGAAAGGTGACCCGGGGAGTGGGCCGGCTCGAGATGGTCCGGCTGGCAATTGGGGGGAACTCGCACTTCGTGGCCGACGGGCGGGAGGTCGCGCGGGCGGGCCCGAGCTACACCGTGGACACGTTGCGCGAGCTGCTGGCGGAGGGTCACGAAGAGATCGTGCTGGTACTGGGGAGCGACGCACTGGCCGACCTGCCGAACTGGCGGGAGCCGGAGGAGATCCGGCGGCTGGCGCGGATCGTGGTCGCCGAGAAGGAGCCGGGGGCCGGCACGGGCGGCTTCGAGGGGGTGGAGATGCCGCTGCTTCGCATCTCTTCGACGGTGGTGCGGGCGCGGGTGGCGGCGGGGCAGCCGATCCGTTACCTGGTCCCGGAGGCGGTGCGGGAGTACATCGAGCGCGAGGGGTTGTACGGCAGGCCATAACGCGGGCAAACCCGGCCGATTCCTATACTGCGGCAAAACGTTGCTGGAGTTGCCACGTGACTGGCTCGTCCCACCCCTATCTGACCCCCAACCAAGTGCGGCAGACGATCGACCGGTTCGAGGCAAGCGGCTCGCACCTGGTCCATCCGCAGGAGATCATCCAGCAGCTGCGCCGGGAGAAGACGGGCATCCAGCGATTCAACGGGTGGCTTGCAGACCACGTGGTCGGGCTGGCCGGAACGATGGTGTTCTTCTACTTGCTGTGCGTGCTGATAGCTTCGTGGGCGTTCTGGCAATCGGCCCTCGCGGGCGGCAAAGGGTTCGACCCGTTCCCGTACGCGTTCCTGTTCTTCGTGCTGGGGGGCATCATGCAGTCGCTGTTCGTTCCCACGATGCTGACCGCCTCGAACCGGGCGGCAGAGCGCGATCGACTGAAAGACGAAGCGGACCACCGTGCGTGGGCGCATCTGTACGAGGTGAACGACGAGCAGCTTGAAATCCTCAGGCGCCTCGCAGCCACGGAACGTACGCGCGGCGGATCGTAAGGGGTGCGGTGTACACTCCGCGGCATGGCAGAAGGAGCCGGGACGGGGAGCGAGAGCCGCGGGCGGCGGCGGATTCCCGGCGATGACCTGCTGGACGAGCTGACCGAACAGCTGGAGCGGACGCGGCAGCTGCTGACCCACAGCCCGGAGGCGGCCGCGGAGGCCGCACTGGAGCGATTCACGGGGGAGGGCGAAGACGAAGCCCGGATCGCGCGGGATCTTGCGGCAGCCGGGCCGCTCGCGGTGGCGGGCCGGTTCCTGGAGGCGCACCGGCTGGTGATGCGCGCGCTCGAGGTGCTGGACCGTGAGGGGGCCCGGAACGTGCGCGTCTCGCGATGGTTCGGGCCGCTCCGGCCGCTGGCGGAGTTCGGGGCGGAATTCGTCGCTTCGTACATCGTGAAGTCGTACGCGCGGGATGTGGCGGGGTCGCTGCGGCGACTGTACGCGCGGCGCGAGGCACAGTCGCTTCCAGGTTCGCCGGAGCGGGCCACCCTGGCGCGGGCGCGGGTGGAAGCCGACCGGCTGGCGCCGGGATTCAGTGGGGGCGGGGTTGGCGCGCCGGTGCTGGTGGCAGGCGGGGCGGTGATACCGCTCGCCGCTTCGGCGGGGCAGTATGCCGGAGCGATCGATTTCCTCTCGCGGCCCGTGATCGGCATCGGGTTCGCGGCACTGTTCCTGCTGTTCCTGTTCCTGTCGTCGGTGTTGCTCAGCGGCGCCGGGCTCGCGCACCGGCGGTCCCGGCTGATCATGAGCCAGCCCCTGGCGGCCCTCTGGGAAGTGGTTGGCCATGCGGGAGAGCCCCCGCACGACAATTCGCGGATGTTCGCGACGGTGGCGATCGTGCTCACGGGACTGGTCTGGGTAGTTATCCCGGTGGCCGGTGTGGTGCTCTACCTGGTGAGCTGATGCGCGCGGAAGGTCAGCGCGCGCGCCGGACGAGAAGCGGCGTGATGGCGTGGTTCATGAGGCCCCCGGGAAGACGGTCTGCTTCCAGGTGGCGAAGTCTGCCGGATCGAGGCGGGTGATGCCACGGAGGGAATCGAAGGCGCGGTCGGTGGAGACGATGCGGGAGATGCCGAGGCGTTCCATGACGGCGAAGTGGATGCGGTCGCGAGCCTGGAGGCCGGGCAGCTCCGGGTAGCTGGCCGCGACCAGGATGTCTTCGGGGAATAGTGGCGTCACATCGAAGGCCTGGGTGGCGAGCTCCAGGGCCAACCGTGCGCTCTCGAGGCCCCGAGTCCGCTGGCGTACCCAGAGGATCTCCTGCAGGACTTCGGCACTCGTCACCGGGCGCGCGGAAGCCCGTACCGAGTGGCGGCAGATCTCGGCGCAAATCGACCGAAGCGCGGCATCGGTGCCGGTAGCATGGATGACGACGTTGGCGTCAATGAATACCGTCATCAGCGGGGGAGGTCGTCGTAGCGAGCGGCAAGGAGCTCCTTGATTTCCTCCCACTCCGGGTCAGGAGCGGAGGTATCGCCCTCCCGAGCGCCGAGGGCGAGGAGCCGCTCCAGCGCCTGTTCGCGGCGGCGGCGGTCGCGTGCCTCGCGGGCTGCCGCGAGCTGGTCGCGCACCCAGGCGGCGAAGGTCATCCGGCGAGCCTGGAGTTCCTCGTCCAGCAGGCGGTCATCTTCGGGGTCGAGCCGGACTTCGCGGCGCGCGGTCTTCCGTACAGCCATGGTCACATGGTACGGCACGGCCGGTCCGTACAGCTACTGTGCGAGCCAGTCGCCGCTCTTGCCGCCGTGCTTTTCGAGAAGGCGGACGGCCTCGATACGGATGCCCTTTTCGACGGCCTTACACATGTCGTAGACGGTGAGGGCAGCGACGGAGGCGGCCGTGAGCGCCTCCATCTCGACACCGGTCTTGCCGGTGGTCTTCACAGTTGCGCGGATGATCAGGGCTGAATCACCCTCGGGGGCCAGGTCGACGGTGACGCCGGTGATGGCGAGCGGGTGGCAGAGGGGGATGAGTTCGTGGGTCTTCTTGGCGGCCATGATGCCGGCAATGCGGGCGGTGGCGAGCACGTCGCCCTTGGCGATGCCGCCCTGCTGAATGAGCGCCAGGGTGGCGGGCTGCATG
>JAANMW010004093.1_pt1 | contig 10301 bp, 9 predicted proteins | sample 7279671 | NCBI WGS metagenome assembly JAANMW01 (sample SAMN14094541, study PRJNA606508) | bioreactor metagenome | isolation source: A lab-scale SPAN reactor treating ammonium-rich wastewater day 247 | place: Ireland: Galway | collected 2017-09-19
GGCGAAGCATTTGCTGGCATTCCATTTGAATGCAGTCTATTTTCTGAATAGCAAATGCTTCGCCCCTACAACAAACATTGAAATTCCTATACATCAAGAGATTGCTTCGGACAATACCCTCGCAATGACGTGGTTAAGAGTTCCGTACATCCCATACACCTGCATATAATAAAAATCTTGACTCTCTCCATATCCTGTTCGGTTTCATTTCTTGCATACTATAACATGTGGAACCGGCGAAGAATAACAAACTACCCGTAATCCCCCTTAATTCCTCTTTAGAAAAGAGGGAAATCCTTTGTTCCCCCCCTTTTTAAAGGGGGTTAGGGGAATTAGAGGGGAACAGGGACACACATTGTTCTTTTTCCAAGGAGATACCTCCTTTTTTATGGAATACCATTCTTAGCTTGATGCATATGCCCTAAATCCTCCTCACAGAGGGGGACAAGCAATGATTTGTCTATAAACATTTCGCTCCCAAATGATTATAGGATCTTTTTACCAATAATTAATGATGAATTGGATACCAGATCAATCCTTTTAATATCTTTAAAGCCAGTGTTCTCAAGCCATGCCCTGTACTCAGATTCGCTATAAGATGCGCCTTCCTGTGTGCCAATAAGCATATTTAAGCTGAAGAGCGCAGCAAACTGCGGATGGGTTCTGGTTTCATCCAGCACAAATTCGTGGATAATAACCTGCCCACCGCTTCTTAAGGCATCATGGCACTTCTTGAGTATTTTTCTATTATTTTCGGGATTATAAATATGGAGAAGATTTGAAGCAAGAATAGCATCGTAGGCATTCTCCCCGAAAGAATCCTCCAGGCAATTGCCTGCTTGTGTAATAACCCGGTCTTCCACGCCGGCAGCTTGTATAAATTCCCGGGTAAGTTTAACGACATGCTCCAGGTCAAAAACCACAGCACGGAGCTGAGGGTTAGCCTTTGCACATGCAATGGCGTATGTGCCAGGGCCCCCTGCAAGGTCTAAGAGCGTTTTTGCTTCTTGTAAACAAATCTTGCTGCAAAGAATCTCTGTCTTTACCGAGGCAATAGCATGCATTGCGGTAATAAAATCTCTGAGATCATGAGGGTCTACCTCTTCAGGCAAATCCTTCAACGAGACGGCCTTCCCCGTTTCTATTGTCTCCCGGATCATCGTCCAGTTTTCCATGATATTATGGAGATGATGGATAAAATCCCCCTGATAATAAGGCTTTCCCTTTACTAAATAAAGCTCTGAAATTTGAGAATTATCGTAACGGTCTGCCTGCTTCGTAAGTAGTTCAAGTGAAACGAGGGCGTTCAGAAGCATCTCAGTAGCACGTTCATCAGAACGGATTGATTGCGAGATATCTTTCCTGGTATGCTTGCCGTTATTGATCAGGGTAAATATATCAAACTCTACGGCGGCAAAGAGTATACAAGATTTCCAATAGCCACAACTAAGCTGGACGAGATAATCAACCGATGAATGGTTTACGTTATTCATTCAAAATCCTCACCTATACAGATTTCCTAAAAAATATCTCACTATGTTATTTTCTCTTCCTAAGCAAGAATCGCACGGGAAGTCTACCATACACGGAGCAAGGCTGAAGCCTTGCCCTACAGGTAACAGGTTAAGATGATGACTGCATATTTGCCTCTATCTCGGATATCAATTTTTGACTAACCTCCTTTACTTTATCAGAATTATAATAATCAATGGTATGAGCCTCAAAACCAGAAAGTGTTTTTTCAAAAAGAGTGATAAGCGCATTGTTTGCGGTATCGGATGAAGATGATTTGGCAGATGTGTTTGATGTTTTTGTTCCGTCACAATCAAAATCTTTTGGGATGAAAGACAAGACAGCCCTGCAAACTGCGGTAATAATTTCCGAGAATGCCTCAATTTTTGGATCGTGTATCTTATAGAGCGCTTCATACCTGGTAAACGAGGTATGAGGGTTGGAAATTTCATGCATCATAGACTGGTAGTCAGGTGTCCCTTCAAAAAGAGTTTGCCGGTGATGGAGCAGGTGCGCAGTGACTGCAGAAGAGGTCATGATTTCCACTTCTTTCAAAAATTCAAAATTATTTCGTACACTTTCCAGCGTAGAATGAGGTTCGAACATAATAAAACCAAAGGTAGGCTCAATCCCATAATCGCGTAATAACTGAATAGCCTTTTTATTTTCATCAACAGTAGTATGCTTCTTAAGCCGTTTTAATGACTCAGGGTCTCCACTCTCTAAACCGAGAAATACATTGGTAAGGCCTGCCATAACCAGTCTTGAAAGGGAATATTCCTCAATATCATTTACCCGGCACTCAAAACCGAAATGGATATTTACATCATTGATGAGTATGAGTTCCGCCAGGGTAATAGCCCGTTCCCTTCCGGATTTTCCAGGACCAAAAAAATTAGCATCTGAAAAATAGAAGTTCCCGATGGAATACTCACGGTGTAATATGAGCATTTCTTCTACGATATTTTTTACACTCCTGCCGCGCCATTGGCCTATCTGTCCATAAAAAGGATTGAGATAACAAAAGGTACAGCGTCCATAACACCCGCGGCTTCCCTGTATGTACGTTGTAATATTTTTCTTCTTATAGAGTTCTCTATCTTGCCTGTCAGGATAAGGAAGTTGATCCAGATCTTGCATGGGATGGCGAGGGTGGAAAATAATCTCTCCGCTTTTGTCTCTCCGGGCAAGGCCGGTAATCCCCTTTAACCCCCCTTTAAGAAAGGGGGAGATATCTTCAGAAGAGGGGGAGTGGGGAATTCCTCTTTGGGATAGAATATACCTTGCAAGATCAAGGGAAGTAAATTCAGGTTCGCCAATGGTTACAGAATCAATAAAGGGAAAATCGGTAAGGATTTTTTTATAGGCAAACGTGGGATAGTATCCATAAAGATTGATATGTACCATGTTATTCTTTGATTTTATCACTGAAAGCATATCAAAGATATCGTGCGTCATCTCCCAAAGATATACCATATGAACACACAGGAGAGGAAATGATCTCTTCAAAAGATGTACGATCGTCTGCTCTATTGACCAATCATAGAGGTGCGCATTAACAATCTCTGTTTCTATCTTATATTTCCTGAACACTGCGGCTATATAACCTGTAAAGAGACAGGCCGATAAGGGGGCGTTGACTACATCCTCAAATCGGCTTGGATTTTCAGGGCGTGGGGGTTCCAGAAGGATTACCGGCATGGATTTATAAAATCTTAAAAGAGAGACCACAGATTACACAGATACGTAGGGGCGAAGCATTTGTAAAAATATATGAATCTGTGGTCTCCCATGTTTTTATTTAAAAGGCTACAGGAGTTGCACTCTTTTTGCGGCTTTTCTTGAGATCGTGCTCGTAGTATTTCATCACACCCTTCAATGAACAGAGGTTGCCACACATGGTACACGTATCTTCATCCATAGGGGGCCGGCTGCTACGGATCTCTTGTGCGCGTTCTTTGGTGATAGCCGTATCATACTGGGTCTTCCAATCAAGATCTCTCCGCGCAATACCCATTTTCAGGTCTAAATTCTTTACTTTATCTTTAAGCTTTACCATATCGCCTACATGGGCGGCGATACGGGCAGCCATGACACCTTCCCGGACATCGTCAGGCCCTGGAAGAGCCAGGTGTTCAGGCGGCGTTACATAACAGATAAAATCGGCCCCGTAACGCGATGATAAGGCAGCGCCAATAGCCGATGAGATATGGTCGTATCCGGGGGCTACATCGGTAGTAATAGGCCCGAGCATATAAAACGGGGCGTTATTGCTCAAACGCTTTTGGATAAGTACATTTGCTTCAATTTCGTCAATGGGGATATGACCGGGGCCCTCTACAATAATCTGCACACCCTTACTCTGCGCATATTCTGCAATTTCAGAGTTTATAATAAGCTCCTGAATCTGAGCACGGTCTGTACTATCATGGATCGCTCCTGCCCTGAGCCCGTTTCCGAGACTAAGAATAACATCATGTTTTTTCATGATATCGATGAGGCGGTCGATCTCTTCGTAGAGTGGATTTTCCTTCTTGTTATGATTCATCCATGCAGTAAGGAATGAGCCGCCACGGCTAACGAGTCCACCGTAGCGATATCCTTGTTTCCTTAATCGTTCAAGTGTTATAAGATTAATGCCGCAATGGATAGCCATAAAACCAATACCTTCTTCGGCCTGTTGTTCTATGACATCAAAAAGAAAATCGGCTTCCATGTATACGATAGAACTCTTTTTTTTAATCGTTTCTATAGCAGCCTGATAGAGTGGCACAGTACCTACGGTTAGAGAAATAGAATCAAGTACACGCTTCCTGATCTTGGTCAAGTCTCCCCCCGTTGAAAGTTCCATGAGGGTATCGGCGCCATACTTCTCAGCAGTTTGGGCCTTTTTCACCTCCATATCAATATCAATGATATCAGGAGAGGTACCAATGCTGGCATTTATCTTTGTTTTCAGTCCTTTACCAATACCAATTACCCGCGCCTTTCTATTCGGGTTTCCATAGATAACAATCTGTCCCTTAGCGATGCCTTCACGAATGAATTCCGGAGATACATCATCATAGGCAGCAGCCTCTTTCATTGCATCGGTTATTATACCATCACGTGCAAGTTCTAACTGAGTATTCATGTGTTTTTTTACTCCTAAGTAAACCGGGTTAAGAAAAGGGAGAACCCGGCAAATCAAATTATTTGCAAATCATACACCATACCTTACTATGAAGCGTCATATTATAATATCTTTGTCTATTTTATCACTAAAAATCTTTAAGAGCGTTTCCTTATGAAAATTTTCTACATCGAGCCTTGTATCAAAAGGGATCATCCCTAACAGGGGGAGATCGGTAAGTCTTTTTATCTCATCTATATTTGTCTTTTTAACAATATCATCTTCATTTTCAACAGATTCATTGACAATAATCCCTTTGATTTTTAGCCCATGCTCACGCGCATATGATACCGTGAGCAAGGTGTGATTTATTGTGCCAAGGGTAGGCCGGCAAACAACTATTAACGGTAATTCCAGTTCATTTGCCAGATCCACAACAAAATAGTATTGATCGATAGGCACCAATAATCCCCCGATCCCTTCTACCAGGAGAAAATCGTGTCTGTCGTATAAGGTGTCAAAAGCCGTGTGTACCCTTTCCAGGTCTATTCTCGTATTGCTCAAACGTGCTGCTACCGTAGGGGCAAGAGGTTGTTCGAAGCTGATGGGATTAATAAGCTCGTAGTCATCCTCGACTTCTGCTGAGCGTTTCAGGAAGATGGCATCCTCAGATACGAGATGATTCTCCACACGTTTACAACCGGTAGCAATTGGCTTCATAACACCTACATTCACGCCTCTGCTTTTGTAAAGGGCTGCTAATCCACCCGTAACAAGGGTTTTCCCGACACCGGTATCTGTCCCCGTAATAAAATATCCCTTTTCCATAATACATAATTCTCCCATGTAAAATACATTGTGTCTGAAGAAAGCATGAAATGAGAGGGAATGTTGTCCTGTCTGTCAATCATTCGTATGCAAGCCCATTTCTCCTGTTTTTCCTGTTTCCCTTAGCTATTCTTACCGGTAACAATCTCTATAGATTTATAGATAGTATCGAGCATCCTATCCAATTCATCAATTCCGATAATCAATGGCGGCATAATGACAATAATATGTCCAAGCGGCCTGATAAGCAAGTTATGTTTTTTTGCCTCGAGGCACACATGAACCCCTATCCGCTCTTCCCATGGATAGGGTTCTTTCGTGGTTTTGTCCTTAACAAGCTCAACAGCTGCGATAAGCCCGCATTGCCTCACATCTCCAACATGTTCCAGTGATTCAAAAGATTTTAGCTTGTCATATACGTATTTGATTTTGGGTTCCAGATTTCTCAGGATATCATCTTTTTCAAATAACCCGAGACTCGCTAATGCAGCAGCACATCCCAGGGGATTGCCTGTATAGGTATGCCCATGAAAGAAGGTTTTTACCTGGGAAAATTCACCCAGAAATGCATGATAAATCTCCTGCGTTGAAAGCGTGGCCGCCAGAGGCATATACCCCCCATTAATGCCTTTCGATAATGCCATAATATCAGGAACAACTCCCTCGTGCAGGCATGCGAACATTTTCCCTGTCCGCCCGAAGCCGGTAAGTACCTCATCCAGGATAAGGAGGACGTTGTATTTCTTACATAAGGCAGCGACGCCGGATAAATACCCTTTTGGATGGATAATCATTCCACCGGCGCCCTGGACCAGTGGTTCCATAATAAGAGCGGCAATACGATCTGCTTTTTCCTTTAAAATATCTTCTAACCCACCAAGACATTGTAAATCACAATCTTTGTTCTGCTTTCCCAATGGACACCGGTAACAATACGGCGAGGGAGCAAACGATGTTTTGAAATAAAGAGGACTGAAAGCTTTGTGATACAGATCTATACCACCAACACTCATGGTCCCAATGGTATCCCCATGGTAACCATACTGTAAGGCAACAAACTCTGTCTTATCCTTGCATCCCTTATGTTGCCAATATTGAAAAGCCATCTTGAGAGCAACTTCATTGGCCGTAGAACCGTTATCTGAATAAAAAACCTTTTCCAACCCTTCCGGCGCAATTTCTGCAAGTTTTTTGGCTAATAAAATAGATGGTATATTGGAAGGCCCCAGGAGGGTAGTATGCGCAACCTTGTCGAGTTGCCGCTTTACAGCATCATTGATCTCCTTCCTGCAATGTCCATGCAAATTGCACCACATGGATGAAACTCCGTCAAGGTATTCTTTGCCATCGATATCTTTCAAAAAGATGCCTCTTCCCTCTTCTATAATTAAGGGCGTCTCTTTGATGTAATCCTGCATCTGAGTGAAAGGATGCCAGAGATATGTCTTGTCCCAAATTTGTAATTGTTCTTTGTAAGTTTTGTCTAACATGAGTATTTTATGTATTTTGAATAAAACGCCTTCGGCAGATTTTTATTCTTACAGGTAGGGCAAGGCTTCAGCCTTGCAAAGCTGCAAATCACCGGCTCTGCGCATGCTTCATCAGACGGATACTTATTTTACTGCCCCTGTCTACGTTAAAATATTTTTGGGCATTTCCCTGGTTTACCGAGATTTCCAGAAAGCCTGCACTTCCAATAAGAGTAAGTGATTTCCCGTCGCTTACATCCGCATAGGTCTTGCTTAATCCCAAAATTTTCTTTTTCCCGATGATTACTTCACTGTCTCTCTGACCTAATGCTAAACTTTCTACATGCGTTCTTGTAATATTGGTAATAAGATTTCCAAATCGGTCAATAGAAATAATCTGACCTTCCAGTTGTCCCGGTTTTTTAAAGCGCGGCTCTGGTATATCAAGGCACTCCAGTTGATCTATCTTAGCACCTAATTGCCGGATTTTTATTCCCCGTGATAAATGTGCAGCAACAGGCGCAAAGATATCCCGTCCGTGGAAGGTATGACCCGGCGATGGCAGAAAATACCTGCTATTGGTTATATGAATGATATTTTTCAACCTTTCCTTCCGGGCAATGAGACTCAGGAGACCATTATTGGGAGCAAGGAACAGGTAATCCTGCGTTTCAACACAAACAATACCTCTGGCGCTTCCTACACCAGGGTCAATAACTGCTACGTGAATAGTCCCTTTGGGAAAATATTTATAAGATGTAGAGAGGAGATAGGCGCCGTTACCTATATCGTGTGGAAGAATATTGTGGCAGATATCAATAATATGTGCGCCAGGATTAATCCCTGCTATTACCCCTTTCATGATGCCCACGTATGCATCTTGATTGCCAAAGTCCGTAAGTAAACTAATTATCCCCGATCGATGCATCGCTGTTGCATTACTCTGTAAAAATGTTTTTATAGATGCTAAAGTGGATTCGCTTACGCTTCATCCACCCTACCGGTAATTCTATAATGAGTATTAACCCGACTATAGTAATGGCAAAATATTTTAAATTCAAGGATTTTTTCAAGCAGAGCAAAATAGCAGACACGGAATGCGGTATGTCGTAAGCAGCGATTGGAACTGAACGGGATAAGGCAGAAATGAAGCTGGTAACTTGCATTCGGCGCATCATGCAGATATGTTTTGTTTCATCCGTAAGATACTATAGCTCTGGTCTGCAACCCAATATCATCAAGGTAAGCATCCTGCAGTAAAATTCCCCTTAAAAAGCTTTCTTAAGGAAGGTTTTCATTGTACAATACTTTCATGGAAAAGCGATGAAATATTCTTTCGATGCTTTGCATACGGGGCATTTATTCGGCGTATCTCCTTTTCGTGTATATCCGCATACCGTACAGACCTGAATTGGACCAAATTCTATATCAGTATTACCATCGATAACTTCTTTTACCCTTGCAAAAAGCTTTTTATGTATTCTTTTAACGAGATAAGCCCATGTAAAGCTTTTCTCCGCTTCTTTTTCTCCTTGAAACTTAGCGATCTCAATATAGACAGGATATACATCGGTGATTACAAACTCCTCTTCTGCCATAGCTAATTCTACATTCTTCCTTGTATCGCCAAATCCGAATGTTACCCTGCAGTTCACCATAAACCTCCCTTCCAGGTGTCTGAGCTCAGCATAGTGGTTGTTAGCCTGAACCTTTTTCGAATAAGCGATCGCCCGGAATACATGAGCCGTATTGGGAAAACCTTCTTTATCAGCCTGGCGAGCAAAATGCAGATACTGTGTAGAGGCATGGCTTTCACTACCAAAGACATTCATGAACTGCTGCTCAATCATTTTCCTCATAAAATCTTTGGCATTACCGAAAGGCAATGAAGTCTTCTTTTTTTGCTTCACACAAAGGACATTTATCCGGGGCCTCTCCTTCGCGGGTATATCCACAGACACTACAAACTTGAATAGGCCCTAATGCGACATCACTGTTTCTATCGACATCCTCTTTCGCCTTTTCAAAAAGCGCTTTATGCATCTTTTCCGTACCGTAAGCCCATCGAAAACTCCTCTCTGCACCTTTTTCTCCCTGGAATTTGGCCACTTCAATATACGTAGGGTACATCTCGGTAATCTCAAAGTTTTCTCCCATGATAGCTAATCGTATATTCTTCTTTGTATCGCCAGGCCCAAAGGTCGCCATACTATTCGCCACAAATCCGCCTTCTAAATGAACGAGTTCACGGTAATGGTCGCCAGCATGGACAAATTCCGCATGAGAGATAGCCCGAAATAAACGGGCGGTATTGGGAAAGTTTTCTTTATCAGCCTGGTCGGCAAAATACAGATAACGCATATGGGCCTGACTTTCACCGCCAAAGGCGTTTATCAGATTTTGTTCAGTCATCTGTTTCATACATCACTCCTTTTCTAAAGTAGGTATATACTTTCTCAAAAGATTAATCCTCGAATTAACCTTAACAGAAAAACTAAAATTCAAGAGACTAAATATCCTGTCACTCATCATGAGATCCAGATGTCTTTCCAAAAAATCTGGCAATCCGTTCGGATTGAATCCTGCTTTATACGCATAGAAAACACCGGTGGAGTCTGCCTCATGCTCAAATTCCTCAAGGTGGTTGTTCAAGAGCAAGGTTATATCAAGATCTGATTCGCTGCCATGAGAGTTTTCCATAACCTCGTGATACAATCTTGAAACATGCCTAAGAGATGCATGAGCAATCTCATGACCAATAATCCCCGCAACTTCATCTTCGCTTTTTGCAAATGCTAATAAGCCATAGGTTACGTATATATACCCGCCAGGGGCAGAAAAGGCATTGATTGAACGGGATTGGATAATAGTACAGGTAAAGGGAAGCGTCTTCCGGTCAGAAAGAATGATGAGTTTGCGCGCAATAGTGTTAACTGCCTGAATAAGCTCTGCATCATCACACAGGTAAAAGTGATGCCTTATATATTCATCCACTCTCTTACCCTGTTCGATCTCTTCGTCATCGCTCATTTCTGCTGAGTCACCATCTAGCTGCCAGGCGTCATCGGCCTTACTGTAGTTTGTCTGAGAAAAAAAGACAACCACCGGTATGATACTAATACAAAATAGCTTTTTATACATTCTCATAACGTTACATTATAGTTTGGATAAGGAAAACGAAAGGATTTTACGATATTCAAGAAAGACAGCAACACGGACAAACGTAGAGACGCATTATTATGCGTCTGTACAGTCCGTGCCACCCTGAAAACCGTTTACATAAATGAAAATTCCTATACAATCAAGATAATTTACCATAAGAGGCTCTAGAGTATTTGTCATTGCGAGGGGGTTTTTCCCGAAGCAATCTTTTCTCAACT
>JAANMW010004094.1_pt1 | contig 10297 bp, 9 predicted proteins | sample 7279671 | NCBI WGS metagenome assembly JAANMW01 (sample SAMN14094541, study PRJNA606508) | bioreactor metagenome | isolation source: A lab-scale SPAN reactor treating ammonium-rich wastewater day 247 | place: Ireland: Galway | collected 2017-09-19
GAAGCAGGAATAGAAGCTATCTTTTTCAATGAGCAAAATATAGAAGTTGAAAATCCTGTTTTTCAGGTTAAACATTTATTAGAATTAAAAAATATTTTATAGTTATGAAAAAATCAGTTTTGTTAGTATTACTTCTTGGGTTTTCGTTTTCATTTTCACAAGAAAATTATAAATATGTTATTATTCCAGCACAATTTTCTTTTTTTGATGAGATAAATAAGTATGGACTTAATGAATTAACAAAAGCTTTTTTTCAGAGTGAAGGTTTTGAAGTATATTATGATAATGATAAATTTCCAGACGAATTATTCAAAAATAGATGTTTAGCTCTTTATGCTAATCCAATTGAAAATAATACCATGTTTGTGACTAAAATTCAATTTGAAATAAAAGATTGTAATAATAAGGTTTTGGTAACGAGTGATATAGCTGCTAGTCGAGAAAAGCAATTTAAGACGGCTTATACTATTACTTTTAGACAAGCTTTGTCTTCTTTAAAAAGTAAATTAAATTACAAAATTGAGAAAAATGATGAAGTTCTTGTAACCCAAAAAGAAGTAATTGAAGTAATTCCTGATTCAAAAAACACGATTATTGATGTATCTCAACTTCGCGCAGTAGCTACAGAAACAGGGTATAAGTTAGTAAATTATACAGATAATGTTGTTATTGTTCTCTATAATACTTCATTAGAGGGTATTTTTATTGCAAATGGGGAATCATATAAAAAAGGTGTATTTTTAAAGAAAAATAACAATTGGTTTTTTGAATATGATTTCGAAGGAAAAGTTTATTCAGAAAAGATAGAAGTTAAGTTTTAAGACTTAATACCCATATTTATCCTTCCATCGATTCTTTAAAAACTGGCGCAATTCTTTTTCACGAGCATTTTCGCCTGGTTCAAAGAATTTAGTTTCGGAAATTTCGGTTGGTAAAAATTCTTGTTCGGCAAAGTTATTTGGGAAATCGTGTGAGTATTTGTACTCTTCGCCATAACCTAATTCTTTCATTAATTTCGTTGGCGCATTTCTTAAGTGAATAGGAACAGGTAAATCTCCTGTTTGTTTTACCATTTGTTGTGCTTTTCCAATAGCCATATAACTTGCATTACTTTTCGCTGAAGTCGCCAAATAAATCGCACATTGACTCAAAATAATTCTGCTTTCAGGATAACCAATAGTGGTTACGGCTTGAAACGTATTATTCGCCATAATCAAAGCTGTTGGATTTGCATTTCCAATATCTTCACTGGCTAAAATCAGCATCCTTCTTGCAATGAATTTTACATCTTCTCCACCTTCAATCATTCGGGCTAACCAATACACCGCACCATTTGGGTCACTTCCACGAATGGATTTGATAAATGCCGAAACAATATCATAATGTTGCTCACCCGTTTTGTCATACAATACCGTATTCTTTTGTACCAATTGCATGACTTTTTCATTCGTAATTTCAATGATATCGCTTTCTGTAGCATTAATTACCAATTCGAAAATATTCAATAATTTTCTTCCATCACCACCCGAAAGTCGCAATAAAGCTTCAGTTTCTTTTAATTGGATATTTTTGTTTTGTAACTGAACATCGGTTTTCATGGCACGATGTAATAAAGCTTCTAAATCGTCTTTGGTAAATGCATTTAATACATAAACCTGACATCTTGACAATAAAGCGGGAATAACCTCAAAACTCGGGTTTTCAGTCGTTGCGCCAATCAACGTTACCCAACCTTTTTCAACCGCTGCCAACAAAGAATCTTGTTGCGATTTTGAAAAACGATGAATCTCATCAATAAATAAAATCGGATTTTTTGCTGTGAATAAACCGCTGCTTTGCTTCGCTTTTTCAATTACCTCGCGAATGTCTTTGACGCCTGAATGTATCGCACTCAGTTGGTAAAACGGACGTTTGCTTTCTTGCGCCATAATTTGTGCCAAGGTAGTTTTTCCAGTTCCCGGTGGTCCCCATAAAATCAAACTTGGAATTAATCCTTTGGCAATTTGTTGCGTTAACGAACCTTCAGGTCCAACTAAATGCAATTGGCTGATGTAATCCGATAATTGTTGTGGGCGAATGCGTTCGGCTAATGGTTGATTCATGACGTAAAATTACAATTTTATGACAAATGTGCATAGAAATATTTTTGGCTTTATCTTTGAATTCAAACCACTATGGAAAAACAGCACGATAATCCTTTTCAGTTTACAAAAGCGGTCATTTTATTGCCGTTATTTTTTGTATTGACTATATGGTTGGTCTTTTGGTATGAATTGCAATTTCAACACAATTTGTCCCATTTTGGAATTTATCCAAGAGAAGTGTATGGATTAAAAGGAATTCTATTTAGTCCATTTTTACATGGCGATATAGAACATTTGGCAAACAATTCCGTAGCTTTATTGGTGTTGTTGCCAATATTGAGATATTTCTACAAAGAGCAATCGTTCGTGGTGTTGTTTTTAGGAATTTTCTTTTCAGGATTAGGGACTTGGTTGTTAGGAAGACCAAGTTATCACATTGGTGCGAGTGGATTAATCTATGCTTTGGTGAGTTTTATTTTCTTCAAAGGAATCTTTACCAAATATTATCGATTAGTTGCTTTATCATTTACTATCGTAATTTTATACGGAGGAAGTGTTTGGTATATGTTTCCCAATGTAAAAGAAGGTATTTCGTGGGAAGGGCATTTAGCAGGTTTTCTAGTGGGATTAGCCTTAGCTTTAGTTCTAAAAACGCCTCAATTTTCAAAACCTATTTTCTACGAATGGGAAAAACCCGATTTCAATCCCGAACTCGATCCCTTTATGAAAAATTTTGATGAAAAAGGAAATTTCAATCCGCCACCAAAACCAGAAGAAGTGATTAAGGAATATTTTAATTCTTCTATGAAAGTGGTTTATGAGTTTTTGGGAGGAAAAAAATGAGTCAATGTGGCAATGAGTTAATTAGCCAATTAAATTGATTTACTCAAAAACTATTGGCACATTGTCACATTGAAAAATCGACTAATTAAGTCTCTGTCTCAAAGCCTCATACAAAAAAGCACCACAAGCTACCGAAACATTTAACGATTCGATAGTTCCAAACATTGGTAATTTTGCTTTTTCATTTACAATTTTTAATACTGAAGGATTCACGCCTCTGTCTTCGCTGCCCATAATAATGGCTACGCCTTCGTTGAAGTTGATATCGTAAATGTTTTGCTCTGTTTTTTCAGTTGCAGCAACGGTTTTAATTCCAGAACCTTGCAAATAGAAAATTGCATCTTTAATGTGGTCTACTTTACAAATAGGTACATTAAAAACTGCTCCAGCCGAAGTTTTAACCGTATCGCCATTCACAGGAGCTGAACCTTGTTTTTGTATGATGATTCCATCAACACCTGTGCATTCTGCTGTTCTAATGATGGCGCCAAAGTTACGCGCATCTGACAATTGATCTAAAATTAGGAATAGAGGTTTTTTACCACTTTCGATAACGCTTTCAACCATAGTTTCTAATGCAACAAAAGAAATAGGAGCAATGGTTGCCACCGCGCCTTGGTGATTATTTGGAGTTAATCGGTTTAGTTTTTCAACAGGAACGTAGGAGAAGTTGATGTTGTTTCTTTTCATCGTTTTCATCAAATCTTGCATCAAGTCTCCTTGTGCATCTTTTTGAACGAATACTTTATCAATTTCCTTTTTTGCGTTAATTGCTTCAATTATTGCTCTAATCCCGAATATTTGGTTGTCTTTTTCCATGGTGCAAAGATAGGATTTTAGTTTGATTTTTGGAGTGTTTCTAATTTAGTGAATTAGAAATTCGTTTTAAAACTAATGTGCACAATAGAATTCGAAAGTTTTATAGCTTGTTCGCTCGTACTTCCATTAGCATAGACTAAATTGAACAAACCATTTTTGGTAAATAATCCAAATCCGAACCCCAAACCTAATAAACGGTCTTCAATATTGGAAGTTTTGTCTTGAAAATAGCCGAAATCAGTGATGGAATGTAAGTATAAATTAGAAGCTAATAAATAGCGATATTCTGCTATGATTCCAGTATAAGCATTGGCTTGTAAACTATTTTCATTAAAACCTCTAATCGAATTAATTCCTCCAAATCGGAACAATTCGTTAATTACATAGTCTTCACTTTGTAAATAAAAAGTCTGATTTCGAACAAAAATGCTGTTTTTTTGATTCAGATTAAAACTATAATTTACTTCCAATTGTGTAAAAAATTGACTTGTTTTTTGAGATGCAATCGTTCGATTTCCTGTTCCAAATTTCACAAAAACTTTTGCTTTTTCAGGAAAAACAAAACTATCAGGATTTAGCTCAAGATGTTCAAAACTCGAAGTCAAAAATGTATTTGTAAAATCGTTCAAACTAAACGAATTGGTATTCTGAATATCCACCGAATTGGTTTTTTGATAACCAACAAAAGCTTTCGTATTGTAAGCAAAATAGTAACCCAAATTCAAATCGGTAACGGTATTCTGAAAAGTGGAATCTTGTTTGAAAATTCTCAAATTCGCTTTAATTCCAATTGGACTTTTAAATATATACGGCAATTCGGTTCCGATGTTAAACGAAGTTTGTCGGTTACCATCGTTTTTCCAATACAAATTGAATTTTTCTCCGGTGTTTAAAATGTTTTGCAATTGCAAATCCAAATACCCGTTAAAAGTCAACTTGCTTTGATTGTCATTTGAGAATCCAATAAAACCATCAAATTTATTCGGTTTCGATTTTTCAACATACACAAAAATCTTGGTTGAATCAGTTGTAAATAAAATTTCAGGATATTTGATTTGATTCACGAATTGCAACTTATCAAAAGTATCATTAATCTGTTTTAAATTGTCTTGATTGAAAGTTGCTTTTTTGGCTTTTTTTGTAATTGCTTTTTTAATTCCTGCTGGAAATTTATCGTAGCCTACAATGACTAAATCGGTAATGTTTCTTTTAGAATTTAGTTTTACTTGTAAATCGGAAATTAAATCATTTCCAATTTTTCGTTGATTGACTAATTGTAAATTGGCAAGTGAATACCCTTTCTTTTCTAAAAGCGCAATTTTGCTCTTCATGAAATTTTCTATTTCATTCGTTGCTACAATTAAAGTGTCATTTTCTAATTGTAAAAGTGATTTTTCTTCGGCAGAAAGTTTACCTATAAATATACTGTTGTTTTTTATTGGTTTGCCTAAGCTGTATTTGAAGACAAAACTACTATCGTTAATCTTGTTTTGTTCCAATAATTCCCAATCGAAAAATCCTTGATTTGTTAACTTGGTTTCAAAACGCTTCTGTTCTTCTAAAATAGATGCTACTGAAGCGTGTTTGTTTTCGTATTGTAAGCTATCAATGGTTTTGTTTTCGATTTCAGATGCTCCTTCTATCTTTAAATAGTAGTTTTGTCCCAATGATAATTGGAAGTGCAAACACATTATAAAAAGAAAAACATACTTCATTGCTGTAAAGAAACGAAAAAAAGCAAAATAAATTTTATTTAGAGTACTGTGTTATTGTTCTATTTTCATAATGCAATGTAAATCAAATTACTGTTAAAATGAATTGTATTGAAAATTAATAAATTATGATTTGGAAAGTAAAAAATAATTCCTACATTTGCAACCCCGTAAAAAGCGGGAATTTTAAACATTAAAAATTTTTAGTATTTAATTATGCCAACAATTCAACAATTAGTAAGAACAGGGAGAACCCAAATAACTAAGAAGAGTAAATCGGCTGCTTTAGATTCTTGTCCTCAAAGAAGAGGTGTGTGTACTCGTGTTTACACAACAACTCCTAAAAAACCAAACTCAGCAATGAGAAAGGTAGCTAGGGTTCGTTTAACAAACGGTAACGAGGTGAATGCGTACATTCCTGGAGAAGGTCACAATCTACAAGAGCACTCGATAGTATTAGTTAGAGGTGGAAGAGTAAAAGATTTACCAGGAGTACGTTACCACATCGTACGTGGAGCATTAGACACTGCGGGTGTTGCAGGTAGAACACAACGTAGATCTAAGTATGGAGCTAAACGTCCAAAACCAGGACAAGCACCTGCTGCAGCTGGAAAGAAAAAGTAATTTAAAATCTTTTAAACAAAAGACATGAGAAAAAGACAGGCCAAAAAAAGACCTCTTTTACCAGATCCAAAATTTAACGATCAGTTAGTTACACGTTTTGTGAACAACTTAATGTGGGATGGTAAAAAATCAACTGCTTTTAAAGTGTTCTATGATGCAATTGAAATCGTAGATGCTAAGAAGCAAGATGCAGAAAAATCTGCATTAGAAATTTGGAAAGATGCATTAACAAATGTAATGCCACACGTAGAGGTTCGTTCTCGTCGTGTAGGTGGAGCTACATTTCAAATTCCAATGCCAATTCGTCCAGATAGAAAAATTTCTTACGCTATCAAATGGATGATTTTGTATGCAAGAAGACGAAATGAAAAATCGATGGCTGCAAAGTTAGCGTCTGAAATTTTAGCTGCTGCTAAAGAAGAAGGTGCTGCTGTTAAGAAAAGAATGGATACTCACAAAATGGCAGAAGCTAACAAAGCATTCTCTCACTTTAGATTTTAATTCATAAAGAAATGGCTAGAGATTTAAAATATACAAGAAATATAGGTATTGCGGCTCACATTGATGCTGGTAAAACAACAACAACTGAGCGTATCTTATTCTACACAGGTAAAACACATAAAATTGGAGAAGTTCACGACGGTGCTTCTACAATGGACTGGATGGAGCAAGAAGCGGAAAGAGGTATTACAATTACTTCTGCAGCTACAACTTGTGAGTGGAACTTCCCAACGGTTCAAGGAAAAACTATTCCAGAATCTAAGGCGTACCACTTTAATATTATTGATACTCCTGGTCACGTTGACTTTACGGTTGAGGTAAACCGTTCGTTACGTGTATTAGATGGTTTAGTGTTCTTGTTTAGTGCGGTTGATGGTGTTGAGCCACAGTCTGAAACTAACTGGAGATTAGCTGATCAATATAGAGTTCCTCGTATGGGATTCGTAAACAAAATGGACCGTCAAGGTTCTAACTTCTTGTCAGTTTGTCAACAAGTTAAAGATATGTTGAAATCTAATGCGGTTGCAATTACTTTGCCAATTGGTGAAGAACAAGATTTTAAAGGTGTAGTTGATTTAGTTAAAAATCAGGCTATTGTATGGCATGATGAAACTCAAGGGGCTACTTTTGATGTTGTTGATATTCCAGCTGATATGGTTGCTGAAGTAAAAGAGTATCGTTCAATTTTAATTGAAGAGATTGCTACTTACGATGAGAACCTATTAGAAAAGTATATGGAAGATGAAAACTCAATTACTGAGGAAGAAATTAACAATGCTTTACGTGCTGCTACAATTGATATGGCTATCATTCCTATGTTGTGTGGATCTTCATTCAAAAACAAAGGGGTTCAATTCATGTTGGATGCAGTTTGTAAGTATTTACCATCTCCATTAGATAAAGAAGGTATCGAAGGAATTCACCCTGATGATAAAGATTTATTAGAAGAAGATCAAAGAAAAGTTGTTCGTCGTCCTGATGTAAAAGAGCCGTTTGCTGCTTTAGCATTTAAAATTGCTACTGACCCTTATGTAGGTCGTTTAGCTTTCTTCCGTGCTTATTCAGGTCGTTTAGATGCAGGTTCATACATTTTGAATACGCGTTCTGGAAACAAAGAAAGAATTTCTCGTATCTACCAAATGCATGCTAACAAACAAAATCCAATCGAATTCATTGAAGCTGGAGATATTGGGGCTGCTGTAGGATTTAAAGATATCAAGACTGGAGATACAATGTGTGATGAAAAACACCCAATTATTCTTGAGTCTATGAAATTCCCTGATCCAGTAATTGGTATTGCTATTGAGCCAAAAACTAAAGCTGACGTTGATAAAATGGGTATGGCTTTAGCAAAATTAGCTGAAGAAGATCCAACATTTACAGTTAAGACTGATGAGGCTTCTGGTCAAACGATTATTTCTGGTATGGGTGAGCTTCACTTAGATATCTTGATCGATCGTATGAAACGTGAGTTCAAAGTTGAGGTTAACCAAGGTGAGCCACAAGTAGAATATAAAGAAGCGTTCACTAAAGCTGCTCAACACAGAGAGGTTTATAAAAAACAATCTGGAGGTCGTGGTAAATTTGGTGATATCGTTTTCCGTTTAGAACCTGCTGATTTAGTGGACGGTAAAGCTCCTATGGGATTACAGTTTGTTAATGAAGTTAAAGGTGGTAACGTACCAAAAGAATATATTCCTGCTGTAGAAAAAGGATTTAGAGAAGCTATGAAGCAAGGTCCTTTAGCTGGTTACGCTGTAGACAGTTTAAAAGTTACTTTATTGGATGGTTCATTCCACCCTGTAGATTCTGATGCATTGTCATTCGAATTAGCAGCTAAAATGGGTTATAAAGAAGTAGCTAAAGCTGCAGGAGCTGTTATTCTTGAGCCAATCATGAAAATCGAAGTTATTACTCCAGAAGAAAACATGGGGGATATCGTAGGTGACTTGAACCGTCGTAGAGGTCAAGTAAATGATATGGGTGACAGAAATGGTGCTAAAACTATCAAAGCTAATGTTCCTTTATCAGAAATGTTTGGTTATGTTACTACATTAAGAACATTATCATCTGGTAGAGCTACATCTACTATGGAGTTCTCTCACTATGAAGAGACACCTTCTAACATTTCAGAAGCTGTAATCAAAAAAGCAAAAGGTAACGCTTAATTTTTAAAGAGATGAGTCAAAAAATCAGAATAAAATTAAAATCATACGATCATAACTTGGTGGATAAATCTGCTGAGAAAATCGTTAAGACTGTAAAAAGTACAGGTGCTGTGGTAACAGGTCCAATTCCGTTACCTACTCACAAAAAGATTTTTACTGTATTACGTTCTCCACACGTTAACAAAAAATCAAGAGAGCAATTCGAATTAAGTTCTTATAAGAGATTGTTAGATATCTACAGTTCTTCTTCTAAAACTATCGATGCTTTAATGAAATTAGAGTTGCCTTCAGGAGTTGAAGTAGAAATTAAAGTGTGATAAACACCATTGCAAAAAAGCAATGATTAAAAAAAACCGTTAATGTGAAAGCATTACGGTTTTTTTCATATCATTTTTAGTGAGTAAAATCTCCTTTTTTGAAGGAAATTTTACTTAACTATTTATTTTTGCGATAATTAAAAAATAATTTATATATTTGCACCCTCAAAATGAGTAGTGTGCAAATATTATTTGTATTATAAATAAGAGTTTAATTAATAATTAGTTTAATATGTCTGGGTTAATCGGAAGAAAAATTGGCATGACTAGCATCTTTGATGAGAACGGGAAAAATATTCCTTGTACTGTAATCGAATGTGGTCCATGCGTTGTTACCCAAGTCAGAACCAATGATGTAGATGGCTATGAAGCTATCCAATTAGGTTTCGATGACAAAACTGAAAAGCATTCAATTAAAGCTGAGTTAGGTCACTTTAAGAAAGCTGGAACAGTTGCGAAAAAGAAAGTTGTTGAATTCAAAGGTTTTGAAACGGAGTACAAGTTAGGCGATGTAATCGCTGTTGACTTATTCGCTGAAGGTGAATTTGTTGATGTAATTGGAGTTTCTAAAGGAAAAGGATTCCAAGGAGTTGTTAAACGTCATGGTTTTGGCGGTGTTGGACAAGCAACACACGGTCAACATAACCGTTTAAGAGCGCCTGGTTCTGTAGGAGCTTCATCTTATCCATCTAGAGTATTCAAAGGAATGCGTATGGCTGGAAGAATGGGAGGAGATAATGTAACAGTACAAAACCTTAGAGTTTTAAAAGTAGTTGCTGAAAAGAACTTGCTTTTAGTTAAAGGAGCGATTCCTGGACACAAAAACTCTTATGTAATCGTTCAGAAGTAATGGAAGTAAAAGTTTTAGATATCAACGGAAAAGAAACTGGAAGAAAAGTTCAACTTTCTGATTCAGTTTTCGCAATTGAGCCAAACAAGCATGCGGTTTACTTAGATGTAAAGCAATATTTGGCTAATCAAAGACAAGGTACTCACAAAGCTAAAGAAAGAGCTGAGGTTGCAGGAAGTACTCGTAAAATCAAAAAACAAAAAGGAACTGGTACGGCTCGTGCAGGATCTGCAAAGAGTCCAGTTTTCAAAGGTGGAGGTACTATTTTTGGACCTAGACCAAGAAGTTATTCTTTCAAATTAAACAAAAACTTAAAAAGATTAGCTAGAAAATCAGCGTTATCTTTAAAAGTGAATGAGTCTAATTTGGTAGTGGTAGA
>JAANMW010004096.1_pt1 | contig 10293 bp, 7 predicted proteins | sample 7279671 | NCBI WGS metagenome assembly JAANMW01 (sample SAMN14094541, study PRJNA606508) | bioreactor metagenome | isolation source: A lab-scale SPAN reactor treating ammonium-rich wastewater day 247 | place: Ireland: Galway | collected 2017-09-19
CGCGCCTCGGCCGCCAGCCCGTCATCATGGTGCGCGGCGGCGACGGCGCGGTGCGCGTGCTGCTGAACCGCTGCACGCATCGCGGCGCGCAGGTGTGCACCGACGAGGCGGGCTCGGCCAAGCATTTCCGCTGCGGCTATCACGGATGGACGTTCGGAACCGACGGCCGCCTCGTTTCCGTGCCGCGGCGCGAAGGCTACGGCGCCGAATTCGAGGGCGAGGCGAAGGGCATGGGCCTCGCGCCGGTCGCGCGCATGGACACCTATCGCGGCTTCGTGTTCGCGAGCCTCGCGGCCGAGGGACCGCCTCTGAAGGACTGGCTCGGGCCGGTGACGCTCTCGTTCGACGACATGGTGGATCGCGCGCCGGACGGCGAGATCGAGGTCGCCGGCGGCATCTTCAAGCACTACTACGAGGGCAACTGGAAGCTCTACATCGAGAACGTCAACGATCTCATGCACCCGCGCTACGTGCACGAATCGTCGATCGACACGGCCACGCGCCAGTCGCGCGAGGCGAAGACCGACGGCGCCGGCGACATCGCGGTGCGCCAGATGATCCAGAACGGCGTGCTCGCGCAGATCTGGGACCGCGTCGGCGTGTGGGCGCTGCCGAGCGGCCACAGCTACATGGGCGACTATCACGACGACAAGCGCCTGCTCGGCGACAACAAGGACCCCGTCTTCGCCGAATATCGAGCGGCGCTCGAGGCGAAGCACGGCGCCAAGCGCACGAACGAAATTCTCGGCGTGAGCCTGTTCAACACGATCGTCTACCCGAACCTCACCTTCATGTCGCAGTTCCGGCAGTTGCGCGTGATCCACCCGATCTCGGCCGGCCGCACGGAAGTGCACGTGTTCTCGTTCCGCCTGAAAGGCGCGCCCGAGCGCATGTTCCACGACACGGTGCGCTTCGCGAACGCGATCAACTCGCCGGCCTCGCAGATCCTGACAGACGATCTCGAGATCTACCGCCGCATCCGCGAGGGCCTCGACACCGCGGCGCCGGAATGGCTGCACATCGGACGCGGCGCCGGCCGCGACCGCGCCGACGGGCCGGGGTCCGTGGGCGATCACGGCACGAGCGAGATCCACATCCGCAACCAGTTCGAGGCGTGGCTGAACTACATGGTGCCGAAATGAGCCCGCCCGACGCCGACATCGCCATGAAGCCGGCCGTGAATCCCGAGGTCCGCGATGCGATCGAAACGCTGATCGCGCGCGAGGCCGCATTGCTCGACGATCGCCGCTACGAGGAGTGGCTCGCGCTCTACGCCGACGACGCCTGGTATTGGGTGCCGCACCGCCCCGAGCAGACGAGCCCCAAGGAAGAAATCTCTCTCTTCTACGACGACCGCATGCTGATGGAGACGCGCGTGCGGCGCCTGACGGCGGCGATCGCGCATGCCGAAACGCCGCGCACGCGCACGCTGCGCGTCGTTGGCCGGGCCGAGATCGCGCCGTCGGCCGAAGCGGGCTGCGATTTCGTCGCGACGGCGAAGTTCGTGATGATCGAGTATCGCCTCAATGCGCAGCATCTCTATGGCGGCACGAGCCGCTACGGGCTGCGCCGCGCCGGCGAGGGCTTCGCGATCGCGTGGAAGCGCGTCGATCTCGTGAACGCCGGCGGAACGCACGAGCCGATGAGCGTGCCGTTCTAGGCGCGGGAGGACGGACATGGCGAAAGCGCGTGACGCGCGCGCGGCGGCAAACGGCGCGAGCGGCTTCCTGCGAAACCACTGGTACGTCGCCGCGTGGTCCGACGAAGTCGGGCGCGCACCGCTCGGCCGCGTCGTGCTCGGCGAATACCTCGTTCTCTACCGCACCGAGGCCGGCAAGGCCGTGGCGCTCGAGAACCGCTGCCCGCACCGCAACCTGCCGCTCTCGGAAGGCCGCCTCGTCGGCGACACGCTCGAATGCGGCTATCACGGCATGGTGTTCGACTGCACCGGCGCATGCACGCACCTGCCCGGCGAGGCTTCGCCGCCGCATTGGGCGCGCGTGCGCGCCTATCCCGTGATCGAGCGGCGCGGCTGGGTGATGGTGTGGATGGGCGATCCCGCGAAGGCCGACGAGCGCGCGGCGCCCGACTACAATGTGCGCCTCGCCGATCCCGACTGGTGGCACGTGAAGGGCCACATCGCCGTGAAGTGCGGCTATCGCCTGATCCTCGACAATCTGCTCGACCTTTCGCACCTCGCCTACGTTCACAGCTCGACCACGGGCAACCGCGCGCTCGCCGAACAGGCGACGATCGCGGCGGAGACCGAAGGCGACCGCGTGCGCGTGACGCGCTGGATGAGCGACATTCCGCCGGCCAAAGCGTTCGTCGATTACGCCGGCTACGACGGCAACATAGACCGCTGGCAGGCCAGCGAGTTCATGCCGCCCTCCTACATCTACGTGAACAGCGGCACGGCGCCGGCCGGCCGCGGCGTGACGCCCGCGGAGCGGATGACGAACCAGGGCCTGTGGGGCTTCGTCGTCTATCACGCGCTCACGCCCGAATCCGAAACGACGACGCACCAGTTCTGGGCCATGGCCATCGAGCGGCGCTTCGTGCCGCCGGCGGCGCTACCCGAGTTCGAGCGCCAGATGATCAACATCCCGCTGGAAGACGTCGCCGTTTACGAAGCGCAGCAGCGCGCGATCGCGCTCGACCCCGATGCGCGCGGCGACGTGCGCCCGCGCGGCATGATCGCCGCCGACAAGGGCTTGTTCGCGATGCGGCGCATCCTCCAGCGGCTTCAATCCGAGGAACAGGCACGCGCATGAACGTGACGCCCACCGCCCACTACCCCACGCTGAAAGGCCGCGTCGCGATCGTGACGGGCGGCGGGCAGGCGCTCGGGCGCGCCTATGCGCTGCACCTCGCGGCGCAGGGCGCCATTCCGGTGATCGCCGAATTCAACGAAGCCGCCGGCGCGCGCGTGGCGAAAGAGATCGAGGACGGCGGCGGCAAGTCGCTGTTCGTCGCCACCGACGTGGGTTCGGCGCCGGCGATCGCGGCGATGGCCGAGGCCGTGCTCGCGCGCCTCGGGCGCATCGACATCCTGATCAACAATGCCGCGCTGTTCTCGCGCATCACGATGAAGCCGTTCTGGGAGCTTCCGGTCGAGGAATGGGAGCGCGCGATGGACGTGAACATCGGGGGCGCGTTCCATTGCGCGCGCGCCGTGGTGCCGGCGATGCAGAAGGCGGGCTGGGGCCGCATCCTCAACATCGCCTCGGGCACGCCGCTGCTCGGCCTGCCCAACTATCTCCATTACATCACGTCGAAATCCGCGCAGTTCGGCATGACGCGCTCGATGGCGCGCGAACTCGGGCCCTGGAACATCACGGTGAACACGTTCATTCCGGGCGTCACGAAAACCGAGGTCGAGCGCCCCTCCGTGTCGGAGGAGAAGTTCAAGGGCTACGTCGCGATGCAGTGCCTGAAGCGCATGAGCACGCCCGACGACATGGCGAAGGTGATGACGTTCCTCTGCTCCGACGAGGCCGCGTGGATCACCGGGCAGACGATCCTGGCGGATGGCGGGCTGAATTTCATTTGAGTAAAGCGTCGATCGCGTAGGGGCGCCCCATTCGGCTTCGCTCAGGGGCGCGCGCCCTGCCGACGCCGAATGTGTGCCGCGCAAGAAAAAGAGGGGCGCAGCCGGGCGCCCCTCAATTCAACATCTCGATTGCGGCGAGAGGGCGCGCGCAGCGCGCCCCTCCGCGATCGAAGCCGCGCTCCCTACTCCACGAACTGGTTCGTGAAGAGATCCTCCACTTTCGAGCCCGAGGGGATGATCTTCTCCTTGATGTAGAAATCCTGCACCGTGGCCATGCGCGCGGCGTCGAACATGCCGAGCTTCGGCTGGCCGGGATAGACGAAGTCCGCGTAATACTTGAACGCGTACTCGACCGCGGCTTCCTTGCCCTTCCACGCCGGCTCGATCGCCGCGAACTCAGCCGCCGATTTCTTGGGGTTGTCCATGATGTCCTTCATGCCCTTCAAGGCGGCGCGGACGAACTTCTTCACCATCTCCGGCTTTTCCTTGATCGCCTTGTCGCTGGCGCCGATGGCCTGCGTCATGCTCGGGAAATAGTCGAAGCTCTGGATCACCTTCACCTTCGTGCCGGTGGCCGTGATCAGCGGAATCCAGTCGGGCACGCAGGCGCAGGCGACCGCCTTGCCCTGGGCCACGAGCTGCCACACGCCGACCGGACCGGCGGCCTGCGCGTTCACGTCCTTGATCGTGAGACCGACGCGCGCGAGCACGCCCTGGAGCACGTAATAGGTCGTGTCCTGGAAGGCCATCACGCTGATGTCCTTGCCCTTGAGCTGTTTCGGCTCGGTGATGCCTGAATCCTCGCGCACGACGAGCTGCATGAAGCCGCGCCCGCCGAAGAGCGCCACGCCCTTCATCGGGATGCCCTGCGGGCGCACGAGGATCGGCCCGTCGCCCAGGATGCCGCCGAGCGGCGCATTGCCGGCGCCGACCTGCTTGGCGACATCGACGCCGCCCTTGGCGACCTGGAACTCGACATCGAGCCCCTCGGCCTTGAAGTAGCCCTTGCCTTGCGCGAGGCGGATCGGCCCGAAGGCCGGCAGCATCGGCGGGGCCGGAAAGAGATAGGTGACTTTCTCCTGTGCGGCGACGTTCCCGCTCGCGGCGGCGAACCCGCCGGCGGCGAGCACCGCGGCGAGAAGTGACAGTGTCCGTTTCATTCGCGGCCTCCCTGGCCCAATGGCGCCGTGTTTAACCCGTGAAACCCGCTGCGTGCGCCTCAACGCATCATAAAGCAAACAGCGCGCCGGGCGAGAGGAAACGCGCTATTCCGCGGCGGCGAGATTGGCCGCGGCGACGGCGGCGGCGGCGAAGCGTTCGGCCGGAAGCGTGGCGGTGATGACGGTGCCGCGGCCCGGCCGGCTGCGCAGCTTGAGGCGGCCGCCGTGCCGTTCGACCAGCGCCTTCGCGATCGAGAGGCCGAGGCCGGTGCCCTGATGCCGGCGCGTCATGTGGTTGTCCACTTGGCCGAACGGCGCCAGCGCCTTCTGCACGTCTTCGCGCCGGATGCCGATGCCGGTGTCGGCGATCGTGATGTGCAGGCGTCCGGTACGGTCGCGCCGCGCGCGCAGGCGGATGCGCCCGCCCGCCGGCGTGAACTTGATCGAATTGGAGAGCGCGTTGATCAGCACCTGCTTCAACGCACGCTCGTCGGCCAGGAGCGGCGGCATGGCCTCCGCATCGACCTTGATGTCGAGCCGCGCGGTCTCGTCGCGGCCCCGGAAGAGGCGCATCACGCCCTCGAGCATGCGGCGCACGTCCACCGGCTCCTCGCGCAATTCCCACTTGCCGGCCTCGATCTTGGAGAGATCGAGGATGTCGTTGATGAGCTTCAGAAGATGCCTCGCCGCGCCGAGCATGTCGCCGACATAGCTCGCGTAACGTGGATGCCCGAGCGCGCCGAACAGCTCGCCGTGCATGATCTCGGAGAAGCCGATGATCGCGTTGAGCGGCGTGCGCAATTCGTGGCTCATGTTGGCAAGGAAGACGGATTTGGCGGCGTTCGCCGCCGCCGCCTCGTCGCGCGCCTGAAGCACCTGCCGCATGAGCCGCTGCGCCTCGTCGCGCTGCTCCTTGAGCTGGCCCTGCATCGCCTCGAGTTCGCGCACGCGCTTGGCGAGCTCCGCCTCGCTGAAGCGCAGCGCCTGCTCGCGCCGCATCGCGTCGGTCACGTCGCTGCGCAGGCCGACGATGCCGCCTTCCGAGGTGCGCCGCTCGGCGTAGCGCAGCCAGCGGCCGCCGCGATAGGGCTGCACGATCGGATCGGCGGGATTGCGGTGGCGATGCACCCGCTCGGCGCAATACGCTTCCTCGCGCCCCTTGGCCTCGGGGAACGCCCCCGCGGCAATGCCGGCGCGCAGGATGTCTTCGAAGCGGCAGCCGGCCTCGGTCGCCCGCGGCACGCCGGCGAACATCTTCGCGTATGCGCTGTTGGTGAGAACGAGGCGGTCGTCGGCGTCCCACAGCACGAACGCGTCCGACATGCTCTCGACCGCGTCGATGAGGCGCTTCTCGGCGCGCTTCAGCGCGGTCACGTCGGTGAAGATCGAAACGTGCCCGCCTTCGGGCGTGGCCTGCCGGCGGATCAGCAGGACGCGGCCATCCGCGAGCTGCCGCTCGTATTCCGAGCCGTGCATGAGGCGCGTGTTCGCGAGATTCTCGCGGACCCACGCCTCGCGGTCGGACGCCATGTTCGCTTCGGGTAGAACGCCGGCATCGACCGCGCTGCGCACGAGCTGCTCGCGCGTCCAGCCGATCACAGTGGGAAATGCCTTGAGATACGGATAGAATTCGACGTATCGCCGGTTGTGCAGGATCACGCGGTCGTCGGGGCCGAACAGCACGAAGCCGTCGTCCATCGATTCGATCGCGGCGACCATGCGCTGCTCAGCGCGCTTGACCGCGGTGATGTCGGTGGTGATGGCGACGCGGCTGCCGTCATTGGCGATCTGGGTGCGGATGAGATAGGTGCGCCCGTCGTTCGTCTCGCGCTCGAATTCGGTGGAGCCCATCGCGCGCACGAACTCGAGCTGATCCTGCGCCCACTTTTCCGCGCCGCCGGCGTCGTCGACGCCCTTGAACGCCCCGGCCTCGGCATGGCGCTCCATCAGCTCGCGCCGCGTGCGTCCGGCCAGCGGCGCGAGCGCGCGGAAGTGCGGATATTGCTCGAGCAGGCGGCGGTTGTGGAGTACGACGCGCTCGTCCGGACCGTAGAGCACGAAGCCGTCTTCCATCGCTTCGATCGCGCCGACGAGGCGCTGCTCGGCGCGCTTCAGCGCCGTGATGTCGGACAGAATGACGACGCAGCCCCCGTTGCGCATCGGGTATTTCCGCGCCAGCAGAATCCGCCCGTCGCCGAGGCGCCGCTCGATCGACGCGTGCTCGCTCGAACGCAGCGCCGCCATCCACGCCGACATCGCGCTTTCGCCGTTGCGGCGGAATTCGTCTTCGCTCGAGAAGAAGCCGCGCGCGAGACCCTCGCGCATCAAGTCCTCATAGCTGCGGCCGATCACCGACCCGCCGCCGCCCATGTCCGGGATGTAGTCGAGGAAGCGGCGGTTATGGCGCACGACACGGAGATCCTGGTCGTAGAGCACGTAGCCGTCTGCAAGCGCCTCGATGCTGTCGCGCAGCACTTCTTCGGCCTGGCGGGCGCGCTCCTCGGCGATGACGCCGTCGCAGAACGAGCGGTAGCCGTTGCGCAGCATGAACACCAGCGCGCCGACGTAGATCACCGCCATGAGCCCTATCACCACGCCGGTGCGCGTTCCCGACGCGAGCAACAGGATCGTCATCGGCGCCATCGCCGGCAGAACGTAGGCCAGCGCCGCCGCCGGCATGCTGGGCGCCGCGGCGACGATGCCCGCCGACATGCCGGCGAGCACGCAGATGAGGAAGACCTGGAGCTCGACCCGCTCGGGCACGAAAAAGATCAGCGCCGATGCGCCCCAGACCATTCCCGGGATCGCATTGGCCGCGATCGAGCGCCGCACGAAGCGCGCGGTGGCCGGCCGCTGCCGAACGAAGCGCCGCGACTGGGTCCAGCGCAGCAGGCTGAGCGCGCCCATGAACCAGACGACCGCGACCCAGCCGATGTTCTGCGCCGCCGGAACGAGCGGATAGAACAGGACTCCGGTGAGCGCCGAGATCGCGAAGGTGACGGCGACGAGGACCGGAACTTGTCTGCGCAAGGCCTGGCGCTGATGACCGAGCATCGCCGCGCCGACACCGCCCGGCTCCGGAAAGAGCCACGCCCACAGGCGCGCGGCACCGATCTTGGCGCGCAAGGCTTGGCCGGGTGCAGGCGTCTCGAGTCGATCCATCGTGTCCTTTTTTCGTCAAGCCGCGCGCAGACCGCCCGCAGCTTGCCTTCATGCCCAAGCTATGGCCGCTTGGTTAATGGATTCTTGATTGCAGCCGGAAACCCCCAGTTTTTCTCCGGTTCGGCCGCAATTTCTCTTGATTGACGGCCGGACCGGCCGGCCCTAGCTTTCCCCCATCGCGCCGATTTGAGCGACAGCTTGCGGGCGCGTTACAAATGCAGCTAAAGCGTTGCGGCGAAACCCGCCCAGCGACCCAAAGCTGCGGCGGGATTTTTGTGTCCGCCGCTCCTTCCCGAAGGCGCGCGCACCCGATCCTCCCGCTCGGACAGGAACCGGCCGGCACGGAGACAGCGTGCCGGCGCAACGGAAGGAGCGGAAGAATGCAGACGCGTCGGACGATCGTTTTCGCGGGCCTTGCCGGCCTCGCGCTCGCCTCTCCCCTCTCGGCCGAGCCGCCCAAGCGGCTCACGCTCGACTGGGCCTATTACAACCCGGTCAGCCTCGTGCTGAAGGAGAAGGGCTGGATCGAAAAGGACTTCGAGAAGGACGGCATCGCCGTGCGCTGGGTGCAGAGCCACGGCTCGAACAAGGCGCTCGAGTTCCTGAATGCCGGCGCGGTCGATTTCGGCTCCTCGGCGGGCGCGGCGGCGCTGCTCGCGAAGATCAACGGCAATCCGATCCAGGCGATCTACGTCTATTCGAAGCCGGAATGGACCGCTCTCGTGACGCGGCCCGCCAGCGGCATCAAGACAATCGCGGACTTGAAGGGCAAGCGCGTGGCCGTGACGCGCGGCACCGATCCCTACATCTTCCTGCTGCGCGCCTTGGCCGGCGCCGGCCTCGGCGAGAAGGACATCAAGCCGGTGCTCGTTCAGCACGCCGACGGACGCACGGCGCTCGAGCGCGGCGACGTGGACGCCTGGGCGGGGCTCGACCCGATGATGGCCGAGACCGAGCTCGAGAAGGGCTCGGTGCTGTTCTTCCGCAACGCCGACGCCAACACCTACGGCGTGCTGAACGTGCGCGAGGCCTTCGCGAAGGAGCACCCGGAGATCGTGATCCGCGTGCTGCGCCAATACGAACGCGGGCGGAAATGGGCGCTCGCGAATCCCGCGGAGCTGCGCGACATCCTTGCCAAGGCCGCGCGTCTCAAGGCCAACGTCGCCGCCAAGCAGCTCGAGCGCACGGACTTGGCCGATCCGCTTCCCGGCGAGAAGCCGCACGCCGCGATCCTCGCCGCCGGCGTCGCCTTGCAGCAGTCCGGCGTGATCGAGGCGAAAGTGGACGTGAAAGCCGTCACCGCCGCGCTGATCAATCCCGCCTACGCGCGCGAAGCGCTGAAGCGCGATCAGGCGGCGTTGCGTTAGGCCGCGAACGCCGTATCTGCGGAGAGACCCCCATCCCGGCCTTCCCCCGCTTGCGGGGGAAGGTCGGATGGGGGGCCCCTCCGCGCGACGACACTCGACAGGAAGACACGACGATGCCTCCCGCTCCCTCGATTCTCCACCTGCCCGGCGCCGGCACGCCGCGCGCGGCGCCGCGCACATTGCCGCGCATCACGGCGCCGCTCGGCCTGCTGCTGCCGCTGATCCTTGCCGCCGCCTGGGAATTCGCCGCGGCGCGCGAGTGGCTGCCGTCGAACCTGCTGCCGGCGCCGTCGGTCATCGCCGCCACGCTCGCCGATCTCGCGCGCAGCGGCGAACTCGGCGATCACTTGATCGCGACGACATTGCGCGTTGCCGCCGGCTTTGCATTCGGCGTCGCCGCAGCAACGCTGCTGGGCGCGCTGTGCGGCGCGGTTCCGCTGGCGCGGCGCCTGCTCGATCCTTCGCTCCAGGGGTTGAAGAGCGTGCCGTCGCTGGCGTGGGTGCCGCTGTTCATCCTCTGGTTCGGGATCTTCGAGACTTCGAAGGTGATTCTGATCGCGGTGGGCGTGTTCTTCCCCGTTTATCTCGCGCTCGCCGCAGGCATTCCCGGCGTGGACCGCAAGCTCGTGGAAGTCGCGCGCGTCTATCGCTACTCGACGGCGGCGCTGGTCCGCCGCGTGCTGCTGCCCGCCGTGCTGCCGACGTATCTCATCGGCCTGCGCTCGGGGCTCGCTCTCGGCTGGATGTTCGTCGTCGCCGCCGAGTTGATGGGCGCGTCGCAGGGCTTGGGCTATCTGCTCGTCGACGGCCAGCAGACCGGCAAGCCCGCGATCATCATCGCCAGCATCATCCTGTTCGCGATCCTCGGCAAAGCCACCGATCTGCTGCTGGCCCGCGCGGCCGCGCGCGCGCTGCGCTGGCAGGACAGCTTCAAGCAAAACGCATCGTGACGGAGACCGCCATGTTGACGCTCGACCGCGCCGCCAAGCGCTTCCCCAACGGCTATCTGGCGCTCGACGATATCTCGCTCGGCATCGGCGAGGGTGAGATC
>JAANMW010004098.1_pt1 | contig 10291 bp, 9 predicted proteins | sample 7279671 | NCBI WGS metagenome assembly JAANMW01 (sample SAMN14094541, study PRJNA606508) | bioreactor metagenome | isolation source: A lab-scale SPAN reactor treating ammonium-rich wastewater day 247 | place: Ireland: Galway | collected 2017-09-19
GTATGTGGCGATCGGCCTGTCGGGGCTGTGCGCCCTGGCGGCGGAGGTGATCTGGGCGCGGCTGCTTTCGCTGATGCTGGGGGCGACGGTCTACACGTTTTCGATCATCCTGGCGGTGTTCCTGATCGGTCTGGGCGCGGGCAGCGGGGTGGGGTCGGTGCTGGCGCGGACGGTCAGGCGGCCCGGCGCGGTGCTGGCCGCCTGCCAGATGCTGCTGGCCGGGGCGGTCGCGCTGGCCGGGTGGATGGTGTCGCGATCGCTGCCGTATTGGCCGATCGACCCGGCCCTGTCGAGCAGTCCGTGGTACGACTTTCAGTTGGACCTGATGCGCTGCGCGTGGGCGGTGCTGCCGGGGGCGGTGCTGTGGGGGGCGAGCTTCCCGCTGGCGCTGGGTGCGGTGGCGTCGCCGGGTCGCGACGCGGGGCGGCTGGTGGGCGGGGTCTACGCGGCCAACACGGTCGGGGCGATCGTCGGGGCGGTCGCCTTCAGCGTGGCGATGGTGCCGTGGATCGGCACGCAGCAGTCGCAGCGGATGGTCGTCGTGCTGTCGGCGCTCAGCGCGGGGGTGCTGCTGGCGGCGCTGGTCCGGCGGCCGTCCGGGTCGCGTGAACGGGCCGGGCAAAGCGGATCCATTCAGGCGGTAAGAGCAGGTCGCGGCCATCCGCTGGGCCGGCGGATCGCCCTGGCGGGCGGCGGCGTGGCGGCGGTGGCGGCGGCCGTGGCGCTGGCGTGGTCCGTTCCCGGCGTCCCCCCGGAACTGGTCGCCCACGGGCGGTTCCTGCCCAGCCAGCGGGGCACGGCCCGCATCATCTACATGGGCGAGGGGACCAACGCCTCGGTGGCGGTCTCGGAGTTCGACAACGGCGTCCGCAGCTTCCACATCAGCGGCAAGGTGGAGGCGTCCAGCGACCCGGCCGACATGCGCCTCCAGCGGATGCTCGGGCACCTCTCGGCGCTGCTGCACCCGGCGCCGCGCTCGGTGCTGGTGGTCGGGTGCGGCGCGGGGGTGACGGCCGGGGCGTTCGTGCTGCACCCCGGCGTCGAGCGGATCGTCATCTGCGAGCTGGAGCCGCTGGTGCCCAAGCTGGCGGCCAAGTACTTCGGCCTGGAGAACTACGACGTGCTCAAGGACCCCCGGGTGGAGGTGGTCTACGACGACGCCCGCCACTACGTGCTGACCACCCGCGAGAAGTTCGACGTGATCACCTCCGACCCGATCCACCCGTGGGTCAAGGGCTCGGCGACGCTCTACTCGACGGAATACTTCGAGCAGTGCAAGCGGCTGCTGAAGCCCGGCGGGCTGATCACGCAGTGGGTGCCGCTGTATGAGAGCGACCTGGCGACGGTCAAGAGCGAGATGGCGACCTTCTTCGGCGTCTTTGCCGACGGGACGATCTGGAGCAACGACATCGACGGGGAGGGCTACGACGTGGTGCTGCTGGGCCGGGCCGAGCCCGCCGGCATCGACGTGGACGCCCTCCAGGACCGCCTGGACGGGCCCGACCACTCACCGGTGGCCGCCTCGCTGCTGGAGGTGGGGTTCGATTCGGCGGTGGACCTGCTGGGCACGTATGCCGGACGGGCCGGGGATTTGCGGCCCTGGTTGGTCGACGCCCAGATCAACCGCGACCGCAATCTGCGGCTTCAGTATCTGGCGGGCCTGGCGATGAACTATCAGCGGGGCGGGGCGATCTACAACCAGATGCGGGCGTATCGGCGATACCCGGAGGGGCTGTTCACCGTGTCCGACCGGCTCCGCGTCTCGCTGGTGCTGGCGATGGACCTTCCGGGCCGGTGAGCCAGGCCGCCGCGCGGGGCGGAAAGCGGGTCGCGGCCGTCGCCGCGCGGGTCGGGCCGTCGCGGGCTGCGAATCACAGTTGCGCGACTGACGAGTGTACTCCGAAGTCAACGGCGTGTTGAATCTCGGCAACATCGACCCAGTCAACCACATCGCAAATCGCGTTGGGACCGGCCGCAGCGTCGAACGTAACATGTTTTCCCGTAAGAAGTTGAAGAGTCTGTAACAGAAGTTTCTTGACGGAGTTAGCCGCCTGGCACATCGTTTGCACGTGGTTCAGCCGGCCAGTTCAGCGAAGGTGGGGGCGCTTCCGGGCATGTATTCCCGGGGGGCTTTTCATACGTATTGGAATCGGTTGAGCCAGGGCGGACCGCCCGTTTGGTGGATCGGGTGGGGTAGCGTTTCCAGCAGGGACCGGACGGAGTGAGAGAGAAGGTCTCCCAACGGGACGTTGGCAAGGAGACCTTCGATGAAGGCAGCGTCGGCAGCAGTCGCTGTGCTTTTCGTACTTGCGCCCCCGTGCATTTGCAGGGCGGATGCGACCTTCCAGGGGCTGGGCGAGCTGGCGGGGGGCGGCTATTACAGCAACGCCCAGGCCGTCTCCGGCGACGGCTCGACGGTCGTTGGATATTCGACCAGCGGCTCGGGCACGGAGGCGTTCTACTGGCGAGCGGGCGGTCCGATTCAGGGGCTGGGCGACCTGTCCGGCGGCGGCTTCTACAGCATCGCCTACGGCGCGTCGTATGACGGCTCGGTGATCGTCGGGCGAACCGCCACCGCTCGCGGCGCCGAGCCGTTCCGCTGGACGGCGGCGACAGGGCTGGAGAGCCTGGGCATCTACGGCGGCTACGTCTTCGCCGACGCCTGCTCGGGCGACGGTTCGGTCATCGTGGGCACCGGTCCGGGCTACGCCTTCCGCTGGACCGCGGCAAGCGGGGCGGTCGACCTGGGGACGTTCAGCAGCACCTACGACACCAAGGCGGCGTTCGGCGTTTCCGCCGACGGATCGGTGGTCGCCGGCTACGGCGTGAACGGGCAGGCCAAGGCGTTCGTCTGGACCCCCGCGGGTCCGACGGTCCGCCTGCCCGACCTGCCGGGGGGCAGCTTCCAGGGCTACGCCAAGGCGGTGTCGGCCGACGGGCTGGTGGTCGTCGGCGGGTCGGACCGGACCAGCGATTCGCATCGCGAGGCCTTCCGCTGGACGTCGGCCGGGGGCATCGTTCCGCTGGGCCGTCTGGACGACGACACCGAGAGCGACGCCCTGGGCGTCTCCGGCGACGGAGGCGTCATCGTCGGCCACGGCAGGGAAGGTCTGGGCCCGGGGCGGGCGTTCATCTGGGACGCCCAGAACGGCATGCGCGACCTGAAGACGGTCCTCCAAGATGTGCATGGCCTGGACCTGGCCGGATGGACGCTCCGCCAGGCCAACGACATCTCCGCGGACGGCCGGGTCATCGTCGGCTACGGGGTGAACCCCTCGGGCGACACCGAGGCCTGGGTCGCGGTCATCCCCGAGCCGGCGACGCTGGGGCTGCTGGCGGCCGGGGCAGCGGTCGCGATGGTGCAGGCGGGCCGAAGACGAAGGCGGGCGGGGAGGACCGGGCTTTGATCTGAGCGGGAGGAATTGTAGGCTAGGCTTGCCAGGCGCCGGTCCCTCGCGGTTCGGGGCGATTCCCCCACGCCCTTCGCGACCCGGCGCCTGGCTTTCCTTTTCGAGTGGTTCGCGTTCGATCCGAGGCGGGCGTGGGCCCTCCGGCCGCAGGCGTGTGTCAGCCGGGGCAACGCTGAAGGCTGCCCGCAAACAGGTCGACAGTACGGCCCGAGCGCCGTGGGCGATCCGTGCTGTGCGGGAAAACGCCCGGACCGTGCGGGCCTGTCCCCCGTCGCCCGGATTGCCCGAATCCGCGATGTGATGTAAGATGGCAAACAGCGGTTGCGGTACGTCCGCACCTGGAGCCTTCGGAAGACCAGATGCCCGCCGATTCGACTCACATTCCCGCCGCCCCCGCCGCTCGGGCCCAGCCCGAGACGGTCGACCGCCAGTCGCGGCTGCTGGCCCGGTCCGGACTGCTGGCACGCCTGTTCGACTCCGTTAACGAGATCGTGCTGGTGCTGAACCGCCAGCGCCAGATCGTGCTGGCCAACCGACACGTCGCCGAGCTGCTGGGGGTGGGATCGACGGGCGAGCTGTTCGGCCGCCGTCCCGGCGAGGCGATTGGATGCGCCTATGCCTGCCAGACAGCCGGCGGGTGCGGCACGTCGGAGTATTGCACGACGTGCGGGGCGGTCGAGGCGATCCTGTCGGCGCAGGCCGGTCAGCCCGGCGTGCGGGAGTGCCGCATCCTCCGCCGCGGCGGCGACGCCCTGGACCTGCTGGTCCGCACGACGCCGCTGCGGCTGGGAAGGGAAGCGTTCACCGTCTTGGCGGCCCTGGACATCAGCGACCGCACGCGCCGTCGGGCCATGGAGCGGGCCTTCTTCCACGATCTGCTGAACACGGTCAGCGGGCTGCGGATGCTGGCCGATTCGCCGCCCCAGAAGCTGCCGGACCTGACCGGGGCGATCCGCATGGCCGTCCGACGTCTGGTGGAGGAAATCGCCAGCCAGCGCGACCTGATGGCCGCCGAGGCCGGCGAACTGGCGGTGCAGCCGGTGTCGATCCTGTCCAGGCCGTTCCTTGCGGATCTGGCGGAGATGCACCGCCCGCTCGCCCGCGCCGCCCGCTGCCGGCTGCGCCTGGAACGCCGGTCGCACGACGTGCGCTTCGCCGGCGACGCGACGATTCTGGCCCGCGTGATCGGCAACATGGTCCGCAACGCGGTGGAGGCGTGCGCGGCCGGGGAGGCCGGGCCAGGCGGGTCCGGACGGATCGTCACGCTGGGCTGTTCGGCCGACGATGGCGCGGTCCGCTTCAGCGTGCACAACCCCGGCTTCATGCCTCGGCCGGTCCAGTTGCAGGTGTTCAAGCGGTCGTTCTCGACCAAGGGCCCCGGCCGCGGACTGGGCACCTACAGCATGCGCCTGCTGACCGAGCGGTATCTTCGGGGGAGCGTCGCATTCACCAGCACGCCGGAAGGCGGCACCACGTTCACGGTCGCCTGCCCGATAGACCCTGCCTAGCCGGGCGCCGAGGGGGCCGGGCGGTCTCGGCCGCCTGATCGGCGTCGGGCAGGCGGACCACCAGGCGGTGCTTGCCGGCTGGGGTCGGCTCGATGCGATCGACCGGGCGGACCGTCAGCTCCAGCTCGTCGCCGACCAGGGCCCGCAGCTCGCCCTGGATCGAGCGGGCGCAGGCCTCGCAGTAGCGCTCGTCGGTCAGCACGCGCATCTCCAGCCGGGTGGGGGACTGCTGTATCAACTGGTACTGGAGGATTCCCCCGGCCCGCCGGGTCGCGTTGGTCCAGAACGGCCCGGTCAGCATCGTGCCGGACGGCGCGGTGATCACGTCGTACGTGCGGCCGGTCAACTGGCGAATCGCCTGGCCGGTCCGACCGCACGGGCAGTCGGAGCGGACCACCTGCCCCTCGTCGCCGATGGCGTAGCGGATGAACGGCGTGGCGGTGTTGTCCAGGTCGGTGACGAGTATTTCGCCGCGCCCGTCGTTCTCCAGGATCAGGCGGGTCGGGGGCACGTGGAGGACGCCGCGCTCGCTGCATTGCTGGCCGACCAGGCGGACCTCGATCGTGCCGTAGCGGTCGTAGACGGGGGCGTCGAAGTAGTCCTCGATCACGCGGCGGTGCTCGTCCAGCAGACGCTCGCCGCTGCTGAGCAGGAACGCCGGGCGGAACGGCTCGACGCCACCACGCCGCCCCGCCGACGCCAGCATCCACATCGTGCCGGCGTAGCTCTGGACGTAGCGAGGACGGAAGAAGCGGAGCTGGTCCAGCACGCGGGCGGCGGTCCGAAGGTCCATGCCGTCCACCTTGGCCAGTCGCGTGCCTATCAGGACGTACTTGATGGTCCGCCTGATCCGCCGACGGTCCGTCCAGGGCTGCACCGGCGTGCTGTGCAGGAGGAAGCGGCGGTCGGACCAGTAGTCCATGCCGATCGATTCGCACGCCAGCAGCGTGGCGGCCATCTGCGCCGCCCGTCCGTCGCGCGAGCTGTGGAACGCAAACAGCCGCCCCGTCGAACCACTGGTCCGCTCGACCCGCAGGGCGGACGGCATCGCGGCGATACGGTCCAGGTGGGCACTTAGGAATTCCTTGGTTGCCACCGGCAGCAGGGAAAGTTCCTGAAGCGAAGTCAGTGGCCGGTTCGGCGCACCATGCTCGGCCAGCCGCCGCGCATACCAGTCCACCCCTCGCCAGTGCTCCAGCAGGCGGTTGAGCTTGGCGAGCTGGAGGGCCTCCAGTTGCGGCCGGGCCATCCGCTCGGCCCGACGCTGCACCGCCAGTTCCCGGTCCAGACCGGGGGTCATCGCTCTGGCGACCTGGAACCGAAGCCATCCAACCATGGGGGTTTCTCACCTCCGGCCGACCGGGCCGCAGCCGACCACGGCGCGTCGCCGCGGCAGCGCCAAGCACATCCTATCGCCTGCGTCTCACTGAGAGAAGTCGAGGCGCAGCGTCCGGATCAACCGCGGACGTCGCCGCGGGCATGAGACAGATCCTCGATTACCTGCTTGCCCCCGCATGCCGGCGGCGCTGAAACGCCTGGACGAGTCGACCGGCCAGGCCCTCTCGGCTTGAGGGCACGCCTTCTCATGTTGTAATACAGTGCCGACGGCTCTATCCTATACTCTGGCCGACGACCGTATGACCTGACAGTCAAGCAGGCGAGGCAGTGTGCGGGTGGCATGGAACCCGTTGCCCGGCTCGCCGGGAGAAGTCGCCCATGAAACCTAGAACGTATCCGGTAGTCATCCAGGAAGGCGAAGATCTCAAGTACGTTGCTTCCTGTCCCGTCATCGAGGGCTGCTTAACCCAAGGCGACACGATCCCGGAGGCCGTCCGCAACATCCGCGAGGCAATCCAGCTCTGTCTGGAAGAAATGGAGGCCCGCGGCGAGCAGTTGCCCGAGACCGAGCATCAGACCTTCCTGACCGAGGTCATGGTTTGAGCATGAGCCCGGCCCTGCCCGTTATCAGCGGCGCTCAGGCGATTGCAGCATTTGAACGATTGGGCTACCGGGTGGTTCGCCAGCGTGGCAGTCACCTCCGGCTCAGGCATCCGGATCGTGCAGATCGCCGCCCCCTGGCCATTCCCGCGCACAAGGAACTTGACCGTGGGTTGCTTCGGGCACTGATCCGGACGGCAGACATTTCCGTTGACGAATTCGTGCGATTGCTCGAAGGGACGCGATGAGAGATCGGTCCAAAAGCGCGGCCGTCATCCTGGTCGATCACGGCTCGGTGCGCGACGAGGCCAACCGGATGCTGGAGGAGGTGGCCGAGGCGGCGCGGCGGGCCCGGCCGGGCGTGAGGGTCTACGTCGCCCACATGGAACTGGCCGAGCCGACCATCGAGCAGGCCTTCGACCGGGCGGTCGGCGAGGGCGCCCGGCACGTGATCGTGCATCCGTACTTTCTCAGTCCGGGCCGGCACAGCCAGCAGGACATCCCGCGGATGGCCGGCGAGGCCGCCCGCCGGCACAGCGGCGTCACGTTCGCCGTCACCGAGCCGCTGGGGCTGGACGAGCGGATGATCCAGGTGGTCTGGGATCGGGTCGACGCGGTATTCGGGACCGAAAGGGCCCCAACGGTCCCTTGAAGTCTAGAGCCTTGCGGCGCCTGGACGCGATGGGGCGCGCGTCGGGAGGGTGCAATGGACAGGCCCGAGGACACTCCGCCCGAGCAGGCCCTCCAGGGGCGGTGCGGCTTCTGCGGCGGCGAACTGCCGGCAGGGACCGAGGTGTGCCCGCACTGCCAACGGGAGCAGGCCGAGGGCTACCTGGTCCGGCCTCGCCGCCCGGTCTGGGTCAAGGTCCTGGCGTACCTGATCCTGCTGATGATGGCGGCGGGTCTGGTCGCCTGGGTGTTTCACCTGGCACGACGGTGGTAGGCGGCGACGGGGCGGGGCAATTCCCACCATCTTTTGCTTGCAGGTCCCGAGCGCGTCCAAATATAATGAGACGCGGCACGGCAGGAGAGGTCGCCTTGACGCAGCCGAACAGTCAGCCGGAACGGACCGCACCGGGGCCGCTGCCCGTCAGCGGAGCGGTGCAGGCGGCGCTGTGGCTGATCGTCGTGCTGCTGGCGGTGAACGCGACCGTGCTGCTGCTTCAGCGGAGCGAGAGCGCCGCCTGGGCCCAGCCGGGCGGTGCGGCGGCGGCCGCCCGCGCCGATGCCAGCGGCGTCTTCGTCGTCCCCGCCCAGGTGGACAAGGACCAGTGGGGCGCCTACCTGGTCGACACGCGGGCCGGCACCGTCGTGCTGTATCTCTACAGCCCGGCCGAGCGGCGGTTGAAGCTGACCGCCGCCAGGACGTTTGTTTACGACCGCTACCTGGAGAATTACAATACCGACCCGCCGCCCTCGGAGATCGCCGAGATCATCTCCAAGGCGCGACTGGTCCGACCGGGCCAGCCCCCGCCCGGCGGGACCGACGGCGGGCCGACCGTTCCCGATGGCACCAACCCGTAGCCCGGCGGAGCCGGACGGGACAGCCGCAGGCGATACTTCAAGGAGAGCGCAGATGGCCAAGATGTTCTACACGCAGCCCGAGGCGGCCGCCAGGCTGGGCAAGAGCATTGACGAACTGAAGCAGATGGTCCGCGAAGGCCGGCTCCGCGAGTTCATGGACAACGGTCCGGTGTACCGCATCGAGGACATCAACAAGATCGCCGGTCCCGGCGCCCCCCAGGCCGACGCCGTCGACCTCGAACTGGTCGACGAGGAGTCCGGCGGCAGCAAGGAGGACACCGTCATCACGTCGGCCGGGATCAGCGTCTTCGACGACGTCGACCTCCAGATCGAGGCCGACCCGATGGCCCAGACGCAGATCACCCCGTCGGTCGAGGACCAGATCTCCCTGGAGGGCAGCGGCAGCGGCAGCGGTCTGCTGGACCTGACCCGCGAGGCCGACGACACCAGCCTGGGCGCCGAGCTGCTGGAGGAAATCTATCCCAGCGCCACGACGGTCGAGTCGGCCGACGTGGTCACCACCACCTCCGCCGCACCGGTCGAACCGCTCGGTCCGATGGAGGCCCCGATCTTCGCGACCTCCGCGCCGGTGATCGAGGCGAGCGACCCGTCGTCGGCGGCGTTCTCCGGGATGGTCCTGGTCGCCATCCTGGCCAGCGCCCTCCTGGGCGTGGTGGTCACCTCGATCGGCAGGAACTTCTGGCCGGACTACCTGAACAGCCTGTCCCAGGGGAACAACCCGATCTTCCTGGCCGGCGGGCTGGCGGTGGCGGCCGTCCTGTTCGCGGTGATCGGGATGGTGGTGGGCAAGAGCGCCGGCGGACCGCGGATGTGACGCCGCCCGCCGGGACCGGACCGGAAACGGGGAGCGGTCCGGGGGTTTTGCTGATCGATTTCGAATCGTCGTGCCGATGCTAGAGGGGTTGCGGGCGCCGGTCGCCCCGTCGAGACCATTTCGACCTGCTTTCGCCAGGGGCTGAAAACCTGGAAAGGAGCCGCAGGATGAATCGTGCGAGCCTCACGGTCGTGTCGCTGGCCGGGATCGTGCTCTGGGCGGCGCAGTCCGGATGTGTCACCCGGGCGCAGTACGACGCCCTGTATTCAGCCCACCAGGAATGCGAGTCCAACCGCAACAAGCTGGACGGCGACCTGAAGGCGGCCAACGCCCAACTGGAGGTCCTTCAGAAGGAGAAGTCCTTCTGGATCTCCGACCGCGACGGGCGGATCAACAGCCTCAGCGCCGAACTGCTCAAGGCCAGCCAGGAAATCGATACGCGCGACGCGAGGATCAGCCAACTCCAGAAGCTGCTGGATGAGGCCTCCAAGCACAAACCGGAGGTCGTGATCCAGGGCCCGATCCTGGCGCCCGAGGTCGACAAGGCACTCAAGCAATTCGCGACCGACCATCCCGGCCTGATCGAGTACGACGCCGACCGCGGCCTGGTCCGCTTCAGCAGCGACATCCTGTTCGACAAGGGCAGCTTCGCGCTGAAGCCGGAGATGGTCAAGCAGATCAGCGACTTCTCCGAAGTGGTCAACATCCCAGCCGCGCTTCAGTACGACGTCCTGGTGGTTGGCCATACCGACACACTGCGGGTGACCCTGCCGGCCACCCGGGACAAGACGCCGACCAACTGGCACCTGTCGGTCTACCGGGCGGTGTCGGTGGTGGAGACGCTGGCCAAGGCGAAGGTGGACGAGAAGCGCCTCGGGGCGATGGGCTTCGGCCAGACCCGTCTGCGGATCGACAAGCAGGGCAACGTGCCGGAGAACCGCCGCGTCGAGATTTACCTGGTGCCCAAAGGCGCCGTCCGCGCCGCGGGGTGATTGATTCCCGGCCGCGGTCCGGATGCGCGGTGTCCGCGGCGGTCCAGGAGCGCAGGTCCTCGTTCAGGGCGATGTAATCCTTGC
>JAANMW010004101.1_pt1 | contig 10281 bp, 6 predicted proteins | sample 7279671 | NCBI WGS metagenome assembly JAANMW01 (sample SAMN14094541, study PRJNA606508) | bioreactor metagenome | isolation source: A lab-scale SPAN reactor treating ammonium-rich wastewater day 247 | place: Ireland: Galway | collected 2017-09-19
AACTGCTTTGCGTTGCTGGCTGGTGTTGTTTTGTTGTTTTCTCTCCATTTATCCTGCTGTGAGTGCAGAATCCCCTTCCTCTATTCCTGAGGTGTTAATGCCTTGGAAAGGCTGGGTGCTAAAAGGACATGAAGCACTTCTTTGCCCTTTTCCCTATAACAGTCAAGAACAACATTATTGTGTTTGGCCCGGTGAACTCAAATTAACGATTAATCAGCAAAAAGCGACTTTTGTCCTTAAAGTGGTTAATTATGATGAAAGCTGGGTGATTTTGCCTGGCGAAAATGATTTATGGCCACAAGAAGTCAAAGTGAATGCAAAACTTTACCCGGTGAGTGGCTATCAAGACGCACCTGCGGTGTTGTTACCTAGTGGCGAATATACCATTGAAGGCAGTTTCATTTGGGAAAGAATGCCAGATTTTATTCAAATCCCAGATAACACCGGGATCGTAAATCTGACTATCAATGAGAAATCTATCGATCAACCGGATCGAGATAAAAACGGCAAGCTATGGCTTAGTCGGCAAAATCAACCTGCGGTTGTGCCCAAAGAGCAAGATTCTCTGAATATAAAAGTTTATCGATTATTTAAAGATGGCATTCCATTAGAAGAGACCACATTATTGCGTTTACAGGTTGCAGGGCAGCCACGTGAAATGATTTTAGGACCTGTTTTACTTCCACATTCATTACCCTTGCGAGTGGATAGTCCATTACCTGCACGTTTAGATGATACTGGCTTACTTCGTCTGCAAGTGAAACCCGGTACTTGGGAGATAGCGATTAAAAGTCGCTTTCTGGGCCAACAAGATCTGATTGCTTTTCAGGCGATTTCTAAACCTTGGCCTGTGAATGAGATATGGTCTTTTCAGCAGCAAAGTGCCTTACGCTTGGTTGATATTCAAGGTGCGCAAAGTATTGATCCACAACAAACCGATATGCCGTTACCATGGCGTGAATTTCCAGCTTATTTGTTAGAGAAAGGCAAAGTACTGAAGCTAGTGGAGAATAGACGAGGCCAGGTAGCGCGTCGTGCAGAGCAACTGAATTTACAACGAAAAATGTGGCTAGATTTTTCTGGGAAAGGATTTACCTTGCAAGACGAGATGTCAGGCACAGTGGAACAGCACTGGCGCTTGAGCCAACTTCCTCCGTATCAGCTAGGTAGAGTCACTATCGATGGTCAAGACAGGTTAATTACGCAGATGGGAGATCACAAACCTGGCATTGAAATTCGCCAAGGAAATTTACATTTAACTGCTGTCAGTCGTATTGATACCAGACCAGCACGGTTACCTGCTGTTGGTTGGGACGTTGATGTGCAATCTTTAGCGACTTTATTGCATTTGCCACCAGGTTGGATGTTATTGGATGCATGGGGTATTGATAAAGCGAATGGTGCTTGGGTAACGCAATGGACATTGCTGGATTTATTCTTGGTCTTGGTGATCGCAGCAGCCAGTTTGAAATTATTAGGCTGGCGTTGGGGATTGGTTGCATTTGTTATGATGACATTGACTTATCAGGAACGAAATGCCCCCATTTATAGTTGGCTTAACTTGATTGCTGCATTAGCTATGATCAGGGTGTTACCAGAAACCAGTAAAGCAAAACGATGGTTTATTTATTATTTCCGTGTGAGTTTTGTTTATTTGTTATTAATTGCTTTACCTTTTATGGCAATTCAAATTCGCAATGCTATCTATCCCCAGTTAACGGTGCCGCAAGGATCTTCTGTGGTGCAACCAGTGGCGATGAGTCGATTAGAACGTGCACCGCAAATGGCGATGGGAGCAATTAATGCACCTTTAGGTAAACAAAAACTCTTTGCAGGTGCACAAGCAGAAGCAGGGGCTGCAGATATGGCGGTTATGAGCGAACCTAACACACAACCGTTAGAAGATTATGATCCCAATGCGAAATGTCAGACAGGCCCAGGTGTGCCGAATTGGTACTGGAATCAATATAGTTTGTCATGGAATGGGCCGGTGCCGATGGATCAGATGATTAGATTATGGGTCATCAGTGCAAAGGTGACATCTATGTTAAAAGTATTACAGGTGCTCTTGATGATGGGATTATTTTATGCGTTATATAAAACTCAAGTCCCTCCTCGTGATAATGAACTCGTTGCTAAGCAATCAACAGCCAACGTGGTCGTCATTGGTCTATTATTATTGGGTAGTTTGTGCTTAGCGATGCTACCAAAGCAAGCAAGAGCGGATATCCCTGAGCAAGCGATGCTTGATCAATTACGTGAGCGATTGTTAGAGCCACCTAGTTGTTTACCCGATTGTGCTCAGCTGAGCCAGATGCAAATTGAAGCGAATGCGACAAATCTCACTTTACGTCTTAAAGCGAATATTGTTTCTCCAGTTGCAATTCCAATACCGAGTACATTAGAGCGTTGGGTCCCGCGAACCGTTCTGGTTAATAATACGGTTGCGAAAAATCTTCTATTTGATAATAACCAACAGTTATGGTTGCATTTGCCAGCGGGTGTGCATGATATTGTTTTGGAAGGATTAATTGGCGATCAAGATAAATTTGAGTTAGGCATTCCTTTAAAGCCAAAAATGGTTACACAGCTGTCAAATGGGTGGACGATTGAAGGGCTTGAAAGACAACAGCTGCAAGGCTCACATTTGTATTTTAATCGTATTAAACAAGCTAAAGATGAAGTTGCCCATCCTCAAAACAGCTTACCGGAAGGGCGAATTCCTCCTTTTATGATTATCACTAAAACGCTCAAATTAGGATTGGAGTGGGAAGTGATTAATCAACTCCAACGCATTGCACCCATGCAAGGTGCGATTGAAGCTAGCATTCCGCTCTTACCGGGAGAGGCAGTGCTTTCTGATAAAGTGGTTGTAAAAGAAGGGAAAGCTTGGGTAACGTTGGGTGCACAAGAAAATCAAATTGTGTGGCGTTCTAAATTACCGATTACGCAACACATTGAATTAGTGGCAGCTAAAGATCCCAGTCTAAAACAGGTTTGGCAGATCGACGCTATTTCGCAATGGCATTGTGATTTTAGTGGCATCCCTATGATACACCAAAGTGATGCAGCAAAGCGCTTTATGCCACGTTTTGAACCTTGGAATGGCGAAAAAGTGAGCATTGAAATCACGCGCCCCTCCCCCGTTGCGGGAAATACGGTAACCATTGATGAAACGCGTCTAACGTTAGCTCCAGGAAAACGGATGAGTGCAGGTCATTTGCGTTTCACGGTGCGAGCAAGCGAAGGCGGAGCTCATACTTTTAATATTCCGCAAGCGGCTGTTTTGCAAGATGTGCTGATCAACGGCCAAAGCCAACCGATCAATGCCAAACAAGGTGAAATCACCGTACCTCTGAACCCCGGACCGCAAGTGGTAGAAGTACGTTGGCAAGAACCGCAACAGATGAAAACATTTTATCAAACGCCGGTCATTAATTTAAAAATGCCAAGTAGCAATGGCGTCATTGATCTGAATGTGAGTAAAGATCGATGGCTCATTATGTTGGGCGGTCCTATGGTTGGTCCTGCGATTTTATTTTGGGGATTATTGTTCGTATTATTGATGGTCTCTATTGTGTTAAGTCGTTCGCAGTTAACGCCTCTTAAAAGTTGGCAATGGTTCTTATTAGCAATTGGCTTAACTTTAGCAACACCCATGGTCATAATCGTGGTGGTTATTTGGTTTGTTGCAATGAACAAACGAAAACAGGTGACAACAAATCTTTCGACTAGCGCATTTCAATGGATGCAAGTGGGCCTTGTGCTATTAACGCTTATTTTTATAGTTAGCTTGTTTACAAGTATATCAGATGGTTTATTGGGTACACCCAAGATGCAGCTGACAGGCCCCGTCATTGATATTGTGCAATCACAATTTCATCTGTGGGATAAATATCAGCTGCAGTGGTATCAAGATATTTCTCAGGATAATCTCGCACGAGCATGGTTTGTTTCATTGCCAATGACAGCTTACAGAGTCTTAATGTTATTGTGGGCATTGTGGCTTGCTTTTTCACTGGTGAAATGGTTACGTTGGGGCTGGGATTGTTTTGCAACACAAGGATATTGGAAAGAGCGTTAAGAATTTGGTGACGATGATATTTTTTTGATAGGATGTAGCGATCATTAGCTTTTGCTCAGTACTTTTTTTCAATAGAGTGCTGCATTACGGTGCTGGGCATATTGAAGAGTAGTAGCTAACAGCGTTATATTATGCCTCGTTAAGAATTATTAACGCGGATTTTGGTTTTGATGCACTTTTATGCTCGTTCAAGATTAGCAGCAGGTGCCTTTAACCGTTATGCATTCCAATGGGAGAATTTGTAGATGAGCAAAATGACAAATAGTAAGTTGGCCTTGTTGGCTCTAGCGGGCCTCGGTGCCATCGCGTCAGGACCAGCATTCGCTGATAGCATGACGGTTGATTCAAGAGGCGGCTTAGAAGTATTCCAAAATAACTCAACCGACTACTGGTTCCGCTTTGGCGGCCGACTCATGTTTGACCAAGCTTGGTTTGACGTAGGTGATACGGGAACAGGCTTCCCAAGTGGCGCGCAAATTCGTAACGCACGCATCAGCTTAAAAGGCGGCGTTGGCGCTCATTGGGTATATAAATTAGACGTAGATTTCCTTGATAGCGCTGGTAACGGCGGTTTATCACGTTTTGGCGAAGCATGGCTCGGTTATGATGCTTGCGAAGCATTCTTCTTTGCAGTAGGTCAAATCAGCGTTCCATTCGGTCTTGAAAACTGGGCTAGCTCAAGTGATTCTTATTTGATGGAACTCTCTTTACCTTCCAACGCATTTGCGCCTGATTATGGTTTGGGCTTATATGCTGAATGGCATGGTCAAGTGATCACCGCTGCGGGCGCTATTTACCATCCAGGTGGTGCAGGTACCAGACAAACAGGTGACGTGATTGCTTCCCCAGCGATTATTGCAGGCGTTGTACAACCAGGCGATGGTCCTTTTGGTAGTGCGCCAGGTAGCGATACCTTGGGTGCCGCATTACGTATGACTTTCTCACCTATCCATGATAACTACACTGTGTATCATCTAGGTGCGTCAGGTCGTTATGAAGACAGACACAACGAAGCAAATGGCTTTGACTATTTCACCGGTATGGAAATTCGTGCGCGTCAAACGCCCGTATTATTCACCAACCTTCCACCTAACTCAGTTAAAGATGCCCAAGTTTATGGCTTAGAATTAGCGGGCCGTTGGGGACCTTTAATTCTGCAAGGTGAATACATGTGGGCTCGTGCTAACCGTGATGACATCTATCCAGTGGGCGATCAACGTAACCCAGCTGGCGACCAAAAATATCATGGTTACTATGTTGAAGGCTCTTATGTATTAACAGGTGAAACCAAAGAGTACGATTTCAACAGCGGTACATTTGGTGCGGTTCATCCTAAGTGCAAAACAGGGGCGTGGGAATTGGTCGCACGTCATAGTTATGTAAACCTATTGGATAACCAAGGACTTGGAAGCAACCCATACTTCTTCTTCGTGGATGCTCCTACCAACAACTTCACCAACTTTGTTGATATCACAGACATTGTTGGATCAGCGCATGCGACGACAGTGGGTTTGACATGGTGGGTTAACGACAACGTTAGATTCTTAGCTAACTACAATCGTACCTCCTTGCCTGCTGACTTTAGCATAAGCATCTTAGGCTTACGCGCCCAGGTAATCTGGTAACCAAACTAATAAAAAAGCCCTGTTTTACAGGGCTTTTTTTTGCAAAATCTAAATTCAATGAGTTGTACTTATTCCTCTAACGGCTAAACTGATAACAGAAAGAATTTACTTTATTGGGTGAGAGATATGTTGCGCCGCTTATTATCTTGTGCGCTGCTAAGCGCCATGTTATGGGGTTGTCAAAAAACCAATCCTCATCCACTTGATCCATTTGAAGGGATCAATCGTGAAATTTATGGTTTGAATAAGACAATTGATAAAGCTTTGATTAAGCCGGTTGCTTATATCTATTGGCAATATACGCCGTCGCCTTTCCAAACCGGTATTGGCAATTTTTATGATAACTTGAGAGAAATCCCCAACGTTGCCAATGATATATTGCAAGGCAAATTTGCCTATGCTTCTCATGATTTTAGTCGATTTTTGATTAACTCTACTTTAGGGATTGGTGGATTTTTTGATGTTGCCGGTGGGTTAGGACTACCTCATCGAAAAGAACAGACAGATCATCCCCGTGGAAGTGAAATCGGGACGCGCGCCGGATGCGCCGTATGACTCGCATATCTATCAACTGGCATCGTATTGCCTGTTGGTGGAGAAGACATACCACAAACGCCCGCCGTACGGGATCATTCATTATGAAGGAAGGGATTTTGCCGTGGATTACACGCGCGAGTTGGAATCGTCTCTTCTCGACCTGCTGTCGGAGATGAAAAGGGATGAACGCAGGAAAGAGATCCCTCGGTCGCACGAACAGGCGTCCCGTTGTAAACGATGCGGGTTTCGGGATGTGTGCGATCAGAGGCTGAGGTAAAAGTACGCAGGTAGATAAGTACACAAGTAGACAAGTACACAAGTACACACGTCGAACAACTTACCCACTTGTGTACCTGTCTACCTGTCTACCTGTGTACCTGTGTACCTGTATACTTTATAATAACGCCATGCCCGACCCCTTCATCCCCCAACGCCCCGTCATCACAGCCTATCCGCGGATGCCCGAGGCATCCATGGAAGCGGAGGCGATGTCCGCCTATTTCAAGGAAAAGGGGATGGACGCGCCATTCGGTTCCCTTTATGACGAGGACCTGCGCAGGCGGGTGCGGAACCGGGAATTCGACATGCTCGTCATTGCAGGCGGCGATGGGAGCGTCCTGCGCGCGGGTCACTTGTGCGCCCCTCTCGGTTTGCCGATCCTCGGGGTCAATTTGGGCAGGCTTGGGTTTCTGATCCAGGTTGATCGTCACGAATGGCGCGAATACTTCGATAAATTGTTGAACGGCGAAGCGTGGATCGAAAACCGCATGATGCTCCACGCGGAACACGTTCGCGCAGGCGACTCGCAAGGCGCGTGGAACGCGTTGAACGAAGTTGTCGTTGGGCGCGGACAGATCCTGCGCCCGGTGCGGCTTTCCGCCTCGGTTGACGGGCGTCACCTGACAAGTTACGTCACCGACGGGTTGATCGCCTCCACCGCCACCGGCTCGACCGCGTACGCTCTCGCGGCGGGTGGACCCATCCTGCCGCCCGAACTGCGCAACATCCTGCTCGTGCCGATCGCTCCGCATCTTTCCGTGGACCGCGCCGTTGTCCTCTCCGAAGGTTCGACGGTGAGCATCCTGGTGCGAGGCGACAATGCCGTCCTGAGCGTTGACGGGCAACCTTCGATCGTGCTGATGGAGGATGACCGCGTGGACGTCCGCGCCGCGGACGTGACCGCGCAATTCGTCCGCTTTGGGGATCCGGGTTACTTCTATCGAAACCTGACCGCGCACATGAACGAGAACTCTTTGGGATTGCCGAGATGACCGATACATCAACTGAAACACTCTATTGTTACGTACATCCAAACCGCGAGACCTCCCTGCGCTGTAATAACTGCAACCGCCCGATTTGCGCCTCCTGCGCGGTCCGCACGCCGACGGGCTATCGTTGCAGGGAATGTGTGCGCGAGCGGCGGAAGACCTTCGACACAGCCGAATGGTATGACTATGTTTTGGGTTTTATCGCCGCGGCGTTTCTTTCGGGCATTGCGTCCTTCCTCGTCACATTGATCGAGGGCATCGGATTCCTGGGATGGTTCATCATCTTTCTCGGCGCGCCGACCGCGGCGGTGGCGATCTCCGAAGGCGTGCGCGCGGTCACAGGGAAGCGTCGTTCGCGCCCGTTGTTCATCACGGTCGCCGTAGGCGTCGTATTGGGAGCGGCGCCTTTCATACTTCTTCAACTGCTTGTCTTCGACGTTTTTGGCATCATCTTCCAGGCGATCTATCTCGTCATCGTCACCCCTGTTGTGTACACGCGGCTATCCGGGATCCAACTGTTCAGATAAACCATGCTAACCGAACTCCACATCCAAAACTTTGCGATCATAGACAAACTCGACCTGCGCTTCGGGCCCGGTCTCATCATCCTCACCGGCGAGACCGGCGCGGGCAAATCCATCCTCCTCGACGCCGTGGTCATGCTCATCGGCGGCAAGGCGGACACGACCTACGTCCGCGCGGATTCGGACGCCGCGCTGGTCGAGGGTGTGTTTCAACTCAAAGGTCCGGAAAGGGAGGCGGCGCACGGGATCCTGAATCGCGAAGAGTTGATGGACGATCCCGATTACGTGACTCTCTCCCGCGAGATCCGCAAAGAGGGGCGGAGCGTGGCGCGCGTCAACGGGCGGACGGTGGCGGTCTCGCTGTTGAAGGAGATCGGCGCGCTCGTGGTGGACATCCACGGGCAGGCGGAACATTTATCCCTGCTCGATTCACGCGCACACCTGGGCTTGCTCGACCGCTACGCCGAAATTTCGCGACCCCTCAGCGACTACCGCCAGGCGTATCACAAGTTGTTGAACCTGCGGCGCGAGTTGAACGAACTGCGAAAGGCGCAAGCGGACGCCGACCGGCGCATCGAGATGTTGACCTACCAGGCGGAGGAGATCGAAGCCGCGCGTTTGAAAGCAGGCGAGGACGAGGAGTTGCGCAAGGAACGCGACCGCCTTGCCAACGCCGAGTCGCTGGCGCAGAACGCGCAGGAGGCGCTGGCGATCCTCGATGAAGGCTCGCCCGAAATGCCCGCCGCAAGCGACCTGATCGGGCAGGCGGCGCAGGCGTTGAGCGCGCTTGCCAAACTCGACCCGGCGCAAAATGAATTGGCAAACCAGGCGGAAGTGTTGCTCGATACGATCTCAGAGATCGTCCACAACCTGCGGAACTATCTGGACGAAATCGAATTCAACCCGAAGCGGCTCGACGAAGTGGAGGAACGACTTGATCTTATCCATTCCCTGAAGCGCAAGTATGGCGGGAGCATCCCGGCGGTGATCGCTTATGGGCAGGACGCGCGCAGGCAACTGGAAACGATCACCGGCGCGGCGGAACGAATCGAAACGCTCGAACTGGAGGAGGCGAATCTGTTGAATCAACTCGCCCGGCAGGGCGGCGCGTTGAGCGAAAAACGCAAGTCCGCCGCGGAGGCGATGAGCATAGGCATCGAATCCGAACTCGACGATTTGCGGATGTCCGCCGCAAAGTTCAACGTGGACTTTCAGACCAAGCCCGACCCGAACGGGATACCCATCGAAAACGGCAACCGCGTCGCCTTCGACCATAACGGATTCGACAAGGTGGAATTTTTCATCGCCCCGAACCCCGGCGAAGGACTCAAGCCATTGGTCAAGATCGCTTCGGGCGGCGAGACCTCGCGTTTGATGCTGGGATTGAAGAACGTGCTGGCGCGCGCGGACGAAGTGCCTTCTCTCATTTTCGATGAAATTGACCAGGGCATCGGCGGGCGCGTGGGGATGATCGTCGGGCAGAAGTTATGGAATCTTTCGCGTTCGCACCAGGTCTTTTGTGTGACGCATCTCCCGCAACTGGCGGTTTTTGGCGACGAACATTACCAGGTGCAAAAACTGGTTCAAGGCAACCGCACCATCACCCGCGTCGAACGGCTGGACGGTGAGGCGCGCCTGCTCGAACTCTCGCAAATGCTCGGCGAAGTGGGCGAAGGAACTCTGCGCTCCGCGCATGAGTTATTGCAGGTGGCGAGGGGGATGATCAAGGGGAAGTAGGCGGTTGCTTGCAAACCCAAAAAACGGTAAGATATTGGCAGGAAGTCCTATGCCAACCAATGTTCAAAAATTGCTCGGCGAATTAAAAACCGAACTTTCCCGAATATACGGCAAACGTCTCAAAGGCGTGTACCTGTACGGGTCGTATGCGCGCGGGGAAAATCAACCAGATTCGGATGTGGATGTGATGATCGTGTTGGATTCCTGGCAACGTTACGGGGATGAGATCAAACGGACAAGTGAGTTGAACGCAAGACTCTCCCTGGACTACAACGTTTCGGTCAGCCGCCTGTTCATGACGGAGGACCGCTGGAAGAATGAAGACAGTCCTCTGTTGCGGAACATACGAGCGCAAGGGCAGCCCGCATGAATGTGTTCACCCAAAAACTCCTCGATAAGTCGCTGGATGTGCCGGAAGCCGCCGAGGCTCTTTTGAAGATCGGCAAGATTGACGTTGCCGACGGCAGGGCTTATTACCCCATGATGCACGCAGCGGAAGCCCTGTT
>JAANMW010004102.1_pt1 | contig 10281 bp, 11 predicted proteins | sample 7279671 | NCBI WGS metagenome assembly JAANMW01 (sample SAMN14094541, study PRJNA606508) | bioreactor metagenome | isolation source: A lab-scale SPAN reactor treating ammonium-rich wastewater day 247 | place: Ireland: Galway | collected 2017-09-19
ATAAGATTCGCCCGACAGGGCGGGCGATGTGACACTTCAGACCATGGAACACCCCGGGCCCGCGATCGCCGCACGCGACATCGTCCGCGACTATGGCGAGCGGCGAGCGCTGGACGGGTTTTCGCTCGAGGTGCCTCGCGGCGGGGTATTCGGCATCCTTGGCCCCAACGGGAGCGGCAAGAGCACGTTCATTGCGATGCTGGCTGCTATGGAGCAGCCTGGATCCGGTGAACTGCGGGTATTGGGCGAGGCGCCATCACGGGCGCTGAGGGCGCGCGTGGGGACGGTCTTCCAGGAGAACAGCGCCGACCCGCTGATGCGGACGGCGGAGTATCTGCGGTTCGCAGGGCGCCTGTTTGGTGTCCAGGGCGGGGCACTGAAGGAGCGCATCCCGGCACTGCTGGAACGCTTCGGTCTGGCTCAACGGGCGGGCGATCCGGTGTCGACCCTCTCGGGAGGAATGCGGCGGCGGCTCGAGGTCGCGCGGGCACTGCTGCACGAACCAGAAATGCTCCTGCTCGATGAGCCTACGACAGGGGTTGACCCCGAAGAGCGCCAAATTCTCTGGAACACGCTGGGAGAAGCGCGCGGCTCAACGACGGTGTTGCTCGCAACCAATGACCTCGCGGAGGCGGACGCAGCCTGCGACCGCGTGGCGTTCGTACAGGATGGGCGCGTCGTCGCCACCGGGACGCCCGCCGAGTTGAAGCAGGGACTGCGGCGGGACGCGGTGCGAATCACGTGGCCGGGCGCAACGGCCGAGGAACTCGCGGTGGTTGGAGGGTGGCCTGGTACGGGAGAGATCCTGCGCGACGAAGACACTGTGCACGTCACGGCGGACGACGCTTCGGCGCTCGTGCCGCGGTTGTTCGAGCTCGCGGGGAGGGGAATCCGCGGTGTGAGCATCGAGTCGTCGTCGCTGGAAGACGCCTACTTCCGGTACATCCAGCGGCGGGCAGGGGGCTCGAAGTGAGTGCCCTCACTGCGATGACCACCATGGCGGAGCGCGAACTGTTGAACATTGCCCGATCGCGTTCGCAACTGTACTCGTCGATCCTGACGCCCCTGCTGTTCCTGGTATTCCTGGGAAACGGGGTCTCGAGCGGTCTCCAGCCGGCGAACCTGGCGGCGGGGAACTTCACCGCCTACCTGGTGGCCGGGACGGTAGTCATGACGTCGGTGTTTTCGTCGACGTTTTCAAGCGCGTCGTACTTCCGGGACCGGGACAACGGCGTGTTGCGGCTGTTGCTCTCCACACCGCATCACCCGCGGGTGATCCTGCTGGGGAAGTCGCTGGCGAGTCTCGTTATCGGGGTGGTGCAGGCCCTTGTGGTGCTGGTGGCGGCGGCTCCGTTTGTCGAGTTCGAGTGGCAGCATGGGGTACTCCCGGGCTTCGCAATCGCCGTCTCCGCGGTCGTGCTGTTGAACCTGATGCTCACCGGTCTGGCCCAGGCGTTTGCCTCGCGCATCCAGTCGATGCAGGGCTTCCACCTGTTGATGAACCTTGCGCTGTTCCCGCTGCTGTTCTTCTCAGGAGCGTTCTTCCCGATCGATGGGCTACCGGTGTGGCTGCGGGTGATGGCATTCGCGAACCCGCTGACGTACGCAGTTGATGCCATGCAACTGGCCACGTATGCCGCGGGCGGCGAGGGGTTCATCGGGCTTCCGATCGACTTCGCTGTACTGGGGACGGTGGCGGTGCTGGTGTACGCGCTGGGCCTTTCGCGGATACCGCGGCTTACACAGTCGGGCCAGTAGCGATTGGCAGGCTCACCGGGGCCATGGGGGCGAGGACTTCGTCTGGCCGGCCGTAGTCGTCCTGGAGGCGATGGGTGACACCAATCTCGGGCGTCGAGACTTCGAGCACCTCGCAGTCGGTGATGCCGGCGAGGCGGTGTTTGCGCCCGGCAAGGCAGGTGTACCCGGAGCCGGGCTGCATCTCAAAGTCCGAGAGCTGGCCCGTGTCGTCCTCGAGGGTGACGAGGACACGGCCGGAGATCAGGAGCCAGGTCTCAGTCTTGGCGTCGTGCACCTGGAGGGAAAGGCGAGCGCCCGCGTTGATGTGGATGACCTTGCCAACGTAAGGGAGGTGTGGTTCGGTCCAGACGAGTTCGAAGCCCCAGGGCTTTTCGACCCGGCGCCCCGAGGCTTTCACGTGACCTTTCAGCTCCAACATCCGGCGAAGGACCCCCTGGGGTGCAATGGTCTCAGGTTTTGGCACATGGCGCAGCAGCCAACCGGCGGCAAACAGGAGGCCGAATCGGCCCTACGCGAAAGGCGCCCCATGGTGGGGCGCCTCCTCAAGGTGGCTACGAGAGCCGTTCAGGCGATGGCTGCTTTGGCCTGGCCAGCCAGCTCCTCGAAGGCATCGGGGCGGGTGACGGCGAGGTCTGCGAGGGCTTTGCGGTCGAGCTCAATGCCGGCGACCTTGAGGCCATGGATGAGGCGGCTGTAGGTGAGGCCGTGCAGGCGAGCGGCGGCGTTGATACGCATGATCCACAGCTCGCGGAAGTCGCCCTTGCGATCGCGGCGGTCGACCCAGTTGTAGCGCAGGGCGTGCAGCATGCTCTCATTGGCGCGCTTGATCAGGCGGTGGCGCTGACCGGCGTGGCCCTTTGTGAGCGACAGGACTTTCTTGTGGCGGCGATGCGACGTGACGCCACGCTTCACTCGGCTCATGGATGGTGCTCCTCTGGGTGCTGCCTTACTGTCCGGCGAGCAGCCGCTTCACGATCGGTGCATGCGAAGGGGCGACTTCAACGGTTCGCCCGAACAGCACGGTGATCGACTTGCGCTTCTTGCGGCGGAAGTTATTCCGGCTTCCGTACATACGAACTATCTTGCCACCGCCGGTTACGCGAAAGCGGCTGGCGGCGCCTTTGTGGGTCTTCAGCTTCGGCACGTTTAGTCTCCTGTGTCGTCGTGGATGTCGACATCGTCATCCGCGGCGTCGTCATCTTCCTCGATCTCATCGTCTTGGTCGTCGATCACCGGTGCTTCAGCGGCGGCGGCGGCAACGGCTTCGTCTTCTTCTTCCTCGACAGGAGCCTCTCCCGCGGCGGCAGCAGCGGCAGCGGCCCGCGCGAGAGCGGCCATCTTCTTCTTGTCGGCGGTGAGGATGACGGTCATGTGGCGGCCTTCGAGCATCGCGCCCTTCTCGACCATCGCGATGTGGTCGAGGCTGGCGATAACTCGATCGAGCAGGGCTTTGCCGATCTGCGGATGGGTGATTTCCCGCCCGCGAAACATGACCGTGACCTTGACTTTGTCACCCTGTTTCAGCAGTTTGGCGGCGGTCCGCGTTTTGAAGTCGATATCGTGGTCGTCGATTTTCGGCTTCATGCGCACTTCGCGGAGCTGCACATTCTGCTGGTGTTTCTTGGTCTCGCGCTCCTTCTTGGACTGTTCGTACTTGAAGCGGCCGAAGTCCATCAGCCGGGCGACTGGCGGGGAAGCCTGGGCGGCAACCTCGACCAGGTCGACATCGCGCTCGCGGGCCATGCCCAGCGCCTCGGCGGTCTTGACGACACCGACCTGGCGGCCTTCCTCGTCGATCAAGCGGACTTCCGGCACGCGGATGCGTTCGTTGATGCGCGGCTCTGGCGGCGCTGGCTTTGGCGGTACCTTCGATCGTTTCCTCAAACTGCTCCCCGGGATTACTTGAAAACAGCTTCCAATGTTAGCAGCCCGGACCTTTCCTGTATATCCGCTTATCACCTGCACCACTACGATCACGGCATGAGCCACGTCAGCACCGCCGTCGTCCTTGCAGCCGGCCTTGGTACCCGGATGCTCCCGGCAACCAAGGCGGTCCCCAAGGAGATGCTGCCGATAGTGGATCGGCCCCTCATCCAGTACAGCGTCGAAGAGGCGCTGGCCGCGGGCATCACGACTATTGTCTTCGTGGTGGCGAGCGGCAAGGAGTCGATCATCGAGCACTTCCAGGCGGGTGCCCGGGTGGAGACCGCCATCCGGGGAACTGGAAACCAGGTGCTCGCGGACTCGCTCGCGGAGATTGCCGGCCGGGCGACGTTCCACTCGGTGTACCAGGAGCGCCAACTGGGCATCGCACACGCCGTGAACTGTGCTCGCGCGTTCCTGGAGGGGCAGCCGTTCGCATTGATGTTCCCCGACGACATCATCCTGGGAGAGCGGTCGTGCGTGGGGCAGCTCGCCGCCGCGTACAACGCCACGCGAGGAAGCGTGATCGCGGTCGAACAGGTGGCCGACGCTGACGTTTCGCAGTACGGGATCGTCGACCCGGTGGATGGGGCGAACCCGGCGCGGCTCCGGGCGGTGGTGGAGAAGCCGCGACTCGCGGACGCACCTTCACGGTTGGGTATCGTCGGACGGTACATCCTCTCGGAGACCATCTTCGAACACATCGACCGGATTCCGCCGGGGAAGGACGGCGAGCTGCAAATCACGGACGCTCTGGCGAGCCAGATCGCCAGCGGGGAGACAGTCTGGTCGTACCAGTTCGAAGGGACGCGGTACGATACGGGACGGCCACTGGGTTACATCGTGGCCAACGTGGCGGCGGCGCTCCAACGCGAAGACCTGGCGGCGCCGCTTTCGGCGCGGCTCAACACTCTCCTGGCTGGTGGCCGGTAATGCGCATTCTCTCGATCGGGTTTCCGTTGCCTAACGTGGCAATCGACAACTACAGCGCCCTGACGGCGGCGAGCTACAACGACTACGACGTGCTCGTCATCGACCCGGCCAGCATCACACGCGACGTGAACGACCTGCTGGCCGGCACGAAGACATTCGACGCGCAGGACAGCCGCCCGGTGCTCAACGCACCAACGACCGCGACAGCCGTGAGCGCGACTGAACAGCTGCGGCGCCGGGCAGACGAGACGGCCAGGCTGCTGGAGGCTGGTGGACTGGTGGTCGTGCTGGGGCGGCCCGATGCCACAATCGGCGGACTGCTGGGCTTCGAAGGGTGCGACCGCTACCACTGGCTGCCGGCGCCCGCGGGGATGGCCTGGGGCCTCCCGTTCCTGAAGGCGGCAGAGGGCAAGACGGTGCGGATCGCGGCGGAACAGCATCCCTTTTCCGAGGTGCTCCGCGAGCACCGCAAGGAAGTGACCTACCGCGCGATGTTCGACGACCGCCAGGCGGAGGTGCGGCGACACGGACGGACGATCGCGAAAGGGGGGGCCGGCATTCCCATCGGCATGGAGTTCACGGTGCTCGGGGGGCTGGTGACGTTCATCCCGGTGCTCTTCGAATCGTCCGGGGCGAACCGGACGGAGCTCGCGCAGGCCATTGTCGACGCGTGCAGGCGGCTCTCGGGTTCGGAGTACCTGAGCGAGGCGCCGTACTGGGTCCGTTCGATGGCGTTGCCAGGGCTGGAGCAGGTTGAGGCGGAACTCGAAGAGGCCCAGGCAGGGGCCGACCAGGCGGTGGCGCATGTCACGGCGGTACGGGAGCGTCACGACGACCTCGCGCGGCATCGCCGGCTGCTGTGGGAAGACGGCCAACCGTTCGCACAGGCAGTCACCGAATCGCTACGGATGCTCGGGTTCGTCGTGACGAGCGCGCCGCTTGAGCCGCTCCTGATCGAATCAGAGGGTGTAACTGCGTTCGCCGAGCTCGAAAGCGACCGTGAGCAGGTAGTGGAGTGGCCTTACGTACGGCTCCAACGGCGGCTGGAGGAGCACCTGTTGAAGCAGGGAACGGCTCCGAAAGGCCTCGTGATCGCGAACGGTTACCGCGAGAAAGATCCGGACCAGCGTGAGGATGAACTCAGCGAACCACTCCGCATCGCCTGCGAGAACTACCGGTATTCGTTGCTCACGAGCAGGACGCTGTTCGAACTGGTGCGACGGGTGCTCGGCGGGGCGGATGATGCGACACTTCTGGCGCTGCGGCGCCGGATTATGTCTGGCAGCGGACACCTGTCGATCGAGGCCCTGCTCGGCGAAGCGACGGAAGAGACCTCGGATGCGGGCCCGATTTTCTAGGACGGCGCGCGGGCGAAGCGGCTAGAATCTGGCGCATGGTCAAGGTCATCCGTCCCGGCGAACGCGATAGCAGCACAGGCCAGACCCCCGGCATGAAGCGCGAGGCGGGCATCTCGGCATCGCTCACCGGGAGCGAAGGGCTCTGGATGGGTACAGCGGTCAACGCCCCTGGCGCGAGTTCCGGCGCGCATCACCACGGCGAAAACGAGTCGGGCATCTACATCCTGCGGGGCCGGGTGCGGTTCCGCTGGGGGCCGAAGCTGGAGAACATGGTCGACACCGAGCCGGGAGACTTCATCTTCGTGCCGCCGTATGAGGTCCACCTCGAAGAGAACCTGGACCCGGCGGGCGAAGCGGAGCTGCTGCTGGCGCGGAACAGCCAGGACCAGGTCGTGGTGAACGTGCCCGACCCACGCGAAAGCTGAGCCGCAGGTGAAGCTGCACTGGCGGCCGGGGCAGGCACGCCCCCGGCGAACTGCCGGCTGGTACTTCGTGTCGATCGGCGAGCCGAAGGAAGCACGAGCCGGGCGAACGCTCAGCTCGCTTCCGGGAAGGTGACGCAGGTGGTGGTGCTCTCGATGCCCTCGACCGCGCGGATGTGCTTGCTGATGACGGAGGGGACATCGGTCAGGTTGGGGACCTCGACAACGGCAACGATGTCGTAGGGGCCCATCACCTGGTAGACCTCGGCAATGCCCTGGACTGCGCGCAACTGTTCGAACACGTCGACCGTCCTGGCCGGGTCGACGACGATAAGGACGAAGGCTTTGATCATGGCGGTTCCAGCTCCTGCGAGACGTGGCGACGCGTGCGCCCGCGAGATGGGGCTACGGTAGCACGAAGAAATTTCGGCCGCGTTTCCCGGGGGGCTTAGCCATCACGGAGGCGGAGGACGGCCATGAAGGCCTCCTGCGGGATCTCGACGTTGCCAACGCGCTTCATCTTTTTCTTACCTTCGGCCTGCTTTTCGAGGAGCTTGCGCTTGCGGCTGATGTCGCCCCCGTAGCACTTGGCGAGGACGTTCTTGCGCATCGCGCGGATGGTCTCGCGGGAGATGATCTTCCCACCGACAGCCGCCTGGATGGGGACGTCGAACATCTGGCGGGGGATGAGGTCCTTGAGCTTCGAAACGAGGAGCCGGCCTTCGCGGTCGGCGTTGCTTGAGTGGGTGATGAGCGAAAGCGCATCAACGGGCACTCCGTTAACGAGGATGTCGACCTTCACCAGGCGGGCCGGCCGATAGTCGGTCAGTTGGTAGTCGAGGCTGGCGTAGCCGCTGGTCGAGCCCTTCAGCTGGTCGTAGAAGTCGACCAGGATTTCGGCCATGGGGACCTCGTATTCGAGGAGGACACGGGCCTCGCCGGGGGAGAGGTCGCTTTCGGCTTCGAGGAACTCCATGCGGACGAACTGGCCGCGGCGGGTGGTCACGAGCTCCATGACCTGGCCGATATAGCGGCTAGGAGTGATGACGTCGATCTTCGCCCAGGGCTCAGAGATAACCGCGATCTTCGACGGGTCGGGGAGGTCGGCGGGGTTGTCCACCTGGACTTCCTCGCCGGCAGTGGTCTGCACGTGATATTCGACACTGGGAGCGGTGGTCAGGAGGCTGAGGCCGTATTCGCGTTCGAGGCGTTCGCCGACGATTTCGAGGTGGAGGAGCCCGAGGAAGCCGCAGCGGAAGCCGAAACCCAGCGCGACGGAAGATTCGGGTTCGTAGACCAGCGAGGCATCGTTGAGGACGAGCCTGGCGAGGGCTTCGCGCAACTCCTGGTACTGGTCGGAGTCGGTGGGATAGATGCCGGCGAAGACCATCGGCTTCGCCTGGCGGTAGCCGGGAAGCGGCTCGTGGGCGGGGGCGGCGGCCATGGTTATCGTGTCGCCGACGCGGCACTCGGCGACGTCCTTCAGCCCGGTGGCGACGTAGCCGACCTCGCCGCAGTCGAGGGCCGGAAGCGGGCGCATGGCCGGGCTGAAGGTGCCGAATTCGAGCGGTTCGAAGACGGCCCCTGTCTGCATGAGGAGCATATTCTTGCGGCCAGCCATGTGGCCTTCGAAGACGCGAACGTGGGCGACGACGCCTTTGTACGGGTCGTACTTGGAATCGAAGATGAGGGCGCGGAGGGGCCCGTCCTTATCGCCCTTCGGCGGCGGGATTCGCTCAACAAGCGCCTCGAGGATTTCGGGGACGCCGGTGCCTTCCTTGGCGCTGGCAAGGATGATTTCGTCGGGGTCGAAGCCGATGACGCGCTGAAGCTCGGAGGCGACGCGCTCGGGCTCGGCATGGGGGAGGTCGATCTTGTTCAGGACCGGGATGAGTTTGAGGTCCTGGTTCATGGCCAGGTAGACATTGGCAAGCGTCTGGGCCTCGATGCCCTGCGAAGCGTCGACCACAAGGAGGGCGCCTTCACAGGCGGCCAGGCTGCGGGAGACCTCGTAGGCGAAGTCGACGTGGCCGGGGGTATCGATCAGGTTGAGTTCATACTCGACGCCGTCGCTGGCGGTGTAGCTCATACGGGCGGCGGCGGCCTTGATGGTGATGCCTTTTTCGCGCTCGAGGTCCATGGAATCGAGCAGCTGTTCCGACATGTCACGCTTGGAGACGGTGCCTGTGGTTTCGAGGAGGCGGTCGGCGAGGGTCGACTTGCCGTGGTCGATGTGCGCGATGATGCAGAAGTTGCGGATGCGGGACTGGTCCACGTTCTGAGTGTAGTAGCGGCGGGAGTTAGGCGGGGGCCTGCCGGCACCGCACCCTGGCAGGCGAAACCTGCGGCTCCGAGAAGCTACACGGCTCGCTCGAACGCTCGCATTGCCTCACGGCAACAAGGGATGGCTTCAACGGATGTTGGCTAACGCCATTTCCTCGGTGCGAACCCTGGCTGGCACAGCCCGGGATCGTAGGGCAACTGACAAAACGAACAGCCGTCTCCATCGAGATGAAGAGCGACGGCCAGCTTCACCCGGCCATTTCTACCATCGACGTTTCAGGCACCATGCATCGAAACAGGAAATGCCCCCATCGCGGCCGCCCGTGGTACTCTCCGGACGCAATTTCGTCCCATCAGGAGCTCCCCATGCCTCGGAAGAAGGTCACGATCGTCGGCGCCGGAATGACCGGTGGCGCCATGGCGCAACGTCTCATCGAACGGGACATTTGCGATGTGGTGCTGCAGGACGACCCGCAGTTCGCGGGCACCATGCACTTCGGCAAGGCGCTGGATGAGTCGCAGGCGTCGTCGTGGGAGGGTTATTCGATGCGGATCTCGGCCACCGATGGCTGGGAGGAAACCGCGAATTCGGACGTTGTGATAGTGACGGCGGGCGCGCCCCGGAAACCGGGCATGACCCGCGAGGAGCTCCTGAACGGCAACGCCGACATTGTGAAGGCAAAGGTCACGGCCGCGGCCAAGGCTTCACCAAACGCTGTGCTGGTCATCTTCTCGAACCCGATGGACGCCATGTGCCAGGTGGCCATGAAGGCGAGCGGCTTCCCGCGGGAGCGTGTTGTCGGGCAGGGCGGTGCGCTGGACAGCGCGCGCTACCGCTACTTCGTGGCCGACGCGCTGGGCGTCTCGGTGCGGGATGTGCACGGGTATGTGATCGGCGGGCACACTGACACCACGATGGTGCCGGTGGTCTCGCAGACGCGTATCGGCGGTGTTCCGCTGACAGACCTGCTCCCAGCCGACCAGGTCCAGGCACTTGTCGCTCGCACGATGCGCGGCGGCGCCGAGATTGGCGAGATGTACAAGACCGGTTCGGCGTACTTCGCCCCGTCCGCCGCGACTATCACCATGGTGGAGGCGATCCTGAGAGACCAGCGAAGGCTGATCCCCTGCTCGGTCTTTCACCAGGGCGAATATGGCATTCGCGACGTGTTCAGCGGGACTGTCTGCCAGCTCGGCGAGGGCGGCATCCAGCGGACGTACGAGCTGCCGCTGACGGATGACGAGCGCAGCCGGGTAGTTGCAGCCGCGGAAGCGACGAAGGAGCTCTTGAAGCTCTTGAACTGAGGGCGGGGGAAAGATTTGATTTATTCGCGCGGGAGGCGCTCTCGCCCATGGCGGATTGCGAAGACCTCGACGCGGTCGGGGAAGACTTCGTAGAAGATCCGGTACGGCGGTTCTACTACTTCGCGGATCTCCGCGATGCCGTATTCGGGAACAAGGCGTCCCATCAGCGGGTACCGTTCCAGTGCTTCGACGCGTCGCCGAACCCGCTCTGCGAGTCTGTCACCAGAACCAGCCGAGAATGCGTTGAGACGAATGAGTATGGCCAGGAGTGCTTCTTCGGCTTCAGGGGACCAAAGCGA
>JAANMW010004103.1_pt1 | contig 10279 bp, 6 predicted proteins | sample 7279671 | NCBI WGS metagenome assembly JAANMW01 (sample SAMN14094541, study PRJNA606508) | bioreactor metagenome | isolation source: A lab-scale SPAN reactor treating ammonium-rich wastewater day 247 | place: Ireland: Galway | collected 2017-09-19
GTCACCATCGTCACCGGCCTGATCTTCGTGGTATGCGTGCTGGCATTCCGCCGCGGCATCATGGGCGAGATCATCGCCTGGATGGACCGTCGCCGCGCCGGGAGCGCGGCCAAATAAGGTATTGACCTTGGGCGGCCCTCTCGGGCCGCCACTTGCATCGCATACAGCCGCTGCAGCCTTTACAGGCGCAGCGGCTTTTTGTATCCCGTCATTTCCAGATACCCCCGGCCCACGGTTTGACCGGTGCTGGCCTGCAGCTCTGACAGGCCTTCCCAGTAAATGGCGCCAGTAGATCCGCTGCTGTCCAGCTCCTGGTCGTCCAGCACCGCGTTCACCTGGAAACGCCCCGCCGGGGTGTGCACCTGCCACTGCACCGGGTAGCGCGCGCCGCTGTGTGGGCTGGTCCAAAATCGCTGGGCCGTGAAGACCACAGCATCCGCACCAAACACCTGCACCGCCTGGCCCGGGGCACGAAACGACCCCCCCGCCCACAGGGTCGAGCCATCGGCGCGCCGCAGGCGGAACGCCGTGAGTGCGTTGCCATCGTGCAGGTTCATGCCGATCCAGTCCCAGCCCACGGCCTCGGGGTGCATCAGGGCTTCGCTCCATTCGTGGTCCAGCCAGGCGTGGGCCTGGGCCGTGTCGATAGCCATGCGCTGGCCCTGCAGCACGATGCTGCCGCGCACGGCCAGTTGCGGCTGGCTGTAGTAGTAGCTGGCTTGTTCGGGCTGGGGCCCCTTGCGCGAGAGCCCCTGCTGGCCTTGCAGCAGCAGCGGCTGGGTGGTGTCAAAAAGCAGGTCCAGCCCGAAGTCGGCACCCTCGATGCGGGCGGCATACCGGCTGCCCTGGGCCGGGTCTGACGGCAGGCCCGAGCGCGCCAGCGACCAGTCCTGCAGGCGCACCAGGGTGTCGGCCTCGCTCGCCTGTGCCACACCAAACCCTGCGCGGGCAATGCGCTGGTCGTGCAGCAGGCGCCGGCCCCGCACGTCGGTCAGGGCGGCATGGGCAAACAGCAGTTGTTTGGCCGCAAAGGCCGAGCGCAGGCCTTGCGTCGCATCCACGCGGGAGCGGAAGAACGTCACCTGAAAGCCCCACTGGCGCCCCGCCGCCTCGGCATGGCCGGTGATGTACCACCACTCGGTGCGCAGCTCCGGGTGGCTGCCATGGTCGCGCGGAAATTGCAATGGTCGCGCGGGCAAGCCCGGCGCGGCGCCCGGCCACAGGCCCAACGCGCCCAGTCCCAGCAGCGCCCTGCGGCGCAGGCCGGGTGGCAGAAAGGGCGGGGCAGTGTGCATGGCGGGAGCAGCGCTCAGCCGAGGAGCGCGTCGATCTTCTGCTGCGCTGCCGTGCAGTCGCCAAAGCTGCGCGCCACCCAGTCTGCGTCGCAATACGTGGGCAGGTAGCGCTCGCCCGCATCGCACAGCAGCGACAGGATGGAGCCGCTCTCGCCGCGCGTGCGCATCTCGTCAGCCAGCGCGAGCATGGCGACAAAATTGGTGCCCGTGGACGGCCCCACGCGCCGCCCCAGAAGTTGCGAGAGCGCACGCATCGCCGCAACCGACTCCACATCGGGCACCTCCACCATGCGGTCCACCAGCGTGCGGATAAAGCTCGGCTCCACGCGCGGGCGGCCAATGCCCTCGATGCGCGAACCCGGCGCCGTGAGCGCGGCATCGCCCGTGCGGTGGTACGCGCTGAACACCGAGCCCGCCGGGTCGGCCACGCACACCTGCGTGGCATGGCGCTGGTAGCGCACATAGCGGCCAATGGTCGCGCTGGTGCCGCCCGTGCCCGCGCCCACCACGATCCAGCGCGGGACAGGGTGCCGCTCGCGCTGCATCTGCGTGAACATGCTCTCGGCAATGTTGTTGTTGCCGCGCCAGTCGGTGGCGCGCTCGGCGTAGGTGAACTGGTCCATGTAGTGCCCACCGGTATCGTGGGCAATGGCGCGGGCGGCGTCGTACACCGCGCCCGCGCTGTCCACGAAATGGCAGCGCCCGCCATGGAACTCGATCTGCGCCACCTTCTCGGGCGAGGTGCTGCGCGGCATCACCGCCACGAAGGGCAGGCCCAGCAGGCGCGCAAAGTAGGCCTCGCTCACCGCCGTGGAGCCGCTCGACGCCTCGACGATGGTGGAGCACTCGCGCACCCAGCCATTGCACAGCGCGTAGAGAAACAGCGAGCGCGCCAGCCGGTGCTTGAGGCTGCCCGTGGGGTGGGTGGATTCGTCCTTGAGGTATAGGTCGATGCCGCTTTGCTCAAAGGCCGGTAGGCGCAGGGGGATGAGGTGGGTGTCGGCGCTGCGCTGGTAATCGGCCTCGATGCGGGCGATGGCTTCGTGGAGCCAGGGGGTGGGGGATGTCATGGGGGGATTTTCGGCCAGAACCTGGCGGGTTTTGGCCAGGATGCGACATTTGACACTTTCACTCAAGTGATCCGCCTACGCGGTGTGTCGTAGGCATTTGCGCGTTGTGTGACCACCTCCGCCCAGCTGCAATGGGGCAGATCCAAGTGGGTTTGGACACTCCACCTCCGCAGCAATAATGTGACCGGGAGGACAAGAAGTTATGAACAAGAAATCCATATCCTGGGAAGTCGAATGAGTCAGCTCCTCATCCACGACTACCTCAGCCAGCTTGACCTCATCAAAAAGGTCAGCGGCAGCCAGCGCGAGACCATCGTCCGCGAAGCCTTCAAAGACCTGCTGAAGGCCTGGGGTCGCCAGCACGACCTGGTCTTCCTGGCCGAATACCCGCTCAAGACCGCTACCAAGTCCAACATCAGCGTGGACGGCGCCCTGCTGCACGAATTGCGCATGCCCTTGGGCTACTGGGAAGCCAAGGACGCAGCCGACGACCTCGACGAAGAGATCGCCAAGAAGTTCAAGAAGGGCTACCCGCAGGACAACATCGTCTTCAGCGACGACGCCGCAGTTGTGCTCTGGCAGCACCGGCAGGAAGTGATGCGCTGCCCGGTCGAAGACACCGCCGCGCTCGAAAAACTGCTCAAGCTTTTCTTCGGTTTCGAGCGGCCCGAGATCGCGGACTTCCGCGCCGCCGTCGAACAGTTCAAGACCGACCTGCCCGCCGTGCTCGACGCATTGCGCCAGATGATCGACAAGGCCCACCGCAGTAACTCCAGCTTTCGCGCCGCAGAAGACAAGTTCCTCGTGCACGCGCAGGAAGCCATCAACCCCGCGCTGTCCGACGCCGACGTGCGCGAGATGCTGATCCAGCACATCCTGACCGAAGAAATCTTCGCCAAGGTCTTCGACGACAGCGACTTTCACCAGCACAACAACGTCGCCCGCGGGCTGTACGCGCTCGAAGGCGCCTTCTTCACCGGCGCGCTCAAGAAGCAGACGCTCAAGGGCCTGGAGGCCTACTACGCAGCCATCCGCGCCGCTGCGGCGCAGATCGGCAGCCACGGCGAGAAGCAGACCTTCCTCAAGGTCATCTACGAGAACTTCTACAAGGTCTACAACACCAAGGCCGCCGACCGACTGGGCGTGGTCTACACGCCCAACGAAATCGTGCGCTTCATGATCGACGGCGCCGAGTGGCTGTGCGAACAGCACTTCGGAAAGAACCTGATCGATCCCGGCGTGGATATCCTCGATCCGGCCACCGGTACGGGCACATACATCTGCGAACTGCTGGAGCACTTTCGCGGCCAGCCCAAGAAGTTGGCGCACAAATACAAACACGAACTGCACGCCAACGAGGTGGCCATCCTCCCGTACTACGTGGCCAACCTCAACATCGAGGCCACGTATGCCGCCATCACTGGGGACTACGCCGAGTTCCCCAACCTTTGCTTCGTGGACACGCTGGACAACGTGGGTCTGCACACCGCTGCGCGCGGCACCACGGCCGAACTCTTCGGCAGCGTGAGCGAAGAAAACGTCGAACGCATTCGCCGTCAGAACAGCCGCCGCATCAGCGTCGTCATTGGCAACCCGCCCTACAACGCCAACCAGCAGAGCGAGAACGATAACAACAAGAACCGCGAATACCCGCAGATCGACGCGCGCATCAAGCAGACCTACATCGCCGAGAGCACCGCGCAGAAGACCAAGCTCTACGACATGTACGCTCGCTTCTTCCGCTGGGCCAGTGATCGGCTCGACGCCAACGGCATCCTCGCCTTCGTCACCAACCGCAGCTTCATCGAAAGCCGAACGTTTGACGGCTTCCGCAAGACGGTGGCGGCCGAGTTCAGCGACATCTACGTGGTGGACCTGGGCGGTGACGTGCGCGCCAACCCCCGGCTAAGCGGCACGAAGCACAACGTTTTCGGAATCCAGACCGGCGTGGCCATCAGCTTCCTGGTCAAGCGCGCACAGGCCGCCAAGGAAAAGCGGCCCGCCCGCGTGCACTACGTGCGCAGACCCGAAATGGAAACGGCCGAAGAAAAGCTCGCCTTCCTTGCCAGCCAGCCGCTGCGGGCGCTGCAATTCGACGAGGTGTCACCCGACAAGGCGGCCAACTGGATTAACCTGACGTACAACGACTTCGAGACATTGCTGCCGCTCGCGAGCAAGGATACGAAGGCGGCGAAGACGGCGGCGAAGGAGCGGGCGATCTTCAAGCTGTTCAGCAATGGCATCAACACTGCGCGCGACAGTTGGGTGACAGACGAATCGCCAAGAGACCTCGCTGAGAAAGCGCACTTTTTCATCGAACGCTATGAGAGACATGACTCGGCGACCAAGACGTATGGCGACATCATCAAATGGTCGCGAAACTTGAAGTCCAAGCTCGCGCGCGGTGAGCGCGAGCCATTCAATAAGAGCCGCGTCGTTCCGTACGCCTACAGGCCGTACTTTCAAAACTATCTGTATCTCTCAGAGCTAATGGTGGACGAGTTGGGGCAAATCCCCCTGATGCTGCGTGGTGAGAATCAACTGTTGGCCATGCCCGCCGCCGGCGATTTCCGATGCCTGGCGACGGACAAGGCCTGTGATTTCCATTTCATCGGTGATTCGAGAGTGTTGTCCCTATATCGCTACGACGACTTCGGCAACCGGGACGACAACATCACCGACTGGGCTTTGAAAAAGTTCGCCGCCCACTACGCCGACGAAACCGGCAAAGGCAGGAGTGCGCGCAAGATCACGAAACAGGCCATCTTCTATTACTGCTACGCCGTACTGCATGATCCGATGTACCGCGAGAAGTACGCCCAGAACCTCAAGCGCGAGTTCCCGCGCATCCCCTTCTACGCCGGCTTCTGGCGCTGGGCCGAGTGGGGTGAAGCGCTCATCGCGCTGCACATTGGCTACGAACAGGTTGAACCGTTCGGCCTGATCCGCCACGATGAGCCTGACGCCAAGGCCCGCGCAGCCGGGTTGCCCCCGAAAGCCTTGCTCAAGTCAGACCCTGCGGCCGGCAGCATCACCCTGGACACCGAAACCACGTTGCGCGGCGTGCCGCCATTGGCCTGGGCCTACCGGCTGGGCAACCGCTGCGCCATCGACTGGGTGCTGGATCAGCACAAGGAAAAAAAACCCAAGGACCCGACCATCCGCGAGAGGTTCGACACCTACCGATTTGTCGATTACAAGGAAAAAGTCATTGATCTGCTGCAGCGCGTGATCACGGTGAGTGTAGAAACCGTAAAAATCGTAGAAACGATGGAATCGAGTAATCGATAAGACTGCGGTAGGGCGGCGGCGAGACACGGGTCGACCTGCGATGCCTGAGGTACACAGCGCACTGCACAGGTAGCATTGAATGGCGCGCCCCAGCGGTAGCAAATTTGTGCGCCTGCACGGCCCAGCCCTACCAATCCTCCTTCACCGCCAACACCGCATCCCGCCCCGCAGCCGCCCGCCCGGCAACCCATGCCGTCAGCGTTCCCGCCAGCACCACAGCGGCGCACAGCGCCAGCAGCCGTTCCACCGGCACCCGCAAATCCATGGTCCAGTGGAAGCTCTGCGGGTTCACCACATGCACCAGCACCACCGACACGGCCAGGCCCAGCAGCAGGCCGGCGGCGGCGCCCACGCCCGTCCAGGCGGCACCTTCGCCGGCCACCACGGCCAGGATCTGGCGGCGCGTGAGGCCCAGGTGGGCGAGCAGGCCGAACTCCTTGCGCCGTGCCAGCACCTGCGCGCTGAAGCTGGCCGCCACGCCAAACAGCCCGATGCCGATGGCCACGGCCTGCAGCCAGTAGGTGACGGCGAAGCTGCGGTCGAAGATGTGCAGCGAACGCGCGCGGATGGCGCTGGCGGAGACAAACTCCAGCCGGGGTGCGTCGCCCGCCGCCGCCTCGTGCGGCAGCAGCGCCTCGATGGCCTGGCGCAGCGCGGCGGTGTCCGCGCCCGCCTGGGGCCACAGCGCCAGGTCGCTGGGGCGCGCGTCGCCCGTCAGGCGCTCGTAGTCGGCCTGGTCCATCGCCACGGCACCGGCCTGGCGCGCATAGTCGCGCCAGACGCCAGCTATGAAAAAAGGAGCTGATAGCGCTTGCCCCGATTGCCCTGGAGCACTAAAAGACTGTGAAAGCGCAGGCCAGCCCATGCCGGGTCGCAGGCCGTACAGGTCTACCACCGCCTCGCTAATGTAGATGCCGATGTGCCCCGGTGGCACGGGCAGGGTGGCATCCACCAGTGGCAGGCGCCGGGCCGGGTCGTTGCCCAGCGGACGGGCCAGCAGCGTGAGGGCGGGGCGTGCCGCGTCCAGCTGCAGCGGACTGGCACGCAGGGGCTCCACCTGCGCCACACCGGGCAGGCGGGCTACGTCGCGGGCCAGCGTGGCGGGCAGCAAAGCCGCATCGCCCCCGGCGGCGTACAGCGCCGATCGCAGGTACAGCGGTGCGGGCAGCACAGCGTCCAGCCATTGCAGCACCGAGCCGCGAAAACTCGCCACCATCACCGTCAGCGCCACGGCCAGGCTCAGGCTGGCGACCACGCCGCCCACGGCAATGGCAGCGGCGCCGCGCATGCGGCGTGCGCGCTCCAGCGTCAGCAGCGGCAGCAGCCGCCGCACGGCCAGGGGCCGCAGAGCGCGCAGCAGCCCAGCCACGGCCCAGGGCAGCAGTGCCATGCCGCCTACCAGCAGCAAGCCCACCGACACATAGGCCGCCAGAGGTATGCCAAAAATGGGCGGAGCACCCGCCAATAAAGCGCCAGCAGCTATTAAAAAGATACCAATCCAGCCATACCCGGCCCGGCTGCCCAGCGTGCCCAGGCCCTTGAGGGTTTGCGCCGGGGGCAGGGCCTGCGCGCTGCGCGCCGGCCACCAGCCTCCGGCCAGCGCTGCCGCCACGCCCAGGGTGCCGTACAGCAGCGCGGCCGTGCCGCTCCAGCGCAGTGGCGGCTCTTCCCCGGCGAAGTAGCCGCCGCCCAGGTCGCCGCCCAGCAGGCGCAGCGCGGCGGCGGCCAGCAGCGTGCCCAGCGCGATGCCGGTGGCGCTGCCTGCCAGCCCGAGCAGCCCCGCCTCGGCCAGCACCAGGCCCAGCCGCTGGCGCGGCGTGGCGCCCAGCACGGCCAGCAGCGCAAACTGGGGTGCGCGCTGGGCCACGCTCAGCGCCAGCACCGAAAACACCAGAAAGGCCCCGGTGAACAGCGCCACCAGCGCCAGCACCGTGAGGTTGACGCGGTAGGCGCGCGACAGGTTGCTGATGCGTTCGGCCGCGTCGCCGGGTTCGGCCAGCAGCGCGTGGGTGGGCCAGTCCGGCAGGGCGCGCAGGGCCTGGGAAAAGGCACTGCGATCCGTGCCGGGGCGCAGTTGCAGGTCGATGCGGCTGAGTTGCCCTGCGCCGCCGAACAGGTCTTGCGCAGCGCCAATGTCCATCACCGCCAGGGGCACGCCCGCCGCAGCCACCGTACCTGCCACCGTGACTGGCAGGCGTTGCTGGCCCGCCAGCAGCGTGAGGGTGACCTGGGTGTCCGTACCCTGTGCAGGCAATCCCAGCGCTTGCAGCGCAGCGCTGTTCAAAAACACCGTGGCCGGGGAAAAAATGGCCAGGCGGTCGGCGTCGCTGCCGGGGCGCGGCATGAGCGCGGGGGCCATGGCGGGCAGCAGCAGGGCGTCGGCCCCCAGCACGCGCAGGGGCACGCGCTCGGCCGGGTGGGCGCCGTCGGCCGCTGCCAGCACCGTCAGCTCCAGCAGCGGGCTGGCGCGTGCCACATCGGGGTGCGTGGCCAGGCGGCCGTAGAGCGCCTCGTCCAACGGGCCCTGCATGGCGCGCACTTCCAGGTCGGGCTGGCCGTTGACCGTGCGCACGGCCTGTGCAAATTCATCCAGCGCCGAGGTGTTGATGAGCTGCACCGCAAATGCCAGGGCTACGCCCAGCATCACGGCCGTCACCGCTGCCGCGCTGCGCCAGGGGTGGCGCAGCAGGTCTTGCCACGAGAAGGTGCGAAGCAGTGCCAGCATGGCCCGCATTGTGCGCGGGCGTGCACAAGCCCTTGAAGTTTTGCCGCCAGCACTTATCTGAAATACAGGGCTGGCGCTCCGTGGCTGGCCCGGTTTCAACACCCATTTCACAGGAGCCAAAACCATGAACTCTCTCGTATCGCGTGGCAGTTTGTTCGACGATTTCTTCAAGGACATCGCGCCCGGTTTCTATGTGCGGCCGCTGCATGGCGACAACCTGCCTGCGCCGTCGCAGATCAAGGTGGATGTGAAGGAAACCGATGGCGGCTACACCGTGCAGGCCGAGGTGCCGGGCGTGCCCAAGGAGGATATCCACGTCTCCATCGACGGCAACGTGGTGAGCCTGCGCGCCGAGGTGCGCCAGCTGGACCAGCAGACCGAGGGTGAGAAGGTGCTGCGCTCGGAGCGCTACTTCGGCTCGGTGGCGCGCAGCTTTCAGCTGCCCGCTGACATCGACGCCGGCCAGGCCAAAGCCAAGTACGACAACGGTGTGCTGACCTTGAACCTGCCCAAGAAGCTGAGCAACGCCGCCCAGCGCCTCAACATCGAATAAGCCGTTAGTCGATGCCGTCGCTGCGCAGGCGCAGCACCCGGTCGGCCCGGGCCGCGGCGGCGTCCGAGTGGGTGACCAACACCAGCGAGGCGCCATGCGTGCGTGTCTGGGCGACCAGCAGCTCCATCACGCGCGCTGCGGTGCCGGGGTCGAGGTTGCCCGTGGGCTCATCGGCCAGCAGCAGGGCGGGGCGGTGCACCAGGGCGCGGGCAATGGCCACGCGCTGCAGCTGCCCGCCGCTCAGTTGCTGCGGCAGCCGCTCGCCCAGTCCGTCCAGGCCCACGGCACACAGCATGGCCGCTACGCGGGAGGGGTCGTGCTGCTCCAGCAGCATCAGCGGCAACGCCACGTTCTGCGCCACGTCCAGGTGCGGCAGCACGTGGAAGGCCTGGAACACAAAGCCCACGTTCGCACGGCGCCACAAGGCGCGCTGCGTGTCGTCGAGCGTGCCCAGGTCGGTATGGCCTTGTACGATGCGCCCGGCGTCCCAGTGGTCCAGCCCGGCCATGCAGTTGAGCAAGGTGGACTTGCCCACGCCCGAGTCCCCCACGATGGCGACAAACTCACCCGGCTGCACGCGCAGGTGCACTCCCTCAAACACCGTTGCATCGCCATAGCGCTTGGCCAGGCCATCCACGACCAGCGCGTTCATGGTGCGGGGCCGTTCAGCCGCTGCAGTACGGCCTGTATGAGTTTTTCCACGGCACCGGGTTGATCGCAAGCGATTGCGTGGCGCCGGGGCATGCTGCGCAGCCAGGTGATCTGGCGTTTGGCCAGTTGGCGCGTGGCGGCAATGCCGCGCTCGCGCAATGCAGCCAGGTTCAGCGGGGTGCCTGCGGGTTGCGAAGTCTGCCGGTCGAGTTCTTCCCACGCTTGGCGGTAACCCACGCAGCGCATTGCGGGCAGATCAGGGTGCAGGTCGCCGCGCGCACGCAGTTGCCGCACTTCGTCCACAAACCCGGCGGCCAGCATGGCGTCAAAGCGCTGCGCGATGCGCTCGTGCAGCCAGGCGCGGTTCTCGGGTTCTAAAGAAAAAAGGGCTCCAGCGCTCATGGGGCTTGCGCTGGTAGCTCCTTTTTTTGCAGTGTGAAAGCTCGATAGCGGGCGGCCAGATACCTGCCATACCTCCAATGCGCGCTGAATGCGTTGGCTGTCGCCGGAGGCCAGCCGGGCGGCGGTGGCTGGGTCCACCAGGGCCAGCTCGGCGTGCAGTGCGGGCCAACCCTGCTCGGCGGCCTGGGCTTCCAGGCGCGCGCGCACGGTGGGGTCGGCGGCGGGCATGTCGTCAATGCCGTCGAACAACGCCTTGAAGTACAGCATGGTGCCGCCCACCAGCAGCGGCAGC
>JAANMW010004105.1_pt1 | contig 10272 bp, 6 predicted proteins | sample 7279671 | NCBI WGS metagenome assembly JAANMW01 (sample SAMN14094541, study PRJNA606508) | bioreactor metagenome | isolation source: A lab-scale SPAN reactor treating ammonium-rich wastewater day 247 | place: Ireland: Galway | collected 2017-09-19
GGGTAGTTCGCGTGGTTGAATCGGGCTTGGACAATCTGGACCGCTTGACCAAGACCTGGCGCGGCGCGCTGACCCTTGCCTACGGGTCGGCCGGGTCGTATACTGGGCTGGACCGGTTCGGGCGGGTAATCGATCAGAAGTGGACCAACGGGGCGGGGACGACGGTGCTGGACCAGATCGAACATGGGTATGACCGGGCCTCCAACCACCGACTGTGGCGCCGCCGCCCCCGACAGTGGTTCCGCTTTCGCCCCCGCCCGGCCGACGCTTGCCGCTTCGCCGCCCCGCCGGGCGGGACGCCGACCGGTGTGACCAGTCCGACCTTCAAGCAGGAGCGGAAGGACGCCCGGGGCGCCGGCGGCCTGGAGGGCCTGGGCAACTGGAAGAGGCGGAAAAGTTGGATGTCCCCTTTTTCCAAGATTGATCATGGTTCCAGTATTCGGTTACATATGGATGTTTCTGGTGACGTCTATCGCTACGTGGAGGGACAGTGAAATGACCCATGTCCAGGCCATGCTATGTGTGAGCGCATTGTATTTCCTGGTGATGACCCGCGGCTGCGTGCCCGATCCGCGTATTGAGCTAAGGGATCCGTCTGCCGTGCTTGCTGTCCATTTTTTGGATATGCGCGACCGAATAGAGATTATCAATGAGCGGCAACACAAGCTGGGCCTCGCGCCTTTTGGCGAGGACATCTGCCATCAACTCGCTGAAACGCCCGGCGTTCGCGCTGCGTGGTGCGCGGTGGGTGACATATGGAATGATCGTGATGATAAGGAGGTGCTGTGCGAGTTGGTGGTGCACTACGATGCTCCAAGGACACTGACGGAAGTGCGGGCAATGCTTGCGGATACTATTGAGCCCGAACCAGCAGTCCTCGGTCTATCGTATGATACTGCTGACAGATGCGCATGGGGTGTGACATTCAGGATTGAGCGTGACGCGCGGATTCGGCAGTCCTCCTGGGCGTCGGTTACCTTGCAATCGGGTTCCGGGGGCACCATACTGAATTCGCCGTGAGGGTAGTTCGCGTGGCTGAATCGGAGTTGGACAATCTGGACCGCCTGGCCAAGACCTGGCGCGGCACGCTGACCGGCCCGGCTACGACACGCTCCGCCGTGACGAGCGGCCCGCCGTCGACCGGCGTGACCAGCCGCACGTTCAAGCAGAACTGGACCCTGGAGGGCCTGGGCCACTGGAAGAGGCGGAACAGTTGGATGTCCCCTTTTCTGGTTCATGTGGCTAGGATGTTTGATGCCATCGGTGGACACCCTTGGAACTTAAAATGACACGAATATGTGCTAAGATTGCCAAGCTCCTCTGTGGAGGCTTTTTGGGGATAATCATTGCCGTTGGTTGCCGCGATAAGAGTAACTCGCGTTTTCGGGAGTGGGAGTGGCAACATGGGGCCGAGACTAGAGGTCAATTGACCGTTGTATGGTTTGAAGCAACGGACACGCCCTATAGCACAGTATGGAGTGCGATCTTACTCGTCGGCATGCCTGAGAATGCCGAAGGTGTGGCCCATTACAAGAGAAACGCTGAGTATGTCTTCTCTTACGGACTACCAAATGGGCTGATTGTCACATCGAGGGAGAGCGAGAAGACCATCTGGGTCTATGGCACAGAGGACGCTGTTGAGGTCGCTTCTTTGAGTGCCAATGATGTCAATGTACTTCGCAAGTTAGCCAGCCTCGATGGGGTTTTGGATGACGCAGCAGTCCAGGAGCTGAGCAAAGGATTCAAGGCCCCAATCGTTATCGAATTTGACAAGGCAGTCGTTCCTATGTCTGGCACACAAACAAGTCAAGACGGGACGACGACGAATGCGTCGGGGCCGGGACCGTGATCTTCGTGGCCCATCCTGCCGTGACCAACGGCCTGACCTTGACCTACGGGTCGGCCGACAGTTATAGTCGGCCGGACGGGTTCGCGCGGGCTTCGCCCCTGCATAGCGGGGCTTCGCCCTGCCGAAGCCGGGTGATCGATCAGAAGTGGCAGCACGCGGCGGGGACGACCAGCATGGACCGCTTCCACTACGGCTGCGACCGGGCCTCCAATCCCGATGCATCGGGAAAGGTCGGCCGCCAACTCGCCCCCCGCCTTCGGGCAGGGACGAGTGGTACGGCGACCACGACGGCCTGGACCGCCCGGTCCTGGCCCGCCACCAATCAGGACAGGGCCCGGAAACAATGGACCGTGACCCCTTATCCCGCCCGGCAAGATCGGGCGACAGATGAAGCAGCGCCACAGTGTGGCCCAGTTGTTCGGAATCCGTTTGGTTGTGAAATAGACAAGAGAGGGCAGTCATGGCTGGCGAGAACCTGCCGGTTCCGGTCCCTAAGTCCTTTGAAGGTCTCAAGCAGCAGAATCCCTACGGGGCCGAGTATTGGAGCGCCCGCGATTTGCAGGTGTTGCTGGGGTATAGCCAGTGGCGGCGGTTCGAGGAGGCGATAACTCGCGCTGTGACCTCCTGCCAGCAGTCCGGCAACGACCCCGCCCATCATTTTGCCAGCGCCGGCAAAATGATCGCCCTCGGCAAAGGCGGGACGCGAGAAGTCCCCGACTTCCACCTCTCCCGCTTCGCCTGTTACCTGATCGCCCAGAATGGCGACCCCCGCAAGCCGGAGATTGCCTTCGCCCAGAAATACTTCGCCATCCAGACCCGCCGGCAGGAGTTGTCCGACGCTTACGTGCGGGACCAGGAGCGGGTGGAACTGCGTGAGCAGACCAAGGAGGAGTTCAAGGCCCTGTCCGGCGCCGCCCAGGACGCCGGTGTCCAGAGCCGGATGTTCGGCATCTTCCACGACGCCGGCTACAAGGGCCTCTACGGCGGGTTCGGCAGCCAGCAGATCAAGGCCCGCAAGGGCGTCGGCCAGGACGAGAACCTGCTCGACCGCATGGACACCACCGAACTGGCCGCCAACCAGTTCCGCATGACACAGACCCGCGAGAAACTCGCCAAGGAGGGCGTTCGGGGCGAGCAGAAGGCCATCGACACACACCGAAGGGTCGGCCAGGAGGTCCGTGACGCGATCCGCCGGATCGGCGGCACGATGCCGGAGAACCTCCCCGCCGCCGAGGACATCAAGCAGGTCGAAAAGCGGCTGAAGCAATCCACGCCGAAGCTTGAACTTGAAGGCCCCGACGCGAAGGGCCTGACCGCAGGTCCGGAGGAACCCAAGTGACGCCGGGCGATGTCAGGGCGGTCCTCGCTCCCGGCCGATTTCATATTGCCGGCCGCCCCCGCAAGCCCTGCATAACTCGGAGGGTATCACGGGTCACAATCTGTTTCGACGGAGCGCGGAGTGGTTGAATCGACGTTGAACAAAGCGATTTGGCAAGCCTGCTGCGACGGGCTGGACCGCCTGGGAAACTGGCGGCTTTTTCGCCAAGCCACCCATGGCCACAGCCTTAGAACGACAGGGCACCTTCGTGGCACATGCATCTTGCCCGTGGGCTTTGCGGGCCGAGGCGAGCCCGAGAATCATGGGCGCGACGCCCATGCCACGAAAAACGGGCAAAGGTGCGCTGTCGTGCTAGTGCCCGCTTGAACTCAGAGTTTCAGGCTCGTACAGCCTGCATTCTTCCATGCAGAGGAGAATTCATGGTAGGACGACTGGTACAGATCGAGTCCCTGCTGGGTATGTTCTGCCTGGCGGGCTGTGCCGGACCGGGTTGGTCCACGACGGATTCCTGGGACAGCTCGCGGAACGGGCAACATCAATATGTCAGCACCGGAGATTGCCAGGCCGTCCCTTTCAGCGTGGTCAGGGAGAGCGAACATGACCGGGCCGAGAGGTTGCTGCGGGATCTGCCCTGGGTAGACCTGACGACCATTGAAGCCAGCGGGTTTTCGAACGAGGAGCTCTCCCAACGCGCCGGGAGCCGGTTCTTCCTGGTCCGTGGGCTGATCATGCCTGGGAAGGGAGGGTTCACGGTATGTGTCTTCCCGGACGAGGTTGTCACTGTCTCTTATTTCAGTGTTGTCCCATTCTGGTACATCGGAACTGTGCCAATGAAGCGATGCCCATTGGTTATTCAATTGCCTCGTCAACCAAGGGCCCTCTACGTGTCTCGCGTCATCGGTGACTGACGGAGTCTGTGTGCACTTGACGACCAATTCCTGTGCGTGAGGTGTGTGTGCGTTGATGCCCACGGCGATAGCACTTTGGCGATCAAATAGAAGGTTCGACGGCTTGGCAGGCCGTGTTCTCGGGTCATGGCGCAGACCCCAGGCGCGGCGATTTGGGAAGGTGCGGCCGCGTTCACGCGACCCGCTTGAGGTGTGCCGAAAAAGGGGCAGGGTCCAATCCGCCTCCTGCCAAGGTGACAGTCGGCTGTTCGCCCCGGCGGGGGCGCAAAGCGATTAGCTCGCTGGCGATGCTCACGTGGTCGGTTCAATCGAACCAGCCTACCCCCCCCTGCCGCGATCCAGGAGGCCCTGACGCCCCATGACCGCCGGGAAGCCGAAACCAGACTCCCCATCAGCGTGCGGGACGACGTCAGGCGGCCTATAATCTGCTTGCCGCCGACGGCTGCGGCGTTGAACCATGCGGGGTGGGAGGACGGATATGAGACCGACCGGGCCTGGTCGTGTTGCGCGGGTGACGATGGTGACAGCCAGCCTGCTGACCGGGCTGAGCGTCGCGGCGGCCGCGCGGGCGGACGACCCGCCGGCGGCGGTCCAGTTCATCCCGGCGGCCGGCAGCCGGCCGGCCCTGGCCTTGCCGCCGGGGGCGCCGGCGGCGACCGACCTCAAGCCGCCCGCCTGGCTCAAGCCGGCCGTTCGCCTCTCCTACCACGCCGGCGACAGCGTCATCGCCGGGGTGGCCAGCAGGCTCAAGCCGGTCCCCGGCAAGAACGGGCAGTGGATCGACCCTAAGAGCGGCCAGAACTTCAACGAGGCTCAGGTCCCCACCTCTGGCGGCGTCGGCTATGTGCAGGTCAACGTGCTGGCCGTCTCGCCCGCCCTGCTGGCCCTGGACTGCCGCAACTATCTGATCGTCGACGTGGCCCGCGACATCGCGGTCTCCTCCTCCCAGACCGCCGTTCTGGGCGACCTGGTCAGCGCGGGCATCTACTGGATCAACCCGGCGCTGCTGGCGCTGGTGGGGGCGGCCGACGCCCCGCCGCAGGCGGCCGGCGTGAAGATCGCCCGCGTGAACTACGCCATCGGCGAGCACGTCCTGAACGCCGTCTCAATCGCCTGCGAATACGCCGCGGGCTTTGACCTGTCGGTCTATGACCTGGACAGCGGGATGCTGCTGTCGCAGGCCGGTTCGATCCTGAGCGAGGGGGTGGCGGTGATCGACCCGCGCACCGGGCAGGTGTCCCGCGGTAAAGGCAGCACGGCGATCCATCACGCCCGGCTGGTCGGGACGCGGACGCTGACCGTGCCCTGGGCCGCCGCGCCGCTGCCGGCGTGGCTGGCCGCCGGACGCCGGCTGGACTATCTCGGCAGCTACCGCCTGGTCGGCCCGGCCGGGGCGACCGCGCCGCTGGGCCTGGCCCGGTCGGTTCAGGTGGCCCGCGTCGCCGGCGGCGTGGCGGTCGCGCAGGTCGTCACCCGCTCGGAGCTGGGCGGCGGCCTGCCGCCGCAGGACGCCCGCGAAGACCGGTGCTTCTCCTCGGCCATCGTCGATCCGCTGTGGATCGCCCCGCAGGTCCTAGCCGGCATGCAGGCCGGCCAGGTGCTCGACCAGGACCCGATCACTCGCTTCAGCACCACCTTCCAGACCGCCCGCGACGGCGTGGCCGTCATCCTGGGGCAGGGGCCGCAGGAGTCCGTCCAGTATCTCTACGACCTTCGGAGCGGCCTGCTGGTCGGCGTTCGCGCCACCCGCCAGCAGCCCGTCGGCCAAGTCCAGTTACAGCTCTCGCTGACGGCCCAGCAGTAGCGGGCCTCCGGCCACGCGCCGGGTCGCCCGGCGCGGGAAGCGTGGCCCGGCCTGTCGGCGATTCAGACGGTCGATGTCGAGATTCCGACGACGGACGGCCGGGTGCCGGTGCTGCGGCGTTACACCGAACCGCGGGCCGAGCAGGGGATGCTGCTGGAGAAGGTGGGCCTGACGCTTCCGCCTCAACCGCCGCCGCGGATCCGCGCCGAGCAATTGGAGGCCGTGGCGGATCCACCCGGGCAATAACGGTCACCTTCCTGAGATCGCCGCCGAGGGCTCAGCCGAACGGGTGAAGATTGCGGCGCCGATGCGTGCCCGCGTTCTCGCTGTCGCGAGCCGCCCTCGCTCAATCGTGGCCGCAAGGCGGCCGACGAGATGTGTGGCCGCGGGGGCCCGATAGCCGGCCGATCGTGAACCATGCGGTTCTTCCCGCCTCCCGCATCCCGCATCTTGCCGTGGGCGGTGTGCATTTGCGTCCTGGGGGGCCTGGGGCCCTTGGCGCGTGCCATTGGCTGGGCGTAAAATCGCCGTCACTGGCCGGGTGATCAATGTGGACCTCATGGGTCATCGGATTCGCCGCCGCGCTGCTGGTCACCGGACCGCTGGCTTGGCTGCTGGCTCGACGCGCCGCCCGAAGGGCCCGCCTGCTGGAGGCCAGGACGCTGCACGCCGAGCGCCTGGCGGAACTGGGCTCGCTGACCGGCGGACTGGCCCACGAAATCCGCAATCCCCTGGCGACGCTCCGGCTGAACCTCCAGATGCTCGGCGAGGACTGGGAGCGGGCCGATTCGTCGTCCATCGCCGATCTCCGCCGCCGCAGCGTCAATAAGCTGATCACCCTGCGCCGCGAGACCGAGCGGCTGGACGACATCCTCGAGGACTTCCTGCGCTACGCCGGGCGCCACGAGCTTCAGCTCGAGCCGGTCGACGTCAACCGCGTGGTCGGCGAGCTGCTGGATTTCTACGGCCCGCAGGCGTCGGCCGCCCACGTCCGCATCCGCCCCGGATTGACCCCCGGTCCGCTGATCGCTAGACTGGACGTGGACCTGTTCAAGCAGGCCCTGCTGAACCTGCTGATCAACGCCCAGCAGGCGATGATCGACCAGGGCGGCGGCGATCTGATCGTGCGCACGCTGGGCAGCGGCGGCCAGGCCTGCATCGAGGTCGCCGACACCGGTCCGGGCATCGAACCGGACCGGCTGGGCAAGGTCTTCCAGGCGTACTACTCGACCAAACGCGGCGGCACGGGGCTGGGGCTGCCGACGACCCGACGGATCGTCCAGGAGCTGGGCGGAGGCATCGACCTGCACAGCGAACCCGGACGAGGCACCAGCTTCACCATCCGCCTGCCCCTGGCAGAAGAATGACCCGAACCGCTTCACCGACCGCGTCCCGCGCCAACTCCGTCCCGACGCTCCGCGCGCTGATCGTCGACGACGAGGAATCGCTGGCCGATTCGATCTCCGAGGGCCTGACCCGCCAGGGCTACCTGTGCCGGACCGCTTATACCCCGCAGACGGCCCGGGCGATGATCCAGGCCGACCCGCCCGACATCCTGCTGACCGACCTGCGCCTGGAGCACGAGACCGAGGGTCTGGACCTGCTGGCGTTCGCCAAGCAGACCGATCCGGCGACGGAGGTGATCCTGATCACCGCCTACGGGTCGATCGAGACCTGCCGGGCGGCGCTTCAGAAGGGGGCGTTCGACTACGTCACCAAGCCGGTGGACTGGGGCGAACTCCAGGCCCTGGTGCGGCGGGCGGCTGAGAAGATCCGCATGACCCGCCAGATCGTCGACCTCCAGTCCCAGCTCGACGAACGGTTCGGCTTCGAGGGCATCATCGGCGTCTCGGCGTCCATGGCCCGCATCGTCCGCACGATCCGCCAGGTCGCCGCCAGCGACATCCCCGTCCTGCTCCAGGGCGAGTCGGGCACGGGCAAGGAACTGCTGGCCCACGCGATCCACACCAACAGCGCCCGGCGCAACAGGCCCTTCGTCGCCCTCAATTGCGCCGGGCTGAGCGAGTCGATCCTCGAGGACGAACTGTTCGGGCACGTCAAGGGCGCCTTCACCGGGGCCGGCTCCGACCGCAAGGGGCGATTCGAATATGCCGACGGCGGCACGCTGTTCCTTGACGAGATCGGCGACATGCCGGGCAACTTCCAGGCCAAGCTGCTCCGCGTCCTGGAGAACGGCGAGATCGTGCGGCTGGGCGCCAACGATCCGATCCGGGTGGACGTCCGGCTGATTTCAGCAACCAATCGCGATCTGGCCCGGCTGGTCGAGGACCGCCAGTTCCGCCAGGACCTGTTCTATCGGATCAAGGGCGTCACCGTCGCCATCCCTCCGCTTCGCGAACGTCGGGAGGACATCCCGCCGCTGATCGACCACTTCCTGCGGTTTGCCGCCCAGACCCAGGGCCGGGCCCTGCCCGAACTGGCCCCCCAGGCCCGGCGGGTGCTCACCGAGTACGACTGGCCCGGAAACGTCCGCCAACTCAAGACGACCATCGAGACGATGATGGTGCTGTCCGGCCCCGTCGGCGACGCGGACGCCCCGCCGGTTCTGGACGTGGCGGACATCCCCGACGAGGTCCGCGGCGGGGCCCGCGGCGGCGGGGCCTCGGTCTCCTCCCTGGTCGGCATCAGCCTGGAGCAGGCTGAAAAATTGCTCATCGCCAACACCCTCAAGCTGGTCGACGGCAACCGCGAGCGGGCCGCCCAGATGCTCGGGATCGGGGAACGGACGCTGTACCGCAAGATCAAGGAATTCGGCCTATCCGAGTCCGACCCGGAGGGGTCGTAATTCATGCGGGTCGTCAGGCCGGCTGGAAATCTTTCGCCGCGGCCCGGCGCTGCCGGCGACTCGGGTGCGGCAGCCGGTTGTCATGCAACTCACCCCCGGAGGAGACCCATGATCCGACACGCAGGCATCGTCGCGGCCGCCCTGGCGCTGGCGGTCATGGCCGGCTGTTCCGCCGAGCACTACTACAACGTCGGCAGCCAGGCGTTGAGCAAGGGGCAGTACGACAAGGCGATCGAGAACTTCCAGAAGGCGGCCGCCAAGGAGCCGGAGAACCCGCAGTACCAGGAGGCCCTGGAGTCGGCCCGGCGTCAGGCGGCTGAGCAGGCCCTGCACGACGCCGCCGCCCAGGCGGCCGCCAACGACCTGCTCGCCGCCGAACGCAGTGCCCAGCGGACCCTGCGTTACGAACCGTCCAACCGCCTGGCCGAGGACCTGTTGCGGGACATCCACCAGCGGATGGCCGCCGCCGAGGCCCAGCGAGCGGAGGCCCTGCGGCTGGCCCGCGAGGGATTGTTCGACCAGGCCCTCGTCGCCATGGGGCAGGCGATGTCCATCAACACCTCCCTGCCCGGCGGGCAGCGCGACGTCGAGGCGATCCGGCGCATGGCCGCCGACCACTGGGTCGGTCAGGCCCGCGGATGGCTGGCCCGCGACCAGTGGGACCAGGCTGAGGACGCGGCCCGACGGGCGCAGGCCTACCTGCCCGATTCGCGCGACGCCGGCGGCGTGCTGGACGAGGTCGCCAACCGGCGGATGGCCGAACTGCTGGTCCGGCAGGCGCGGACCGACCTGGCCCGCAGGCAGTTCGAGGCGGCCCTGGCCGCCCTGGACGAGGCCGCCCGCCTGCATCCGGCACGGTCCGACATTCCCGCCCTGCGCCAGACCGCCCGCCAGGCGGTTGCTGACGACTTCCTGGAGCAGGGCCGCCGGCTGGCCGCCCGCGAGGACTACGTCGGGGCGATCGACATGTATCGCCGGGCCCAGGCCGTGCTGCCCGGATACGGCAACGTCGACGCCCTGATCGCCGAGGCCCAGGCCAACGTCGCCGCGCGCTACCAGCGCGCCGCCGACCGGGCCTTCGCCGCAGGGCTGTGGGGCAACGCCCTGATGCAGTACCTGATGGCCGACCTGATCGCCCCGGGCGCCGCCCCCCAGCGGGTGATCGACGACTGCGCCCGGCGGATTCGAGGCCGGCTGGAGCTTCGCCTCGGCGCCGCGGTCGGCGCCGATCGGCGGCGATTCGACTTCCGCGACCTGATCGCGGTGATGGAACCGGCGCTCGTCGGGCACCTGGCGTCCGTCAAGCCCGACTTGCTGAACGTGCTGACGCAGGCCCAGACGCAGCGGCTTCTGGCCAACAACAACATGCTGCCCGGGGACCTGTTCGGCCAGGGCGGCGAAGTGGCGGCGCGGCGGCTGAATGAGATCTCTCTGCTCGCCCTGGTCGACCTGGCGGACCTGAGCGTCAACACCAGCCGCACCCGCAGCGAGGGCGTGGTGCGGATCCAGGCCGGCGCGCAGCGGGTGGACAACCCCGATTGGGCCGCCGCCCAGGCCAACCGCAAC
>JAANMW010004112.1_pt1 | contig 10257 bp, 8 predicted proteins | sample 7279671 | NCBI WGS metagenome assembly JAANMW01 (sample SAMN14094541, study PRJNA606508) | bioreactor metagenome | isolation source: A lab-scale SPAN reactor treating ammonium-rich wastewater day 247 | place: Ireland: Galway | collected 2017-09-19
CAATCATCCGTTCAAATTCGGGACGAGTCTATTGCTCGGCGGAGCCATGTACGCGGCACTGTCCACCGGGCAGGCAGTAGCCGGATATGGCGGGCCATTCATGTGGGTCGCTGCTCTTTTCTGTTTCCTTTTCGCGAATATGCTCACGTTCGGCGTTCTCTCGAACACAGCGGAACTGTTCGCGAAAGGCGACACGAATGCAAATTTTTTCCCCTCGTTCGAAGATTTCTCCGTATGGGACGATATTCTCCGGCCGTTCTTCTTGAGTATCGCGGCTTATGTGGTCTCGTTCGGGCCGTTTATCGCAATGGTCGTCGTACTCGTCTTCTTCGTAATGGGAGCGGTAAAAGATGGCGTCATTCCGAAGCAAGACCTGGGTCGGAGTGCGATGCCGGCTGCGTCTGAGCTTCCTAACGCCGCGAAGGGAGCCGAACAGTCGGAAAGGTTCCGCGAGTTGCTTAACAAGCAAGCAAATGTCCAGCGTGACCGCATCACCTCCGCCACGGAGTCTGCGGAAAGCGCAAATGCGGCATCCGGACGTGAGGATATCGAAAGCCGCCAGGAAGAGCTCAACAGAGAGTTTGAGAGCTTGGCAGCACAGGCACAGCCAAGTGTGCCTGATGCGAGTTCGTCAGCCCCGGACAGTGCGTTGATACAGAGCTTTGTTCGCCGCGGATTAAAGTATGTTCTGCTTGCGGGCGTTTTTCTGCTTTGGGGCATGATCTTCTTCCCGGCGGCCTGTATTGTCGCGGGCTACACCAATTCGGTGGGTGCGACGCTCAATCCTCTTGTCGGGCTTGATACGATGTGGAATCTCGGCCTCGACTACATTCGGCTCTTGCTGATCGCGGTCGCCTTGATGGTGATCGGAGGCGTAGTTGCTCTTATCGTTGGGATCCTGCTTTCTCCGTTCAATTTGCCTCTCCTTGGCAATATTCCGGCGAAGTTCGTTACAAGCTTTATCGGCTTTTATCTTTGGGCAGTATTTGCCTGCTCGATCGGCTTTCTTCTTTTCAAATCGCGGTCTCGGCTTAAGCTTCCGTCGTAATTGAGCCTTCTGCGTCGGTTGTTCCGCTCTTTCTATTCTTTTATACTCTTTAGTTTGCGTGTTCTTCGGATCTGCGAACTATGAAGTTGTTTTGGCGTAGAAAGAGCGAAAAAAGTGCATCGGTCCTTGGTCTCGACAAGTCTCTCGAGGAGCTTAAAGCTCAGGAAGAAGCTGTCGAGCGCGAGTTCGGTGTGCGTTTTTCGCGTGCGATCGAGAAGACCCGGAATTCGATCAACGACAGGCTTGACTCGATCTTCGAAGGCCGAAAGCAGATCGACGATGCGTTCCTTGATGAGCTCGAGGAGATGCTCATCTCGACCGATATCGGCGTCGCGACAACGATGCACATTCTCGATTCGGTGCGGAAAGGTGTGTCACGCGACGAGATCCGCGATCTGGATGCGCTAAAGCGTGCGATCAAGGACGAACTTCTTACTATCCTTAAGAATTCGGAAAAGCATGGTGTCGCCGACGAACTCGCGGTGGACGCCTCGATCAAGCCGTATGTATTGATGGTGGTCGGTGTCAATGGCGTCGGAAAGACTACGACGATCGGCAAGCTCGCTCAAAGAATCAAGAACGAGGGCAACGATGTCCTGATCTGCGCGGCAGACACGTTCCGGGCGGCCGCAAGCGATCAGCTTGAGATCTGGGCCGAACGCGCCGGCGTCGATATCGTTCAGCAAAAGCCGGGAACGGATCCGGCTGCTGTGCTATTCGATGCTCTCGCGGCTGGGAAAGCACGCGGCTCTGACGTTCTGATCGTCGATACGGCGGGCCGGCTTCATAATAAGTCGAACCTGATGGCCGAACTCGAAAAGATGAAACGAATTGCAGGCCGAGAGGTGACCGGAGCTCCGCACGAAACGTTGCTTGTGATCGACGCAGTTACAGGCCAGAACGGACTCGAACAAGCTCGCCAATTTTTGAAGACGGCCCAGGTGACGGGCCTTGTGATAACAAAGCTCGATGGAACGGCCCGCGGCGGAATTGCTGTTGCAATTGCAAATGAACTCGACCTTCCGATCCGTTATATCGGTATCGGAGAGCAGGTTGACGACCTCGTAGTTTTTGAGCCGGAAGCCTATGTGAACGGCCTTTTTGAATAGAAGAGTTGGACTCAGCAGCAAAAAGCAAGGATACGGAATACACGCAGTGGGCCCTGGCACTAGCCGCTCGCGGTGTGGGGCTTGTTAGCCCGAATCCGGTAGTCGGCTGCGTGATCGTCGCGGGCGATGAGGTCGTCGGTGAAGGTTTTTACACTTACGATGGCGTCACTCACGCTGAGGTGCTTGCGTTGGAGGCTGCGGGAGAGCGCGCACTAGGTGCGACGGCTTACGTTTCGCTCGAACCACATTCTCATCACGGAAAAACGCCGCCTTGTACAGAGGCTCTCATCTCTGCGGGTATCGCTCGTGTTGTTTGTCCGATCGAAGACCCGAATCCCCTGGTTTCAGGCCAAGGATTTAAAGACCTCCGCAAGGCCGGTATCAAGGTCGTTACCGGTATTTGCGAAGCAGAGGCGGCCGCACTCAATGAGAAATTCTCCTGCTGGCATAAGAAGGGGAGGCCATTCGTGCATTTGAAACTTGCGGCTTCGCTCGACGGTCGGATCTCGCTCTCATCAAGTGTTTCAACCTATCTTTCCAGTGACGAGGCCCGCAAGCGTGTTCAGGAACTTCGTCACGAATATGACGCGATCCTTGTCGGCGGCACAACGGTCGCCGTTGACGATCCAAGCCTTACTGACCGCAGCGGCCTGCCTCGGCGGAGGCCACTTGTGCGTGTCGTGCTGGATGGTCATCTCGCAACGCCCCTCGAGAGCAAGCTTGTGCAGACAGCCCGCGAGACACCCACGATCGTTTTTACCTCAGAGAAGGGCGAACGTGCCGGAAAGCTTGAGGCGGCCGGCGTTGAAGTGATCTTTGATGAACACGGAGGGCATGATCTGAGTTTTGTCCTTTCGGAGCTGAAGAAACGGGAAATTCAGAGCGTGCTTGTCGAGGGCGGATCGGCGGTTGCCGGATCTTTTCGCGATGCTGGCTTGATCGACAAGCTCTCGATCATTTTTGCGCCGCTCGTGATCGGAGGTGACGAGGCTCCGACGGCCTTTGCGGGCGAAGGTGCCGCTGCGATCTCGGACGCGCTTAGACTCGCGCGGGTCAATGTCACGCTGCTCGGCCGCGACATCGAGGTTACCGGCTACCCGGAAACCTCTGATGTGCCTTAATGCGAGGCGTTTTCTTTATGCCTAACGCTCGCAGACCCGCAAATCCTCTTGCTGCCAAGAAGCGTTTTGGGCAGAATTTTCTTGTCGATAATAGCGTTATTCAGAAGACGGCTGCCGCGGCACACATTGCAAAAGGCGACCGAGTGATCGAGATCGGACCCGGACGCGGCGCGTTGACTCACGAGCTTATCGGCGCAGGAGCCGAAGTGTGGGCGGTTGAGATCGATCGCGACCTGCAGAGTTATTTGCAAGTTGAATTTGCCGATGAGGAGAGCTTTCATCTTTTCCCGAACGATATTTTGCAAACGTCCCTTGCCGAGGTCGTCGCTCCGCCTTTCAAGGTGGTCGGCAATCTGCCTTACAACATCTCGACGGCGATCCTCGAACGCCTTTCTGGCGAGCGAAGCCTTTTCACAGACGCAGTTCTGATGTTCCAGCGTGAAGTCGCCATGAGGCTGCTTGCCGGCCCGGACGAGCCGGATCGAGGATATCTGTCGATCATCGCGCAATCCTCGTTTGAGATCGACAAATGCTTCGACATCGGCCCCGGAGCTTTTCGTCCGGCTCCGAAGGTTTGGAGCACCGTTTTGCGATTTATTCCACGTCCGGAGAATGTCTTCGACCGTCCTGAGGTGCGTTCGCTGGTGTCGCGAGGCTTCTCGCAGCGGCGAAAGATGCTTCGGAATACGCTGAAAGGCGTCGCCGGAGCCGAAGATGTGCTGGACCTTTCACGCCGTGCAGAATCCCTCACACTCGAAGAATGGGAAAGCCTGGCCAAATGCTTGTGATCGGTCGAACCGCGATCTCAAGAGATCGCAGCCTTGTTTCTAGTAGCTCAAAGAGTCGTGGCCGGGCGTTTGTGCTACCATTCCATTGAACTTTTGTAGATGAGGCATTTGTGGGAAGAGTCGAAATAATACCGCTTGGCGGCATTGGTGAGTTCGGAATGAACTGTATGGGCATCCGCTGTGATGGCGAGATGATCATCGTTGATGCCGGCATGGGCTTTCCGGAGGAAACACCTTACGGCGTCGATATTTCGATCCCGAACTTTGACTTTCTCGAAGCCTATCGCGACGACATCACCGCAATTATTCTCACGCACGGACACGAAGACCACATCGGGGCCCTTGCCTACATTCTTCGGAAGTTCAATGTACCGGTTTACTCATCGCGGTTTACGCTCGCTTTGGCAGAGAAGCGTCTCGGCGAATTCGATATGCTGGGCGACGTGATGCTTCACCGCGTGAAGGCGGGCCAAACGGTGGATGTAGGGCAATTCAGCATCGAATTCATACACGCTTCGCACTCGCTCGTCGAGTGCTTTTCGCTTGCGATAACAACGCCGGTCGGCACGATCATTCACACAGGCGACTACAAAATTGACGACACGCCCGTGATCGGAAAGCCGTATGATCTCGCAAGGCTTCAGGAGATCGGTGACGACGGCGTTCTAGCGTTGCTCTGCGATTCGACGAATGCGACGGTTCCGGGAAGGACACCGTCTGAGCAGGCGGTGATACCTGCATTTGAGGAGATCTTCGAGGAGACGGACGGCAGGCTCTTTATCGCTACGTTTTCGTCATCATTGCATCGCCTGCAGATCGTCTTTGATGTCGCTCACGAATTTGGGAGACGTGTCTGCGTTCTCGGCCGCTCAATGGAGCGAAATGTTGAGATCGCCTCCGAGCAGGGTCTTTTAAAGATCCCGCACGATACGCTCATTGATCTGTCGAATGCTCGGGCTCTCGATGACGATGAGATCTGCTATCTCGTTACGGGTTCGCAGGGCGAGATGCGAGCGGCATTGTGGAATCTGGCCACTCAGGTTTATAAGGGTATGCAGATCGAGCCGGGCGACACGGTCGTTCTATCGGCGAGGATCATTCCCGGCAACGAGAAGAATATCAGCCGCCTCATCGGCCACTTATACAAGCGCGGGGCGAATATCATCGAAGAAAAACGGCGACTCGTACACGTTTCGGGCCATGCGTCTCAGGAAGATATTCGCATAATGGTCGAGACCTCGCAGCCGAAGTTCGTGATACCGATCCACGGCGAATATCGAATGCTCTTCCGGCAGAAGGAGTTCATCAAGAACCACATTGCGGGGTACGACGATGAGAATATTCTGCTTGTTGAGAACGGCGATCTTATCGAACTGGACGAGCGTTCGGCGCGAATCGTCGAGAAATTCGACCTCTTCAAAACGTTCATCGACGAAGAATCAATGGAAGAGATCGAATTCGAAACTGTTCGCGAACGCAAGCGGCTTGCCTACGGCGGTGCCGCGAGTTTGGTCGTTACGATCGACAAAAGGACCCACGACCTCGTTGGCGAGCCGTTGATCGATTTTCAGGGTGTTGCCGGGATCGATCCGACGAATGGATTCGCCGCCGAGGCGCGCTTGGCGATCGTCGCCGCCATAAATGATATGAAACGCGAACACATCGTTGATCGCACGATCTTTCGCGAGCAGCTTCGGCTCTCGCTAAAACGCTACCTTCAGACCAAGCTTGGCACGAAACCTGTTATCGTCACGACGATCGTTGAGGTGTGAGGCTCCTGGCTGGCCCGGGTCTTTGATTCGTATCAACGATTGGTCAAAGTTTCGATCGAATTTGCCGCAATGAGAAGATCTACGTTTGCAGTTGTGAGTGCGATCATCTTTGGGATCGTTGGGCATACCTTCCATAGCTGGCTTAATACCTATGACCTTGACTCTCGGATATATCTTGGTATTTGGCTCGGCGCGGGCACGATCGTCGGTAGTGTGCTGGAATCCATCCTTGCGAGATTCAACACAAAATTGCTTGCCTATAGAAAGGCCCACGGAAGGGACATTGAGGACGAGGAACGATATGAGTCCGAGTTGGTCGACCACGGAATGATATCGTTACACCTGCTAAAGGATCACGAAGACGATGAACTGGAAAGACAAACGGGTATTTCTGACCGGAGCGTCGAGCGGCATTGGTGAAGGGCTCGCGATCGCTCTCGCAAAAAAGGGTGCGATACTTGGGCTTGTTGCTCGGCGTGCAGAGCTTCTGGACGGGATCAAGGCGAAATGCGACGGTGTTGGCGGAAAGGCACTTGCCCTTCCTTGCGACGTCACCGACCCGGAAGCGGTGCAAGCGGCTACAGATACCTTTCGAAGTGAATTCGGCTACATCGACGTCGCGATCGCAAACGCCGGTATAGGCGGTAACAATGCGGAAACTCGTAATTTCGAGCCTGCTGCGGTCAAAAAGGTCATTGATATCAATCTGCTCGGGTCAGTGAATATGATCCATGCTGTGCTGTCCTCTATGAAAGAGCAAGGCAGCGGACAACTCGTCGCGATATCGAGCCTTGCGGGTTTTCGCGGACTTCCGAAATCCGCCGCGTACTGCGCCAGCAAGGCCGGAATGACGGCATTTTTCGAAAGCGTCCGGCTGGATGTCGCGCAATACGGCATCGATGTAACGATCATCCAGCCTGGTTTTATCAAGACGCCGTTGACCGACGGACGAGCACACAAAATGCCGTATCTGATGGAGTTGGACGACGCCATTCCGTTGTTCATCAGCGCGATCGAAAAGAAGAAGAAATTCGCGGCCTTTCCGTGGCAGCTTGCAACGTTCGTCCGCTCGGGGAAGTTTATGCCGGCATGGCTCTATGACCGCATTGCCGGTAAGAAACGCTACCGCGAATAAAACCTACCGCCTCTCAATTTCGTACCTTTGCCATTCACTCGCCAATAACGCAAAATTAACGGCGGCTCATTACGATGGATCTAATACAAGCGATCATTCTTGGTATTGTTCAAGGCCTCACAGAATTCATTCCGGTAAGCTCGACTGCACACCTTGTTTTTGCAAGCCGTCTTACGGGGATCTATGGCGGCGATCCGGGACTCGTTACCGCAACGATAGCCGTGCTGCAGCTGGGTACGCTCTGCGCGGTACTGCTCTATTTCATCGGGGATATTTGGAGCATCTCGTCGGCATTCGTCCGGGATCACTGGAATCTCGCCTTTGGCCGTCGAAAAATGCGTTTTTCCGGCACGGGCGGGAATCGGCCGATATTTTTATCAGATGAATCGTGGCTCGGTTGGCTGATCATTCTTGGTTCGATACCGATCGGAACGGTCGGGTTCCTATTCAAGGACTTTATCGAAGGGCAGGGGACAAAGAATCTTTGGATCATCGCGACGATGTTGATCGTCATCGCCGTGCTGCTTTTTGTCGCAGAGAAGGTCGGGTCGCACCATAAGGACGTCAAGCATCTTACGCTCGTTGACGCGATCGTGCAGGGTTTTTGTCAGGTGCTTGCCTTGATGCCCGGTGCGAGCCGTTCGGGCTCGACGATAATGGGTGGCCTTCTTGCAGGCGAGAAGCGCGAGGCGGCTGCGCGATTCTCTTTTCTGCTCTCGATGCCCGCGATATTTGCCAGCGGGCTCTTGGAGCTTCATCAAGCAACGAAGATCTTGCCAAATGACGCATGGGTTCCACTCCTCGTTGGTACGATCGTCTCGGGCATCGTCGGGTACATTTCGATCTGGGGCCTGCTCGCTTACCTGAAGCGCAATTCAACTCTTATCTTCGTTGGATACCGCATCATTCTAGGCGCCGTGATACTGATCCTGCTTTGGAAAGGCGTGATCGCACCGAATGTTCCTTAAAGGCTTTTCGTGACAGCAAAAAGGTGGACAATCCGAAAGCACGACCATGAGCGTGTAAATCAGTTTGCGCGTGAACTCGCCGTCAAACCGATCATTGCCGCATTGCTCATTGCCCGTGGCTATGACACGCCGGAAAAGGCCGAAGCCTTTCTCACACCCAGCTTGAAGCACCTCCACAACTCCTTCCTTCTTAAGGGGATGAGAGAGGCGGTCACACGCATCCAAAGGGCTGTAAAAGACGGCGAGAAGATCTTGATATGGGGCGACTACGACGTTGACGGGACGACCGGCACGGTGCTCCTCCGGCGTGTGTTCAATCTTCTCGGCGTAGATTCCGAATATCACGTTCCAAATCGGTTTACCGAGGGTTACGGGGTCAATATCCCGGCTCTTGAGGCGGCACAAAACCGCGGCGTCTCGCTCGTTATAACCGTCGATTGCGGAATACGCAGTTTTGAACCTCTAGAGTGGGCAAAGGAGAACTCACTTGACGTGATCGTAACAGATCACCACCTTTCGGACGAGGTTCGCGGAAATCCTCCGGCGTTTGCCGTTGTAAACCCGAATCAGACCGGCTGCGAATATCCCGACAAGCATCTCGCAGGTGTTGGAGTAGCGTACAAGCTCGCCGATGCATTGTTGCGCGAGGCAGGGCTTGAGAGCGAGATACCCGGATTTCTGAAGATCGCCGCGATCGGAACGGTTGCGGATGTCATGGATCTTACGGGCGAGAATCGAGCTATCGTCGCGATCGGCCTCAAGGACCTGCCTTTGACCGACAACTCCGGCCTCCGCGCTTTGATGGAGGTCGCTGACTGCACGTCAGAGATGACGAGCTACCACATCGGGTTCCGCATCGGCCCGAGAATAAACGCGGCCGGGCGAATGGATGTTGCAAGGCATGTCGTCGAGCTGCTCGAGGAAACGGACTTTGTGAGGGCAAGGCAGCTCGCTTCGCTGCTAGACTCCAGAAACCGGGAACGCCAGCAGACGCAGCAGAAGATCACGGAACTTGCGTTCTCTGAGGCCGCGGACCACGCTGATTCGAAATTTATCGTAGTTGCGGGCGAAGGGTGGCATCGAGGCGTGATCGGTCTTGCGGCTTCGCGCATCGCGGACAAGTTGTATCGTCCGACGATCGTTCTCTCGATCGAGGATGGGATAGCACAGGGAAGTGCCCGAAGTATTCCCGGTTTTCACGTTTTAGAGGCATTAGAGGCCGCTCAGGACCTTTTTGAGCAGTTTGGAGGCCACCGAGCAGCAGCGGGGATGAAAATACGCTCAGAACGCATTCCTGAGCTCAGAAAACGTCTTTCAGACTATGCGGACACTGTTCTGAGACCGGAGGACCTCGAACCCGAATTGCACATCGATGCCGTGCTTCTCCCCGAGAGCATCGATCTCAAACTCGTTTCCGCCCTTTCTTCGCTTGAGCCTTTTGGTCAGGGCAATCCAAAACCGATCTTCGTAACGAAGAATCTGATCCTACGCGAAGACGTGTTCGTTATGAAGGAAAAGCATTTGAAGCTAAAGCTTGAATCCGAATCGGGATGCCAGTTTGAGGCCGTTTGGTGGGATGGCGTTGATCGTTCAAAGGGGCGAACGCCTCGACGCGGTTCGCGCATCGAATTAGCTTATGTCGTCGAAGTCAACAATTGGCAGGGAAATCGAAAGATCCAGCTTGTCGTCGAAGACTTTAGAGAAGCATAATCCTTCTGTGGCTGAAAGAACCGTCGAAAAACTCCAAAGCTACGATCTTAGGGCAAAGCTGCCGTCGATCCTTCGCTACTCGGCAATAGCCGCCGCAGGCGTCATATTGCTAGTCGTCGCCGCGAGTTTTTACACGGCGCGTTCAAGACCGGCGTTCAAATTCAAGCCCGAACACGCACATCTCTCGACCGACGTCATTGCAGAGGTTAGCGGTTATGAGCGAACCGAAAGCGACGGTTCAACCCCAAAGTATTACATCAAAGCCGACACGGCCAGGACGTTTTCCGACAACCATCAGGAGCTGGAGAATGCCTACGTCAAGGTCTTTGCTGCCGACGGTCAGGCATTTGACGAGATCCGCGCGGATAAGGCCGTCTATGTTCCTGAGGCGAACAAGAATTTCACCGCTTATCTGGCCGGAAATGTAAAGATCGGCACTCGCGATGCACTGAATATCGAGACGGACGGCGTTACTTACACGCGAGCTTCCGAAACTGCGGAAACAGACGAAAGGATATCGTTCGAACGAGACAATATACGCGGCACGGCCGTCGGGGCGACCGTTAAGATGGCTGAAAAGAAGCTCGAGCTGCGACATGACGTTGA
>JAANMW010004113.1_pt1 | contig 10255 bp, 9 predicted proteins | sample 7279671 | NCBI WGS metagenome assembly JAANMW01 (sample SAMN14094541, study PRJNA606508) | bioreactor metagenome | isolation source: A lab-scale SPAN reactor treating ammonium-rich wastewater day 247 | place: Ireland: Galway | collected 2017-09-19
AGGGCGCCGAGCAGCGGCTTCCAGGTCAGGCGTACGGCGGCGCCCAGCCAGCCCTCGCGCTCGACGCCCATGGCCGCGCGGGCGGTGGCCACGGAGAAGGCGAGCTCTATTGCTACGGCCAGCAGGGCGTCCCAGCCAAAAAATGCCATGGCCAGCGAGCCGGCGCCCAGCAGCACGGCAGAGCCGATCAGGAAGATCGCCACGATGGGCACGACGACGATAGCGCCCTCGTCGGCACTGCCGACGGCTTCCAGTGCACCGCCTGCCACGTCGCCCAGTGCGCTGCCATCGGCTGACCTGCCCAGTCCCTCGGAAAAATCGCCCGAGGCACCGCCGCCGCCGAAGTCGCCCCCGCCGGTGCGCGGCAGCGGCACGCGCTCCCCGCCGCCGGATGGACCGCCGCTAGGCCAGTCGATGTCGGGCAGGTCCAGGTCAAAGCCGCTGTCCTGGGCCGTGCGCCGGCGCAGCAGCCGCGCCGCCCAGACGCGCAGTACCAGCAGGTAGCCCAGATAGCCCACGGCCAGCGTGACCAGATAGCGCAGCGCCAGGGATTCGACGCCCAGCTGCAGCTGCAGGTGCGCGGTCGCCCACATGAGAAGCAGTGTGAAGCTGCCAATGCACAGCCCGTGCAAGCGCAGGCTGTAGCGCTGGTGCAATGTGCGCTCGATGTCCTGGTGCGGCATGCGCACCGCGCGCCAGTTGGACTTGTTTTTGCGGGTGCTGCGCGGCTGGGTCATGGGGCTTCAGTCGGCCACCACGGGCACACGCTGGGCCAGCGCGCACATCAGCTCATAGCCCACCGTGCCAGCCGCCTGCGCCACCTCATCGATGGGCAGCACGGCGCCGTTGCCCGCGCGCCCCCACAGGGTGACCTCGCTGCCAAAGCCCACCTCCATGCCGGCGCGCCGCAGCGGCGTGAGGTCCACCGTGACCATGTCCATGCTCACGCGGCCCACCAGGCGGGTGCGCACGCCGTTCACCAGCACGGGCGTGCCGGTGTCGCAGTGGCGCGGGTAGCCGTCGGCATAGCCGCAGGCGGCCACGCCAATACTCATGGGCCCCTCGGCCGTGAAGCGCGAGCCGTAGCCCACGGTGTCGCCCGCCTGCAGCTCCTGCACGGCCAGCAGGCGCGTGGAAAGCGTCATGGTGGGCTGTACATCCCAGTGGGCGCTGCTGTGCTCGGGAAAGTCGGGCGCGCTGCCGTAGAGCACGATGCCCGCACGCACCCAGTCGGCGCGCACGCCCGCGTCCTGGGCGTGGCGCAGGGTGGCGGCGCTGTTGCACACGCTGCGCTCACCGGGCAGGTCTTGCGTGGCGGTTGCAAACGCCGCCATCTGGTGTGCAATGCCGCGTGGGCCGTCGGCATCAGAGAAATGCGTCATGAGCGAAATCTCGTCCACCTGGGGCAGTGCAGACAGGCGTGCCCAGGCGCTGCGAAAGCGTTGGGGCGTAAACCCCAGTCGGTTCATGCCCGAGTTCATCTTCAGGAAAACGCGGTGCGGCACCTGCGTCTTGTGGCGGCTAAGCCAGTCGATCTGCTCGTCGCAGTGCACGGCGTGCCACAGGCCCAGGCGCGAGCACAGTTCCAGGTCGCGCGGCTCGAACACGCCCTCCAGCAGCAAGATGGGGCCGCGCCAGCCCAGCAGGCGCACGCGCTCGGCCTCTTGCAGGTCCAGCAGGGCGAAGCCATCGGCGCCGCGCAGTCCTGCAAAGGCGCGCTCGATACCGTGGCCGTAAGCGTTGGCCTTGACCACGGCCCAGACGCGCGCATCCGGCGCGGCGCGGCGCACGCGCGCCAGGTTGTGCTGCAGGGCAGGGGTGTGGATGGTGGCTTGAATGGGGCGTGGCATGTTCGGAGAGTCCGGTGGGCAAGCCCCGGATTCTGGCACCGGTGCCGCACAACAGCGTGATATAACCGCCTGTCACATTTTCGGGCGACCAGATTTAACCCCTCATCAGCCAGACTGATGCTCCACCTGCCTACTGATGAAGCGCGGTTTCTACACCATCATGGCGGCGCAGTTTTTCAGCTCGCTCGCCGACAACGCACTGTTCGTGACCGCCGTCGAGTTGCTGCGAACGGGGGGCAGCCCCGAGTGGCAGCGCGCCGCCTTGGTGCCCATGTTTGCGCTTTTTTACGTCATCCTGGCGCCCTTCGTGGGCGCTTTTGCCGATGCGCTGCCCAAGGGCCGGGTGATGTTTGTCAGCAATGCCATCAAGGTCGTGGGCTGCCTGATGATGCTGTTTGGCTCGCACCCGCTGATAGCCTATGCCGTGGTGGGGCTGGGCGCAGCCGCCTACTCGCCGGCCAAATACGGCATCCTGACCGAGTTACTTCCCGCATCGCAATTGGTCAAGGCCAACGGCTGGATTGAAGGGCTGACCATTGGTTCCATCATCCTCGGGGTGCTGCTCGGCGGGCAATTGGTGGGGCCTGTCATCTCGTCGCTGCTGCTGTCGGTGGATGTGCCGGGCATGGACTTCGGGGTGGACACGGCGCCACAGGCCGCCATTGCCACGCTGATCATCGTCTACGTCATCGCCGCCTGGTTCAACACCCGCATTCCGCTGACCGGGGTGGAGATGCGGCCCCTGCGGCAGAACCCCGAACGCAGCGTGCTGGCCAACACCTTGTCGCTTTTGCCCGATTTCTGGAGCTGTAACAAGCGCCTGTGGAACGATCGCCTGGGCCAGATATCGCTGTCTACCACCACGCTGTTCTGGGGCGTTTCGGGCAACCTGCGCTATATCGTGCTGGCCTGGAGCGCTGCCGCCCTGGGCTATGGCACTACACAGGCATCGGCCCTGGTGGGGGTGGTGGCGATTGGCACGGCCGTGGGAGCCGTGGCCGCGTCGATGCACATGCGCCTGGAAATGGCAACGCGCGTCATGCCGCTGGGCATTGCCATGGGGCTGCTGGTGATCCTGATGAACTTCATCAACCACCTGTGGCTGGCGGTGCCTTTCCTCATCGTGCTGGGCGGCCTGGGTGGTTTCCTGGTGGTTCCCATGAATGCTTTGCTGCAGCACCGGGGCCACAATCTCATGGGGTCGGGCCGGTCTATTGCCGTGCAGAACTTCAACGAGCAGGCCTGCATCCTCGGCCTGGGGGCGTTCTACAGCCTGTCCACCAAGTTGGGACTGTCGGCCTTTGGCGCGATCACCGCCTTTGGCGTGGTGGTGGCTGGCATCATGTGGGTGATCCAGCGCTGGCATGCCCACAACTGCGCCAAATATCCTGAAGAGATGGACCACCTGCTGCGCATCGCCCGGCAGGATACGCTCCACTAAAACTCCGTTTTTGATAGCTTGCAGCGCTTTCCAGTAAAGCGCTGGAGGCCATTTTGATGAAAAAATCCTTGCCTGTTTTCGCGCTGCTGTTCAATGCTTTTGTCTGGGGCGTTTCCTGGTGGCCTTTTCGGTTGCTGCACGGTGCGGGCCTGCACCCGCTGTGGGCCACGGCGCTGATGTACCTGCTGGCGCTGGTCACGCTGCTGGTGCTGCTGCCCGGCGCCTGGCGCCAGGTGCTGCGCTACCCGGGCCTGTGGTTGTTGGCGGTCAGCGCAGGGCTGACCAATGTGTGTTTCAACTGGGCCGTGACGGTGGGCGATGTCGTGCGCGTGGTGCTGCTGTTCTATCTCATGCCCGCCTGGTCGGTGCTGCTGGCCTGGCGATTTTTAGGCGAAGTGCCCACGCCGCTGGCGCTGCTGCGCCTGGCACTGGCTTTTGCGGGCGTGGTGCTGGTGGTGCTGCCGCCGGGTGTGCCGCTCAGCCAGTTGGCGCAGGGCCTGTCGGCGGTCGATTTGCTGGCCGTGGCGGGTGGCTTTACCTTTGCGCTGACCAATGTCATGTTGCGCCGACTGCACCAGGTGCCCGAGCAGGCGCGCATGCTGGCCATGTTTGGCGGGGGCGCGCTCATGGCTGCGCTGGTGGCGGCAACGGGCATGGCTGTGGGTATCGTCACGCCGGTGCCCCCGGTGGCCATGGGCTGGGTGCTGGTGGCACTGGGGCTGGCGCTGGCGTTTTTGGTGGGCAACTACGCGCTGCAATACGGTGCGGCGCGGCTGGCAGCAGGCACTACGGCCCTGGTCATGCTGACCGAGGTGGTGTTTGCCAGCGCCTCCTCATGGCTGCTGGACGCCGCTGCGCTGCAGGAGCGTACGCTGGTGGGCGGGGTCTGCATCATGCTGGCGGCCTTGTTGGCCGTTGTGCCTGCCCGCAGGCGCCTTACATGAAAAGGCTGACGCAGGCCTCGTTCCATTCATGCCCCTGCTGCGACCAGGGCCCCACGCCCGGCGGCGGAAAGCCCGAGCGGCAGTAGCCCTGCTGCGCTTCAAAATCGAACACCGCGTGGGGGTAGTCGTTGATGAGCAGCGCCACCTTGCTGCCGTCGGCGGTCCAGCCGATGCGCACCGTGGACGCCTTGTCCTTGTCGGTCACGCTGGCCACGTTGTAGATGTGCAAGGCATCCTGGATCGACTGGCCCTTGGCGGCGCGGTCGATGGCGTAGAAGTAGCCGGTTTCGCCATCGTCTTCAAAGACGGCGCTGAAATGTCCCGTGGGCGCGGCCCCCTCGATCATGAGGGCCTGGCCCACCAGGAGTTGCCTGACGGCTGCGACATGGATTGGCATGGTGATGGACTGGGCGAGGGCGCAGGCCCCCGATTCCCGCAACAGGTGGATGGATGCCCAAAGTTACCACGCGGTGGGTGCGATTTTCTGCTCTGGATGCCGCGATTGCGATCCGCGACGGCTGAAAAGGCCATGTGCCCGCACCCGGCAGCGGCCCTTCAAAGGCGCTACGATGACCGGCCCACGCGCCTGCCGCGCCGCCATTGCCTTTGCACCGGAGCCCCCATGCCAACCATTTACGACTTTGACGCCCAGAACATCCATGGTGAGATGGTGCCGCTGCGCCAGTACGAGGGCAAGGTGCTGCTCATCGTCAACACGGCCAGCGCCTGTGGCTTCACGCCGCAGTTTGGCGGGCTGGAGGAGCTGCACCAGCAGTACGGCAGCAAGGGGCTGGTGGTGCTGGGCTTTCCATGCAACCAGTTCGCGCACCAGGACCCGGGTAGCAATGAGGACATCGCCAGCTTCTGCCAGCTCAACTACGGCGTGAGCTTTCCGATGATGGCCAAGATCGACGTCAATGGAGCGGATGCCGCCCCGCTGTACCGCTGGCTGGCCGCCGAGGCCCCGGGCCTGCTGGGCAGCAAGGCCATCAAGTGGAATTTCACCAAGTTCCTGGTGGGCAAGGACGGCCAGGTGATTCGCCGCTATGCACCGCAGGACACGCCGTCCAAGCTGGCGGGCGATATTGAAGCGGCCCTGGCCTGAATTTTCCGGACGCCGTTCCCATGCTCATCAACTGCGTTGTCTACGAAAACGGTCGCAAGCGCGCTGACATCAGTGTGGACGACATCAGCGACTGGCTGCACAAGCCCGACTCCTTCGTCTGGGTAGCGCTGCTGGACCCGTCGGACGAAGAACTCGAGCAGATGCAACAGGAGTTCGGTCTGCATGAACTCGCCGTTGAAGACGCCCGCAAAGGCCATCAGCGGCCCAAAATTGAAGAGTATGGCGAGATGGTGTTCGTCGTGCTCCACCTGCCCGAGTCCGGTTACGACGCCGAGGACGTGGGCGAGGTCGCCATTTTTGTCGGGCACAACTACGTGCTTTCGGTGCGGCGGCGCAGCCAGAAGGGTTTTCAGGATGTGCGCGAGCGCTGCGAGCGCGAGCCGCTGCTGCTGCGCCATGGCTCAGGCTTTGTGCTGTATGCCCTGATGGACGAGGTGGTGGACCGCTATTTCCCGATGATCGATGACTTTGAGTCGGAGCTGGAGACCATCGAGGAGCACATCTTCGATCGGGGCGCGGCGCGCGGCAACATCGAGCGGCTGTATGCCCTCAAACGCCGCACCACCGTGTTGCGCCATGCCGCAGGACCGCTGCTGGAAGTGGCAGGCAAGCTGCACGGCGGGCGCGTGCCCGAGGTGTGCACGGGCTCGCAGGAGTATTTCCGCGACGTGCACGACCACCTCTCGCGCATCAACGGGGCCATCGACACCATCCGCGACACCATCGGCACGGCCATCCAGGTGAATCTATCGATGGTGACCATCGAAGAGTCCGAGACCACCAAACGCCTGGCGGCCTGGGCAGCCATCTTTGCCGTGTCCACGGCCCTGGCCGGCATCTGGGGCATGAACTTCGAGCACATGCCCGAGCTGAAATGGGCCTTTGGCTACCCGGCGGCGCTGGCGGTAATCTTTTGTTCCGGCGCCGTCTTGTACTGGCGTTTTCGCAAGACAGGCTGGCTGTAGAGAGTACAGATCAAAAGCGCCTTTGAGGCATGGTGGGAGCGCGCTAGCAGCTATCTTTTTTGATATTTTTTGGCGCGCTGCCTCATGCCGCAGCGTCAGGTGCAGGTGCAGGTGCAGGTGCCGTGGCGCGCTGGCGGGCGTTGTGCAGGCTGCGCTCTGCGGTGCGCGGGTCCATGCCATACATGTCGGCAAATTCCGCCACTGTCTTGCCGCTGGCTTCGTAGGCGCGCAGCAGGGCTTCTTCGCGTGCCTGCAGGGCAGCCAGTTCGGTCAGGGCCTCGGCCAGCACGGCGTTGGCGGCTTCGTCGCGGGAGTGCATGCGTTCGGCGTATTCCTCGCGCGTCAGGCCGCTGGCCTGGATATTGCGCACGATGCGCGCCACCAGTTTGGGCCGCAGATCCTCGCCGCCCCGGCCCTGGCGGCGGCGGTGCACCTCCAGCAGTGCCTGGTGGATGTGCTCGGGGGCCATGGCTTCTACCGGCTGGCCCTGCAGGTCGTGGCGCTGGCGCCCTTCGGCAACGCTGTGCAGGTAGCGGGTGGAGCGTGTATGGATGCCCAGGGCCAGTTTCAGCGCTTCGCGCTCAAACAGCTCGGGGTGTGCGGCCAGCAGGTCCTGGAAGATGCCGCGCTTGAGCGGCAGAAACACTGCGCCAAAGAGTTGCGGGTACAGCTCGGCCAGCTTTTCCAGCGCGGGCGGCACGGGCCGTGGCGCGCGGGGCGTCTTGGCCTGGCCATCGGCCTGCGGCGCACCGGCACCGGCTGCGGGACCTGCATCTTTACGGCGGCCGCGGGCGTTGCTGCGCGTGGCGTTGGCGGGCGGGGGCGTGCCCTGCGCGCTGGCGGGAGCGTTCACAGGCCCCTCGTTCGCGGCCGTGCCTGGGGCTGCGGCGGTAGCGGGGGTCTGGTCAGGTGCGGGCGCGGAATCGGTCATGGCAGAGCAGGAGAGGGGGCAACAAAACCCTCAATCATGCCAGCCTTGGCGCACCATGCTGTGCGGCGGGCTCGCGCCGAGGGCAAAATCACGCAGCCAACGCGTCGTCCAGCACCTGCACCCAGTGGCGCACCGGTGTCCCGGTGCCGCTTTGCAGGTGGGTGATGCAGCCAATGTTGGCCGAGGTGATGACGACCGGTTCCAGGGCGGACAGGTGGCCGATCTTGCGTTCAAGCAACTGGTGCGAGAGCTGGGCCTGCAGCACCGAATAGGTGCCAGCCGAGCCACAGCACAGGTGCGATTCGTTCAGGGTCAGGCGCACATCGAAGCCCAGCGTGCGCAGGTGTTGCTCTACCCCGCCGCGCAGTTGCTGGCCGTGCTGCAGCGTGCAAGGCGGGTGGAAGGCCACCACGCCCTGCGGGATGTTGCGCAGGCGGCCTTGTAGCGCTGGGGCAATGTCGGGCAGCAGTTCCGACAGGTCGCGTGTCAGCGCGCTGGTGCGCGCGGCCTTGTCGGCGTACTGCGGGTCGTGGCGCAGCAGGTGGCCGTATTCCTTCACGGTGACGCCGCAGCCCGAGGCATTCATGACGATGGCTTCGACCGCGCCGCTCTCGATGTGCGGCCACCAGGCATCGATGTTGGCGCGCATTTGCGCCAGGCCGCCGTCCTGGTCGTTCAGGTGGAACTTGACGGCGCCGCAGCAACCGGCCTCGGGTGCCACCAGGGTCTGGATACCGGCCGCGTCCAGCACACGCGCCGTGGCGCTGTTGATGCCCGGCATCATGGCGGGCTGCACGCAGCCCACCAGCATCAGCACCTTGCGTGCGTGCTCGCGCGTGGGCCAGGCACCGGCGGGTTCGGGTGCGGGCACCTTGGCGCGCAGGCTGGCGGGCAGCAGGCCGCGCACGGCCTGGCCCATCTTCATGGCGGGGGCGAACAGGGGTGAGGGCAGGCCTTCCTTCAGTGCCCAGCGCAGGCCTCGCTGCACCAGCGGGCGTGGCACCTTCTCGTCCACGATCTTGCGGCCGATGTCCACCAGGTGGCCGTACTGCACGCCGCTGGGGCAGGTACTTTCGCAGTTGCGGCAGGTCAGGCACCGGTCCAGGTGCAGTTGCGTGGCGCGTGTGGGCTGCGCGCCTTCGAGCACCTGTTTGATGAGGTAGATGCGGCCCCGCGGGCCGTCCAGCTCGTCGCCCAGCAACTGGTAGGTGGGGCAGGTGGCGGTGCAAAAGCCACAGTGCACGCATTTGCGCAGGATGGCTTCGGCTTCGATGCCTTCGGGGGTGCCTTGGAATTCGGGGGCCAGTTGGGTTTGCATGGTGGGGCTCAGGGGCTGCAACAAATCAGGGGGCGGGCGGTGGGTTCTGCCCGGCGGCGGGGGTGCCGTGCGCGCGGCGGCTGTTCGGGCGCAGGCGGGCGCGGTCGATCCACAGGGGCGGCAGGGCCAGCGCAAACAGCACCAGCGCCAGCGGCACCACAAACACAAAGCCCACATGTTTGAACCCGGCGGCACCGGCGATGCCGCCCACCAGAAACATGGCCAGCAGCCCGGCAAACAGGCGCAGGCGCTGGCGGTTGGCGCGCACCTGCTGGTCGGGCGGGCTGGCGCTGCTGTTCCAGTAGAGCATCTTGCCCAGCTCAATCCCCAGGTCGGTGATGACGCCGGTCATGTGCGTGGTGCGGATCTGGGCCGAGGACATCTTGGTCACCGTGGCGTTCTGCAAGCCCATGATGAAAGACAGCAGCAGTACCGTGACGGGCACGGCAAACGGCGTATGCCAGTTAAGCGTGACCGCGCCCACCAGCCCGAACACCAGCATCAGCAGCGCCACGATGAGCAGCGGCAGTGCGTAGCTGCTGTGCAGCCGGTGCTGGCGTGCCCAGTTCACCAAAATGGCAGTGAGCGCCGCGCCGCTGACAAAAGCCAGCAAGGCCCCCACGGCGCTGAGCACCAGCACCATGTTGCCCAGCACCAGGTTGTCGGCCAGCAGGGACACAAAACCCGTCATGTGCGAGGTGTAGAGCCGCACCACCAGAAACCCCCCGGCGTTGACCGCGCCCGCGTTGAAGGCGAGCAGCAAGCCCAGCCGCCGGTTGCTGGCCACCGTGCGGTGCTGGCCGGTGAGGTGGCGAAATCGCCGCACGGGCTAGCGCTGCCAGGCCATGCGGCCTGGGTTGAAGATGCCGGCCGGGTCAAAGCTCTGGCGCAAGCGTTCGTGGATGGCTTGCAGCCCGGCGGGTAAAGGATCAAAAAAGGCTGCAGCGCTTTCTCCATCAGCGCTATGCGCTCTGAAAAGTGAAGCGCTGCCGCCTGCCTGGCGGGCGGCGTCGTGCAACGCCTGCGCATGCCCGGGGGCGGCCTGCACCCAGCGCAGCGCGCCGTGCCACTCGACCAGCGGCGGCGCCACGCCGCCGGGCAGCGCCAGCACTGGCGCGGTGGCGGGCAGTGACAGGCGCCACAGATCCAGTCCGGCGCTGGGCCCTGCGGCGAACCAGGGCAAGGCCTGGTCGCGGCAGGCGGCCCAGTCGGCGGCCACGTGGGCGTTGTCCTGGCGCTCGCCGCCCATGCTGCGGCAGGCTGCCTCGACGGCGGCCACGGCGCCGCGCAGGCGCACGTAAAGCGTGTCCATGCCCGCGTCGTGCACCCAGCAGCTGGCGTTGAGCGGCAGTGGCTGGCCGCCCCAGGCGTGCAGGCGGCGCAGGGCCTCGGTCTGGTCCAGTTCAAAGCGCAGCGTGGCCTCGGCCGGAGCCACGGGCAGCACCTTGAGGCTGACCTCGGTGATCACCCCCAGCGTGCCCCAGGCACCCACCATGAGGCGCGAAATGTCGTACCCGGCCACGTTCTTCATCACCTGGCCGCCAAACACCAGGTGCTCGGCGCGGCCATTGATCAGTTGCAGGCCGAGCACATAGTCGCGCACCGCGCCCACGCTGGCGCGGGCCGGGCCCGACAGGCCCGCTGCCACCATGCCGCCCACGGTGGCACCCGGGCCGAAAT
>JAANMW010004114.1_pt1 | contig 10252 bp, 10 predicted proteins | sample 7279671 | NCBI WGS metagenome assembly JAANMW01 (sample SAMN14094541, study PRJNA606508) | bioreactor metagenome | isolation source: A lab-scale SPAN reactor treating ammonium-rich wastewater day 247 | place: Ireland: Galway | collected 2017-09-19
GGCTGACGGACGTGCAGGCGGCGTCGCTGCCGGAAACTTTTTTTACGGTCTGGAGCAACGTCTTCGACCGGGGCCGGCTCCAGGCGGGCGAAGTCCTGCTGGTCCAGGGCGGTAGCAGCGGCATCGGCGTGGCGGCCATTCAGCTGGCACGCGCGTTCGGCGCCACGGTGATCGTCACGGCCGGGTCGGCGGAAAAATGCAGCGCTTGCCTGGCGCTCGGGGCGCACCACGCCATCGATTACCGGTCACAGGATTTCAGCGCCGAGGTGCTGCGCCTGACCAACGGGCGGGGCGCCGACGTGGTGCTCGACATGGTCGCCGGCGACTACGTGGCGCGGGAAGTTGCGTGCCTGGCCGAAGATGGTCGGCTCGTCATCATCGCCGTGCAGGGCGGCACGGCGGCCAGCCTCGATGCAGGGCTGGTGCTGCGCCGGCGCCTGACCATCACCGGCTCGACCTTGCGTGCGCGTCCGGTGGCGTTCAAGGCCGGCATTGCGCGCGCGCTCCAAGCGCGCGTCTGGCCGCTGCTCGCCGCGGGTGCGGTCGTGCCCGTGGTGCACAGTGTGTTCCCGGCGGCACAGGCAGGAGAGGCCCATGCCCTGATGGAATCCAACCAACATGTGGGGAAGATTGTTCTGACATGGAATCCATGAAAAAGAAACTGATCGTCGGCAACTGGAAGATGAATGGCTCCCTGGCAGCGAACGAATCGCTCGTCCAGGCGTTGCGCGCCGGCCTGTCAGACGGGGCCGCTTGCTCCGTGGCGCTGGCCGCTCCGGCGCCGTACCTCGCGCAGCTGCAGGCGCTGTGCGCGGGCAGCTGCATCGAGATCGCGGCCCAGGACGTATCGCAGCACGAGGCGGGTGCTTACACCGGCGAAGTGGCGGCGGCGATGCTGCGCGATTTCGGCGTGCGCTACGTCTTGGTCGGGCATTCGGAGCGGCGCCAGTTCCATGGCGAGAACGACGCGGCCGTGGCCGAGAAGGCCCAGCGCGCGCTGGCGGCGGGCATAACGCCCATCGTCTGCGTGGGCGAGACGCTCGCCGAGCGCGAAGCCGGCCAGACCGAAGCCGTGGTGCGTCGCCAGCTGGCGGCGGTCATTCACGTGAACGGCCGCTGCATCAGCGAGGTGGTCGTCGCCTACGAGCCCGTGTGGGCGATTGGCACCGGCAAAACCGCGACCCCCGCGCAGGCGCAGGAGGTACATGCGGCGCTGCGCGCCCAGCTCGCCGCTGCCACCGTGCATGCTGGGGCCGTGCGCCTGCTGTACGGCGGAAGCATGAACGCCGCCAATGCCGCGCAGTTGCTGGCCGAGGCCGACATCGACGGTGGCCTGGTGGGCGGCGCCTCGCTGAAGGCGCCCGATTTCCTCAGCATCATCGCAGCCGCGCATTGATGGGCGCGGCGCAAGAAAAGACAACGGAGTAAACGAAGAATGAACGTATTTGTGAACCTGGTTTTGACGCTGCAGATGCTGTCTGCGCTCGGCATGATTGGCCTCATCCTCGTGCAGCACGGCAAGGGTGCCGACATGGGCGCGGCCTTTGGCAGCGGCAGTTCGGGCAGCCTGTTCGGTGCCAGTGGCAGCGCCAACTTCCTATCGCGCACCACCGCCGTGCTGGCGGTGGTGTTCTTTGCCAGCACCCTGGCCCTGGCCTATTTCGGCAATCTGCGCCCGGCCAGCACCGGCAGCGTACTGGAAAACGCCGCGGTGGTGGCGCCGGCGGCAGTGGCCAGTTCGGCCGCTCCCGATGCGGCTGCCGCGGCGGGCGCAAGCGCTGCCGGCGCGGCCCAAATTCCGGACAAATAAAGGCCCCAAAAACTGTTTCCTTTGGTTCGAAGCAGGGTTTTTCCCGAGTAGAATTCTGGATTGTCTGGGAAGCCAAAGCCCATTGGTCCTCATGCCACCCAGACAAGACTTAGCCGTCGTGGTGAAATTGGTAGACACGCTATCTTGAGGGGGTAGTGGCGAAAGCTGTGCGAGTTCGAGTCTCGCCGACGGCACCAAACAAAACAAAGCCTGACCGCAATGCCCTCGCGCATTGCGTGCACAGCAGGCCTCAGCGGTGAGCGCATCCACAAGATGAACCTCGATCAGTATCTCCCCGTTCTTTTGTTCATCCTGGTCGGGATCGCGGTCGGTATCGTTCCCCTCGCGCTGGGATACATCCTGGGGCCCAACCGCCCCGATCCGGAAAAAAATTCCCCTTACGAGTGCGGCTTCGGGGCCTTCGAGGACGCGCGCATGAAATTCGATGTCCGCTACTACCTGGTGGCCATTCTGTTCATTCTTTTCGACCTTGAAATCGCCTTCCTCTTCCCGTGGGCGGTGTCGCTCCAGGAGGTTGGCATGACGGGCTTTGTCGCCGTGTCCGTATTTCTCGCCATTCTGGTAGTGGGTTTTGCCTACGAATGGAAGAAGGGCGCGCTGGATTGGGAATGAACGCCCCGCACAAGGATGAGACGCGATGATTGAAGGCGTAATGAAAGAAGGCTTCATGACCACGAGCTACGACTCGGTGGTCAACTGGGCCAAGACCGGTTCTCTCTGGCCGATGACCTTCGGCCTGGCCTGTTGCGCGGTCGAGATGATGCACGCCGCCGCGGCGCGCTACGACATCGGGCGTTTCGGGGCCGAGGTGTTTCGTGCCAGCCCGCGCCAATCCGATCTGATGATCGTCGCCGGGACGCTGTGCAACAAGATGGCTCCCGCACTGCGCAAGGTGTACGACCAGATGAGCGAGCCGCGCTGGGTGCTCTCCATGGGCTCGTGCGCCAACGGGGGCGGCTACTACCACTACAGCTATTCCGTCGTGCGCGGATGCGACCGCATCGTCCCCGTGGACGTGTACGTTCCAGGCTGCCCGCCTACCGCGGAGGCTTTGATCTACGGGATCATCCAGTTGCAGCAAAAAATCCGCCGCACCAACACGATCGCGCGCGCTTGAGGGGCTATCGATGACATCAGTTGCTATGCGCCCCGAGGCGGTCCGTGATGCGGTGGCCAGTGCCCTGGGGGATGCGGCGCGCAAGGTGCACGTCGCGTTGGGCCAAGTCATTGCCGAAGTATCGGCTGCCCATTACCACCAAGCCATGCAAACGCTGCGCGACGCGCCGACATGCCGCTTCGAGCAATTGGTGGATCTGTGCGGTGTAGACCACTCGACGTACGGGGACATCGGCACCGAGGGTGCGCGCTACAGCGTGGTTTCGCAGCTGCTCTCGGTCAGCCTGAACCAGCGGGTGCGTGTGAAGGTGTTCTGCCCGGACGATGATTTCCCGGTCGTGGCGTCGGTGAGCGACGTGTGGAACTCCGCTGTTTGGTACGAGCGCGAAGCCTTCGATTTGTATGGCGTGGTGTTCGAGGGGCACGGCGACCTGCGCCGCATCCTGACCGACTACGGATTCATCGGCCACCCCTTCCGCAAGGACTTCCCGCTGTCGGGCCACGTCGAGATGCGCTACGACGCCGATCAGCGCCGCGTGATTTACGAGCCGGTCACCATCGAGCCGCGCGAAATCACGCCCCGGATCATCCGGGAAGACAAATACGGAGGCCTGCACTGAGGTGTGCTGACGGATTGCCATGGCTGAAATCAAGAACTACTCCCTGAACCTGGGTCCGCAGCACCCGGCCGCCCACGGCGTGTTGCGCCTGGTGCTGGAGCTCGACGGCGAGGTCGTCCAGCGGGCGGATCCGCACATCGGCTTGTTGCACCGCGCCACGGAAAAGCTGGCCGAACACAAGACCTTCATCCAGTCGCTGCCCTACATGGATCGGCTGGATTACGTGTCCATGATGTGCAACGAGCACGCCTACTGCCTGGCGATCGAAAAGCTCCTGGGCATCGACGTGCCGATCCGCGCGCAATACATCCGCGTGATGTTCTCGGAGATCACGCGCCTGATGAACCACCTGATGTGGCTGGGTTCCCACGGCAACGATTGCGGCAGCTCCACCATCCTGATCTACACGTTCCGCGAGCGCGAAGACCTCTTCGACATGTACGAAGCCGTGTCCGGCGCGCGCATGCACGCGGCCTATTTCCGGCCGGGCGGCGTGTACCGGGATCTGCCCGACAGCATGCCGCAGTACAAGGCGAGCAAGGTGCGCAACGCCAAGTCGCTGGAGGCGCGCAACCAGAACCGCAAAGGCTCGCTGCTCGATTTCATCGACGACTTCACCCAGCGATTCCCCAAGTGCGTGGACGAATACGAGGTACTGCTCACCGACAACCGCATCTGGAAGCAACGCACGGTGGGCGTCGGCGTGGTGACGCCCGAGCGGGCGCTCAACCTTGGGATGACGGGGCCCATGCTGCGCGGTTCTGGCGTCGTGTGGGACTTGCGCAAGACGCAACCTTACGAGGTCTATGACCGCCTGGATTTCGATGTGCCGGTGGGGGTGACGGGCGATTGCTACGACCGCTACCTGGTGCGCGTGCAGGAGATGCGCGAGTCCAACCGCATCATCAAGCAATGCGTGGACTGGTTGCGCCAGAACCCTGGCCCCGTGATCACCGACAACCACAAGGTGGCCCCGCCCAGCCGCGAAGCGATGAAAACAGGCATGGAAGACCTGATTCACCATTTCAAGCTGTTTACCGAGGGCATGCATGTGCCCGAGGGCGAGGCGTATGCGGCGGTGGAACATCCCAAGGGGGAGTTCGGCATTTACCTGGTGAGCGATGGTGCCAACAAGCCCTACCGGCTCAAGATTCGGGCCCCGGGCTTTGCACATCTTGCGGCAATGGACGAGTTGGCCAAGGGCCACATGCTGGCAGACGTCGTGGCCATCATCGGCACCATGGACATCGTGTTCGGAGAGATTGACCGATGATTTCTGACGCAACCCTCTCGCGCTTCGCGCGCGAAGTCGGCAAGTATCCCGCCGACCAGAAGCAGTCCGCGGTGATGGCGTGCCTGGCCATCGTGCAGCAGGAGCAAGGCCATATCAGCGAGGCAGCGGAGGCGGACATTGCCGCCTACCTGGGCATGCCGCAGATCGCCGTGCACGAGGTGACGACCTTCTACAACATGTACAACCAGCACCCGGTGGGCAAGTACAAGCTCAACGTGTGCACCAACCTGCCGTGCCTGCTGCGCGACGGTGGCAAGGCGCTTGAATACCTGGAGAAGAAGCTCGGTATCACCATGGGCGGAACCACGGCGGATGGCCTGTTCACCCTGCAGCAATGCGAATGCCTGGGCGCCTGCGCGGACGCCCCGGTGATGCTGGTGAACGACCGCTCCATGTGCAGCTTCATGTCCGACGACAAGCTGGACCAGCTGGTGGACAGCCTGCGCACGGCCGAGGGGCAGGCATGAAGGCAGATCAGGTGCTCTCACAATTTCAGGCGGCAGGGCTGGAAACCTGCTTCCACGGCCGCCACATCGATCCACAGATCTACGCGGGGCTGGACGGCTCGAACTGGGGCCTGGACGCCTACGTCAAGCGCGGCGGCTACCAGGCCTTGCGCACCATGCTCGGCGCCGACGGCGGCACGGCCTGGACGCAGGACCAGGTCATTGCCACGGTCAAGGAATCCGGCCTGCGCGGGCGGGGCGGTGCCGGCTTCCCGACGGGGCTCAAGTGGAGCTTCATGCCGCGCCAGTTCCCCGGGCAGAAGTACCTGGTGTGCAATTCGGACGAGGGGGAGCCCGGTACCTGCAAGGACCGCGACATCCTCATGTACAACCCGCACAGCGTCATCGAAGGCATGGCGATCGCGGCGTACGCCATGGGCATCAGCGTCGGCTACAACTACATCCACGGCGAAATCTTCCAGGTGTACGAGCGGTTCGAGGCGGCGCTGGAAGAGGCGCGTGCCGCCGGCTACCTGGGTGAGCGCTTGCTGGGCAGCGAGTTCAGCTTCCAGCTCCACGCGCACCACGGTTTCGGGGCGTACATCTGCGGCGAGGAAACCGCCCTGCTGGAATCGCTGGAAGGCAAGAAGGGCCAGCCGCGTTTCAAGCCGCCGTTCCCCGCGAGCTTTGGCTTGTACGGCAAGCCCACGACGATCAACAACACCGAAACCTTTGCCGCCGTTCCCTGGATCATCCGCAATGGCGGCGCCGCGTACCTGGCCTGCGGCAAGCCGAACAACGGCGGAACCAAGATTTTCTCGGTCTCTGGTGACGTGGAACTGCCCGGCAACTACGAGGTGCCCATGGGCACGCCGTTCGCCAAGCTGCTCGAGCTGGCCGGCGGTGTGCGCAAGGGGCGGCAGCTCAAGGCCGTGATTCCTGGGGGCTCGTCGTCGCCGGTGCTCCCGGCCTCCATCATGATGGAGTGCACGCTGGATTACGACTCGATTTCCAAGGCGGGCTCCATGCTGGGTTCCGGTGCGGTGATCGTCTTGGACGACAGCCGCTGCATGGTCGAGTCGCTCAAGCGCCTGTCCTACTTCTACATGCACGAATCCTGTGGCCAATGCACACCCTGCCGCGAAGGTACGGGGTGGCTGTGGCGGCTGGTCGACCGCATCCACCGTGGCGAAGGGCGGCAGGCCGACATGGACGTGCTCGACGACGTGGCGGCCAACATCATGGGCCGCACGATTTGTGCGCTGGGAGACGCGGCCGCGATGCCGGTGCGGGCCATGCTCAAGCACTTCCGCCATGAATTCGAAGCGATGATTCCCAAGACGAATCCCCGGACGTCGGCCTCGGCCTGACCACGAGAAAAGCATATGGTTGAAATCGAACTCGACGGGAAGAAGGTGGAGATCGCTGAAGGCAGCATGGTGATGCATGCGGCCGAAAAAGCGGGTACCTACATCCCGCACTTCTGCTACCACAAGAAACTCACGATCGCCGCCAACTGCCGCATGTGCCTGGTGGACGTGGAAAAGGCGCCCAAGCCCATGCCGGCCTGCTGCACCCCGGTGACGCAGGGCATGGTGGTGCGCACGACGAGCGAAAAGGCCATCACGGCGCAAAAGTCGGTGATGGAATTCCTGCTCATCAACCACCCGCTGGATTGCCCGATCTGCGACCAGGGCGGCGAGTGCCAGTTGCAGGATCTGGCGGTGGGCTACGGCGCCTCGTCTTCCCGCTACGAAGAGGAAAAGCGCGTCGTGTTGCACAAGGACGTCGGGCCATTGATTTCCATGGAGGAGATGACGCGCTGCATCCACTGCACGCGCTGCGTCCGCTTCGGCCAGGAGATCGGCGGCGTGATGGAGCTCGGCATGATCAACCGTGGCGAGCACTCCGAAATCACCACCGTCGCCGGCGACACCATCGACTCCGAGCTCTCGGGCAACATGATCGACATCTGCCCGGTGGGCGCGCTGACCAGCCGGCCCTACGCCTACATCTCGCGCCCCTGGGAACTGCGCAAGACCGACAGCATCGACGTGCTCGACGCGCTCGGCAGCAACATCCGCGTCGACAGCCGCGGGCCGGAGGTGCTGCGCATCCTGCCGCGCATCAACGACGCGGTGAACGAGGAGTGGCTCGGCGACCGCTCGCGCTTCGCGATCGACGGGCTGAAGCGCCGGCGGCTGGATCGCCCCTGGGTGCGCAAGGACGGCCGGCTGGCCCCCGCCACCTGGCCGGAGGCCTTCGCCGCGATCGCGCGGCGGATCAGCGGCGTGCCGGGCAACCGCATCGGCGCGGTGGCGGGCGACCTCGCCGACGCCGAGGCGGTGATGGCGCTGAAGGACCTGATGGCGGCGCTCGGCAGCGCCAACCTGGACTGCCGCCAGGACGGCGCGGCGATCGACGCCTCGCGCCGCGAATTCTACCTGTTCAACAGCACCGTCGCCGGCATCGAGGAGGCGGACGCGCTGCTGATCCTCGGCAGCAACCCGCGGGTCGAGGCGCCGGTGCTGAACGCGCGCATCCGCAAGCGCGCCACCGCCGCCAAGCCCTTCGCCGCGGGCTATATCGGCCCGCGCGACGTCAACCTCACCTATCCGGCGGAGCATCTCGGCGACGGCCCGGCGGCGCTGCGCACGCTGCTCGACGGCTCGCACGCCTTCGCGGAGACGCTGCGCAAGGCGGAGCGGCCGATGCTGATCCTCGGCCGCGGCGCCGTCGCCCGCGCCGACGGCGCGGCGGTGCTGGCGGCGGCCTGGCGGCTGGCGGCGGAGACCGGGATGCTGACGCCGGACTGGAACGGCTTCAACATGCTGCACCTGTTCGGCGGCCAGGTCGGCGCGCTCGATCTCGGCTTCGTGCCGGGGGAGGGGGGCAAGGACCTCGCGGCGATGCTCGCCGGCGGCGTCGATGCGCTGTGGCTGCTCGGCGCCGACGGCTTCGACCCGGCGCGCATCGCGCCCTCGACCTTCGTGATCTACCAGGGCCATCACGGCGACCGCGCCGCCTCGCGCGCCGACGTGATCCTCCCCGGCGTCGCCTACACCGAGAAGGACGCCACCTACGTCAACACCGAAGGCCGCGTGCAGCGCGCGCGCCTCGCGGTCCAGCCGCCCGGCGAGGCGCGCGAGGACTGGAAGATCCTGCGCGCCTTCAGCGAGGGCATCGGCAGGCGCCTGCCCTATGACGACAGCGTCGCGCTGCGCCGCCGCCTGGCCGAGGCCAGCCCGGCCTTCGCCACGGCCGAGGCGCTGGAGCGCCGCGGCATCGCCGATGCCACCGGCCCGAAGGGCGATCCGGGCGGGATGGGCGAGAGCCCCTTCGCGCTGCCGATCACCAACTACTACCAGGCGGACGCCATCAGCCGCGCCTCCGACACCATGGCGGAGTGCACGCGGGTCTATGGCGGCTCCGCGCAGGCGAAGCTGGCGGCGGAGTAGCGCGCGATGGACGCCTTCCTGGCCACGCCGCTCGGCAAGCTTGCGCTCACCGTCGCGCACGCGCTCGCCATCCTGGTGCCGCTGCTGATCGCCGTCGCCTACGTCACCTGGGCGGAGCGGAAGATCCTGGCGGCCATGCAGCTGCGCAAGGGGCCGAACGTCGTCGGCCCCTTCGGCCTGCTGCAGCCCTTCGCCGACGCGCTGAAGGCGTTCTTCAAGGAGACGGTGATCCCGACGGGCGCGAACCGCCTCTTGTTCCTGCTCGCGCCGGTGATCACGGTGACGCTGGCGCTGATCGCCTGGGCGGTGATCCCGGTCTCGGACGGCTGGGCGGCGGCCGACATCAATGTCGGCATCCTCTACCTGTTCGCGATCTCCTCGCTCGGCGTCTACGGCGTCATCATCGCCGGCTGGGCGAGCAACTCGAAATACGCCTTCCTCGGCGCGATGCGCTCGGCGGCGCAGATGGTGAGCTACGAGGTCTCGATGGGCTTCGTGCTGGTCACCGTGCTGCTCTGCGCCGGCTCGCTGAACCTGACCGAGATCGTGCGGGCGCAGGCGGGGCTGTGGTTCTTCATCCCGCTGTTCCCGATGTTCGTGGTGTTCTTCGTCTCGGCGCTGGCCGAGACCAACCGCGCCCCCTTCGACCTGCCGGAGGGAGAGAGCGAGCTGGTGGCGGGCTTCTTCGTCGAGTACAGCACGATGGGCTTCACGCTGTTCTTCCTCGGCGAATACGCGAACATCGTGCTGATGTCGGCGATGACCACGATCCTGTTCATGGGCGGCTGGCATCCGCCGCTGCATGTCGAGCCCTTCACCTGGATCCCCGGCGTCGTCTGGTTCCTGCTGAAGGTGGTGTTCTTCGTCTTCGTCTTCGTCTGGGTGCGCGCCACCTTCCCGCGCTACCGCTACGACCAGCTGATGCGCCTGGGCTGGAAGGTGTTCCTGCCGCTCAGCCTGCTCTGGCTGGTGCTGACCGCCGCGGCGCTGAAGATCTTCGGCTGGCTGCCGGCATGACGACGATGACCCCGTTCACGAGGGGCGGGGGGCATCGCCGCCGCCCCGCCGCAGGGTGAGAGAGATGGCCGTACTCGACCGCGCCGCGCGCAGCATGCTGCTTTCCGACCTGCTGCTCGGGATGAAGCTGACGCTGCGCTACTTCTTCACCAAGCCGGCGGTGACGCTGAACTACCCGCATGAGCGCTACCCGCTGAGCCCGCGCTTCAAGGGCGAGCACGCGCTGCGCCGCTACCCGAACGGCGAGGAGCGCTGCATCGCCTGCAAGCTGTGCGAGGCGGTCTGCCCCGCCCTCGCCATCACCATCGAGGCCGAGCCGCGCGAGGACGGCAGCCGCCGCACCACGCGCTACGACATCGACATGACGAAGTGCATCTACTGCGGCCTGTGCGAGGAGGCCTGCCCGGTGGACGCCATCGTCGAGGGCCCGAACCTGGAATTCGCCACCGAGACGCGCGAGGAGCTGATCT
>JAANMW010004117.1_pt1 | contig 10248 bp, 8 predicted proteins | sample 7279671 | NCBI WGS metagenome assembly JAANMW01 (sample SAMN14094541, study PRJNA606508) | bioreactor metagenome | isolation source: A lab-scale SPAN reactor treating ammonium-rich wastewater day 247 | place: Ireland: Galway | collected 2017-09-19
AGCAGCGGGTCGCGCCGCGCATCGCGCGTGCAGTAGTGCATGCGCACCGGTGCCGCGGCAGCCGCCGGGGGGTGCGCGCCCGGCTGGCGCGCTTCAAGCAGCGCCAGGAACGGTGTCACGCCGACACCTGCGGCCACCCACACCTGCTGGCGGCGGCGCGAGCCCCGCCCATCAAACCGACCGTAGGGGCCTTCGATGTCCACGCGCTGGCCGGCGCAAAGGCGTTGGTGCAGCGTGCGGGTGTAGTCGCCGAGCGGCTTGATCACCAGCCGCAGGAGCGCCTCGCCGCGCTCGCCCCGGCCCAGGCTGCCCGCGGCGCTGGCGATGGTGAAGGGGTGGGCGCCTTCGCTGCCCTCGAAGCGCACGAAGGCGAACTGCCCGGCGCGGTGGCCCGGCCATTCGGCCGGCATGGCGCAGACCACTTCCAGCGGCGCATCGGGGCCGTCGCCGAGCCGCTGCACGGTGTGGATGCGCGCTGCATGGCTGCGGCGCGCGCCCACCCAGCCGGCCAGCGACCACAGCGCCGCCAGGCTGCCCAGGGCCAGCATCACACCCATGAGCAAGCCCATGGGCAGCGCCCAGAAGGAAAGCGGCATGAGCGCCACCGAATGCAGCACCAGCGCGAGGAACAGCACCGGCATGGCCCGGTGCAGAACGCGCCAGTTTCTGTAGCTCAGCAGGCGCGAGATCAGCGTCAGCGCCACCATGGCCAGGAGCAGGTAGAAGGCCCATTCGCCCAGGTCCTTGGCGAAACCCCGGGCATCGGTCAACCAGGGCAGCACGGCCTCGCGCGCCGGCCGGCCGGCTCGGCCCCAGAGCGCTTTGATCCAGTCGCTCGATTCCTTGGCGCCCCAGTGGGCTATCGCCGCGAGCGCCGCGCCTATGCCCGCCCATTTGTGCAGCCGGTACACCTGGTCCATGCCGCCGAGCAGGCGCTCGGCGAGCGGCAGGCGCAGTGCCAGCACCATGACCAGCGCCATCAGGCCGATGCTCCACAGGCCGCTCAGGTAGAGCGCGTGCTGGCGCAGCTGCCACCAGCCCGTGGCGCCCTGGACATCGACCAGGGGCACGATGCCCAGATCCGGCGGCACGACCGCCAGCCATGCCAGGGTGATGCCCAGCAAGTACGCTCCCAATGTCAGTTTCATGCGCATGGCGACTCCTTTCGTTGGGAGCGAGTGTGGAAAATCCACCCTGAACGCGGACTGAAAGCAGGATTCATGTGCCATTCATCGCATCCGCCCTATAACCCTCCCATGCGCCCCACCGCCCCCTTTCTTCGCCGCCTGCTGCTGGCGCTGGCCCTGACCGGGGCCGGCCAGGCGCTGCACGCCGACGGCCCCGAAGACCACGAGCTGGCACGCCAGGCGCTCGAGCAGGGCCAGGTCCTGCCGCTGCGCAGCGTGCTCGACAAGGTCGAGCGCGAGCACCAGGGACAGGTGCTGAAGATCGAATTCGAGCGCGACGAGGGCCGCTTCGTGTACAAGATCCGCCTGCTGCAAAGCGATGGCCGCATGGCCAAGCTGAAGGTGGACGCCATGGACGGCCGCGTCCTCGGCATACAGCGCAAGGAAGCTGGAAAGGAACACGATGCGCATCCTCGTGGTGGAAGATGAGCCGCTGCTGCGCGCCCAGTTGGTAGGCGCCATCGCGGCGGCCGGCCACACCGTCGAACAGGCGGACGATGGCGTCCAGGCACAGTACCTCGGCGAGGTCGAGGACTTCGACGCCGTGGTGCTGGACCTGGGCCTGCCGCTGCTCGACGGCCTCTCGGTGCTGCGCCGCTGGCGCTCGGCCAAGCGGAACATGCCGGTGCTGATCCTCACGGCGCGCGGCAACTGGCAGGACAAGGTCGCCGGCATGGACGCCGGCGCCGACGACTACCTGGCCAAGCCCTTTCATATGGAGGAGTTGCTGGCGCGCCTGCGCGCGCTGCTGCGCCGACGCGGCGAACACGCCAGTGCGCAGTGGCAGTGCGGCCCGATCTGGCTGGACACACGCCAGGCGCGCGTGCTGGTCGATGGCCAGCCCCTGGTGCTCACCAGCCACGAATTCAAGCTGCTGTCGCTGTTGATGCAGCGCAAGGGCGAGGTGCTCTCGCGCACCGAACTGTCCGAACACATCTACCCACAGGACAGCGACCGGGATTCCAACACCATCGAGGTCTTCGTCGGCCGCCTGCGCAAGAAGCTGCCCGCCGGCAGCATAGAAACGGTGCGCGGCCTGGGCTACCGCCTGCTGTGCACGGACAGCGCATGAGCGAAGCGCCGGGCCGTTCCCAAGCAAGCTCGCACCGCAGCCCGCAGGGCGAAGGTACTCCCGTGAGCGCCGCCGCCCCGGGGTATTCGCTGCGCCTGCGCCTCCTGGCGGGCACGCTGGCCTGGATGCTGGCGGCCATCGCCCTGCTCGGCTGGGGCCTGCGCGCGCTGTTTCAGGACCACATCCGGCAGCAGTTGCAGGCGCAGCTGGTGGTGCAGCTCGACCAGCTGAGCGCCGCCGTCGAATGGAGCGGCGCGGCGGTGGCCACCCAGGCCATGGTGGGCGACCCGAAACTGGGCCGGCCGCTGTCGGGCCTGTACTGGCAGATCGACCAGCTGGGCAGCCGCCCCCAGGCGGCCGTGGCGCGCTCGCGCTCGCTCTGGGACCAGGTGCTGGCGCTCCCCGCCGCACCGGGCGACTATCCGGCCAAGGGCCACCGTGTCCTGACGCTGCAGGACGCCCAGCACCACGAACTGCTGGCCGTGGCGCGCACGCTGCAGCTGCCCGAGGACGACGCGCCGCTGCTGCGCCTGGTGGTGGCGGGCGACACCGCCCTGCTGGCCGAACCGCTCCAGCGCTTCACGCGCCTGCTGCTCATGGCACTGGCCATGCTGGCGCTGGGCCTGGCGCTCGCCGTCGCCGTGCAATTGCAGCTGGCACTGCAACCGCTCGGGCTGCTGCGTGCGCGCCTGGCCGCCGTTCGCAGCGGCGGTGCCGGCCAACTGGAAGGGCGCTTCCCCCAGGAGCTGCAACCGCTGGTGAGCGAGTTCAACCATGTGCTGCGCGAGAACGCCGACATGGTGCAGCGCGCCCGCACCCAGGCCGGCAACCTGGCGCACGCCGTGCACACGCCCTTGTCCATCCTCGCCAATGCCGCCGCGCAGGAGCAGGGCCCGCTCGCGCAACTGGTGGCCGAGCAAGTGGCCAGCGCGAGCCGCCAGGTCGACTGGCACCTGGCGCGCGCACGCGCCGCCGCCGCCGTGCGCGCCACCGGCCTGGCCACACCGGTGCGCGCGCCGCTGCAGGCGCTGCTGCGCACCATGCAGCGCCTGCATGGCGAGCGCGGCGTCCGGTTCGAACTGGCCCCCGAGGCCCAGGACGGCGCCTTCCGCGGCGAGGCGCAAGACCTGTACGAACTGCTGGGCAACCTGATCGACAACGCCGGCAAATGGGCGCGCTCGCGCGTGCTGGTGGACATGCAGCGCGCCGAGGGCCAGCTGTGCTTCACCGTCGACGACGACGGCCCGGGCATCCCCGACGACGCCCGCGCCCGCATGTTCCAGCGCGGCGTGCAGCTCGACGAACAGCGCCCTGGCTCCGGCCTGGGCCTGGACATCGTGCGCTCCCTGACCGAAACCTACGGCGGCAGCGTGCAGGCCCTGGCATCGCCCCTGGGCGGCGCACGCCTGCGCCTGTGCCTGCCCGAAGCCGATGCAAGCACGCCTTGAGCCGGGCGCCAGCGTGCGCCCGCTGGCGCACCGCCACCTGAGCGGCCTGCTCGCCGTGCAGCGTGCCTGCTACGGCAGCGCCTACCTGGAAAGCGCCGAGGTGTTCGCCGCCCGCCTGGCGAGCCCGGCGCAGTGTTCGCTGGTGCTCACGCAGGGCGGGCGTGTCTGCGCCTACCTCGCCGCATTCGACTCGGCGCACGGCCGGCTCACGCCGCTGCACGGCGCCTTCGAGCCCGTGGCGCGGCCCGACACGCTGTACCTGCACGACCTGGCCGTGCTGCCCGGGCTGGCCGGCCAGGGCCTGGGCCGCGCGCTGCTGGAGACCGCCTGGCGCAGCGCGCTGGGCCGGGGCCTGGCGCAATCGGCGCTGGTCGCCGTGCCGGGCGCGCAGGGCTTCTGGGAGCGGCGCGGCTACGCCGTGCACGCCCTCGGCGACGCGGACCAGCGCGAGCGCCTCGCCGGCTATGGCGAGGGCGCGCGCTACATGCTGCGCCGCCTGGCCAGCGCGAGCGGGCCACCGGCCAGTTCAGGATAATCGCCGCCATGCCCAATCGCTGGAAACCCAACGTCACCGTCGCTGCCATCATCGAGCAGGACGGCCGCTTCCTGCTGGTGGAAGAAGAAACCGCCGACGGGCTGAAGCTCAACAACCCCGCCGGCCACCTGGACCCGGGCGAGTCGCCCATGGCCGCCTGCGCGCGTGAGGTGCTGGAGGAAACGGCGCACGATTTCACGCCCGCCGCGCTCGTCGGCATCTACTTGAACCGCTTCACGCGCACCCGCAGCGGCGACGACATCACCTACCTGCGCTTCGCCTTCGCCGGCAGCCTGGGCGCGCACCACGCCTGGCGCACGCTGGACGACGGCATCGTGCGCACCGTGTGGCTGACGCTCGCCGAGCTGCACGCCACCCAGGAGCGCCACCGCAGCCCGCTGGTGCTGCAGTGCATCGCCGACTACCTGGCGGGCCGGCGCTTTCCGCTGGAGCTGGTGCACACGGATGCCTCCGTGATGCAGCATCTCACCACGTGACCCTTTTCGCCCGAGGTGCTACACCCCGCGCAACACACTGAACTCTCTGAACAACCGTGCAGGCAGTGGCGTGTGCAGTTGCCAGACGATGTTCATGGGTCGGTCGCCCTCCGCCGATTCCAGCGCCACGAGACCGCAGGCGCGGTAGGCCTCGCCCTTGCGTGGCCGCACGAACAGCTGGAACTGCCACCCATTGGTTGCGCTTTCCAGGTAACGCCGGCCACCCGGGGTATCTTGGCCGGCGCTGTTCTGGCTTTGCCAGTGGAACCGCTCCGCGCTGATGGCGTAATCGTGGTACGCAATGCGATCGTGGTAACCCTCGCTCTTGTCGAGCGTGACAAACAACAACTCGGTCTTGCGGCTATGCAGCGACAAAGTACCGGCTTGGAAGGGTACGCGGCGCGAAGCCGTCAACCAGCCCACTGCGGTGAGGATTTCACGCACACCGTAAGCGGCATGCAGGCACAAAGGCGTGTCTTCAAGGCCAGGCACCGAATGCGCCCCCAAAGTGCTGCGGGCCTGCAAAAGCGCAGACAACTCCACCAGCTCGGCCGCAATAGCGGGATGACTGGCCACGCGCTTCAAGAAGGCCTGGTGTCCGGCGGCCTGCTCGTGGCGGCCATCAATCTGGTAGGCCAGCATCTGCACACCCAACGCCTTCTCTGTCAGGAGCGCCGGCACGTCCACTTGGCTCGCGCCGACAGCGGCCATCACATCAAGCCGGCGCGGATCGTCCACATGCAGCAGGTCAGCAAAGCGGCGGCTGAAATAGTCCTCTTCCGGACCCGGTTCAGCAACCATCAGGCCCGCATCGCGTTTCAGTGCTGTCCAGCCGCTACGGCCTTGGCCTGTCCCTGCACGGTAGATGTCTTCCAACTCCAGCGCCTGGTCGTGCAAGAAATCAGCCATTGGCACGGAGGCCCGGCCCCGAATTGTGGCGTAGGCCTGCAGTTCGGTTCTCAAACGGCGCCAGTTCTGGGACGTCAAAGCACGCAGCCCCTGCAACACCTGCTCACGCGTCTGGCGCTGCAAGTGGATGTGACAGCCCGGCGGCAAGCTGCCGAACCCGTTTTCCACTCCATCCACCAGTTCGCGGCGCGTTAAACCAGTCAAGCTCGACAAGAGGCGGTCGAACCGGAAATCGGCGCGGTGCTGGCCGACAAAATCGAGCACCAGACAACTCTCCTTCCCAGACGCCAAACGCAGTCCACGCCCAATCTGCTGCTGGAACAGGACCGGGCTTTGCGTGGGCCGCAGCAACAGCAGCGTGTCCACCATCGGCAGGTCGATGCCTTCGTTGTAGAGGTCCACCGTGACCAGTGCGCACAGTTCGCCGATGAGCAGACGCTGTGGCGCACGTCGCCGCTCTTCGCTCGGCGTGGTACCGACCACACAAGCAGCGGGCAGACCCGCTCGGTTGAACCACCCGGTCATGAACTCGGCGTGCGCCACCGACACACAAAAAACGATGGCCCGCGATTGCCGAGCATCGGACGCCAGGCGGCGCCATTCGTTGATCACCAGCTTGGCGCGCACATCGTTACCGGTGACGAGTTTGCCGATGGCTTCGCGTTCTCCCGGCCGGTCCCAAGGCACTTGTGAAAAGTCTGTCTCGTCGTCGCAGGCGTAGTACTCGAACGGCGCCAGCAGCTGCAGGTCCAGCGCGTGCCACAGCCGCAATTCCACCGCTGGGCTACCGTCTGGCCGCGCATCGAAATACTGCGCGATCGGCTGGCCATCGCTGCGCTCAGGCGTCGCTGTCAGCCCGAGCAACACACTGGGGCGCACGGCTTTGGCGAAGGCGTCAAACCGGTCAGCCGCCAGGCGGTGGCATTCATCGACCACGACCGTGTGCCAGTGATCGGCACCGACAGTGGCTACCAGGCCGCGGGCAGTTACGCTGTCGATGGTGGCAAACAGATGGTCCCAGCGATCGGGCTGGTGGTTGCCAGTGAGCAACTCACCAAACTCGGGGGAGCGCAACACCTCGCGGTAGGTGCGCAGGGCCTGGCGCAGGATTTCCTCGCGGTGGGCCACAAACAGAAGGCGCGGGCGCCCGCCTGCGCTGCAGCAGGTGTTGCGGTAGTCGAACGCCGCCACAATCGTCTTACCGGTGCCCGTGGCCGCCACCAAGAGGTTTCGGCTACGGCCATGGGCGCGCTCGGTGGCCAACTGCTCCAGCATCTCCTGCTGATAGGTCTTGGGCTGGAGATCGAAGAAACTGATCGCAGTGGCGGTCTGATCGCCAAAGGCCTCGCGACCCAGTGCTGCCGCGAGTGCCTGTCGGTGATCGACGTTGTCCGGGTCGTAGCGCTGAAACTCGCTGTCGGCCCACAACGTCTCAAAGTGGGCCACAGCGCGCGCAAAAAGTGCCTCTTGTGCGCGCTGGGTCAGCTTGACGGTCCACTCCAACCCGCCGGTCAGTGCAGCGCCCGACAGATTGGCACTGCCGACATACGCCGAACCGAAGCCGGTCTTGCGCTGGAACAGCCAAGCCTTGGCATGCAGACGGGTGCGCCGGCCATCGAGCGACACGCGCACTTCGCAGCCCGGCAGGCGCGCAAGCTCGTCCAGCGCCCGCGCCTCGGTCGCGCCCGTATAAGTCGTGGTGAGAACGCGCAGCCGGGTCTTGGGTTGTGTCTGCCCTGGATGCTGGGCCCCTACGGCGGTGACTTGCTGCAACACGTCCTGCAGCTTGCGCACGCCCGACACCGTGATGAAACTGACCAGAATGTCCACCTGGTCGCTGGAAGCCAGTTCACGTCGAATTTCTTGCAGCAGCGATGGTGAACCTTTGCCTGCTGTAAAGAGCCAAGGCACCGCCAGACCCATCTCGGGCGACACCGGAAACTGCTGGTCACGCTGGACCGCCCGGAGGACCCGTAACGGCGACGCTACGAGGTCAATGACATCCGCGGATGGGTTGGTCCCCACTGCGCCATCGCCACCGGCGAACCGCTGCCGCACCATCACCAGCAGTTCATTCACCAATGCCAATTGGGCTTTGACTTTGTCGGCGGCGTCGCCGGAGACATCGTCCAGAAGTATTGCAAGCTGCCGGGTGATGGCATCGGCCAGGTACTCGGCAGCGCCACCCAGCAAGAGCGACACATTGATCCGGGACGGTTCCAGTTCAGCAAGAGACTGGGCCAGCTTCTCGGTCAGCAACAGGTCGTACAAACCATCGGGCAATGCCATCGTCATCCTTGTAGGTGCTCAGTTCCGATGGCCCCGGGGTCAGGGGCACCAAGAAACGACTTGCCCGAAGTATCTCAGCCCGCGAGTTGGCGCGGCCCGACGTGTGCCGGCACTATTGCAGCAGCCGGATAATCCCACCATGAAAAAGCAACGCGTTGTCGTAGGCCTGTCCGGCGGTGTGGACTCTGCCGTCACGGCCTACCTGCTCAAGCGGCAGGGGCACGAAGTCGTCGGCATCTTCATGAAGAACTGGGAAGACGACGATGACAGCGAGTACTGCTCGTCCAACGTCGATTTTGTGGACGCCGCCGCCGTGGCCGATGTGCTGGGCATCGAAATTGAGCACGTCAACTTTGCCGCCGAGTACAAGGACCGCGTGTTCGCCGAGTTCCTGCGCGAGTACCAGGCCGGGCGCACGCCCAACCCCGATGTGCTGTGCAATGCGGAGATCAAGTTCAAGGCCTTTCTGGACCACGCCATGCGCCTGGGTGCCGAGAAGATCGCCACCGGCCACTACGCGCGCGTGCGCCAGAACGCCACGACCGGCCTGTTCGAGCTGCTCAAGGGCCTGGACCCGTCCAAGGACCAGAGCTACTTTCTGCACCGCCTGAACCAGGCCCAGCTTTCGAAAACGCTGTTCCCCGTGGGCGAGCTGCACAAGACGGAAGTGCGCCGCATCGCCGCCGAAATCGGGCTGCCCAACGCGAAGAAGAAGGATTCGACCGGCATCTGCTTCATCGGCGAGCGGCCGTTCCGCGAATTCCTCAACCGCTACATCAGCCACGCGCCCGGCCCCATTCAGGACGACCGGGGGCGCACGCTGGGCCGGCATGTGGGCCTGAGCTTCTACACCCTGGGCCAGCGCCAGGGCCTGGGCATCGGGGGCGTGAAGGAGAACGGCGCGGGCCCGAAGGCGCCGTCTGGCCAGCCGGCGCGCGGCGGCGGCGACCACGCGCCCTGGTTCGTCGCGCGCAAGGAGCTGGAGAAGAACGTGCTGCGCGTGGTGCAAGGCCACGACCACCCCTGGCTGCTGTCGAACCGGCTCGAGGCCCAGGACGCCAGCTGGTGCGCGGGCCACGCGCCCGCGCCGGGCCGGTATGCGGCCAAGACGCGTTACCGCCAGCAGGATGCCGCCTGCCGCTTCGCGGCGCTGGGCGAAGCCGGCTTTGCGCTCGACTTTCCCGATCCGCAGTGGGCTGTGACGCCAGGCCAGAGCGCCGTGCTGTACGACGGCGAGGTGTGCCTGGGCGGCGGGGTGATCAGCGCGGTGCCGGGTGGACCAGGATAATTTATATAAAAATACGGCCCTGGCGCTTACCCATAAAGCGTTTGTAGCTATATTTTAGCTAGCAGAGGGCCGCCGAGACGGCCTGCACGGCCGCTCAGAACGGAATGTCGTCGTCCATGTCGTCGAAACCCGAGGCAGCGCGCGGCGCCGCCGGGGCGGGTGCCGGGCGCTGCGGCGGGGTTGCGGGGCGCTGGGGCGGCGCGGCGCGGCGCGGGGCCTGGTCGTAGCCGCCGGCATCGCCGCCGTAGCCGCCGTCGTCGTAGCCACCGCCCTGGGCCCCGCCTCCCCCGCTGGCGCGGCTACCCAGCATCTGCATCTGGTCGGCGCGGATTTCCGTGCTGTACTTTTCCACGCCGGCCTGGTCGGTCCACTTGCGCGTGCGCAGGCTCCCTTCCACGTACACCTGCGAGCCCTTGCGCAGGTACTGGCCGACGATTTCGGCCAGGCGGCCGTTGAACACCACGCGGTGCCATTCGGTGGCTTCGCGCATCTCGCCGGTCTGCTTGTCCTTCCACTTGTCGGTGGTGGCGATGGTGACGTTGGCCACCTGGTCGCCGCTGGGGAAGGTGCGCATTTCGGGGTCGCGGCCCAGGTTGCCGACGATGATGACTTTGTTGACGGATGCCATGAGAAAAATCCTTTGTGCGTCAGCCCGGACTGCAGGGGAGGGGTTCCGGGCCAGATGGTTTTTTGCGCAGCCCCTGCGAGGCCGCTGCTGCGCAGCATAGCGAGCTTGCGCGCCCGTGACGCGCCCGCGGGTGAAAAAAATCAGTGGCCGCCACGCCCCACGGGCTTGAGCGGCCAGGTCAGCACCAGCCACCCCAAGGCCAGCACCGCCGTGGCGGCAAACAGGCCGCCCGGCCCCGCCCATTTGGCCAGGACGCCGCCGAGCGCGCCGCCGGCAAACAGCCCCAGGGACTGCAGCGTGTTGTACGCGCCCAGGGCCGCGCCCCGCAGGTTGGCCGGCGCCATGCGCGAGACCAGGCTGGGCTGCGTGGCCTCCAGCATGTTGAAGCCGCAGAA
>JAANMW010004119.1_pt1 | contig 10244 bp, 9 predicted proteins | sample 7279671 | NCBI WGS metagenome assembly JAANMW01 (sample SAMN14094541, study PRJNA606508) | bioreactor metagenome | isolation source: A lab-scale SPAN reactor treating ammonium-rich wastewater day 247 | place: Ireland: Galway | collected 2017-09-19
CCTCCGCTACCATTCAACGAGGGGACCGGCGGCGCCGGTCCCCTCGTTCGTTTCGGCGCCGCTTGCCCATGGGCCGGTGCGGTCGCTAAATGTCTCCCGTGAACTTTCGCGAGGACTCCGCCCGGATGCCGGCGGCACCGATTTTCGAGCTCGAGGGGCGCAAAGTGTGGGTCGCCGGCCATCGCGGCATGGTCGGCTCCGCGCTGATGCGCCGGCTCGACGGGACCGGCTGCACGCTTCTGACTGCCGGCCGGGCCGAGCTCGACTTGCGCGACCAGCGCGCCGTGGATGGCTGGCTCGCGCAGGCGAAACCCGACGCGATCTTCCTCGCCGCCGCGACGGTGGGCGGCATCCATGCCAACAGCAGCCGCCCGGCCGAGTTCATCTACGACAACCTCGCGATCGAGACGAACATCGTCCACGCGGCGTGGCGGCACGGCGTGAAGAAGCTGCTGTTTCTCGGCTCGTCGTGCATCTATCCAAGGATGGCGCCGCAACCGATGGCGGAAGACGCGTTGCTGACCGGGCCGCTCGAGCCGACGAACCAGTGGTATGCGATCGCAAAGATCGCGGGCATCAAGCTCTGCCAGGCCTATCGCCGCCAGTATGGCTGCGATTTCAACGCGGCGATGCCGACCAATCTCTACGGGATCAACGACAGTTTCGACCTCATGCAAAGCCATGTGATTCCGGCGCTGATGGCCAAGATCCACGCCGCGAAAATCGCGAAGCAGCCGACCGTGCCGATTTGGGGCTCGGGCATGCCGCGCCGCGAGTTCCTCTATGTCGACGACCTCGCCGATGCGCTCGTGTTCCTGATGGAGCGCTACTCGGGCGAGGAGCACGTCAACGTCGGCGCCGGCACGGATGTCACGATCGCCGAGCTGGCCGAGACGATAGCCCGCGTCGTCGGCTATCAGGGCCGCTTCGTCTACGACCGCAGCAAGCCCGACGGCACGCCGCGCAAGCTCGTCGACGTCGCGCGTCTGACCGCGCTCGGCTGGCGCGCGTCCACCTCGCTCGAGGACGGCCTCGCCGCGACCTATCGGTGGTACGCCGCGAATCACGCTGCGGCGGCGGCATCATGAAACCGCGCAAGCGTATGCCTCGCAAGGTCGCGCTCATCACCGGCGTCACCGGCCAGGACGGCGCCTATCTCGCCGAGTTGCTGATCGGAAAGGGTTACGAGGTACACGGCATCAAGCGGCGCTCGTCGTCGTTCAACACCGAGCGCGTCGATCACCTCTATCACGACCCGCACGAGAGAGGCGTGCCGTTCCACTTGCACTACGGCGACATGACCGACGCGACGAACCTCGTGCGCCTCGTTCAGCAGACGCAGCCCGACGAAATCTACAATCTCGCGGCGCAGAGCCACGTGCAGGTGAGCTTCGAGACGCCGGAATACACGGCGAATGCCGACGCGCTCGGCACGCTGCGCCTGCTCGAGGCGATCCGCCTGCTCAATCTCGACAAGAAAACGCGCTTCTATCAGGCCTCGACCTCCGAGCTGTACGGCGACTCGCCGCCGCCGCAGAGCGAGACGACGCCGTTCCGCCCGCGCAGCCCCTACGCGGCAGCGAAGCTCTACGCCTATTGGATCGTCGTGAACTATCGTGAGGCCTACGGACTCCATGCCTCCAACGGGATCCTGTTCAATCACGAGAGCCCGCTGCGCGGCGAAACCTTCGTGACGCGCAAGATCACGCGCGCGGTCGCCGCGATCGCCGCCGGCAAGCAGGACCGCCTCTTTCTCGGCAATCTCGACGCGATGCGCGATTGGGGACACGCGCGCGACTACGTGGAGGGCATGTGGCGCATCGTGCAGCAGAAGAAGCCCGACGATTACGTGCTCGCGACCGGCGAGACGCATTCGGTGCGCACGTTCGTCGAGAAGGCGTTCGCCTGCAGCGGGCGGAAGATCGTTTGGAAGGGCAAGGGCCTCGCCGAGACGGGACGGTGCGCCGAGAGCGGCGACGTGCTCGTCGCGATCGATCCCGTCTATTTCCGACCGACCGAGGTGGATGCGCTGTGCGGCGACGCCGCCAAGGCGCGCAAGAAGCTCGGCTGGAAGCACCGCATCGGCCTCGACGATCTCGTGCGCGAGATGGTCGGGCAGGATTTCCGCGCGCGCGGCCTAACTTTGCGCTGAGCGGCGGCGGCCGAACGCGGCGAGCCCCGCGCCGGTCAGTACCGCGAGCGCGGGCTCGATCGGCAGCCGGTATTTCGGCGAAGCCACGGGTCCGTTGAGCAGCAGGATATAGGCGACCCAGCCGGCGAGGAGCAGCAGGCCCGCCCAGTTGGCGCCGCGCCTCAGCAGCGAGACGAAGCCGACGAGCTGGACGATGCGGAACGCAGCGACGCCGAGGATGCCGAGCATCAGCAGCCAAGCGTAAAGCGTGTTGCCGGAGCCGAACAGGAAGGCCTGCAGCTTCGCCCAGAAATTGGCGCCGGGCGTGTCGTAGAAGCCGCGCCGCGGCAGTGCCGAGACTGGCGGGATATGGACGACGGCCGGCGAGGCGAGGTTGATCGCGGCCCCGATGGCCCAGGCGCGTGCAACCGCACCGAAGCCGAGCTTCGCCAGTTCCTCGCGCGCGAACGCGCCGTATCGCGCGGAATCCTCGAACGGATTCCCGGTCGGCATCGGCCCGAACCGCGCGGCGATGCGCGCGGAGATCTCCTTCGTCATCGCCTCGCGCGGCGTGCCGTCGGCGAACTCCTTGACGAGCGGAAGTACCCAATACGCGAGATGCTGCCCGCCCTGCGGCGTCAGCGACCACGCGCCGTGCAACGTCGCATTGCGGGCGACGATCGGCGCGAGACACGCGGCGGCGACGGCGCCAGCCGCGGCCAGATGAGCGAGCGGCGCCAGGCCCCGGCGCCGGATCAGCACGACGAGGGCGAGAAAGCCGAAGAGCGCGATGCCCCAGGGCGCGATCACGATGCGCACCAGCGCGGCCACGCCCAGCGCTGCTCCCGTCAGCAAGGCCCAGCGCAGCACGGGCGCGTCGAGCCAGCGCAACGCGGCGTAGAGACTCGCGGTGGCGCAGAAGATGAACAGGGTGTCGGTATAGACGAGCCCGCTCACCACGATGAACGTCGGCGTGCACGCAGCCGCGTAGCCGGCAAGCAGCGCGGCGCGCGGCACGATCAGGCGCGCGATGCCGGCCACGAACAGGCACGTGCCGGCATCGAAGATGCCCTGGGCGAGAACGATGACCAACGGCGCGTTGTCGCCGGCGAGCCCGACGGCGAGCGCCTGCGCCCAGGAGATAAGCGGCATCAGCGATAGATCGGGGCCGAGCCATGCCCAGCCGGCCACCTTTCCGGCGGCGACGGCATCGGCGAAGCCACGCGCGAGCGCAAGGTAGGCGTGGGAGTCCGGACCCTTGAGGGCATCGGGTCCGGCGAACATGTGCATCGCGACGGAATAGATCGCGCGCAGCGCCAGCGCGAAGACGAAAAGGCCGAACAGCGCGCGTAGCGAAGGCCGCGGTGTCTCCGTGCCGTTCATGCGCGGCCGCCCACGCGCTTCTCATACACAGCGATGAGGCGCAGTGCCGCCAGCGGTCCGAACACGCGGCGCAGCGACCATTCGAGGCGCAGCAGCGGGCCGGCCGCGAACTGCGGCAGCAGCGACCACGAGCGGAAGCCGCCCGAAAGCAAATAGGCCGCGAACGAGAATCGCTCGAGCGCGGTGAGCGCGAGGCCGGGCACTTTCTCCGCCAGCGCGGCGCGATAGCGGCCGGTCAGCAGCGTGGGGATTGCCTGGTTCGAATCGTAGGGATCGCGCCCGCGCGTGATGGGCCCCTCGGCCAGTGGATCGGCGCGCATGTCCACCGGCTCGTGATGGAAGAACCGGTAGACGAGGCCGCCGAGCGGCGTGATCGCCGGCTCGCAGAAGATCAGCCGCCCGCCGGGCTCGAGAACGCGTTCCGCCTCGGCGAAGAAGCGCAGAGGCCGCTCGAGATGGTGGAGCACGTCTACCAGCACGACATTCGCAAAGCTGCCGCGGGCAAAGGGCAGGCGCTGCGCGTCGCATACGGCATCGAGCCACGGCGCCGGGAGAATGTCAGTGCTGACGACGTCGGGCGCATGGTCCTTGAGGTTTCCGCTCCCGCCGCCGATTTCCAGCGTTCGGCCCGGCCGCCGGTGCGTGCCGATCCGGCGATAGATGTCGCCATAGACCGCGCGCAGCGCCGGCTTGCGCCGCCAGATCTCGCGATAGCGTTCGAGGCCACTCATCGTCCGATCTTGGCGCGGATTTCCGGCGGCAGGAACAGGACATCGACGTAGCCGCGGCGCGAGATGAAGAGCCGCCGTCCCCACGCGAAGCGCAGCAAAGCGTGCACGAAGACGAGGCGGTAGGCGCCGAGCGCCATGCGCTGCGCGAGCTGATGCATCGCGTCTCTCGTCCTCAGAGGGCCTTGAGCTTGCGGAACGCGAAGAAGACCATCCGCAGCAGCAGCCAGCCGTGACGGAACCGCGAAATCTGGGTTTCGCCGTACTCGCGCGCCGCATAGCGGATCGGGATCTCGGCCGTCTTCAGGTTGAGCTTGCTGGCGCCGAAAATCAGGTCGTAGTCGCCGAACGGATCGAACTCGCCGAAATAGCCGCGGTTGCGCGCGATCTCCTCGTAGTCGCGGCGCAGGATCGCCTTCGTGCCGCACAGCGTATCGGTGTAGCGCTGGTTGAGGAGATAGGTGAACAGCGACGAGAAGAAGTGATTGGCGAGTAGGTTGAGGAACCGCATCGCCTGCTTTTCCATCGGATAGACGAGGCGCGATCCGTTGACGAACTCGCCTTTGCCCTCGGCGAGCGCGTCGTAATATTTCGGCAGGTCCTCGGGCGGCATGGTGAGATCGGCGTCGAGGATCATCAGGATGTCGCCGCCGGCGGCGGCGAAGCCCGCGCGCACCGCGTCGCCCTTGCCCTTGCCGGTCTGCTTGATTGCCTTGATGTCCATGCCGGGATGCGCCGCGATCACGCGCTGGATCTCATCCCATGTCCCGTCGCTGCTGCCGCCCTCGACGAAGATCATCTCGATCGAGCGGCCGAAGCGCGGCGTGCGCAGCACGGCCGGTTCGATGTTGCCGCGCTCGTTGCGGCACGGGACGATGATCGAAACCGAAAGCGGCTCGGCGGCGGGCTTCGGCCGCGGCCGCGCGACAATGTAGTTGCGCATGCAGAGCTTGCGGATCACCGGCAGAGTCGCGACGTAGCGGTTGATGAGACGCCCGAGGCCGAGCAGCCGGTACGGCACAAGGATGCGCCATTCGCGCTTGACCACTTCGAAATCCGCGAGCTGCAGCAGGTTCGCGATGTCGCGCGTCGAAAGCCAGTTCTGCGGCAGGATTGCCTGTTTGAGGCGCATCGCGCCGCCGAGCTTGAAGAGCGGTTCCCAAAGCCGCGAGTAGTAGGTGACGACGAGGCGCGTCTCCGGCTTGCAGAAGCGGTGCAGGCTCCGGAAGGTCTCCAGGCAATCGTCGAGCGAGCCGACTGTATCAGCCATCAGGATTACGTCGAACGGGCCGGCGGGCGTGGCCGAGTGGGCGAGCCTCTCGACGTCGGCGGTGATGAAGCGGAGATGCGGATGCTTGGCGCGCGCCGTCTCGGTCATCGCCGGGCTGAAATCGACGCCGATGCCTTCGGCGGGCGAAAGCCGCGCCAGCATCTCGCCGGTGCCGGACCCCAGCTCGAGCACGCGCTTTCCCGCCGGCACGAGGAAGCGCATGTAGCGCCAGTCTTCCTCGTAGAAATAGCGATGGCGGCCGATCCAGCGATCGCGCGCGCCGGCGAGCTTCTCGGCCTGCTCGAGGATGCGCTGCTTGCGCCACGACGGCGCGCGGCCTTCGGCGCGGCTTTCCGGCGGAAGCATCGGGGATAGCTCAGCCACGGGGCTGCACGCTCGCCGCCGCGCGCGCGGGATTGCGCTCGGCGAGCCAAATGATGCCGCCCGCGATGCTGACGACCAGCGTCGCGGCGCCGAACAGCACGGAGACCGTGAGCGCGTGGCTTGATTCGATGCCGGCATAGCCGAATGCAACCACCATCGCGCCCTCGCGGATGCCCCAGCCGCCGATCGAGACCGGGATCATCGCAATCAGCATCACCGGCGGTATCAGGATCAGCACGTTGAGTGCGTTCGGCGATATCGCGATCGCTCGCGCCAGGCACCACACCGCGATGACGGTGAGCAAGTGGATGAACACGGAAAGAACCGCGATACCGAGGCCGCGCTTGCGGTTGAGCAGCGCGGAACGTGCGGCTCCCGCCAGCTCGAGCAGCAGTCTGGTTGCGCGCCATGCGCCGAGGCGCCCGCTGGGCTTCACGAAGCCGAACGCGAGGCCCGCCACGAGTCCGGCGAGGCCGCCCAATCCGATCAGCATCACCGCAGCGCGCCCCTCGTGCGCGGAGATCAGCGAGAGGCTCCAGGGCAGGCACGCGGCGACCACGGCCGCAAGAAAGCCCACGCCTGCGGCGCGGTCGGCGACGACCGAGTAGGTCGCGCGCTTCCATTGCCGGTCGTTGCGCCCGAGCAGCCAGATGCGCATGGCGTCCCCGCCGACCGTCGATGGCAGGGCCTGGTTCAAGAACATCCCCACGAACGTGAAGCGGATCGCGCGGCCGGGCGGCAGCGCGGCGCCGAGCGCGAGGGCGATCCACGCCCAGCGTTGCGCGGCGGCAACCACTTGCAGGAGCAGGGCCGCCAGCGCCGCCGCGAACCAGAACGCGTCGAGACGCGCAAGATGCCCGCTCACCGCGCCGAGATCGACGCCGTGGAACGCCCAGTAGAGCAGGCCGGCGGATATGCCGATCTTCAGGGCGAGCAGAATCCAGCGGCGCATCGGCGTTCGGGGGTCATCGTGTCTGGCGAATGCTGCGCGGCGCGGCGGCGCTCGCGGCTTCGTCGGCGCGGCCGTAGTCGTCGGCGAGCCGCTCGATGTCGTCCTCGCCGAGATAGTCGCCGAGCTGGACCTCGATCACGCGCAGCGGCTCCGCGGCCGGATTCTCGAGGCGATGAATCTCGCCGGCCGGGATCTCGACGTAGCCGCGCGCCGCGAGGCGAAGCTGGCGCTGCCCGACGGTCACCAGCGCCTCGCCGCTGGCGACGATCCATTGTTCGGCGCGCCGGGCGTGGCGCTGCAGCGAGAGCTTGGCGCCGGGCCGCACCTGGATCTCCTTCACCTGGAAGCCGGGGCTCGCCGCCACGGTGCGGAACCAGCCCCAGGGCCGCTCGGTGAACAGGTGCGTTTCCGTCTCGCGCCGCCCCTCCGCCTTGAGGCCGGCCACGAGCTGCTTGACATCCTCGGCGCGGTTCTTGGCTGCCACGAGCACCGCATCGGCCGTCTCGACCACGACGATGTCCTCGACGCCGACTGCCGCGACCAGACGCGATTCGGACCGCAGGTACGAGCCGCGCACGTCGAGTGCGTGCACGTTGCCCGCGGTCGCGTTGCCTGAGCTGCCGAGCGCCGTGGCCAGCGCCGACCACGAGCCCACGTCGCTCCAGCCCATATCGACCGGAACGACGACCGCTCGACGCGTGCGCTCCATCACCGCGTAGTCGATCGACTCTCCGGCGATGGCGCAAAATGGCTCGCGCGCGGGCCAGAGAAATTGTCCGTCGGCGCGCGCCTGCGCCAGCGCGGCGCTACAACCATCCGTGATGTCGGGACGGTGGCGCGCCAACTCGTCCAGGAACGGGCGCATGCCCGCGAGAAAGATGCCACTGTTCCAGTAGTAGCGGCCGTCCGCGAGATAGCCCTTGGCCGTGGCACGATCCGGCTTCTCGACGAAGCGCTCGACGGCGAAGCAGCCCGAGAGTCCGTCGAGCTCGCTGCCGCCGCGCACGTAGCCATACCCGGTCTCCGGCCGGTCGGGCACGATGCCGAACGTGACAAGATTGCCGAGTCGAGCCGCACCGAGGCCGCGCTCGACCGCGTCGCGGAATGCGGCCGCATTGGCGATCACGTGATCGGCGGGCAGCAGCAGCATGTAGCCGTCGTCGCTTCCGGCCATCGCAAGGGCGGCAAGAGCCGCAGCCGGCGCCGTGTTGCGGCCGTCGGGCTCGACGATGAATCCGCGCGGCTCGATGCCTAAGGCGCGAAGCTGCTCGGCGGCAATGAAGCGGTGCTCGGCATTGCAGACCACGAGCGGGGGCGCGAACAGGCGATGTCCGGCGAGCCGCAGCGTCGTGTTCTGGAACAGCGAGCGCTCGTCGAGCAGCGGCAGGAACTGCTTGGGACGATCCGGGCGCGAGAGCGGCCAAAGGCGCGTGCCAGAGCCGCCGGCCATGATCACCGGGACGATCTGCGCATCGAGCCAGTTGCGTGGTGCCAAAGCGGCGCGCCTTTCGCGAGAGCCGGGCACTCTTAGACCCGGCTCCGGCCGCGAGCAAGCGCTTAACCGCTTGAGCGGGCGCGATTCCATCGCCGCACAGGCGGGGAATGCACGGCATACGTGGATGTTCGTCTTGCCCGGCGTGCGCGCCCCGTCCATCATCGCGGTGACGGCCGGCGCGCGCGATGCCCCTTGCGTCCGCCTGTCAACGAGGGAGAGAGGCATGAAGCGATTCGCATTCCGGGCTGCGGCTCTTGCCGCGGCCGTCTTTGCCGTCGCCGGCACCGCCGCGGCGGAGCCCTACAAGATCCGTGTCGGCCACGGCGCCGCGGTCGAGGAGCAGCTCTGGCTGATGAAGGCCATGCCCTCGGTCACGCCGAACCAAGGCAAGGTCTACACGCTCGACTATCAACTGTTCCGCGGCACCGACCAGCGCTTCAAGGCGGTGGAGGCAGGCGAACTCGACGTGTTCACCGCCAGCGGCGCCACGTCGACGATCGCTTACTCGCAGGGTCTCAAATTCAAGGCCGTGGCGACGATCTCGATGGAGAGCAGCAAGGGCTTTGTCACGCAATACGTCGTGCTCGCCGACTCGCCGATCAAGACGATCGCCGATCTGAAGGGCAAGACGCTCGGCAACAACTCCGCCCGCTCGTCGATCGAGCTCTGGGCGCAGCTGGCGCTCGAGAAGCACGGCCTCAATCCGGATCGCGACGTGAAATGGGCGGTCATCCCGTTCCCGGCCCAGGGCGAGGCGCTGCGCTCGAAGAAGATCGACGTCGCCGCGTTACCGCAGCCGTTCGCGGCCTCGGAGATGGCCAAGGGCGGTGTGCGCACGCTGTTCACATCCAAGGAGGGCATGCCGTTCGACGAAGAGCTGATGCTGGTGCTGGTGACGCCCGACTTCGCCGCGAAACGCGCCGACGTGCTGCGCGCGTTCATGGCGGACTACCTCGCCGCGACGAAGTTCTATGTCGAGAAGCCGAAGGAGGCGCGGAAGGCACTCATCGACGCCAAGATCGTGCGCGTGCCGGAGGCCCTCTATGTGAATATGCAAGACAACTACCGCAACCCGACCGCGCGCATCGACATCGAGGCGCTCAAGAAGGCGCAGGATGCGGCGATCGCCAAGGGGCAGCAGAAGAAGAAGGTCGATCCGGCGGAATTCGTCGATCTGAGCTTCCTGCCGAAGTAGCACGCAGCGCCATCGCCGCTTCGAGGGCCGCGCGCGGCTTCCGAAGCGGCTGCGCGCAGGCCGATGCCCTGGAGCCGCTCCAACGGCGTGAACATCTTCTATGACGTGGCGGGCGAGGGGCCGCCGCTCGTGCTGCTGCACGCCAATCCGTTCGACCACACGATGTGGCTCTATCAGCTCGCGCATTTCTCGCGCCGCTACGCGGTCGTGGCGCCGGACCTGCGCGGATACGGTCGTTCGGAAAAGCCGGAGACGCCGTTCACGTTTGCGGACATGGCCAACGATGTTGTCGGCGTGATCCGCGATTGCGGTTACACGCGCGTCGCGCTTGCCGGCGCGAGCATCGGCGCGACGTTGGCGCTTTCGATTGCGCTCGATCATCCGGATCTGGTACGTGCGCTGGTGCTTGTCGGAGGAGAGGCCGGCAATCCTCCCGTCTTTGCTAGGCTGGCCGAAGACTATGCCGCGCGACCGCTCGCCGAGCAGCGCCGCGATCATATGCAGATGATCGCGGATCCGGATTTCGCGCGCACCCCGCTCGGCCGGTATCTGCTGGAAGCGGCGCTGGAGACGACGCCGGAACTGTCCGGCACGGCGATCGCCCAGATCTTTCGTGCGCGCGCCAAGGTCGACCTGCGTGCGCGGCTGAGCGAAGTCGCCGTTCCCACGCTCGTCGTCAACGGCGCCACCGACGTCTCGCTGGAAT
>JAANMW010004122.1_pt1 | contig 10234 bp, 6 predicted proteins | sample 7279671 | NCBI WGS metagenome assembly JAANMW01 (sample SAMN14094541, study PRJNA606508) | bioreactor metagenome | isolation source: A lab-scale SPAN reactor treating ammonium-rich wastewater day 247 | place: Ireland: Galway | collected 2017-09-19
GAAAGACTCTAGATGAGCTGTGTCCGCTGCAATTCGCTGATTTCCTTGCGCTCGATCGCTGCCTGGTCGGCGAAGCCGCGCACCCGTTGCTCGCAGCGCCAGCCGTTCCCGTCCGGCGTGATCGTGAACAGGTTGTAGGCGGCGGGCGGATAATGCCGATGCGGCATCGCGGAGGCCGACGGCACGCCGATGGCGGGAATGCGGCCCTGCGGTCCGTCGAACCACATGGTCGAATGGATATGATCATGGCCATGCAGGATCAGGTTCACGCCGCGACGCTTCAGAAGATCCAGCAGCGCGTCGGCATCCGTCAGCCGTTTGTGCGAGTCTTTCGAAGACAGCGGGTGATGGATCAGCAGCACCCGAAAGTTCGGATCGCTCTCAAGCTGTGACAGCCCGCGATCCAGCGCATCGAGCTGTTTGGGGCCGAGCCGGCCCGTGGCCATGAATGGACGTGTCGGAACCGACGACGACGCTCCGATCAGCGTCAGCGGCCCTCTGCGTCGCAGGAATGGAAATGAAAGCGGCGCCCCTTCGCGGACGCTATCGCCGCGCATATAGTCTTCCCATTCGGAGATCTGTTTCTGTGTCGGGCGAACATAGGCATCGTGGTTGCCGGGCACGAGGGTGACGTCGTAGGGAGCGCCGACCTCGCTTAGCCATGCGCGCGCCTGCGTGAACTCGTCCGGGAGGGCGAGATTGATGAGATCGCCGGTGACAGCGATATGGTCGGGCGATTGCGCCTTGATATCGGCGACCAGGGCGTCCAGCACATCGCGCCGATGGATGGCGTGCCGGCCGCGCTTCCAGTTCAGATAGCCGATCGCGCGCTTGCCTGCGAGCTGATGCAGCCGCAGCGGAGGCAGCGGTCCAAGATGCGGATCGGACAGGTGCGCGAGCGTGAGTACGGTCATCTGGCGCCGCCGGTCGGAACGCCGGGGACAAACACCGTCGCACCGGCAATGGCGATCCGGAGCATTGCCCGCCGCGATGGCGTGCCGCTTTCCCTGTCATGAAGCTGCTTCACTTTTACCTCGTATCCGGGAATATTCTGAGGTTTTGGCAAGAGCGCCGCTGTGATGCAAGCGATCATGCGAAAGCAAGTGCTCGCTTCGCGCGGTGTCGGGGGCTTACGATATCATGAACTTTCACCGTTTGCGGCGCTTTGAGGAGTCCGCGCGTCGCCGGCTGTTTCACCTGTATTTTCGGTTCGCCCGCGGCATGACGCTCGGCGTGCGCGGCGTGGTGCTCGACGCCGATAACAGGATTTTTCTGGTCAGGCACAGCTATGTGGCGGGCTGGCATTTGCCCGGGGGTGGCGTCGAGGTCGGCGAGGCGTCGCGTACCGCGCTGGAGCGCGAGCTCATGGAGGAAGGGCGAATCGAAATCTGCGGCGAGCCGGTGTTGCACGGCATTTTTTTCAACAGCCATGTTTCGCGGCGTGATCACGTCACCGTCTATGTCGTCCGCGACTTCCGGCAGGATCGCAAGCCCGAGCCAAACCGGGAGATCATCGATTGCGGTTTTTTCGCCGCCGATGCCCTGCCGGCCGACACCACGGCGGGCACCCGGCTGCGGATCGCGGAAGTCCTTTATCACGAAGCGCCTGTTCCCACCTGGCGCGGGTGACCGGACCGGCCGCAATCAGCGGCCGCGAGCAGTGGCAGGTGATGGACCGCGCCCCTGGCAGATGCTATCCGCCTTCCTCATGTCAGATCTGTCCCTTACCCTCCTGACCGAAACCGCCGGTGACGCGCAGGCCATCGAGCGTCTGCACGAACGCACCTTCGGTCCCGGCCGTTTCGTGCTCAGCGCTTACCGTCTGCGCGAGCATGTCGATCATTTGCTTGAACTTTCCGTGACCGCGCGCATCGGCACGCTGCTGGTCGGCTCGGTCCGGTTGCTGCCGGTCTGCATCGGCGACACGCCGGCGCTGCTCCTCGGTCCGCTGACGGTCGAGCCGCCGTTCCGCGGCCGGGGGATCGGGCACGCATTGCTTGAGCGCGCGCTCGGAGACGCGAAAGCGAAGGGGCATCGTCTCGTCGTGCTTGTCGGCGATGAATCCTATTACGGTCGCGCCGGTTTCAGGATGATTCCGAAAGGACAGGCCGACATGCCGGGCCCGGTCGATCGGGCGCGGCTGTTGGTGTGTGAGCTGGCTCCTGGCGCGTTCGAGGGCGTGTCCGGCATGATCCGGCCGGACTGGGCGTTCGCGCGGGAGGCTGCGGGAAGCTGAGATAGACGCTCTTTGCTGTCGGCAATCCGCTGTTTGATGTTGCGGTGATGCCGGGCACAAGCCGGGCATCACTGGGACGCATTCAATACTTCACATTCGCGAACAGCCGCACGTTCAGCCCCGGCAGCAATACCTGGTCCTTGTTGTAGGCGGCGGCGTTGCGAATCTGCTCGTTCAGCAGGTTGTCGCCGACGAGACCGACGGTCACCGCCTGTCCGCCCAGCCAGTGGTTTCCGGGCAGCATGGTCGTATAGCTGATCTCGGCTCGCAGCCGGTTGTAGCCGGGGGTGGGTGTCTCGACGTCGCTCACATTGTTCTGCGCGAAGGCATGGAGCAGGTTGATGCGGGCGAGCCAGTTGGCGTCGCGGTAGAAGAAACCTCCGCCCAGGCGCTGCGGCGGAATCCGAGGCACGTTGGTGCCATCCGTGAAAGTCGCGCGAACGATGTCGTACTGCCCCTCGATGCCGAACATGCCGTTCCACAACGGAATCGCGTCGTACTGAAACTGCAATTCGCCGCCGCGGAACGTGGCGTCACGCTGGCTGTAAACCGCCTGGTTGAGGTGGTGGCCGTGCGCGTCGTCATGGCCATGGTCGTCGTGATCATCGTGATCGTGGTCGTCATGGTCGTCGTGATCGTGATGATCATGGGTGTGGCACGAGGCGAAGTCGTCGTCGCAGAATGCGCCGGTCAGGCGCCGGTAGATGAAGTTGTTGAAACGTGTGTAGTACCCCGTCGCCTCGAAGCGGAGCGGGCCCTTGGCGCGCCGCAGACCTACTTCGACCGATTGCGCGGTCTCGATCTTCAGGTTCGGATTGCCGATGTCGAAAGTGGTGGTGGCATGATGGATGCCGCGAGAGAACAGCTCAGCCGGCTTGGGCGCGCGCTGGACAAACTGGCCGGTGACGCTGGCGACAAGGTCACCCGGCAGGTCTTGCAGCAGGCCGACGCTGGCGCTGGCCGGCGTGAAGGAGAGATCGCGCGCGATCGGCAACTGCGCCGACCCGTCCGGCATGAAACTGGCCGGAAAGTCCGGCATCGTGCCGTTCAGCCACACGTGCTCCACGCGACCGGCGATTTGCGCGCGCGTCGTGGGCGCGAGCTGAAACTCGTTGAAGATGTACGTTCCGACCCGGGAGTTCGAGTTCGGCGCAAACAATCCGTTGTAAAGCGCCCCCGCGTTCTCTGGACTGCTCGCTGCGAGATACTGATGTCCGCCCTGAATGCCGATCGCGGTGGTGACAGGGATGGCCCCGAGCATGTAGGGCGCGAGTTGGACCTCGAGCCGGCCTTCCTGCGAACGGTCGGTGAAGGTCTGATGGATGCCGTCGCTGGACGGATCGTGGGCGTCTTCCAGTCCGCGTTCGTGGTGCCTGTAATCCACGGCGCCGAGCCAGATACGCACGGCGTCGATCAGCGCGGAATCAGGGCGATATTCTCCCTTGACGGTCACGCGGTTCTGGCGGCCGTCGATACGTTCCTTGAAGTCGGCGCCGTGATCGCCGGGGATATGGTAGAGGACGTTGTTGTGAGCGATGGAGGCGCCGATGAAGCCGCCATCGAACAGGTACGACGCTCCGACGGATGCGCCCATGCTGCGGTTCGAGGTATTGGCCTGGTAGCGGCCGCCGGGGATCGCATAGTCGTCGGCGCGGCGGCCATAAGCGTCGGCGTGAACCGCCACGTTGTCGGCGCCGGCGTCGATCAGCACGGCCCCTTCGAGACCGTTGTTGACCGACGAAAGCGCCGAGCGGGTCTCGGCATTGAGGCAGCCATTGGCGGTGGCCGGGGGCTTGACCCCGAAACCGTAAGCCTGCCACGGCGTCGGGCCGCACGGCATTTGCTCCGGTATGCGATTGTTGCTGGCGCTGACCACGCCGCCGATGGCCGTCGACCCGTAACGCAGCGCCGCAGGGCCGCGGATCACCTCGACCTGATTGGTCGAAAGCGGATCGATCGGCACGAAGTGGTCCTCGCCGAGATCGGAGGCCCCATTGCTTCCGATGCCGTTCTCCACGATGCCGACGCGATTGACGTCGAGGCCGCGAATGATGGGCCGGCTCGATGCGCCGGGTGCATAGGAGGAGCCGGTGATGCCGGGTTTGTCATTGAGAAGGTCGCCCAGCGTCGCGGCTCCGTTGCGGCGAATCTCTTCATTCGTCACCACGGTCACGGTCGCGAACTGGTCGGTCACGATAGGGAGCGTGCCCCGAAGATCGGGGGAAGCCGGCTGCGGTGCGCTGGCTATTTCGGGTTGCTGCGGCGCGGAAGGCCTCGTCGTGCCGCGGCGGGCTGTGCGCGCTGGTGTCGTTGGAGCCGGCCGTGCGTGGCGCACGATCGGACTGGGCGCGTTGACCACGATTCCGGGCAGGGCTGTCTGGGCGGAAACGTCATCGGAGATTCCCATGGCAATGGTTGGAAGCGACATTGCGCCGAGGCGCGCCATCGCAAGAAAACGATTGGAAGAAAAAGGCATCTGGCTGGTCCTGACACGGCCGACGTTCCGCTCGCAGCGGTCGGGGCCGTCGAAGTCGATAAACAACTTGCGAAATTCGTCGGTCAAAGGCCCCGCGCGGCGCGGCGGCCGTTACCGGATCGACGTCAGGACGAAGGAGGGGCGCGTGGCTGAAAGACGACACGCCGTGATTCGAGGTGATTGAATTCGGCCGCGGCGGTCAGATAGCGGACATGATACGCGTCCGGGAGCGGCAGAACTGGAGGTGCCGAGAACAGTACCGTCCGCGCGAGCGCAAGGACGGCACAAACGGCGCAGTGATCGCTGTCCTGATCCTGGCTCGACGCCGGTTCCGCCGGCCGCGTGGCCGAGGCATTTGCGGGATCACTGAGCGATGCGTCGTGGGTCGCGAGGGTCTTGTCGGTCCCGGCGGCGTCGCTGGCCTGAATCGCGATGGTGGGCGTCGCGAGCGCCACCGCGCCGTGATGATGGCCGAACGACAGCACAAACTGGATCGCGAGCGCGAACAGCGCGAGCCGCGATCCATGTTTGATGTTCGACCGGAACCACTTCATTGCATCTGCCCTATGCCCTCGCGGGATCGTTCCGCAGCGGCTCGGATGTTATAATATAACGCCTGGGTTCCGGCCGGATGTCAACGGCGACCTGCCGGCGGTAGCTCAAGATGTGGCCGCCAATTCGGGAATGTGGATTTTGTGCAACGGATCGCGCGACCGGATCGGTTCAGCGCCCTTCTCGAAGCCAGGTCGCGGCAAAGGCGCCGAGCAGCAGCAACAGGCCGATCAGCCCGGCGAACACCGGCAGCACGCCGACGCCGCGCACCACGCTGGCGTCACGCATCCGCACGCCCAGCCAGCCCTCGCCGCGAAACACGCTGGAGGCGTGCACCGGGACGATGCGCGGAACGTCGATGGTGGAGCCATCCGCGATGCGCCGGGCGTCACCGCCGCTGGCCTGCGCGAGCGGCCTGAGCCCCTCGATGGTTGAGGTGACCTCGGAAAACTCCTTCGGATTGGCGGGACCGACGTTGATCAGGGCTTTCAGGGTGCCGTCGGTCGCCTGCCACAATCCGAGTTCGTCCGCCGCCAATGCCGCCTTCCACAAACCGGGTTCCGCGGCCTCCAGCGTGAGTTCGCGGGTCTTGCCGGAGGGCGAGGTGACGGTGACCGGCGTGACGGTGTCGGCCATGGTCTGGCGCTGCACGAGGAGGTCCTTGCCCTGCACGGCGAGCCGCAGCGTTTCTTCCTCGAGTTCGGGCTGCTTCATCAGCCAGTGCGACATCCGCCGCAGCAGGTCGAGATGCGGACCGCCGCCTTCAAAACCCCTTGCCCACAGCCAGATGTGGTCCGACAACAGCAGCGCCACCCGGCCTTCGTCATAACGCGACAGCAACAGCAAAGGCTGGCCGTCGGCGCCGGTCATGACCGGCGGCACCGCAACGTTGCGGGTGTCGACTTCGCGGAAGAAGCGACTCCAGCGCGGCGGATCGCTCGCGGAGCCTTCAAGCCCCCGCGTGACGGGATGGCGCTTGCCGGCGTCGCTGAGCCGGGCGTGGAACGGCTTTTCAGTGATGCCGACCGGCTCGGCCGGCAGCACGGTGTCCAGCGGCGTCCGCCAGATGCTGGTGGTCGAGGCGTAGTCCGGTCCGGCCGAAACCAGCACCGCGCCGCCCGCGCGCACGTAACGCGCGATGTTGTCGAAATAGGCGGTCGGCAACACGCCCTGGCGCGCATAGCGGTCGAAGATGATGAGCTGAAATTCGTTGATCTTCTCCTGAAACAGCTCACGCGTCGGGAAAGCGATCAGCGACAGTTCGTGGATGGGCGTGCCGTCCTGCTTTTCGGGCGGACGCAGGATCGTGAAGTGAACCAGGTCGACGCTGGGGTCCGACTTCAAAAGGTTGCGCCATGTGCGCTCGCCGGAATGCGGCTCGCCCGATACCAACAGCACCCGCAGCTTGTCGCGGACGCCGTCGATCGGCACCACGGCGCGATTGTTGACCAGCGTCAGTTCGTCCGCGAGAGGCGAGGCTTCGATCTCGACGATGTTCTGCCCGGCATGTTTGATGCCGACCTCGACCTTCACGGTTTCCCCGCTCAGAACGCTACGCTCGCTGATGATGTCGCCGTCGCGGCGCACCACCACTTTCGCGAGTTCGCCGCTGACGCCCTGGTCGTCGAGCCGGTAGGTGACGGTCTGGCTCTGGCCGACGATGCCGAAACGCGGCGCGGCGACAATAGCGACGCGGCGGTCGCGTTCGTTCGTGTGGCCGGTGATCAGGGCATGGACCGGCGCCTTGAATCCGAGCGCGGCAGCGTTGTCCGGAATGTCGTGAACGCGCCCGTCGGTGATCAGGAAGGCCCCGGCGACGCGGTCGGTCGGCACATCGGACAGGGTCGAGGAAAGCGCCGAGAACAGCCTGGTGCCGTCGGTCTCGCCGTCCGCCTGGCCTGCATCGACGACGCGGACTTCAAGTCCCTTGACCTGCTTGAGGCGGTCGACAAGCGCGTCGCGCGCCTTCGCGGCCTGATCGGTGCGGTCGCCGAAATTCTGGCTCGGGCTTTTGTCGACGATGACGGCGGCCACCGATGGCAGCGGTTCGCGCTCTTCCCGGGTGAACGACGGATTGGCGAGCGCGAGCAGGATCAGCGCCAGCGCCGCCACCCGCACCGCCGCGCCGCGCGCGCGGCCTATCAGAAGCAGCACCGTGATCACGGCGATCGCGGCGAAAGCGCTCCACAGCACGATCGTGGGAACCAGCGGCGCGAAGGCGATGCTGTACTGCATGCTGCGGTCCTACTGCCCCAGCCGTTCGATCAGCGCGGGCGCATGAACCTGATCGGCCTTGTAGTTGCCGGTCAGCGTATACATCACGATGTTGACCCCGGCGCGGAACGCGAATTCGCGCTGGCGCGGCGCGCCCGGCGAGAGCGGCAGCATCGGCTGGCCGTCGGCACGCATCGCCCAGGCACCCGCGAGATCGTTCGAGGTGATGATGATCGGCGAGACGCCGTCGCCGCCGCGTGCCGGACGTGAAGCTGCTTCGTCATCCTCGCTGCGCGGCAGGGCCTCGACCCAGGTCTGGCCGGTGGTGAAGCGGCCCGGAAAGCCGTGCAGAAGGTAGAACGTCTTGGCCAGCACATGCTCGTGCGGCACCGGCTCGAGCTCGGGGATGTCGAGCGACGCCAGGATGGTGCGCAGTTGTTGCATTCCGGGCGTTCGGGATTCGCCGTCGGTCCCCGGCAGCAAATCGATCGCGTCGCGGGTGTCGAACAGAATGGTGCCGCCCTGCTTCATGTAGGCGTCGATCCGGTCGAGCGCCTTTTGCGGCGGCTTCGGCGCGCCCGGCACCACCGGCCAGTAGATCAGCGGGAAGAACGCCAGTTCGTCGCGCGCCGGATCGACGCCGACCGGATCGCCGGCTTCAAGCGCGGTGCGCTGCGCCAAGAACAAAGTCAGTCCGCTCATTCCCGCCTTGACGATGGCGTCGACGCCGGCGTCGCCGGTCACGACATAGGCGAGCCGGGTCTGCGCCACGGCCTTCATCGCGAAGTTGTCGTTTGCGCCGTCGGCGCGGGACGGCGAGGGTGTTATCGCGATCGCCGGCAATGCGAGAGCGAGAGCCAGCGCCGCCGGGGCCGCGCGGCGGCGCAGCAGCATCGCCAGGCCGCCGCCGAGCAGCGCCACGATGACGGCGTCGGCCAGAAACAGCGCAAGCGCCGACGACAGCAGGATGCCGCGCAGATCAAGCGGTTCGGCGTTGGTGAAACTTGCGCGCCGCGCCGTCAGGTTCGACGTGTCGAGCGCTACGATCCGGTCGGTGGCCGCCAGCGTGTTGACGGCGATCGGCCCGTCGGCCGGGCCGTAGAATCCCGGTGGATGCTCAATGGTGCCACGGCCGCGATCATCGACCGGCAAGGGTTTGACATTGGCGGGCGGCGGCGTGAGGACGCCGAAACCATCGAGCGTCCGCAGCGGCGCGGCGGTTTCCGTCCGGGTGTCCGTGTCGATCCTGCCGATGTTCGCCGTGTAGCCGGAGGCATCGACGATCCGCCGCAGCATCTCGACGAAAGTGCCGGACATCGGCAGATCGGACCAGCGCATGTCGGCGCTGATGTGGAATAGCGCCAGCAGGCCTTTGCCGCGGCGCTCGCCGGTCACGAGCGGCGTGCCGTCGACCAGCGACGCCCAGCTCTTCGTTGCGAGCGTCGCATCCGGTTCGGCGAGCACCTGCCGGCTGACGGTCACGTCATTCGGCACCGGCAGGCCGGCGAACGGTCCGTCCTCGGCCAGGGCAGCAAGATGCTGCGGTTTTTCCCAGGTCAGGCTGCCGCCGAGGCTACGGCCGCCGCGCCGCAATTTGACCGGGACCAGGCCGTCGTCCGCCTGCGCCAAACGCGGTCCCGCGAACCGCACCAGCACGCCGCCACGGTCGATCCAGTCGTCGATCCGATGGCGCAGTTCCGGTGAAAGCGCCCCGACGTCGGCCATGACGATCATCGGCAGCTTCTGATCCAGAAACTGGGTGATGGCCTGCTGCGGGGCGCTCTTGTCGCCGAGCCGGACATCGGCGAACGGCGCCAGCGCGCGGCTCAAATAGAAGGTCGGCGCGAGCAGCGGCTGCGCCCTTTCGGCGCTCGATCCGCTGACCACGCCGATGGCGCGCCTTCGCCAGCGCTTGTCGAGCAACTGCGCCGCGCCCGCCGATCGTTCCCCGGCGATCTCCAGCCGCGCGATATCGTTGCGCAGTTCCAGTGGCAGATCGAACGCGGCTTCGGTTTCGCGATCCTGAAGCGCGCACGCATATGGCGCTTCGCCGATCGGCGCGCCTTTCTGGTCGAGCGCACGAACCATCCCGGCATCCATGCCGTTCGCGGCGGCGCGCAGCACCTTCACAGTCATCCGGGCGGCCGCATTCTCCGCCGCAGTCAGCGCGCGGGCGGGCGGCGCGCCGCCTTCGATGATGGTCAGCGAACGGTCGCCGATCACCTTGCGAAGTCCATCGACGAATTCGGCCCCGCGCCCGCTGTCGATGCCGTCGGACAGCCATGCGATGTCGCTGTCGCCCGTCGCCTTCAGGAAGCGTTCGAGCGCCCGCAGCGTGTCGACGCGTTCGACGGCGAAGGGTTTTGGCACGAGCTGGCGCAGCGCCACACGCGCGGTGCCGGCGGGCATCAGCGTGATGTCGCGCGCCGGCTCCGACAAGGGCACGATGGCGACGCCCCGCCGGCCGCCGTCGGCTTCAGTGATCAGCCCATCCGCCGCCTTGATCCGCGTCTCCCAGCTCGATGCGGCGCTCCAGCCATCGTCGAGCAGGATGGTCAGCGGCGCGGTGCTGCGGGCCGCGCCGGTTTTCGGATTCCAGACCGGACCGGCGGCCGCGAGAATCACCAGCGCCGCCGCCGCAAGCCGCAACGCCGTCAGCCACCACGGGGTGCGCGAAGGCGTTTCTTCCTTCGGGGCGATATCGAACAGCAGCCGTGTCGGCGGAAAATCGATGCGGCGCGGGCGCGGCGGCATCA
>JAANMW010004126.1_pt1 | contig 10229 bp, 8 predicted proteins | sample 7279671 | NCBI WGS metagenome assembly JAANMW01 (sample SAMN14094541, study PRJNA606508) | bioreactor metagenome | isolation source: A lab-scale SPAN reactor treating ammonium-rich wastewater day 247 | place: Ireland: Galway | collected 2017-09-19
AGATTCGCGCCGAATCCCAACAACGTCAGCTCCGGATGAACAGGGTGTGGTCGACCCTTGCTGTTGAGCGCACGGAGCAGCTCCAACGAAGAGGCCATGTTCGCAGCTCCGTTGCTCGATACCGACATACTCAAGTACTACCACCGTCGCGATCTCCATGAAGCCCGTTCCCACCCCCACCCATCACAGCGCCCGATCATTCCCCTCACATTCCGGTCTGAACCACAGAGCGGCACTGGGACCTCATCGACCCTGATGTTTTCGAACACGCAGACTGGCATGCACAGGAAGTAATTCTGGATAGGGAGCCTTCACCGTTCGATATCCGACCACCTTCAACACAGCGACAGGTTACTGATGACGACCCACACCACGAATTCCGTGCCAGGAGCCACCCATGAACACAGTCCCCTCTCGGAGAACGCTCTCACCGTCCTCCGTGAACGGTACCTGGCCAAGGATGACCAGGGGAACATCATCGAAACCGTGGACCAACTCTGGACGCGGGTCGCTCGCGAAATCGCCATGGTCGAGATCCTGTACAAGGCAACACATGAAGAAGTGGCATCCATCCAGGAAGAGTTCCGCCGGATGCTCGCCTCTCGAACCTTCCTGCCCAATTCCCCCACCTTGATGAACGCCGGATGCCCCGGCGCGCACAAGCAGTACTCGGCCTGCTTCGTCATCCCGATTGAGGATGACATGCAGTCGATCGGGAATGCCGTGACCGCGGCCTTGTTGATCCACAAGAGTGGCGGAGGGACCGGGTTTTCATTCTCCAATTTGCGTCCGAAGGGCGATCGCGTGAGGAGCTCAGGTGGCGTGGCATCCGGCCCGGTCTCCTTCATGAAGATCATTGACGGCGCCACCGAACAGGTACGCCAGGGCGGAACCCGCAGGGGCGCGAACATGGGGATTCTCCACGTCCAGCACCCCGACATCCTGGACTTCGTGAGTTGCAAGACGCACGACGGTCAGATCCGCAACTTCAACATCAGCGTGGCCGCCACCGACGAGTTCATGACCGCGGTCAAGGAGGACAGGCTCTACGCCCTGATCAACCCCCGCACGATGCAACCCGTCAAACAGATCTCCGCACGGCTGGTCTTCGATCGCCTCGTCGAGGAAGCCTGGAAGACCGGCGATCCCGGGCTTTTCTTCATCGACCGCGCGAACCGGGCCTGCCCTATTCCCGACATGGGCGAAATCGTCTCGACCAATCCTTGCGGTGAGATCCCTCTGCATGGCTTCGATGCCTGCACGCTTGGCTCCATCGACTTAGCCAAGCATCTTCGCATCCTGCCCGGCCATGATCAGTACGAGCTCGACTGGGAGCGTCTCGACCAGACTATCCGGCTCGCGGTTCGATTCCTGGACAACATCATCGATGCCAACGACCATCCGCTCCCCCAGATCAACGCCATGACGCGGCAGACCCGCCGCATCGGGCTCGGGATCATGGGGTATGCACGGCTGTTGATGATGTTGGGCCTTCCCTACGGCAGCGAAGCAGCCGTACGCTTCACCGAGCGGCTCGCGCACCAGATGAAGGCCCTGGCGTGGCGCGCGTCAGAGCAACTGGCCCACACCCGAGGCGTGTATCCGGCGTGGAAGGGAAGCAAGCATGAACAGGAAGGGAGAAAGGTGCGCCACAGCTACGTGACCACCGTGGCCCCGACTGGGTCGATCAGCATGATCGCCGACACCAGTGCAGGCTGTGAGCCCGAGTTCGCGCTGGTCTGGTTCAAGCACGTCCTCGAAGGCAGGAAGCTTCCCTACCTGTGCGACCTCTTCGAAGCGACGGCCAGGCGCGAAGGCTGGTGGCACGACGTTCTCATCGACAAGATCGCGGCCAATCACGGGTCGTGCCGCGGGCTCAAGGACGTTCCCGCCCACTGGCAACAGGTCTTTACCGTAGCCCACGATCTCACCCCTGAGCAGCATGTCCGGGTCCAGGCTGCCTGGCAGCGGTTCAGCGACACGGCGGTCAGCAAGACCATCAACCTGCCCGCCACGGCAACCGTTGAAGACGTCCGCCGCGCGTATTTGCTCGCATGGGAACTCGATTGCAGCGGGATCACCGTCTACCGCGATGGGAGCCGCAACAGCCAGGTGCTCAATCTGGGCAAGGCGGACTGCAATGGGAGCATCTCCACGAACGGAACAAGCCAGGTGCGAGACGGGGACCTCCCTATTGCCAATCCCTTCGAGCTGCCGGATGTCTTGGACGCGAAGCGGGTGCATGTGAAGACGACGGACGGGCATGTGTACGTCACGATCTCGACCTTGAAGACCAGACCGCTCGAGGTCTTCATCCACACGCCCGTCGAGGCCAGCAACGCGGAAATCTACGAATCCTTTGCACGGGTCCTCTCCATCTCTTTGCGATCGGGTGTGCCCGTGGAGGCCCTGCTCGAACAACTGGAAAAGGCCAACCAACGGTACGGATCGGTTGCCAGCATCCCGGCCGCCATCATCCGAGCACTCCGCATGAGCCAGCTGATCAAAGAGAACGGCAAGGGACTCCCTCCCTGCCCACAATGCAGCCAGGGCACCATTCGGCAGGAGAATTGTTTGCTCTGCCGGCACTGCGGCTGGACCAAGTGCAGTTGACGGTTTACCCATTATATAGAGAGGTCGGCCATGCCTCCCCAGTCGCTTCCACCATCCGTCCCGCTCAACGCGGCGACCGTGACTCCGAGAACGGATCAGAACGTCGGGCTTCAGGTCGGATGGACCGTGGTCTACCGCGATGCTAACGACCGACTGCAGGATGGCAGGATCATCGAGATCCTCGACCCGAGCGCAAACGGCCGCGTCCATCTGGATTCCGGGGTCACCCTCCCCATTGCCAAGATCACCGCCGTCAAGGCCGTCGATCAAGCCGGCCACTGCTTCGCCGCCTGGACCGTCAACCCGCACGGCTACGATGGCACCAGGTCCGCCACTGTCCCGGTGCTCACCGGTCCGGACCGCTGGCTCACACGTTTCCGCCGCTTGGCCGAACTCACCGCCGGGATCACCGGCGAGGATCCGCGCTTCCCTTCGATCATGCAGCTGCTCAACCAATGCGACGAGGCCTATGTGCACGGCCAGGACGACGCGTTCATTCAGTCCGCGCGCCAAGTCGCCGCACTTGTCAACGCTCCCGTCTCCAGACAAACTTCTTCCACCGAATCCGGCGAGCGTGCTCCATCTCAACGAGCCGCGCAGCGACCGTCACAGGCATCCGATCATTCACCTACGTAACCATCTCCTCTTTCATCCTCGCAACGAGCCATCACGAAGGAGAGTGCGATGCAGACTTCAATGCCTGATCTCGTGGCGCAGTTCGTCCGCGCCCGCAGGGTTTCGGTTCCGCTCCTCGCCATCACCACACCCGATCCCGCCGCGACGATCGGCCTGGTCCGGACCTACGGGTTGCGGAGTCCTGGATCGGATCAGGAAGACCCCGTCTTCTCCTGGGACGTCAGCCGCGGGCTCATGCCCGTCAACAGCGGAGCCGAGAAAGCCCTGGCGACGCTGCTCGGCAGTACCAAGTCCAACGTCACGATGAATCCCTCGGAAACCCTCAAGCTCCTCGCAAATGTGCCTCCGAAGAGCGTCGTTTTCTTTCACAACGCCCACCGCTTCATCCGCAACGAGTTCGTCTCCCAAGGCATATGGAATTTGCGCGACCTCTTCAAGGGCAAACCGGCGACCCTCGTCTTGCTGGCTCCGGCGATCGACGTACCCGCGGAACTCTTCCATGATCTCCTGGTCCTGGAAGAAACCCTGCCGGGGAGGGAGCAACTGGCCGCGATCATCAAGGACCAATGCGTGCAGGCCCAGATCGAAACTCCTCCGGACGAGGCGATGGCGCAGGCCGTCTCCGCCCTCCAGGGGCTCGCGGCTTTTCCGGCCGAACAGGTCGTGGCCCTGTCGCTGAGCAAACGGAATGGCATCAACCTGGCGCGGCTCTGGGAACGGAAACGGCAGATGATCAACGCCACACCCGGGCTCTCCGTGTGGGGCGGGAACGAACGGTTCCACGACATTGGCGGCGTGCAAGCCGCCAAAGACTTCCTCGCCAAACTCTTCAAAGGCAACGATCCGCCGAAGGCCGTCGTCTTCCTTGATGAAATCGAGAAAATGTTCAGCGGCTCCCTCTCCTCCAATCAGGACTCGTCGGGCGTCACCGTCTCCATGCTGGGGACCTTGCTCACCTATATGCAGGATCACAAGGCAAGAGGCATCATCTTCGTCGGCCCGCCGGGGACGTGCAAATCCATGGTGGCCAAAGCGAGCGGCACGGAAGCCGGCGTGCCCGCGATTTGCTTCGACCTCGGCGCGATGAAGGCGTCGCTCGTCGGTCAATCGGAAGGCCAGCTACGCCAGGCGCTTGGCGTCGTCAGCGCCGTGGCCGATGACAATGTCCTCTTCATCGCCACCAGCAACAACGTGAGCGCGCTCCCGCCGGAACTGCTCCGCCGCTTCAAGTACGGCGTCATGTTTTTCGATCTGCCTTCGGCGGCTGAGCGAGAAACGATCTGGGCGATCTATCGCAAACACTTCCGGATCCCAGCCGAGATGCATCAACCACCAGACGAAGGCTGGACCGGCGACGAGATCCGGACCTGTTGCGAGCTGAGCTGGCAACTCGGTTGCTCCCTGGAAGAAGCGAGCGCCTACATCATCCCGGTCTCCATCCGCGCCGCGGACCAGCTCAAAGAGCTGCGCTCGCAAGCCAATTACCGGTACCTCTCCGCCAGCTACCCCGGCCCCTATCTAATGGACAAGGCTGAGGCCGCTCAGGGACCGAGCCCCCGCATGTACGCGGCCTAGGTGACTCTCTTTCTATTTTTCTTAACGAGGTCCACATGCCCTGCTGGATGACCGCCACCACCACGGTCGAACTCAAGGCTGCCGATCAGACGCTCCTCAAGCAAGCCGCTGAACGACTCGGCTGGACGGTGTTCCTTGAGGGAGCATCCCTTCGCATCCGGACACCCGACGGGATCACGCTCTTCGTATCCCCCGGGTCGGTCGTGATTCCACGCGGCCAAGAAGAACTCGTCGAGACGCTGCAACGAGCCTACGCCCACCAGATTCTTGACGCGGTGGCATCCCAATTCGGCTGGACCGTCGAGTCCACGGACACGTTGGAATCCACCTTCGTCCTCAGCAAGTTTTAATCGCTCGATGGAAAGGAGCCGGTCATGCACAGGCCCGACGCCATTCGCGTGCACATCGCGCCGGACGGCACCCTGACAGTTACGACGGACGACATCAGCATGCCCAATCACCGAGAGGCTGACGATTTACTCAACTTGTTGAACCAGCTCGCGGGCGGCCAGACCGAAGTCATCGAGCGGCCCGAACGGCTCCTCCACGGCCAGCACCAGGACCACTCGCATGTCCACCGTTCACATCACGCATGAGGTTCTCCATGGACACTCCACAAGCCACTCTCTCCGCACTCTGGAAGAACGCGGTCTGCCTCGTCCTCACCTTGCGGAAGCTCGGCATCAAGCGGACCGTCCGCCAGGATGTGCTCGCGGTCGAGACCGACCGCGCCCTGGTCAAGGTGACCAAGGCGATTCTGGCCTGTCCTGAATACAAGGAAATTACGAAACTGGACGCGCAGATCCGCAAGCGACTCTCCAGCTATACGCTGCCCTCCTCCCTGCGGCCGGGCATCTACCTTGTCCCCAATGCGCTCCTCGAAGAAGTCGACGAGCTGATCACGAACTTCAAAGAGAAACGAGAGAGCCTAATCGACTATTTTGTCCAAGTCTACCCCCAGCGCAGAGAAGAAGCCCAACTCAAGTTGGCGGACCTCTACAATCCAGCCGATTACCCGGACGTCGATACGGTCAAGGCCGGCTTTCTCTTCGAATGCCAATATCTGACGTTCGACCTTCCCGGAACCCTGAGTACCCTCAGCGAGCGGCTGCTGACGCGTGAGACCGAAAACGTCTCACAAAAAGTCAGGCAGATGCTCGATGATGCCAAGACCACGCTGCGCGAGGCGATGGCCGAACTGGTCGATCACCTGATGGAGCGACTCACGCCCAACGCCAATGGCAAGGCCAAGACCTTCAAGGCCGGCACGGTGACCAACCTGATGGACTTCTTGAACCGATTCGATGCGCGCAATCTCAGCCAGGATTTGGACTTACAGAAGCTCGTGAATCAGGCCAAGGGCCTCCTCTCCGGGATGGAACCGAGTCGCATCAGGAAGGACGAATCCGTGGCCACGGTCGTTCGCGAAGGGATGCGAGCGATCAAGTCCCAGCTGGATGAGCTACTGGTCGAGAAGCCGTCGCGCGTCTACGTGCTGGAGGATGAATAGGAGCGAGATGCCGCTTCCCATTCCGGCAGCTTCGTCGCAGTAATACCTTCTCTGCCGGCGTCTCCATCACATGATCACGCCAAGGATCACGACCCGTCATGAAGCTCTCGCCCGACGACATCCGCCGCGCCCGTTCCGTCAACCTCATCGAGCTCCTGATCGGGCTGGGCCACAAGCCCGTGTCCCGCCGCCCAGACCATGCCCTCTTCCACTCTCCCTTGCGTGACGACCGCCACCCGTCGTTTTCTGTCTCCCGTGTCAACGGCGCCTGGGTCTGGTACGACTTTGGCCCGGGCACGCACGGCGATGGCATCGAGTTCATCCAACAGACATTCCACCTCACATTTCCCGAAGCGGTGTGCAAGCTGCTCGGTCATCCCATTGACATCGGCTCTACTCCAAGCCGATCCCGGAAGGACTCGACCCGAGCACAGCGGCAGCGCATAGACCTGGCGCGGCAGGCCTACTGCAGCGCCAAGATCCGCATGACGCCCGCGAAAGAAAAAGAGCTCCGGCAGTATTTTCTCTCTCGACAGGTCCCGTACTTTCCCCAACTCGGAGCGGTCTGGATGGCCCGCGGCGAGGCCAAGACCCCGTACATCGGCATCCCACTTCCCAGCCCTAACGTCCACTTCATGCACGGAGTGGAATGCCGGGCACTCCATGACGTTCCGAATGAACTCCTTCGCGCCACGATCGGGATCAAATCTCCGTGGATCATGAAGCGCGGGGACGCGGCGGTCCTCGTCACCGAAAGCATCCTCGACTGCTTAGCCGGCGATGCGCTGTTCGGCCCCACGTTCACCCTGTGCGCCCTGAACGGGATCGGCAACGTCGGCAAACTTCCGGAGTACCTGACTCGCCTCAAGGCTAAGATCGTCTACCTCGCGCTGGATAATGACCCAGATCCCGACAAGGGTCCGAAAGCCCAGCAAGAGGCGATCGTGTTGCTCACCAGGCTGGGAATGCACGTGGTGGATGTCCGAATCCACCACCAGGCAGGCGTCAAGGATCTCCATAAGCTTCTGCTTCAGGCCCCGACCCGCATCTCGCCGTTCCACCTCACCGAGAGCGGCATTCACCACCAGGCCGCGCCGCGCGCTCCATCTTCCTGTTCGTAACAGCACAGGCATCGCTCAATCCTGATCTCGCAAGGAGACGCCATGGACACGCGCCAGGTTCCGATCACTGCGTTCATCGAGACCTTCAGCGCCAGCCTTTGTGAATCGGCCGCCTCACAGCTCAGGCCCATCTTCAGACCCGAGCACCGGATCACGGCGCAGCCCATCCTGAATCAACTCAAGGAACCGCTCTGGCCTCCGCAAGCGGATGTCGCGACGGCCACGGCCCTCGTGCTCCAGCAGCATCGCGGCGCGTTGATCGTCGGAGAAATGGCGACCGGCAAGACCCGCACTGCGGTCGGCGCCTGTCTCATCCACGGCTCCCGACGCGTGCTGGTGATGGCGCCGCCCCATCTCCTCCGCAAGTGGGAGCGGGAAATAAAACGCGTTCTGCCGGACGCTCCGGTCCATCAGCTGAAATCGCTCAGCAGCATCGATCTCATCGCCCGGACTCCCCTCCGCAACCATCTCCCCCTCTTTGCGATCATCTCCCGTGAAAAGGCCAAGCTGTCGTACGCCACGAAACCAGCCCTGGTCCGGCGACGCTGGAAGGGTGAGCACGGATCGGTTGACCTCTTTTGCTGTCCCCAGTGCGGCGGCCAGGTCCGGGATGCCGACGAGACGCCCCTTGCACCGGAGACCTTGCCGGCGAAATCGAAATGCCGCGCATGTGGCTCTCCCCTGTACGACTTCGATCCGAGCGGGCCGCGCCGGTACGCCCTGGCCGATTACATCTGCAAGCAGCACCCGACCTTGTTCGATACGTTCGTGGTTGATGAGATCCACGAACTGAAGGGCAAGGCCACAGCCCAAGGCATCGCCTTCGCGAACCTCATGAAGGTCGCGGACCGGGTCATTGGATTGACGGGTACGCTGTCGAACGGACGCAGCACATCGCTCTTCTACCTCCTCTGGCGTCTCATTCCCAGCCTCAAGTCGGCGTACAGTTTCCACGATGAATCCCGGTGGGTCGATGTCTACGGCATCCGCGAGACGCGCACCACGTGCATCGATGCCGACCAGGTGGTCGAGCACGGAACCCAGTCCAAACGGAAAGTTTATGTGACAGTCGTGGAACGGCCCGGTATCTCGCCCCGGCTGATCCCGCACCTGGTCGACAAGGCCTGCTTCCTCCGGATGGAGGACCTGGATCTCGCGCTCCCTCCCTATGAAGAGCATGTGGAGACGTGTGACCTCGAAGGCCCACTCAAGGAGCAGTACGAGCAGCTCTTCAAAGCGGCCAAACCGCTGATCCGGGAGGCCAGGAAATCCCGCGACGGACACCTGCTGTCCACGGTCGTTCAGGCCCTGGTGGCTTACCCGGATCGTTGTACAACGGAGGAACGGCTCACCAACAAGTTTGGAGAGGTCAAGTTCACCCTTCCGCCGTTACCTGAGCCGATCCGATATCCGAAGGAACGCTTGCTCCTGCAACACATCGAAGACAACGTGAACCGGCATCGCCGCGTCCTCGTGTACTGCACCCATACGGGGACCCGTGACATCACGCCCCGCCTGCATCGGATCCTGAAGCAAGCGGGGTTTCGCACGGCCGTCCTCACGGCTGCTGTGCAAGCCGAACGGAGAGAAGAATGGATTGAGGACCGGGTCAAGGCCGGTCTCGATGTGCTGATCTGCAATCCTCGGCTGGTGCAGACGGGGCTCGATCTCCTGGACTTTCCCAGCCTGCGATTCTTCGAGTCGGATTACAACATCCTGACCGTCCGGCAAGCGGCTCGCCGCTCCTGGCGGCCCGGACAGCAGCAACCCGTCGACGTGCGACCGCTCATCTATGCTGGCACGGCCCAGGAACAGGCCTGGTCGCTCATCGCCAGTGGCATCAAGGCCAGTCTCTATACCGAGGGAGACATTACCAGTCACGCGATGGCGGCCTTCAATCAAGAGGACGACATCACCATTGGCCTGATCCGCTTCATTCTCGACCAGAATCCTCAGTTCCTGAGCGCGGAACAAGCCTTCCGCGACCTCGCTCGCGCCTACAAGGACCAACGGGAACTCATCGTCGAGTCGTCACCTCAGCGCCCATTGCATCTCGTGACCGCCTCCGCGGCAGGGGACCAAGCGGTCACGATTCCGACGGCCGAGCCGGCTCCAGTGCTGCTCCCAGAACTCTCCCAGCAACTCGGCCTCTTCGCCGCGTAACCCATCTCACCCTGTAATGCATCCGTGAGGCTCGCATGACACACGACCGCTCACACACGATGGATGAGGACCCGAAGATGCTCCGCGTCAACGGCTTCGAAGCCCTGATCGAATCCTATGCCTACCAGGACCTGCAGCCTGGCCTCTCACTGCGTGTGCTCTCACTCATCGCGCGAGAGTCGAGCATGCGAGCGATCCGCGCCAACATGAGCCTTGGCCATCAGGTCGACATCGAGGGAGTCGGACTGCTCTCCTGGCCCAGGCCTTCCGACCTTGAGGTGCAGTCCTTTCACCGGCGGCTCCCCTCAGGACTCATCTCATCCCTCTGGATCCCTAAGACCGCCACGGCCTTTGGGATCGAGCCCGATCAGCCCGCGTATCTCATCAGCCCTCACGGCACCGCCCCCACGATTCCGTCCGGCTTCATCCCGCTGCTCGACCGGCTGCTGCCCTTTCCGGTTCTCGCGTCCTGGGCGGAGGCCCTCTGGCAATTCGGGCTGGAGGCCGACTGGATCACTCCCCTGATCGGACATAGGCTGCACGCCTGGGAAGTCCATCCTCCGCGTCGCACCGTGCAGGACTTCATCACGACCCAGCTGCAAGCCCGCGCG
>JAANMW010004127.1_pt1 | contig 10227 bp, 6 predicted proteins | sample 7279671 | NCBI WGS metagenome assembly JAANMW01 (sample SAMN14094541, study PRJNA606508) | bioreactor metagenome | isolation source: A lab-scale SPAN reactor treating ammonium-rich wastewater day 247 | place: Ireland: Galway | collected 2017-09-19
ACGGTCACCGCCGACGACCCGCAGTTGACCTGCCGCGGCGTGCCCGGAAAGAGCCCCCGGCGGTTCGTGCTGGACGGGCGCCTGCGGACCCCCACGTCCAGCCAACTGGTCGGGACCGCTCGGGACGTCCCGGTCACGGTGATCACGACCACCCAGGCCGTCGCCGAGAACGCCGCCTCCGTCAAGCGGTTCAAGGAATGCGGCGTCGAACTGCTGGAGCTGGCCGAGAAGCCCCCGATCAAATGGGCCGACCTGCTCATGGAGCTGGGCCGCCGCCACCTGACCTGGCTGCTGATCGAGGGCGGGCGGGCGGTCATCCGCGCGGTGCTCAGCGAGCGCCTGGCCGACCACGCCGCCATCTTCGTCGCCCCCAAGTTCGCCGGCCCGGGCCTGCCGGTCCTGGACGACAGCATCCCCGCCTTCCGCCTCGACGACGTCCGCGTCCGCCACTTCGGCCCCGACGCCCTGCTCGAAGGCCGGATCGACTACCTGTAAACCGGCGCGATTTCCCCGCGGACCCGCCAGCCGCCGGCTCAACCTGTTACAGCCTCCCTTGCTTTCAAGTTCTGCATTTTGCGTTGTGCGCTTTGCTTTCTGCATTATGCATTTTGGATTCTGCTTCTTTCTCTTGGCGGCCTTGGCGATCTTGGCGTCCTCGGCGCAAAGCGGTTCGGTTTTGCGGTTGCATTTTGAGCCGGCTTGCGTTCAAGTCTGCTCCGTCCCGACAAGTCGGGACTCTTTTGCCCTTCACGGAGCCGCCACAATGCAGAGCGTCCGCGTCGGCGTGATCGGAGCAGGGGCCAACACGCGCAGCCGCCATATCCCCGGCCTCCAGGCCATCCCCGGCGTCCAGGTGGTCTGCGTCGCCAACCGTACGATGCAGTCGGGACGGAAGGTCGCCGAGCAGTTCAACATCCCCACCGTCTACGGGCACTGGCGGGAGGTGATCGACGACGGCGGCGTCGACGCGGTGTGCATCGGCACCTGGCCCTACCTGCACGCCCCGGCCGCCTGCGCGGCCCTGGAGGCCCGCAAGCACGTGCTGTGCGAGGCCCGGATGGCCTCGGACACCGCCTCGGCCCGGCGGATGCTTCAGGCCGCCCAGCAGTCCGACCGGATCGCCATGCTCGTCCCCTCGCCCTTCGGGCTGGTCGGCGACCGCGTGATGCGCGAGCTGATCGACGGGGGCTTTCTGGGCCGGCCGCGCGAGCTTTACGTCCGCGGGCTGAGCGCCCAGATGGCCGACGCGACCGCTTCGCTGCACTGGCGCCACCGGGCGGACCTGAGCGGCGTGAACGTCCTGTCGCTGGGCATCCTCAACGAAACGGTGCAGCGGTGGTTCGGCCGGACCGACAGCGTCCTGGCCCAGTCCGCCCTGTTCGTCCCTCGACGCCGCGACCCGGAGTCCGGCCTGATGCAGGACGTCGACATCCCCGACAGCGTCTCGGTGCTGGCTCGGATGGCTGACGGCGCCAACGCCGTCTACCACCTCTCCGGTCACGCCCATTTCGGCGGGCCCAGCCGCATCGAGGCCTACGGCAGCGCCGGCACGCTGGTCTACGACCTGGGCAGCGACACGATCCTGGGCGGCAAGGCCGGCCAGAAGGAATTGCGCCCGGTCCCGGTCCCGGACGAGACGAAGGGTGGTTGGCGGGTCGAGGCCGACTTCATCGACGCGGTCCGCGACGGCAAGCCCGTCACGCTGACCGGTTTCGCCGACGGCATCAAGTACATGCAGTTCACCGAGGCGGTCCGCCGGTCCGCCGACCTTGGACGCCGCGTCTGGCTGAACGAGATCTGATCCGTGTTCCGGGCGGCGGTCCGCTTGCATTTTCGCGGACTTGCCTGCGACGGGGGACGCCGCATCACGGAGACCGCATCATGCCCGCCAAGTCCCACGCCCGCCGACCGGCCCGAGACGCCATGCCCTGGTGGCGGCGCCCGCTGATCATCATGGGCCATCAATACACCGGCGACGCCCCGAAGAAGTTCGACCCCGCCACGCTCGAAAAACTCATCCGCTGGAAGCGGTCGCTGGGCTTCGACACCGAGCACCTGCTGGCCAACTACTCGATGCTCCAGGGCGCCGAGGGCGGCGACGACAGCCGGGCCTACCTGTTCCGCAACCGCCACGGCTGCGCCGGCGACCTGCTGGGGCCCTACCTTCCCCTGGCCCACAAGCACGGGCTGCGGGTGATCGTCTATTTCAACTGCCACTGGTTCCGCACCACCGCGTTCGCCCGCGACTGGTTCCTGACCGACGCCCGCGGCGAGCTGGCCCAGTTCTACGGCAGCGGCGGCGGGGTCTGCGTCCGAGGCCCGTTCCGCGACTGGTCGGCGGAGATGGCCGAAGATCTCGGCCGATACCCCATCGACGGGGTGTTCCTGGACGGGCCGGCCCAGCACGCCTGCTTCTGCGCCAACTGCCGGCGGCAGTTCCAGAACCGCTACGGCGTGCCCATGCCGACCTCGCCCGCCAACTGCCCGGCGGACCTCCTGGAGGCCTTCGCCGACTTTCCGATCGACGCGGCCATCGGCTATGTCCGCTCGTTCGCCGCCGGGCTGGCCCGCACCAACCCCGACGCCATCCTCTACAACAACGACGTCGGACCCGGCGGCGACGGGCGGCTGATGCGAGCGACCGCCGATTGCACCCACCTGGTCGGCAGCGAGGGCGGCTTTGTCGGATACCGACCGCTGGATCCCAGGTTCCCCTTCAGCTCCGGGCTGGCGGCCAAGGTGCTCGGGGCTCGGGCCGCCACGCGCGGGCGGGTCGTCTTTTCCGACTGCGGCTACAAGAGCTTCGATTACCACGTGCATCCCAAGGGCGAGATCGCCCGCATGTACGCCGGCACCATCGCCAGCGGCGCCAGCCCCTGGTTCCTCGTCCTCCGCGACGGCGCCGACACCGAGGGCATCCGCACCGCCGTCCGCTTCAACCGCCTGATCGCCGCCAACCGCGAGGCGCTGGCCGACGGCGAATCGCTGGCTGAAGCCGCCATCCTGCACAGCCCGCTGAACCTCCAGCTTGGCAAGACAAGTCGGGAGGCCGGCGACGACGTCGGTCGCCGCGAGACCGCCCGAGGCCGGCTGACCGTTGGGCGGCACGCCACCGAGCTGGAGGGCGTCTACGCGGCGCTGGCCCGCTCGGGCTATCCGCTGGACGTGGTCGAGGAGGACAACCTGCTGGACGGCACGCGGCCGGGGCGGGTCCGGCTGCTGATACTGCCGGCGGTGGCGGCCATGAGCGACGCGACGGCCGACGCGATCCGGGCGTTCGTCGCCGACGGCGGGCGCCTGCTCGCCACGTTCGACACCTCGCTGTTCGACCAGACCGGCCGGCAGCGGCGGGATTTCGCCCTGGTCGACGTCTTCGGCGCCAAGGCCGCCGGCGGACTGACCGGGCCGAGCAAGCTGGACTACCTGGCGGCCGGCGGGCGGAACAGGCTGACCGAGGGCCTCAGCCAGGCGACGCTGCCGTGCCCGGAGTATTGGCGCTACGTCAAGCCGGCCGGCGGGGCCAAGGGGCTGCTCGATTACCATCACAAGATGCAGCGGCGCTATGCCCTGCTGCCGCCGGTCTCCGACCACCCGGCGGCGGTCTACCACAAGTTCGGCAAGGGCGCCAGCCTGCTGATCCCCTCGGCCATCGGCGACCACTACCGCCACTGGGGCTTCCCGGACCATCGCCGCCTGCTGGCCAACGCGGCGACGATGCTGTCGGCCCCTCCGGTCCAGATCGAGGGCGGCGGGGAATTCGTCGAGGCGACCCTGCGCCGCGGGGCCGACGGCTCGGTCGTCCTGCATCTGACCAACTGGGCCTCCGCCCAGCGCCCGTCGACGGGCGCGATCCCGCTGGGCCCGCTGAGCGTTTCGGTCCGACTGCCGCGCGGACTCAAGCCGAAGAGCGCCCGCAGGTGCTTCGCCGCGGGCCGGCTGGCTTTCAAGCTCAACGGCCGAACCCTCCGCTTCACCCTCCGCCGGCTGGAGGAATACGAGATGATTGTGATGCGATGATGACCCCCCGACCCAACATCCTGATCATCCTGGCCGACCAGCATCGGTTTGACTGCCTGGGTTCGGCGGGCAACGGCGAGGTCCGCACGCCGCACCTGGACGGGTTGGCGGCCGACGGGGTGCGGTTCGAGAATTGCTTCTGCCCGTATCCGGTGTGCACCCCGTCGCGCTACTCGATGCTGTCGGGCGTGCCGGTGCACGAGCATCGCGGTTGGAGCAACCTCTCGACGCCCGCGCCCGGCACGGTGCTGTTCCCGCAACTGCTTCGCCAGGCCGGCTACCGCACGGACGCCGTCGGCAAGATGCACTTCACGCCGACCTATCTGGATGCGGGCTTTGAGCGGATGGTGCTGGCCGAGCAGAACGGGCCCGGGCGATGGGACGACGACTACCACCGCGACCTTCGCCAAGCCGGGCTGATCGACCGCGTGGACCTGGAGGACCAGGAGGAGCCGTGGCGGAGCGACGCCCCGGCTGACTACTGGCGGACCTTCGGCGCCCGCGTCAGCGACCTGCCCGAGGAGTCCCACTCGACGAGCTGGATCGGCGAGCGGGCGATGGAAGTGCTTCGGACCTGGTCCGGGCCGAGCGTGCCGAGCGGCGCTGAAGCGAGCGGCCGCGGTCCTGGCGGCGTCACGGGCGACGACACGACCCAGTCGGCCAGCGGCGGCGGGGGCGGCGGCCACCTGCTGATGGTCGGCTTCATCAAGCCGCACCATCCGTTCGACCCGCCTGCCCGCTGGGCGGAGATGTACGACCCGGAGGCGATCTCGATCCTGCCCGGCTGGACCGGCCGCGTGCCGCCGGACGACCAGGCCGCCAACCGCGGCTACTTCCCCAACGACGCGCTGGGCGAGCCGGCCCTGCGGCGGGTGACGGCGTATTACTACGCCACGATCTCGCACATGGATTATCACGTCGGGCGGATGATCGAACTGCTGAAGCAGCGCGGGCTGTATGACGACACGCTGATCGTCTTTGCCGCGGACCACGGCGAACTGCTCGGTTTCCACCACCTGCTGCTCAAGGGCGGGTGGATGTACGACCCGCTGGTCCGCGTGCCGCTGATCGTCAAGTTCCCGCGGCAGCGGTCGGCCGGGCAGCGGCGGGCGGGACTGGCCAGCCTGCTGGACATCGCCCCGACGGTGCTGGCCCAGGCGGGCGTGCCCGGGCCACCGACGATGAAGGGCTTGGACTTGTCGTCCGATGAACCCGGCCGGGCAATTGTCTTCGCCGAGGTCCGCCGCCGGGCCGTCGGCACCCAAGGCGAGCACGACCTGCACGTGATGGCCCGCACGCCGACGCGCAAGCTGATCCTCGCCCATCCGAGGCAGCGGTCGCGGCTCTTCGACCTGGAGTGCGACCCCCGCGAAATGACCAGCCTGTTGGCCGACCCGGCACGCGCCGACGAGATCGCCGCCCTGGAGCAGGCCGCCCGCGCCTGGGCCGGCGACGCCGGCGACTCGCCGATCCACCTGGACGAAGCCGCGCCGCGGATCGACCAGCCCAACGTGCCCGCGCTGAACGACAACCACCGTCGCGAGATGTTCGACTGGTTCAACGCCCGGATGCGTCGGGGGCAGTAGCGGGTGGGCCGGCCGGCTCGCGGGGCGGACCCGGAACGACCGGCGGCGGCAGCGCGTAGATCACGCCGTCGGGACCGTCGTAGATCGGCGTCAGCCCCTCGCTGACCGGCTGGCGGCGTGACAGGGCGGCGACGAACGGGCCGAAGTGCCGCTCGTTCAGCCCCGTCTGCGGCGCGTAGAGCACCAGGTAGCGTGCGCCCAGCTCGACCATCCGCCGCTCCAGCCTTTCGGCCATGTCGTCCGGAAGCGGCGACCTGGGGTCCTCGCGGCGGTGGGGCAGGCCGATCCCGACGAAGCCGCGATGGAACGCCGTCTGGGCCGGTTCGTTGGTGACGACCCGCGATCCCGGCGGGGCGTGACGCACCAGCCAGGCTAAGGTCGCCGACTCAGCCGCCCGGTGCGGCTCCGGATCGGGCAGCCGAAGCAGCACCACGGAGATCAGGCCCAGGTAGCACAGCATCAGGGCCAACGAGACGGCCGCCCCGGCGGCGGCAGGGCCCGGGCCCACCCGCTCCGCCATCGCCCGCCAGCCGCGATCCAGCACCACCGCCACGACGATCACCATCAGCGGCGCCAGCGGCACGGCGAAACGCGGCTCCAGCCCCGGCTGGAAGCGCGACAGCGACCAGACGATGACGCCGGCGTAGAGCAGCCCGCCCAGCACCACCAGGTCCAGGCCGCCGTCGATCAGCTCGCGCCTCAGCTCGGCCCGGCCGAGCAGTCGCCGCGCGAACACCGCCAACGGCGCGGCCAGCACCGCCGCGATCAGTGCCGCCTGAAGCCCCGGCGCGACGCCGCTGAAATCGGCTGACATCAGCCGGCCCAGCCCACCCACCGCCGCCGGCAGCGACCGCTGAAAGCGTGCGGGCCAGTCCCCGCGGATCGAGCCGCTCAACTCCACGTTTCTCTGCCAGATCAGGGTCACGACCACCAGCGGGACGGCCAGCCCGACGACCAGCCGCCCCAGCGCCGGCCAGGCCGCGCGTCGGCGCCACGCCACCGCCACCTCCCAGACGAACAGCGGCAGCAGGGCGACGCCCGCGAAGCGCGTCGCGAAAGCCCCGGCCGCCAGCACCCCCGCCGCGAACACCTTTCGCATCGCCCCCCCGGACCCCGACCGCGACGCGGCCAGCAGGGCGATCGTGCCGAGCATGCACGCCACAAAAGGCGGCTCGCTCCAGAGGAACCGGCTGACGCCCAGCAGCGGAAAGCAGACGGCCGCACCCAACCCGGCTGCCAGCGCGGTCGCATCCATCGCCAGTCGTCGCGTGATGTAGAAGCAGCTCAGGGCCGATACGACCAGGGCGGCCATGTTGATCAGCCGCACCGGCCATACCCGCTGCGGAGTCACTCCGCCCAGCCCGGCGACCAGCAACGGCAGCAGGGGCGGCTGCACGGTGTGGGGCGCCGTGCCGTCGGCGTCGGGGGTCTGGTCCAGGCGGAGGACCGGTTGACGCAGTCCGCGGCCCGCGGCGACCTCGTCGCCCACAAGGGCGTAGACCATCGAGTCGTGGCTGAGACAGATGTGCCGCGTCGCCGCCCACCCCGCCGCCAGGGCGGTCAGGGCGACCAGTAAGGCATACAAGGCGATTCGCCGCCGCGGGCCCATACCCGCCATCTTACCCTCGCCGCTCTTGCGTCAACAGGGGCGGCCCCATGCAACTCGTTCAAGTCCGTCGGCAGGCCAACTCTCGGCAGTTCGACGATTCCATCCGGGGACGGTCCTCGGACTTGGCGCCTTGGCGCTCTTGGCGGCCTTGGCGCGTAGTCGGTTGGGTGCGGCTAAGGCCAGGGTGGATGAAGGCTCACGGGGCCGGAGGCTGTTCGGGCGACATCGGCTCGGGCGGCGACTGCTGTAGCGCGTAGAACCGGTTGCGGAAATAAGACTGGTGGACGGTCAACTGCCCGCCGCGCAGGGCCATCGCGCCGATGAACGCGGGCAGTTCCCGGCTGCCCAGGCGGATGAACTCGCCGCGGGTGTACATCCCGTCGCCGTATTCGACCGGCCAGGCGTCCCAGAACCTCCACCCCGCCAGCCGCCGCTCCGGGCCCAGGCCCTCCTGCTTGTCGCCGACCTTCACCCGCACCAGTTCCCCGGCGTCGATGTCGGCCAGCATCTGCGACGGCACCCGCGGCAGGCGCTCGCCGCGGTCGGACTGGTCGGCGCTCCTGAGCAGCCAGCTCCCGGCCTCCTCGCCGATCACGTAGCCGCCCAGGGCGGCACTGTAGCCGATCTTGAACTGGTCGGCCGGCAGCCCCGTAATCCGCTCGGCCGCCGCCAGTGCCTGCTCGCCGACGAAGGGCTGCCCGGCAAAGGCGACCTGGACCAGGGCCTCCAGCGACAGCCCCTGGCCGGACGACTCGACCAGCAGCACGGCCCGAGGTCCGACGTCCGGACCCGGCGGCGTGACGATCGCCGTCCGCCCGCAGATCTCTCGCCACCGCTCCGGGTCGAACGGGCGGTACTCGATGCGCATCGGATCGTCGCCCGGTTGGGTCACGTAGACCTTCAGCGGCAGCAGCGAGGCGGCGGTCCCGTCGTACGGACGGTCGGCCGGCACGTAGGTCAGTCTCCATCGCTCGTGGGAGAACAGCGGGCGATACGGCGCCGCGACGAGAAGCTGCTGGCCGGGCAGGAGCAGCCCGGCCGAGAACGGCGCGCCCGCCGTGGCCCGCTGGTCCAGCGTGTTCAGCCGGAACGTCGTGCCCATCGAGTCGCTGGTGACCGAGCCGTAGACTGAGCTGGTCAGTCCGATACCGGCCTCCCCGGCGCCGCCCATCGGCTCGATCGCATGCACGACCAGCGCCCGGTCGCCGTTGTTGGCGATGGTGAAAATGACGGGAATGGGTCGGCCGAACGGGAACAGCCGTCCCGTCGGCGTTGCCATCGACAGCGACAGGACGGGCGTAGGGAGCGGCTTGGGTGCGGCGTCGCGCCCGAGCGAGCAGCCCCCCCAGGCCAGGGTCAGGCACACGGCCGGCAGGGCGATGGCCGAGCAACACCGTCGGTCTGACATGCGCAGACCTCCCGAAGTGGACCCCGCGACAGGACAAGCGGGCATTGTAATCATTTTTCGATTAAGCACGATTTCCCAGACGATACCGACAGTACATCGTGGTGGCCCCCGGGCTGGCAACCTTAATCCAGAACGCCGGACCAAGCCGAGGTGAGTTCCCGACCGGAGTGGGCAGCGCCGGAGACGCAGAGCATTCCGGTCCCTGCTGCAAGAAGGTCCTGGGCGGGCCCCGCCTTCCTGGATTGCGCGAATGGCCTGGCGGCAGGCGGTGTTTCGGGCCGAAACCCGGCGGGTTAGCGGCTCAACTCGGCCAGCGCCTCTTCCAGCATCGAGTAGACGTCGTCCTTGGGCTTCCAGCCCAGCATGGTGCGGATCTTGGTGGTGTCCATGTCGTAACTGTGGGCGTCCAGGGGCACGCGCTCGGCGGGGACGCCCAGCTTCTCGCCCAGCCAGTTGCCGACGGCGGCGTAATCCCAGGCGGGGTTGATCAGGTTGAACACCTGGTTGCGGGCCAGCGGGTTGCCGACCGCGAGCATCCAGCCCTGGGTCACGTCGGGGAAGCTGACGGTGGTGCGGCGGATGGGCAGCCCGCCCTGCTGGTCCACCGCGACCATGACGAAGCCCTGCCCTTGCCCGTCGTTGCGCTTCTGGAGTTCTGGACTCATCGCCGAGCGGAACATGTTCTTCCAGGTACGCCCGGCCACCTGGCCGGCCAGCAGCAGCTTCAGCGTCATGGGCGGGGTGTGCACCCAGCCCATCCGCAGCACGGTCCAGGGCAGGTCGCACTGGAAGGCGTACTGGTAGAGCAGCGTCTCTTCGAGCACCTTGCTCAGGGCGTAGACGCCGGGATAGGCTCGCAGCGGGGCGTCCTCGCGGATGGGCAGCGGGTTGCGGTAGAACCAGATGCCCATCGAGGCATCGGCGCCGGCGAGCAGGAACTGCTCGCACCCGCCGCGAGTGGCGATCGCGTCGAGGATGTGGTAGGTGCCGCGGACGGCGACGTCCATGAAGCTGGCCTTGTCGCCCTTGGTCGTGGCGAGCTGGCAGACGACCTCGTTGTCGCCGATGACCTTCTGCACGGCGTCCAGGTCGCTGACCGTGCCCTCGACGACGGTGCAGCCCGCTGGAACTGGTGTCTTATGCTGAAGGGCGGTCACCTTATGACCGGCCGCCAGCAGCGCCGCCGTCACGTCCCTGCCGATCTGCCCGGACGCCCCGAAGACCGCGATACGCTTGGCCATGATGGTCCTTTCGTTGGGAATGCCGAATGCCGAATCCGCGAATCACGAATGAATGTCGAAGGCCGGCCCGACGAAGACCGGCTAAACGCTGCCCGCGCCTGCCGCCCGGCGGCCGGGTTGTGAACGATCCGGCGGGTCCGTAGAATAAGCCATCCGGCCGGCCCGGGAAAGAGGACAGTGCCATGCGTTCCGACCAGATCAAGAAGGGCTTTGAGCGGGCCCCGCACCGCTCGCTGCTGAAGGCGACCGGCGTGACCGACGCCGACATGGACAAGCCGTTCATCGGCGTGTGCAACAGCTTCGTCGAGATCATCCCCGGCCACGTGCACCTGAACAGGGTCGGCGAGATCGTCAAGCGGGCGGTGC
>JAANMW010004136.1_pt1 | contig 10206 bp, 4 predicted proteins | sample 7279671 | NCBI WGS metagenome assembly JAANMW01 (sample SAMN14094541, study PRJNA606508) | bioreactor metagenome | isolation source: A lab-scale SPAN reactor treating ammonium-rich wastewater day 247 | place: Ireland: Galway | collected 2017-09-19
TGATTGGCGAAGAAAATGTCCAGTTTGGAAAGCATGGTCCGTACTCGAGCCAGAAATAGAAGCAGAGCGAATGTGCGGTCTAAGTCAAATGGACTGCCGCATCGTTTATGCAGAAAGTGAGCGTTGCGACACGTCAACCGAAATGATGGGATGGATTCTGTGTATCCAATTTGAGGATGTCAATTCATTTACCAATTTTTTCGGGGGGGTTGACCACATTTTTTTGAGTCCCCCCCCACGCATAAGGGGACTGGCTGGCCATATCACCGTTGAGAGGGGGTAGGCCTGCGTAAAGTACGTAGAAGATGGCGATTCCATACCTACAAGCGATTGGCAACAGAGTCGCTTGGCCTGATGCTCGCAATCGATCCGCAAATTCTTCGTAATCCATCCCAATTACCAGTGGGGGTCCTCAAAACACTCGATCCTCCGGTGAGCTAGATTTCATTGGGACAGGTAGATTCTGGTCCGATCGCTTCCACGCCAATCTTTGCGATCCCCTTCAGGTACGGTTATTGAGATGCAGAAGTCGCCCTGTTCTTGGCGCGAGTCTTGCTTTAACGCGCCCGATTAGGATCCGCACCTAGATAGCCATGCTCACGACGCTCGACACCGGACAAGGTAGGATCGCCGGCGAAACGGCCGTAAATCCGGTGGTGGCGGATCGATTTGAATGCCGCACGTTACTTAATGAGGGGCAGGGAGTTCAAACGTGGCTAGGTATTGATCGGCAGAATGACGAGCAGGTCATCATTAAGGCAATTTCCCGCCCTGCCTGGCCCGTTGGCATTTTGATGAGGCTCGAGCATGAGGCATCGCTGCTGCGCCGCATTCGCAGTCGCTGGCTACCAGCGCTGCTCCATACCGGATATGAGCAAGACGATTTTGTGTTGGTTGCAAGCTACATACCCGGGATATCACTCCGAAGACGTTTGCAACAAGAGTCTCTAAGTCTGCGCGAGTCGCTGACGGTGGCCCATGCCATCTTCTCAGCTCTGCGAGACATGCACGGGCAGCGTGTATATCATCGCGGAGTACGTCCCACAAACATCGTAGTCGACAAGTCCACGCCGCTCAGCCAGGCCGTGTTGATCGACTTTGGACCCGTGCATGCCATCGATGCGGAAGCGCCATCGAGTGTCCACAGTTTGGAGACGGCGCTGTATCTGTCGCCCGAGCAGGCCGGCAGTATCGATCACGATTATGAGGAGTCGTCTGATCTATTTTCAGCAGGAATAACACTCTTTCATTGCCTGGCTGGTCGCACGCCAATCTTGGGCGATAGCGTCGGGGCGATATTGTTTGCACAAATGACGGCTCAGGCGCCCGAATTGCGCAGCCTGGGAATTGTGGTGCCGCGCGCTGTCGATGATCTTATTCAGCGGCTGCTGCGGAAGGATCCTCGCGATCGATACCAATCGGCGGAAGCTGTCCTTGCCGATTTGGAGTTGATTTCGGAAGCCCTGGATGCCGGCGACGCCGACCCGGAAATCGTCATTGGAGCATGCGACCGTCGCGATTCGCTGACCGAGCCGGCGTTCGTTGCACGCAGGGAGGAATTGCAGCAGCTCGATCGCCAGTTGGAACTGACGCATCTGGGGCGGGGGGGGCTGGTGCTGCTGGAGGGCGAGTCGGGCTCAGGAAAATCGCGGCTGCTGGTAGAAGCCGCGCAGCGCGCGGTTTGCGAAGGATTTTGGGTGCTCCGCGGACAAGCTACGGCGGAAGTCGCCCGGCAGCCGTTCCAATTATTGGATGGAGTGGTGGAAGGTTTCTTGTCGGCGTGCAACAGTGAACCCGGCCTGGCGCTGCATGTGCAAGAACGTTTGGGAGTGCATGCCGAAGCCCTGCTTGCGGCGCTTCCCAAGTTGGCCAACGTCCTTTCGGTGACTACGTCGCAAATACAAGGTCCGGAAGCAGCCGGCGAACAACGCTCGATCCAAGCACTGGCGCTATTCCTTGACGTGCTTGGCACAATGCACCGTCCTGCCCTGATCATTCTGGATGATTGTCAGTGGGCGGACGAACTCACGCATAAATTGGTGCGCCGCTGGCAGGCGGTTGCTCCCGGGACAACGTTCCCAAGAAGAGCGATGGTGATTGCCGCGTTCCGCGCAGAGGAGGTACCACCGGATCATCTCTTGCGCCGTTTGTCGCCACATATTCACTTGAACCTGGCGCCTTTCAACCCCGGAGAAGTCAGGTATCTGATCGAGTCCATGGCCGGCCCACTGCCTGGGATGGTCGTCGACCTGGTTGTACAGCTCGCCGATGGCAGCCCATTCATGGCATCTGCAATCTTGCGCGGGTTGGTGGAGACGGCGGCATTGGTTCCGCAGGCCGATGGTTGGCAAATCGAGAACATTGCGCTGTCCGACGTGCAGTCTTCCAGCTACGCGGCCTCGTTTCTGACGCGGCGTTTAGAGCTCTTGTCTGCCGACACTCTGCGACTGCTCTCATCGGGGGCCGTGTTGGGCAAAGAGTTTGAGTTGCACACGATTGCGCAACTACTCAATCTGACGGCTCCCGAAGCCATTGCTGCACTCGATGTCGCGCGTCAACGCCGATTGGTGTGGGTGCGGCCCGATGGTGCAACATGCGTGTTTGTTCACGATCGCATTCGATCGGCACTTCTTGAGCGACATGGGGATGATGCGCGACGTGAATTGCATCGTCGGGTCGCCCGGCATCTTCTGGAGCAGGCACCAACTCGTGTTTCTGACTTGGCTCACCATTTTGATGCCGCGGGAGAAGCTAAAGCGGCGCTCCCCTATGCGATCCAGGCGGCGGAACAAGCCCGTGCCCGACACGCTTTGGAAATTGCGGAACAACAATACCGCATTGCCGAACGCGGCGCCGACTCGGCAGATGTGGAAACTCAATACCGCATTCTCGAGGGATTGGGCGAAGTGCTGATGCTGCGCGGGCGATACGATGCCGCCGGCCCACTCTTTGAGCGGGCCGCGATGCTGGCCACCAGTTCGTACGCGAAAGCCCAGATTCGAGGCAAGATTGCCGAACTTGCATTCAAACGCGGCGATATGGAATCCGCAATTCGCGGGTATGAGATTGCCTTACGAACTCTAGGACGGTTCGTTCCCCGCCGGCAATGGGTATTTATTGCCTTGCTGTTGTGGGAAATCCTGATTCAGGCGTTGCATACGGTGCTACCTTGGTTGTTCGTGCATCGGCGCAAAAATTTTCCTAATGATTCGCAAAAACTCGAACTGCGCCTATTCAGTGGACTGGGGCACGGCTGTTGGTACTGTCGCAGCGTGATCGTGGGAATGTGGGCACACCTCCGCGGCTTGAACTTGGGCGAACGCTTCTTGCCCACATGCGAGCTGGCGAACGCATATTCTGAACACGCTCCGGCACTCACGCTGTTGCCGATGCACCGCCGCGCCATTCGCTACGCGCAAAAGTCGCTAGCCATCCGGCAGCAGTTGGGAGACCTGTGGGGACAAGGCCAATCATTGCATTATTACGGCATTGTGCTCTACGCGGCGTCGAGATTCAGTCAAAGCGTCGACCGATGCCGGGAAGCGATTCGACTGCTGGAAAGAATGGGCGACTACTGGCAGGTGCATATCGCACGGTACCAGATCGCAGCATCGCTCTATCACTTGGGGGATCTTCGCGGAGCCCTGGAGGAAGCCCGGCTTAACCACCAGTCGGGGCTGGAGACAGGCGACGAGTTGGCCTCGGGAATCATTCTCGACGTTTGGGCGAGAGCAACCGGCGGGATGGTGCCCGATAGTGTTCTGCAGCGCGAACTGAACCGCGACCGCCACGACGCGCAAGGAGCGGCGCAGGTGCTGCTGGCCGAAGGCATCCGGCTGTTGGGGGCAGGCGACTCGCTGGCCGCGGCTAAGATCATGGAAGACGCCATCGCGGCGGTCTTTCGGGCTGGCGTTAAGAATGCCTACACCTTGCCCTTGCTAACCTGGGCCGCCACGGCTTGGCGCCATCAGGCCGAACTCGCAAATAACTACACCCCGTTTGAACGTCGAGCTTTGCTCAAACGCGCCAAATCCGCGGCGAAGAAAGCAGTTCGTTCTTCGCGCATTTGCGCGAATGACTTGCCCCAGGCGTACCGCGAACTGGGGCTGATCCTGGCCATGCAAGGGCGGGTGATCGGCGCGAGAAGGGCGCTTCGGCGCAGCTTGTCGGTTGCCCGCAAGCATCAAGCCCGGCATCAACATGCACTCACAATCTTGGCGGTCGCGAAACTCGGCCGCGAACTCGGCTGGCCCGAACCCGATGCCAACCTGGCCGAAGCTGAAGCAGTTCTCACTGAGGTGGAGTTGCACAACGAGGTTCACGATGGAAGCATGCCGGCCGCTGCCAGCTTAAGCCTCACGGATCGGTTTGATACGGTATTGCATTCGGGTCGCCTGATCGCCTCGGCCCTATCGATGGAAGCAATTTACGAGGAAGCCCGGACTGCCGCCTTGCGCCTGTTGCGCGCAGAAAAATGCTGGGTGCTGCAGCTTTCAGCGCTTCCAGAAACTGCCCGCGGCGAGACATGCATAAATGAGGACGATGATTGTCTATTGAATCGGGAACAGCTCTCCGCAGACGTGCGCGTTCACACGGCGATGGTTCGGCAATCGCTCGAAACGCGACGCCCCGTGGCGTTCGTCGAAGAGCGGCCGCTCGTCAGTAGCGACAGTGCTGCGGGAGCCGGTTTGCGTTCTTCATTGTGCGTGCCGATCCATGTTCGTGGGACCCCCGTGGCTTGCTTGTACGCCATACATGAGCAGATTGTGGGCCTGTTCAAGGCCGATGAGGAGCGGTTAGCCGATTTCATTGCCACGATCGCCGGTGCGGCCCTGGAAAATGCGGAAGGATTCGCGCAGTTGCAACAATTGAACGAAACCTTGGAACGTCGCGTTGCCGATCGTACTTTGGCCTTGGAATCTCGGGCGCACGAACTGGCAGTTTCGAATCAGGAACTTGAACGCGTCGCCACGGAACTCCGTCAAACCCAAGAGCAGCTCTCGGTTGCCAAGCAGGCAGCAGAAACCGCCAATCAGGCCAAGAGCCGGTTTCTGGCGGCCATGAGCCACGAAATCCGCACACCCATGAATGGCGTCATCGGCATGACGGAGTTGGCCCTGGGAGGGGCGGTCGACGATCAGCAGAGAAATTACCTGCGAATCGTCAAGCAGTCGGCGAGGTCGTTGTTGGCCCTGCTGAACGACATCCTCGACTTCTCCAAGATCGAAGCCGGGCGGATGGAACTGGAGCAGATTTCCTTTCCGATTCGTGAAACCGTGGGCGACGCCGTCCGCGTGCTGGCGGTTTCAGCCACCGAAAAGGGACTCGAACTTATTTGCGATGTCGGCTGCGATGTGCCCCCACAAATCGTGGGCGATCCTAGCCGCCTGCGGCAAGTGCTCGTCAATCTGGTTGGGAATGCCATCAAATTCACCACCCATGGCGAGATCGTCGTTCGCGTGGACATGACCGCGACTTCTCGTTCAGGTCAATCGCGCCTGCACTTCGCGATCCACGACACTGGAATTGGCATTCCGGCAGATAGGCATGGGACCATTTTCGAAGCCTTTCGGCAATCCGACCGATCGACCACGCGTTGTTATGGCGGGACAGGGCTGGGGCTCGCCATCTCGGCACAACTCGTCGATTTGATGCAGGGCCAAATCTGGGTGGAAAGCGAACTAGGGCATGGCAGCACGTTTCACTTCACCATTCCCGTTGGCACGGATGTCGGCGGACTCGCTCCCGCCATGGTCGCCCACAAAAATCCGGCAACCAACGTCGACCCATTGCACCAATTGCCGGTGCTGTTGTTCAGCACCAACGCAAGCTCGCGTCGGGCGTGCCAATCCATGCTTGAGCAACTCGGCTTGGTCGTCACCGTGGAAGAGGACTGGGAATCGGCGCTGAACATCCTTTATCGCCAGATCGAAATGGATGACGGCCTCCCATTGGTTGTGATCGATTTCGACGTCACCAGCACGGATGCGCTTTCTCTCGTGAGCACTTTGCGCTCTCAAACGGAAATCGCCCCTTGCACCATGGTGGCTTTAACTCCGGCTGGCAAGCTGCATATTGCCGCGGCCTGCCGCGAACACGGCATTTCTCAGTGCCTGACCAAGCCCGTGATCTTGAACGAATTGGCGGACGCCCTTCGCGCGGCGATTGGAAGTTATAACAGCGAGGGAGGGATTTCCGGCGTATCAACTCTTCCAGCGTCACCGCCTCGATCGCTGCGAATTCTGGTGGCCGACGATAATCCCGTGAACCAGGAAGTTGCCGCGGGACTTCTCACGTTGCGAGGACATCAGGTGGTGACCGTGGACAATGGCCGCGATGCAGTAGAAGCATGCCGCGCAGAGGCTTATGACATCGTTCTGATGGACGTTGAAATGCCTGAAATCGATGGCTTCGAGGCCACCTCGCTGATCCGCTGTTTGGAGGGCGATCGAGCGCGGCGCACGAAGATTCTCGCCATGACCGCCCACGCGTTGAAGGGCTTCCGCGAGAAGTGCTTGGAAGCCGGCATGGATGATTACGTTTCGAAGCCGATCGAGCCCGATCAGCTTTTCCAGGCCGTGGAGTTTCACGGAACGAGCTGAAACGCAATTCTGAGCTTCGCATCAAGTCGAGAGCCGCCTCGCACATCATTGAACGCTGGGTGATCGAACTGCCCTCTTCGGGAATTTCCTTCAGGGATGCATCTCCAACGCATCGTGCGTGAGCGTCTTCAACGCAAGGCATCGATTCAGAGGCCTATTTGGCTTAATGGCCCGCCGGCAGCGAAGTGTTGTCCAATCAGCCAGATGGCGCGGCCAACATTGGAAGCGACGGCAAATTCAGGGTACAAAGACAGCACGGTACAGACACGATCTCGTGACGGAAACATGCACGAGTGGCCGGCGGTTGGAAGCATCGGAGAATGACGAGCCACCGCAACATCTGCTGAGGGGAAGTGAAAAGACATGAAAGTTACAGGGAAACTTGCCGCAATTCTCCTGGTCGGAATGAGCCTGCCTGGGCCGGTGCTGGCGGAGAACTGGCCCAGTTGGCGCGGACCAACTGGCCAGGGTGTCAGCACCGAAAAAGCTCTGCCCTTGAAATGGAGCCCGACGGAAAACGTCCGCTGGAAAGTTCCGCTGCCGGGCCCTGGCAACTCGACGCCGATCATTTGGGGCGATCGGGTGTTTATTACCCAAGCTCTGGATACTACGCAGTGGCCGCCCCGGGTGCCCAACGAGTTTGCCGGTGGTTCGTCCGCGGGCGGTTACGCGATTTCCACAAAACGCTCGGTGATGTGTTTTCGTCGCGGCGATGGCCAAATGTTGTGGCAGGGAGATACGGTCTATGTCGAACCGGAAATTACCCACCCGACCAATCCCTTCTGTTCGGCGTCGCCGGTTACCGACGGCGAGCGCGTGATTGCCAGCCATGGCTCGGCAGGAATCGTGTGCTACGACTTCGAGGGCAAACAATTGTGGAAGTACGATGTGGGGAAACTGGAGCACCTGTGGGGCACCGCGGCGTCGCCCATTCTTTATGGCGATTTGTGTATTCAATGGTGCGGCCCTGGTGAACGGCAGTTTCTCGTCGCGCTTAACAAGCACACGGGTGAAAAGGTGTGGGAAACACCAGAACCGGGCGGCGACACGGGAATCACGAGCAGAAAGTTTCTCGGTTCGTGGGCCACACCCATCATCGCACGCGTTGGCGAAGCCGATCAGCTCATCTTTGCGGTCCCGCATGCGCTCAAGGGCTACGATCCGCTGACAGGAAAGGAGTTGTGGACTGCCGCGCGGATGGCGGGCAATTATTGCTATACCTCGCCGCTCCACGTGGACGGATTGGCTTTATACGGCAAGAACGTCCTCAAACTAGGCGGCAGCGGCGACATTGCCGGAGACCGACTCCGCTACCAACTGGGTTCGATGTACATCAGCACTGCGGTCGTATTTGGAGACTACCTCTATACGTACAGCAATGTCGGCGTGCCGGGTTGCTACGAATGGAAAACCGGTGAAGAACTTTGGAAAGGGCAAATCGAAACTCGCCCTGGCGGCAAGGAGGCCTGGGGTTCTCCCGTATACGCCGACGGGAGGATTTACATCACGGACAAGTCTGGCGCCACATCGGTATTTGCGGCTGGCCCGACTTACGAGCATCTTGCCCTGAACCAATTGAACGAGCCCACGAACGCTTCCATCGCGATATCCGGCGGCGACATTTTCATCCGCACGCATAAGCACCTCTGGTGTATTGGCAGCGAGAAGTAAGTTGCGACAAAACCGGCCGGCTTACTCAACGGAGGACTCCCAATGCGGTCATCGGTCGCCCGATCAAGCCTTGCGGTATCCGCCGGCAAGGGCCCAGCTCAGGCAGCGTTCGCCCATGTGCTGCCTCTTGTGTTGATGCTGGCCAACGCGGGGAGTACGGCCGAGGTGACCTGCATTCAGGCCGTTTACCGAAACGGGCAAACCTTCGTGACCTGGAAAGATGCCGCGGAAGGAGAAGCGGGGGCCAGATTCCGTTACAGTCTTTACCGCTCAGACCAACCGATTAGCGCCGAGAATCTGGTCCAAGCCGAGTTGTGTTACCAGGGCGTGTTGAATAACTCGGCGAAACTGTACGGCTCAGCCTTCAACATGGAGGAGCGACTCGATCCGGCCAAACCGTATGCCGTTATTGAAGAAGGTGGTAAACCCTTGCCTGCCTGGAGCGGCGTTGCGGTTCGCACTGTATTCAAGCCTGGCCGCTCCTATTATGCCGTGGTGGCGACCGATGAGCAGTTCGAACCGGTGAGCACCATTGTTCCCGGCAAGAGCGCAACCACCATCGCCGTCGAAGAACGGCCGGGGCCGATCCAGCCGATCAAGCTTTACGATTCCCGGGAGCGCTCCGGACCATATGTGGGCTCGACCCAGCTCACCGGCGCGAAGAATCTGCCACTCCAAGTTGCCTTGCACGGCAGCCAGTCGCGAGGCGGGGGAGCCGGGGATTATGGGGACTATTATCTCTATTTTGGAACGCCGGAGATGGGCTACCGCGATGGTTTGCCTGGCGTCTTTTCCGTTTTGGAATATCGCCGCAAGCACGGCCACCTGTTGTTTCTGCGATTGCGGGATGCCGTGGAACATCCCAGCGGCCGCCGAGCGATGGAGTCGTATTGGTTCGGCTATTTGTGCGTGCCGCAAGGCGCGCAGCACGCCGAGCCGCGTGTCTATCCATTCACCGAAAACCAGGTGCTATGGATTACGAAGTGGGTCGTCGAGCATTACCAGGCCGACCCCAATGCCGTGCATATTGGCGGCAGTTCGTCAGGAGGCGTCGGATCGAATAATGTGGGTTTCCGGCATCCGGAATTGTTCTCCGCGGTTTATCCGGTGGTTGGCCGGGTCCGCCGAGTGCCCGCGGTTGCACTTTCGGGAGCATTCGACCGAACGAATGGCGCCCTCATGGCCGATGGGAAAACAGCCTACTACGATCGCGTGGACGGACCAAAATTCGCCGCCCAACACCACGAAGACCTTCCCTTTCTCGGCTGGGCGTGCGGCCGACACGACGGCTACGCCACCTGGCAAGAGCACATCGATATGGTGAAGGCCATGACCGCGGCGCGACACGGTTTCGCCTTCGCTTGGAACAATGGCAATCATTCCAGTGGTGGGCAGGCCAAGCAACTCATCGACAAATATTACCCGCCCGAACTTTTTGCCAAGAATCGCAGCTATCCTGCCCTGGGCAACAGTTCGCTCGACGACAACCTGGGCAACGGCGACCCCGACGACGGTGATTTGGTCGGCGGCATCAATCTCGGTTTTCGCTGGAACGATGTCCGCGACGAGGCGAACCACTGGTCCGTAAAACTCGCCAACGACTTGGCTCAAGAACCGATGACCGTGGATGTGACACCGCGACGGCGTCAACGGTTCAAACCACGGCCGGGTGAAACGTTTCAGTGGAGCAATTCTGCCGGAGGATCCGGCCAGGTTACCGCCGACGAACGGGGGCTTGTCACCGTGGAAAAAGTCAGAATCGAACCAGGACAGGAAACCCTACTTACGATTGAGAGGTAGGCGGATGCGATTGCGCGCCAGCGGCCGCTGCTGAAACGACACTTGCCCTGGGGAAAGTAGCCACGATTTCGGTCCCCCCGGTGCGGTTTCCGGAGAGACGCCGCACGTGGGATCACATGCGGGCCAGCAGCCC
>JAANMW010004146.1_pt1 | contig 10176 bp, 9 predicted proteins | sample 7279671 | NCBI WGS metagenome assembly JAANMW01 (sample SAMN14094541, study PRJNA606508) | bioreactor metagenome | isolation source: A lab-scale SPAN reactor treating ammonium-rich wastewater day 247 | place: Ireland: Galway | collected 2017-09-19
TTATCGACGACGGACGCGAGAGCTTCGGTCGCGTCGGCGAAACCGCTCGTCGAATCGGTGCTCCCGAACTATTACCACCCGCAGGACGGAACGTCCGTCGACGAACTCATCAAGCGGGCGTTGGCCTCCAATCAGGAGATCATCGCGTCGCGCCTCGAGATCGACAAGGCGCGGGCCCGCCTGCAGCAGGCGCGGCTCAGGCCGAACCCGACGCTCGAATTCGAGCAGGAATCGGGCCGCCTCGTGGGCGATGGCGGGGACGGGCAGTTCACCGTTGGGGCCTCTCTGCCGATAGAGATCTACGGCCGGCGTTCCGCCCGCGTCAGCGCCGCACAGATCGCCATCGAGGCGAGCGAGGCGGAGGTGCGCAACCGCGAACGGGTCCTGGTCGCGAACGTGCTGACGAACTACGCGGAGGCCTTGGCGGCGTTGCGGGAACTGGACGTGACCGAGCGGCTCCTCGACCTCGACCTCCAGACCGCACGAGTGGTCCAGATCCGGGTGAACGAGGGGGAGATCGCCCCGCTGGAGCTGAACCTTTTGCAGGCGGAGGTGGAACGCCTCCGATCCCGCCGCCAGTTGGCCGAGGGGCGGCTGCAATCCGCCCTCACGCAACTGAAGCTGCTGACTGGTGTGCCGTTCGAAGACTCGCTCCGGCTGCGGGAGCAGATCGACGTCGCAGTGCTGCCGACCCTCCCGGCGACTAAGGAAGCGGCAGTGGATATCGGTTTGCGCACGCGGCCGGACGTCGCGCTCGCTCAGTTGGAGGAGCAGGTCGCGACCGCTGGGCTCCGCCTCGTGCGGGCGCAAAGCCGCCCCGATCTCACCGCGTACACGCGCTACTCGCAGGGGCGATCGACCTACGACGCCCCGACCGCGCCGTTCGCCCAACGCGATCGGAGCCTGACCTTCGGGGTCGCGATCGGTCTGCCTTTATTCAACAAAAACCAAGGAGCGAAAGCCGAGGCCGAGATAGCCATAAAGCAGGCGCAGACGAGGCGCGAGTTCGCGGAACGGGTGGTGCGAGGGGAAATTCTCGCCGCTTACCAACGGTACGAAGCGGCAAGCCGGGCGGTGTCGACGCTTGAGATCGGGGCGATACCGCGATCCACGCAGAACGTAGCGACGTTCCGAGAGGTTTACGCGATCGGCGAGATCAAGATCACGGAATTGATCGCGGAGCAGCGGCGCTTGCTCGACGCGACGCGTGACCTGACGGAGGCGTTGACGCAGCGTTACCGCTCGCAGGCGGATTTAAGTATTGCTCTCGGTGCCGGAGCTTTCCTCCCGGCACCGAAATGAGGTGGCCGGAAAATGAATGACGAGACAAGAAAAGAGACCAAAGATACGGAAGAGGCGGAGATGACGAAAGAAAATATGAGTGAACGAACGGGCCATCACGAGCGGGATGAAGCGGAGCTCGCGCGACTTGAAAATGATTTTGATCGAGGGGGCGACGGGGCCGAGAGCTCCGCCAACGGCGAAACGAAACCGAGAAGCATGTTCGCCTGGATCCTGACCGCAGTGGTCGTTGCGGTCTTCGCGGTCCTCGGCCTGGCTTGGATAGCGACGAGGAGTTCCTCCTCGTCCACCAAGGTGGAGGTTGCGGCGGGCGAAGAAAAGAAGGAGGAGGACGGGCACTCCGAGGGCGAAGAGGGCCGCGAGGTCAAGCTGGACCCGGAATCGGTCGAGTCGGCCGGGATCGAGGTCGAGGGAGTCACCCAACGTCCGGCGATCGCCAAGCTTTACGTCACGGGCGCGGTTGAATTGAATCCCGAAAAGACCGAGATGGCCACGCCGCTGGTGGGCGGGCGCATCGACCAGGTGTTTTACGGCGTGGGGGATTACGTCGAGCGCGGCGCCATTCTCGCCACTATTTCGAGTCCGCAACTCGCGGAGCTGCACGGAAAACTGAATGAGGCAAGGAACCGGTTGGACCTGGCACAGAAGAACCTCGCGCGGGTTCAGAAAACCGAGAATCGCGTTTCGATACTGCAGGCGAAGGCCAAGCTCGACGAGGCCGACGCGACGCTCCGAAGGACGCGACGGCTGATCGAGCTTGGCGCGGGGGCGGGCAAGGATCTGATCGCGGCGGAGGCGGGCTACCGCACCGCTAAGGCCGATTACGACTTCCAGTCCAACATCGCGCTGAATCGTGAGCTTCAGCAGGCACAGGCGGAAGTGCAAACGGCTCGGGTCGATTTCCAGCATACGCAGAACCAACTGAGGACGTTGGGCTCAAGCGAACAGAACCTTCAGCGCGACGACCACTCCCGCGACGCGTCCGTCGCCGTGGTCCGGACACCCCTGTCGGGCGTAGTGACCGAGAGGAAATTCAACGCTGGGGCTGGGATCGACGCGGCCTCACCGCTTTTCGCGATTTCAAATCTCTCGACCGTATACGTCATCGCGAACGTACCGGAAAGCAGCGTTGGCAAACTGCTCGTTGGCTCCGCGGCGGAGATACGGTCAACTTCTTCGGGAACGATCAACGGACGAATCAGCTATATAGACCCGCGGCTCGACGAGGCGACTAGGACCGCCCGGGTACGCCTTGAGGTTCCGAACCCCCACGGACGGCTTCGTGCCGGGACGTTCACGGAGGTCGGGTTCTACACCGGCACCAACGCCGAGAGCGGCGAGGAACTCGTCGTCCCGTCCGGTGCCATCCAGCGCGAGGGCGACAAGACGATCGTGTTCGTGCCGAAGGAGGATGAGCCAGGAGCCTTCGAGGTCCGCGAGATCGAGATCGGCGGGGAGATGGAGGGCTACACGGCGGTCAAAAGCGGCCTCAAACTCGGCGAGAAGGTGGTCTCGAAGGGGAGCTTCACGCTGAAGACGCAGATGCAGAAGGGCGAGATGGGGGAGCACGGCCATTAATCGTAAGAGCAACCGATTATGATTGACAATAGCTCTCGAGCATCCTCCGCCCTAACCTCGCTTGGTATCACTGCCATGCTTGTTGGATTGTTGTTTGCCGCATCGACATCGCCGATCGTCGGGCAGACGGCTGAAGTCAGCGAGGCGAGAGTTCAACTTCCAGATCGAAATCAACCATCGCCAAACGCTCCGAACGATGAGGCGCCAAAGGACGCGCCGCATCGGTCGGGGGTGGCTCAAGGCGAGGTTCCGACCTCGCGGCGGTTGCACTTTCCCCGAATCGTAAACCCCTCGTTTTTGGGCGAGGTAAATTTAGCCGAAAAAAGAAAATGGCCGGAAGGGGAAGCTGGGCTCGACAAGGTGGATACAAAGTCTGCGCCCGATGATGATAATGATGAGAAATTTCATTGGAAGCCCGCACTGGCTCAGTCGTCACTTTTCCTCGGAATCAAGCACGGCGTACGTCTGTTTCAGAAGAAGACGTATCGCGAACTGGACGGGCCATTCTTTCGCGATTGGGGCAACTCCATAAAGAACCTTCGGGGTTGGAATGATGGCGACAGCCCATTCACGAACAATTTCGCTCACCCGCTTCAGGGGAGCGTGACCGGGTGGATCTTTATCAACAACAGCGACCGCGCAAAACGGCAGGAATTTGGTAAATCAAGGGAATACTGGAAAAGCCGTTTCAAAGCCCTCGCCTGGTCTACGGTATGGAGCACACAATTTGAATTTGGTCCGATCAGCGAGGCGACGATCGGTAACGTAGGTTTGAGACAGAAAAACGGGCACAGCACGGCGGCATGGACGGACCTCGTCCTCACCCCGGTCGTGGGCACCGCCATCGTCGTCGAAGAGGACATAGTCGATAAGTACATCCTTAAGAACTGGATCGAGCGCAAATCCAACGGGGTCACCACACGGGTGAAAGTCCTTCGTAGTCTATTGACCCCGACGGCGAGTTTCTCAAACCTTCTCCGCGGCAGGTACCCGTGGAAGCGAGAAACTCGATGAGATCGGATTTTCGTTTGGAGGCTGTACCAGCGCCCCACACCGAGTATCGCGGACATTTGTCTCGGTCGGCGCGGAATACATCGTTTTCGAAGTCCGCAATATAGGTTCCTATGATAAACGCTCTTATCCGATTCTCGGTCGAGAACCGATTGATCGTCATATTGCTCGTCGCGATCATGTCCGCGGCCGGCGCTTACAGCTTGATAAACCTGCCGATCGACGCCGTACCGGACGTGACAAATGTGCAGGTGCAGGTGCTTACGGCCGCCCCGTCTCTCGCGCCGCTGGAGATGGAACGGCAGGTGACTTTCCCGGTCGAGGTGGCGATGTCGGGGCTCCCGGACATCGAGGAGATCCGCTCGGTCTCGAAATTCGGGCTTTCGGCGGTGACGGTGGTGTTCGACGAATCCGTAGACACTTACTTCGCCAGACAGCTGGTATTGGAACGGCTCGCACAGGCCCGCGAACAGATCCCCGAGTCTATCGGCTCGCCGGAGATGGGGCCGATCTCGACGGGGCTGGGCGAGATCTACCAGTACGAGCTCAAATCGCCCGACGGCAGCTACGACGCGAAGGCCCTGCGCACCGTGCAGGACTGGAACGTGAGGCGGCAGCTTCTCGGCGTCCCCGGTGCGACGGAGATCAACAGTTTCGGGGGGTACGAAAAGCAATATCAGGTACGCCTGGAGCCCGCAAAGCTGCAGTCGTACGGCCTGACGATGCGGGACGTCTTCGAGGCGGTGAGTCGCAACAACGCCAACGTCGGTGGGGCCTATATACAAAAAGGTGCGGAGCAGTATCTGCTTCGCGGTCTCGGGCTCGTTGAGAACCCGGAAGACATCGGCAACATCGTCGTGAAGACCGGACCCGAGGGCGTACCGGTTTACGTGAAGAACGTCGGGGAGATCGTCGAGGGTTCGACCGTTCGGCAGGGCGCCGTGACGGCGGACGGCAAGGGCGAGATCGTCGCGGGGATCGTCCTGATGCTAAAAGGCGAGAACTCGCGCACGGTTGTAGAGAACGTCAAAAGCCGCGTCGAGGAGGTGAAGAAGTCGTTGCCGGCGGGCGTGGAACTTTCCCCGTTCTACGACCGCACCCAGCTGATCGACCGGGCGATCGCCACCGTCGAGAAGAACCTGATCGAAGGGGCGATCCTCGTGATCGTGGTGCTGATGCTCCTGCTCGGGAATTGGCGCGGGGCGCTGCTCGTCGCGACGATCATCCCGCTCTCGATGCTGTTCGCGGCGATCCTGATGCGGGTGTTCAACGTGTCCGGGAATCTGATGAGTCTTGGGGCTCTGGACTTCGGGCTGATCGTGGACGGGGCCGTCGTGATGGTGGAAAACACCATCCGGCGGAGGGCCGAGGCCCAGCACGAGGCGGAAACTCTGGGCCATCACGAAAACCCGCAGCGCACCATCCTCGAATCCTGCCTCGAGGTCGCCCGGCCGGTGGTGTTCGCGGTCGCGATCATCGCGATCGTGTACCTGCCGATCCTGAGCCTCCGAGGGATCGAGGGGAAGATGTTCGTCCCGATGGCCCTCACGGTCGTCTTCGCCCTCGTCGGTTCGCTGCTGCTGTCGCTGACGTACGTGCCCACGATGATGACGCTGGTGCTGAGCGGGAAGGTGTCGGAGAAGGAAAGTTTCCTGATCCGCTGGGCGAAAAAGGCGTACATCCCGGCGTTCGATTTCGTCGGCCGCTACCGGGCGCAAGCGCTCGCCCTCGCGGTCGGGCTGGTGGCGATCAGCGGGGCGATCTTCCCATACCTCGGTTCGGAGTTCATCCCGCGGCTCGACGAGGGCGATATCGCCGTCCAAGTGCAGCGGCTCCCGAGCGTATCACTGGAGGAATCCGTCCGCAACACGACCGAGGTGGAAAAGGTGCTGATGGAGTTCCCGGAAGTGAAAACCGTGATCTCGAAAACGGGACGGGCGGAGGTCGCGACCGACCCGATGAGCGTGGACTTCTCCGACCTCTACGTGGCGTTGAAGCCGCCGGAAGAGTGGACCACCACGAACGACAAGACCGAACTGGTCGAAAAGATGTCGAAGGCGCTAGAGGAGCGGGTCCCGGGCGCGATGGCTAGCTTCTCGCAGCCGATCGAGCTGCGCGTCGCGGAGCTGATCTCCGGTGTGCGATCCGACGTCGCGATCAAGCTTTACGGCGACGACCTAAAAGTTTTGAAGGAGAAAGCCGACGAGATCGTGAAGTCCGTGCAGACCGTTCAGGGAGCGGAGGATGTGAAGGCGGAAGCGACGAGCGGCCTACCGCAGCTGCAGATCAAACCGGACCGAGCCGCGATCGCACGCTACGGCCTCAACGTCGAAGATGTCAACGATTTAGTGGAATCGGTCGTCGCCGGCAAGGACGCGGGGCAGGTTTACGAGGGGGAGCAGCGCTTCAACCTCGTCGTCCGGCTCGACGAGGAATCGGGCAAGAATGTCGACGCGATCCGCAATCTACTCCTGACCGCCCCGAACGGCTCGCGCGTGCCGCTCTCGCAGGTCGCTGACATCCAGCTCGTCGAGGACGCGGCCCAGATCACCCGCGAGGACACGCGCCGCCGCATCGGGGTTGAGCTGAACGTCCGCGGGCGCGACATCGGCTCGTTCGTGGAGGAGGCCCAGGCGAAGATCGCCCGGGAGGTGCAGCTCCCGCCGGGCTATTACTTGAAATGGGGCGGCACGTTCGAGAACCTTCAGCGGGCGTCACAAAGACTCCTGATCGTCGTGCCGATAGCGTTGTTCCTGATCTTCGTGCTCTTGTACACGACCTTCAACTCGATCAAGCAAGCACTGCTGATCTACACGGGAATCCCGTTCGCGATCGTCGGCGGGGTCGTGGCCCTGGCTCTGCGGGGGATGCCGTTCTCGATCTCCGCGGGGGTCGGGTTCATCGCCCTGTTCGGCGTCGCGGTGCTGAACGGCGTCGTGATGGTGAGCTTCATCAACCAGCTCCGCGAGCAGGGCAAGAGCCTCGCCGACGCGGTTCGCGAGGGCGCGATCACCCGGCTCCGGCCGGTACTGATGACCGCCCTGGTCGCCAGCCTTGGGTTCATCCCGATGGCGATCGCGACGAGTGCGGGGGCGGAGGTGCAGCGGCCGCTCGCGACGGTGGTGATCGGCGGTTTGATCACGTCGACGCTGCTGACCCTGCTGATCCTCCCGACGCTTTACGGATGGGTCGAGCGCGATGAGGATCTCGAGATTTCAGGAGACAATGAACTATGAAACTGATATTCGCGGCGGTGCGGCCTTCAATGATCGATCGGATCATCGGTGGGCTTGAGGAGATCGAGAATTTTCCGGGAATCACGATCTCGGATGCGGAAGGTTTCGGTCGTCGAGCGGTTAGTGGACACCCGATGGAAGTCAATCCGATGAAGTCGACGAAGCAGATCAAGATCGTCGCAAATGAGGATATGGTAGAAAGGATTGTTGCGGTGTTGCGCGAGTGCGGCCACACCGGGCGAAGGGGCGACGGGATCGTTGTGGTTCTGCCCATCGAAAGCGGTTTCCACATCTGAACATTTCGATGAATATGTTTTGAGGTCAAACTATGGAAAAAGAAGTCAGTCTGTACCATCAGCTCGTTGAGCATCCGATCATCGTGCTTTTGGTGGGATCTCACCTCCTGATGTTGTTGCTATTCGTGTTCGCCTTTTGGTGGCACCGCCGCGACCGGCGTGAAGAGGGAACGATGAAAACCAAGACTACTGGGGACGATTCGAAGCCGCTGGCCGAGGTTCAACTCGGTATGTAATCTTTATGGGACACGGGCACGTGCAAAGCGCATCATCGCGCAACAAGAGAAGTTTGGCGGTCGTCTTCGGGCTCACCTCTTTCTACTTGATCGTGGAGGTTGTTGGCGGCTTGTGGACGGGGAGTCTGGCGCTCCTGGCCGATGCAGGTCACATGCTGACCGACGTCGCCGGTGTCGGCCTAGCTCTGCTCGCGATCCGGTTCGCGGAGAAGCCCGCATCCCCGGAGCGAACCTACGGGTACTACCGCGTGGAGATCCTCGCGGCCCTGACGAACGCGGTCGTGCTGATCCTGATCTCGCTCTACATCTTGTATGAGGCATACCAGCGTTTCAAAAACCCGCCGGAGGTCGAAAGCGCGGCCATGCTCGGCGTAGCATGCGTCGGGTTGATCATCAACATCATCGGGATGTACATCCTCCGTGCCGGTTCGAAAGAAAGCCTCAATATGAAGGGCGCGTATTTCGAGGTGCTGTCGGATATGCTGACCTCCATCGGCGTGATTGCGGCCGGCGTGATCATGCTGACGACCGGCTGGTATTACGCCGACCCGATCATCTCGGCGGGGATCGGGCTGTTCATTTTGCCGCGCACGTGGGCGTTGCTCAAAGACGCGGTCGGAGTCCTGATCGAAGGGACCCCGGCGGACGTGAACATCGCCGCTTTGCGCGAGAGTTTGTCGCAGATCGAGGGCGTCGCGGGCGTCCACGATCTGCACGTCTGGAGTTTGACCTCCGGCGTCAACGCGATGAGCGTCCACGCGGTTCTGGCCGAAGAGTCGGAACACGAGGAGGTCCTGGCGCGGGTGCACGAGCGTTGCACGAAGAACTTCAAAATCTCGCATGTGACCGTGCAGACGGAACGCGGAGATTTTGCTGAGCACGAGACGCATCTTTAAAGTTCGGCAAAGGGTAAGAGTTTCTCGCCGGGCCGCGAAGTGGAGGTTGTATGTGCGTAAACAGATTAGCCTTGCTGAGGTGCCCCGAAAAGTCGAAAGAGCAGGAGGCGAACGAAAGGAATGTATTTACAGCACGACGACCCGCACCGTCACACGGCACCGGGAATTGAAACCTTTACTTTATTTTTGATCTTGGCTCCGATTCTGGTCGCCCTTTTAATGTTTCTGCTGTGGAAAGTATTAAATCACTTAGAAAAGCGAAAAGCCGCCGATCCCTCAAAAAACCGGACCGACCTGGAAGGCGCCAATGAGAAAGATCTCCGAAACTTTTAGATGAAGGCAAGAAAATCATTCGGGGAAATCCAAGTTACCTTAATAAGAGAACAGCTTTCGTATTTTGCGTGGGCGACGTCGCTTGTCGCGACCGCGGGTTGTCTCCTCTTCAGCGAGGTGATGGAACTGCCCCCGTGCGTATTGTGTTGGTATCAGCGGGTCGCTATGTACCCGCTGGTCATGGCCATCGGCGCGGGGATCATCATGCGCGACCGCCGTATGAAGTATTACGCACCGCCGCTGGCTCTGACCGGCCTACTCATCTCGATTTATCACAATTTGCTTTATTACGGGGTCGTCCCGGAAAGCATCACTCCGTGCCGACAGGGTATCTCGTGCACGACGGTGCAGATCGAGTGGCTCGGATTTATCACGATTCCGCTGATGGCTTTGACCGCGTTCGCGGTGGTGAGCTTGTGCTTGTGGCTGCATAAGGCGGAGCGTTTGGAAAAATGATATGAGAAAAGAAGTAATTATCTTAGGAGCCATTGTCGCCGTCGTCATTATCGGCGTCGTCGTGGGATCGAACTATTACCGAAACTCCCTGCAGAACGAAAGGGTCGCGACGAACACGGGCGCCAATTCAAATAAAACCGGCATCGATCCCGATACGCTTGTAAGGCCGGACAGCTATAGCTTGGGCCCAGCGGATGCGCGTGTGACCGTGGTTGAGTTTCTGGACCCGGAATGCGAAGCCTGCGCCGCTTTCAGTCCCGTGGTCAAAAAACTGCTCAAAGATTACGAGGGCAGAATTCGCCTCGTGGTCCGGTACATGCCGCTGCACCCGAATTCGCTTGCGGCGGCGACCTTCACCGAAGGGGCGGGCGAGCAGGGTAAATATTGGCAGGCTCAGGAGATGCTTTTTCAAAAGCAGCCCGAATGGGGAACTAAGCACGGGCCGCAAGCCACCGCGGAAAAGGTCGATATCACCGCGCTGTTCCGAAAATACGCGATGGAACTGGGCCTGGATCTCGACAAAATGGACACCGCGTTCACCGAAAACCGCTACCAAGCGAAGATCCAACGTGATTTGAACGACGGGCGTTCCCTGGGAGTGCGTCAAACACCGACGTTCTTCGTCAATGGCAGACGGCTCGCGAGATTCAGCGAGGCGGACTTGAGGGCGCTCATCGATGATGAATTGCGTAATTGACCCCCTGGAAGGATTGCCCTGATGAACATGAGCGAATCGACAACAACCACCGACGTACCTTGAAGGAAAGTTTCTTTTTCGCAACGGAAACCGGCTCCTGTTTTTTCTCTTCCGTTTCTTCTTTTTTCTCCTGCT
>JAANMW010004150.1_pt1 | contig 10169 bp, 10 predicted proteins | sample 7279671 | NCBI WGS metagenome assembly JAANMW01 (sample SAMN14094541, study PRJNA606508) | bioreactor metagenome | isolation source: A lab-scale SPAN reactor treating ammonium-rich wastewater day 247 | place: Ireland: Galway | collected 2017-09-19
ATGGCGGCGCTGTTCGTGGCGCAGATGCTCGGAATGGGCCTGTCGCTCGAACAGCAGTTTCTGGTCGTTGTGACGTCCATTGTCGCATCCGTAGGCGCGGCAGGGATACCGGAGGCAGGACTGGTAACGATGACACTGGTCTTCGGAGCCGTCGGACTTCCCGTGCAGAACATAGCGCTCCTTTTGACCGTGGACTGGTTCCTGGACCGTTCGCGAACCGCCATCAACGTGATGGGAGACATGAACGTAAGCTGCATTCTGGACGGACGCTATCCGGAGAGCGAGGTGAGCGCACGCTCGGCTGGATGAGGTGGCTCAGGCCCGGTTCGAGATGTAACTCTGGATTAGGAGTGAATGGCGCGCCCGTCCACGGCAAAGGCCGCTTCCCGCATCACCTCTGCAAGAGTGGGATGGGCGTGGCTCGTGCGTGCGATATCCTCGCTGTTTGCTCCAAACTCAACAGCCGCGACAGCCTCGGCAATCAGATCTCCGGCTCTTGGGCCGATGATGTGGACTCCCAGAACCCGGTCCGTCTTCTCATCGGCGAGAATCTTGACCCAGCCATCGGTCTCTCCCAGTGCGCGTGCGCGCCCGTTAGCCTTGAAGTAGAAGACTCCTTTGCGATACGGGACGCCTGAGTCCCGCAGGGCTTCCTCGCTCTTCCCAACCGTCGCGATCTCCGGATGCGTGTAGACAATTCCCGGTATTGCATCGTAATTGACGTGCCCGTAGCCTGTCACCAGGCCCTCCGCAAAGGCCACGCCCTCATCCTCTGCCTTGTGCGCAAGCATGGCCCCGCCGATGGCGTCCCCTATCGCCCAGACACCGGCGGCTGATGTCTGGTAGCGTTCATCAACGACTATGAATCCGCGCTGGTCCGTCTTGACGCCCGCCGCCTCCAACCCGAGATTGTCAGTGTTCGGAACGCGCCCGACAGCCACCAGCACCCGGTCCGCGGTCAGAGGCTCTCCTCCCTCACACTCAACGACGCAGCGCTCGCCCTCCACCCGGACTCCACTAACGGCCGTTCCCAGGCGAAACTCCAGCCCCTGCTTCTTGAACAGCTTCAGCGCATCACGCGAAAGCTCCGCATCCATGCCGGGCAAAATCCTGTCCAGATATTCCACCACGGTTACCTGCGAGCCGAGACGCTTCCATACTGAACCGAGCTCAAGGCCGATGTAGCCGCCTCCGATGACGACCAGATGCCCCGGCGCTTCAGAATACGCCAGAGCTTCCGTGCTGGCGCCGATCCGCTCGCCGTTGAAGCTCACGCCCTTTAGCTCAGCGGGCTTGCTCCCGGTGGCGATAAGGATGTTCGGCGCGCTAAGCTCCTGGGTCTTCGCCTCTCCAGTAACACTGACCGTTCCAGGAGCGCCCAGACTGGCGTGCCCTTCGAAACGCGTGATGCCGTTTTTCTTGAACAACGTGGCGACCCCGCCGGTCAGCCCCTTCACGATCTCGTCCTTACGCTTTTGCATAACAGACAGATCCAGATCAACGCCGTTGATCACTACGCCGTGAGCGGCCATAGCTTCTTTCGCGTCGTGATAGCGGTGGCTGGATTCCAGGAGGGCTTTGCTCGGAATGCAACCGACCCGAAGGCACGTGCCGCCAAGCCTCGATTCTTTCTCAACGCACGCCACCTTCAGGCCAAGCTGTGCCGCCCGGATAGCCGCCACATATCCCCCCGGGCCAGCGCCGATTACGATCAGATCAAACGTTTGTGCAGCCATTCCGCCTCCATCGGATCTACGATCCGGAAAAATGCATGCCCGGCCATCCTTCCTCCCCTAGACCGCCGCCGGATTCCACACGGCGAAGCCTTCCCCCCCGTCGACGTAAAGGAGTTGACCATGATCCGAGCCACCCAAATCACCCCCCTGCTTCAATGGCGCGTCACCAACCCCGGCGCGTTCCAGGTGTGCGGACAGACTTTTCCGACCTTACCCAGCGGGGCCTATTCGTGCGAGGCCGACGAATGCGGTCAGCCGTTTTTCCAACGGCGCGATTTGCAGGTGGACGACTTGATCGACTTTACCGATGGCCTGTCGTCGCAAATCCTGACCGAGATCGACCGGTTTTGGACTCTCGGCCCCCGGTTCGAGCGGCTGGGTTTTTTGCATTGCCGCGGGTACTTGCTCTATGGCAAGCAAGGCGGGGGCAAGTCCTCGTTAATTCATCAGGTGATCGCCAAGACTGTGCAGGTGGGAAACGTCGCATTCTTTTGCAACCACCCGTATTTTTTTGTCCGCGCGGTCGAGAAGTTCCGCCAGGTTGAGCCGGAACGGCCGGTGGTGTGCGTGTTTGAGGACATCGACGCCCTGATTGCCCGGTACGGCGATAACGAACTATTGCAATGGCTGGACGGCAATCATCAAGTCAACAAGGCCGTGAACCTGGCGACCACCAATTATCCTGAGCGCCTCGATCCGCGCATCGTGGCTCGCCCGCGGCGGTTTGACCGCGTGCTGCGCATCGAGTCTCCCGACGCGCGGCTGCGGGAAGCATTCTTCGCGCGGAAGTTGCCCCAGCAACCGAGCGACGAGCGCCAAGCGTGGATTGCCGCCAGCGAAGGTATGTCGTTCGCGGCCCTGGCCGAAATGATCATCAGCATCTATTGCCTGGAACACAACCTTGACGAGACTGTGGAGCGCCTCCGCGAGCAGGACCGGCGCACCGCCAGCAGCGAAGAATACGCCAGCGAAGGCGACCCCAGCGAATGGGTGTTCGACGCGGCTTGATGTTCGACGCGTTTCCGTATTCAACGATGCGACGCGGGGACAGGCGCCGCATCGGCGGTGTCGTGTTGATCCAGCCTTCGCGCGGGCGACGGCAATGGCGGAGCGTCGGAATGCGCCGCCGCATAGGACTCGGGCGCACCGCCGCCCGGCGTCCTCGCTGCTTGGCTCAAAATGATCTCGCACCAGCCAACGAGCTCGCCCGCCTGGGACGCTTCGCGGGCTGGCCAAAGCAGAAGTTGCGTCGCCAGGTCACCCAAGAATCGGCGACTGGACGTGGGAAGCGGTTCCTGGCGCGACGCCAACGTGCGGGCGAGGTTCATCACGCGCGGTTCGTGCAGCGACCCGATTTTCCCCTCTTTCGCCCGAGTTGGCAGTTCTTGTGTTTTCGGGTACGGAAGGCTCGCTTTCGGCATCCGGACGAATACACCATAGCGTTTCTCCCCGAGAGTTCGTGCATTCCCCTTTGCCCGCAACGGGTTGTCTTACTGGCATTTGATCCCCAACCGCGAATTGCGGCCGCAGTCTCGCCTTGAGAATGTCATGACTGAAAAATACCGCTGGCACCGCGAATTGACTCGTTATCACTGGTTCGTTTTGGTCGTGGCCGCTCTGGGTTGGCTGTTCGACACCATGGACCAGCAGTTGTTCAACCTGGCGCGCGTGCCCGCCATGCGAGAATTGATTCCGCAAACGACGGGTGCGGGCTCGCCGGAAATGTCGCCCGAACAATTGAAAGTCGCCGTCGCCGAGTACGGAGGATATGCCACCGCCATTTTTCTGCTCGGCTGGGCCACGGGCGGGTTGATCTTCGGCGTGCTGGGAGACCGCTTCGGTCGGGCGAAAGTGATGATGTGGACCATTCTGGCCTATTCCATGTTCACCGGCCTAAGCTCGTTCTCAACCAACTTCTGGGATTTCGCTTTCTATCGTTTTCTCACCGGCCTGGGGGTGGGTGGTGAATTTGCCGTGGGCGTGGCGCTGGTGGCAGAAGTAATGCCCGACCGCGCGCGGCCCTTTGCGCTGGGTTGGCTCCAGGCGCTGTCTGCCGTGGGCAACATTACGGCTGCCTTGATCGGAATATCGCTGGGGCACCTGGAATCGCAAGGCGTCGTCGGCTCGTTCGAAGTTTTCGGGTTTCGCATGACGGCGTGGCGACTGATGTTTGTCGTGGGAACGGTTCCCGCTCTCTTGGCGGTGGTGATTCGAGCCAAGTTGAAGGAACCCGACCGGTGGCAGAACGTGGTACACGATGGCGCTGCGAAGAAAACGCTTGGCCTGTACGTCGAGTTGTTCAGCGATCCTCGCTGGCGTCGGAATGCCATGGTTGGCATGTTCATGGCCTTTGCCGGCGTGGTGGGCCTGTGGGGAATTGGGTTTTTCAGCTTTGACTTGCTGCAATCCGTGTTTCGCAAGAAGTTCGAAGCCGATGGCCTCTCGCCTGCCGAAGTGGCCGGCGAACTTGGTTTTTGGGTTGGCATTACTTCGGTGATGCAAAACCTGGGTGGATTCTTCGGAATCTACGCCTTCAGCCGGATCACGCACGTCATAGGTCGAAAGAAAGCATTTTTGATCTCGTACCTGGCGGCCATGTTTTCCACGGCGTTTGTCTTTTGGAACCTCAGTGAATTCTCCGAAGTCTTCTGGATGATCCCCATGATGGGATTTTGCCAACTCATGATCTTTGGCGGATTCGCCATCTATTTTCCGGAATTGTTCCCCACCCGATTGCGCAGCACGGGCACCTCATTCTGCTACAACGTGGGACGATTCGTGGCTGCCTTGGGGCCGTTCACCTTCGGCCAACTTTCGAGCAAAGTGTTCGGCGGTTTCGACGAACCGATGCGATATGCTGGCGTGGCGATGTGTGCGATTTTCTTGCTGGGAATTGCCGTGCTGCCCTTCGCACCCGAAACAAGAGGCAAACCCTTAGAGTAGAGAAAGCATGCCAATGGGCCGCTCCGAGGAATTTCGCCGGGTAGGCGCCCTTCGAACTTCAGGGTTCAAGAATAACGGCAGTTATCACGTGACGCGACCAAATTACCTCTGCTCCCGTCGCCATCGCGGGGACGGGATCGGAGGTGGATCAGTTTGTTGGTCTCTCCGGCGCGTCGGTCTCGGTCATCAGTGGCTGGCCATCGATTGGCGGCGAGCCTGCTGGAGTTCCGGTTTCTGCCTCCATTTGGTGCCCCTTGAGTTCGTCGGCAATGGTTCCCTCCCAAAGCGGCGTGCCTACCGAATAGGCGGCGCGCGCGATCATATGCGCCGCAACCGGCGCCGTTAAGAACACAAAGGCGGTTACCAGCAGGGCACGCGTTACGATCTGCAATTCTCCAAAATGAAACGCCAAGGCCAGCAGCATACAACCGGCGCCCAGGGTCGCTGCCTTGGTGGCTGCCTGCATTCGCATGAACAGGTCGGGCATGCGTACGACGCCCACCCCGGCCAACAGCATGAAGCCGCCGCCAATCACGATCAACATTGCGGCGAGAATGTCATTCATCTTGCTTTCTCCGTTCGACGTAGCGCGCGAAGGCCACCGTGCCCAAAAACGCCACCAGGGCCACCACTGTGGCCGCGTCGAGCAAGATCGGCTGTTCGGTGAGGATATCGTAAGCCGCGATGACGCCAACGGCCACGACGCCAATTAAGTCCAACGCAACCACACGATCGGGCAGGCTCGGGCCGCGAATCAGCCGGAAAAATGCCAGAAACATGGCTAGACCGGACATCGCCAGGGCCAGGGTGACGGATCCCTCGAGCAGTGTCACGGCGAACAGGATCATCGCATCACCTCGAGCACGCGACGTTCCAATCCTTCCTTGATGCTTCGCCGGGCTTCTTCCACGTCTCCATTATCGATGTACATGGCATGCACGTAGAGAATGCGCCGGTCGGCCGACAAGTCCAAGCTAAGAGTGCCTGGCGTGAGCGTGATCAAATTGGAAATCAATGTGATTTCGGCATCGGTGCGCGCGTCAAGGGGTACTGCGATCACACCCGGCCGCATGTAGTGCTTGGGAGTGACCACGTCGTACGCCACGCGCAAATTCGATAGCACCAGTTGTCGCAAATAGAACAGCGAGAATCGAGCTACCTGTGGCACCTTGGCAAAATAGGGAGAAGTTCCGATTGCGCGTTGAGCCAGCAGCAGAATGAAGTAACCCAGGATCAATCCCACAAAGAGGTTGGCCACTGTGAACTGTCCGGTGGAAACCGTCCACGCAACGGCCAGCAGCAGATTCCACAAAAATGCTTGCATCACGGGCCTCCCAGCACGGCTCGAATGTACGCTTCTCGGGTTGTCAATTGCTCGGCTGCTTGCGTGGCCAGATTGAAGATTGGCGCAGCCGCCAGGCCAATCGATACGGTAAGCGTGGCCAGCAGTCCGATCGGCAACAGCAGCAAGCATTTTTCGCCGCCAGCCAGCGGCGGGATTGAGGATTTTCCGGCAGCGTCGGCAGGAGCTGGTTTCCAGAACGCCTCGGCCCAGATTTTGGTCATCGAAAACAGTGTGAGCAGACCGACCACCAGCGACACTGCGGCGATGGCATATTGTTCTGTGTTGAGGCTCGCCTGTATCAGCGATAGTTTGGCGAAAAATCCCGACAGGGGCGGCATGCCCGCTAGCGACAGCGACGGAATCAAAAACAAAATCGCCAGCCCCGGATAAGCCAGATACAGTCCCCCGAGCTTCTTGAGTTCGAAAGAACCGCCCAGTCGGCGTGCAACGCCGCTGACCAAGAACAGGTTTGTTTTCACGATAATGTGGTGCATGGTGTAAAAGACCGATCCGGCCAGAGCCATGGTGGCCAGGGCCGGAGACGACGTCAGTCCGGCCAACCCCAGGCCCATGATCATGTAGCCAATCTGGCTGATGATATGGAACGAGAGGATGCGGCGAAACTCGTGCTGCGCTGCGGCGCCCAGCACTCCCGTAACCATGGTCGCCCCGGCCACGATCAGCAGCAAGGAATGCGTGTACCCCTGATCCTGGACAAAAATCAGCGTGAACACACGGATCAGCGAGTAAACCCCAACCTTGGTAAGCAGTCCCGCAAACACTGCGGAAACGGCGACGGGCGGCGTATGGTACGACGCAGGCAACCAGAAGAACAACGGGAACACGGCTGCCTTAATGCCAAAGGCAATCAGAAACAGCATTCCCAGTACAGTCATTGTGCCGGGTTCGGCGACGTCTTTTAATTTGTTGGCCAAGTCGGCCATGTTCAGCGTGCCCGTGATTCCGTAGAGAATGCCCACCGCCGCCAAGAACAGGGCTGAAGCAACCAGATTCAACGTTACGTACTTGATCGCCCCGCGTAGTTGGTCCGGCTCGCCTCCCAACGACAACAGCACAAACGAGGCCATCAACATGACCTCAAACCAGACATAAAGATTGAAGAGGTCGCCGGTCAAGAACGCCCCGCAGACCCCCATCAACAGGGCATGCAGCAAAGGATAGTAACCAAACGATTCCCGCGGTTCGTCCACGCTTGCCAGCGAATACACGGCGACGGCAAAACCGATTAGGCCCGTCAGCACCACCATGATGGCGCTGAACAGGTCCGCAACCAATGTGATGCCAAACGGCGCGGGCCAGTCCCCCATTTGGGCAGCGGCAATTCCATGGGACGACACATGGGCCAGCAGTGCCAGTCCGGCGGCCAGCAGTCCGGCCGTTCCCACAACTGCCAGTACGCGCTGAAGGGGCAGCCGATACCAGGCCAACAGCGAAATGGCCGCCGTGGCGAGCGGAATTACCAGCGGTAATACGAGCAGCACATTCATCGATCGCCCACCCTCAGGTCGTCGGAGTCGTCGCTGCCCAAAGTTTGGTACGCGCGGTGGAACAAAACCAAAGCGAAGGCGAGCACGCCAAAACCAATCACAATTGCCGTTAAGATCAGCGCCTGCGGCAGCGGATCGGCCGCGGGTGTCGGCGGCACGCTTTCGCCCGGCGATACAATCGGCGGCTGAGCTCGGGTGAGTCCGGCGGCGGTAAATATCAACAGATTCGCGCCGTGCGAAAGCAGCACCAAACCCAAGATCAGCCGGAACAGGCTGCGGTGCAGCATCGTGTAGATGCCTGCCGCATACAGTCCGCCGATCACAATCGCCAGCAAGGTTACCATGTCAACTTTCCGCCAGTGCCAAGATGATGGACAATGTGACGCCAATCACCACCAGGTATACCCCCACGTCAAACAGCAGCGGCGTTCCCAAGTGGACATCGCCAAACCCTGGCACAAAAACCTCCACCCACATCCCGGTCATCAGGTTTTTCCCGGCCAGCAGCGCTAATGAGCCACTGCCCAATGCAAGCAGCAATCCCACGCCAATCAATGGCCGCGGGGGTACGGGCAAGGCACGCCTGGTCTCCGGCACTTCGAAGGCAAAACCATAAAGCACAAATGCCGATGCGGCCACCAGACCGCCGCTGAAACCGCCTCCCGGCTCGTTGTGTCCGCGAAGCAGCAAAAACACCGAAAACAGCAGCAGCAGTGGCAGCATGAACCGTGTCGCCGCGCGCAAAATCAGGGAATTCACGGCCGTGCTCCTTGGTTGGATGCGCTCGATGCGTCAGCCTGATTCAGGCCCATTTCGCCATGGTCGATCGACAACCGGGTCTCGCGCAATGACGCGGCAGCATCGTCAACGTCCGCGGGCGTGCTGGCATTGGGAACAACGCTTGGCGGCGTGTTCTCGATGCTGTTCTTCGGGCGTAGCTTGAGCAGTGCGTAAACACCAATCCCTGCCACGGCCAGAACGGTAATCTCACCCAGCGTGTCCAAGCCGCGAAAGTCGACCAGGATCACATTGACAATATTCCGCCCGTGCGCCTCTTTGGCGCTGTGCTGGGAATAATAGGTGGAAATGGTCGGATGGAATTGCACCTCGCTGGCCACCAGCACCAGCGCGGTCATCAACGAGCCCATGGCCAAAGCAAACGCCGCATCGCGCAATCGGGCCAACTTGCCGCAAACCACCGAAGAAGCAGGCAAGTGATAGAACACCAGGACGAACACTATCACCGTGAGCGTTTCGACCAGGAATTGCGTCATGGCGACGTCGGGAGCGCCAAACATCACAAACACCAAAGCCACCCCGTACCCGACCACGCCGAGCGCTGCGATCGCCGCCAAACGCGTTTTCATTAACGTGGCCGCCAAAGCGGCCAACAGAATCAGCACCACCAGTCCCACATCGTAAAATCGCAGGTTCGACAAGTCTCGCCCCAATTCCGAGTTGCCGACAAACAGCAGCAAAGTAGCACTGCTAAGCCCCAGCGTGGCGGCGAAAATGATCATCAGGTAGTAGCGCAAATATCCGCTCTGCAGCAGTCGGGTTTGCAGGCTGGCCACACCATTCAGTCCCCGCAGCGCTAAGCTGTACCAACCAGCGGGCCCCCAGTTGGCTGCCCAATTCCCCCAGCGGCCAATCGTGCGAAATATTCCTCGCATGGCAAAGCAGGCAATGCCCCCGGCCAAGGTGATGCCGCTCAAGGCCAGTGCCGTTCCCCATCCGTGCCACAATGCCAGGTGCATGTCGATGGATTGGCCCAGCACCGCCGCCGTTGCCGAGAGCACCAGGGGATCGGCGCCCCAGGCAGGCCACAACCCAAACACCAAACTCAATCCCGCTAAAGTGGTCGAACCCAGCCACAGGCTAAGCGGCGCTTCGTGCGGATGCTTGGGGGTGGGGAGTCGCTTGCCAAAGAACGGTCGCAGTCCCACCAACAACGCCACCGCAACCAGCATCATGTTGGAAACCACGGCAGCGGTAGTAAGCCACACGGCCGCCGGCCCAGGCAGCGTCGCCTCGTAGAACAGCTCCTTGGCAATGAAACCCAACAAGGGCGGTAATCCAGCCATCGATAGCGCAGCAATTGCCGCCGCAATTGCCGTGATGGGCAAGGCTCGCGCCAAGCCTCGCAGTTGATCAACGTTGCGAGTGCCTGTTTCGTGATCCAGGGTGCCTGCAATTTGAAACAGCGCCCCCTTGTACAAGGCGTGCCCCAGCAGGAACACCATGGCCGCATAAATCGCCGCCTCGCCTCCCACCCCCAACAACAACGTGAGCATGCCCAGCGCACTCACGGTGGAATAGGCGAGCAGGCGTTTCAAATCCGACTGCTGCAGTGCCAGCCAGCCCCCCGCCAACATGGTGATGGTCCCCACGCCGCCAACGATCCACAACCAGGCATCGGTTCCAGCAAGCGCCGGACTCAAACGCGCCATCAGGTAAATGCCTGCCTTGACCATCGTCGCCGAATGCAAATACGCACTGACGGGCGTTGGCGCTTCCATCGCGCCCGGCAACCAGAAATGCAAGGGAAACTGGGCCGATTTGGTGAAACATCCCAAGAGGATTAACACCAAAGCCGGCAAGTACAGCGGGTGCGACTGAATCTGGCTCGCCTGGTCG
>JAANMW010004151.1_pt1 | contig 10167 bp, 8 predicted proteins | sample 7279671 | NCBI WGS metagenome assembly JAANMW01 (sample SAMN14094541, study PRJNA606508) | bioreactor metagenome | isolation source: A lab-scale SPAN reactor treating ammonium-rich wastewater day 247 | place: Ireland: Galway | collected 2017-09-19
GTGAACGAGTGGAAGGGCGAGCGCAAGGTGCAGTTTCTGGTCGAGGGCGCGCAGCTCTGAGCTGCACCCACGGCAGCACACCGAATAATTCAAGAAAAATTAGGCTCTAACGCTTACTGGGTAAGCGCTAGCAGCTATCAAAAAAATACCGGAACTCACAAGGCGGTGCGCCCACGGGTTCCGGTATTTTGGGGGCCAGGCCGATGCATTGCGCACCGGCATCGGCAAAAGCCCAGGTCCTAGAACGTATTCAAGGTCTTAGAAGCTTTCCCAGTCGTCATCCCCACCCTGCGCCGCCTTGCGCACGGGCGGCGGTGCTGCGGCAATCCGGGGGGCTGGCGCTGCCGCCTTTTTGGCGGGGCCTGCCACCGCAGGTTTGGCCGTGCGCGCTGGTGCAGCCACCTGCCGGGGCGCGGGCGAGGCAGCCACACGCGCGGCAGGCGCAGGGGGCGCAGCACGCCGTGGTGCAGCGGGCGCACGGGTGGGCATGGCGCCCACGTTGAACACCGCAATCACATCCGCCAGGTGCTGGGCCTGGTCGCGCATGGACGCGGCGGCAGCCGTGGATTCTTCCACCAACGCGGCATTTTGCTGCGTCATCTGGTCAAGGTGGGTCACGGCCTGGTTGACCTGCGCGATACCGTCACGCTGCTCGGTCGAAGAGGCTGTGATCTCACCAATCAGGTCGCTCACGCGCTGCACGCTGGCTACGATCTCGGCCATGCTCTGCCCGGCTTCGGCGACTTGCCTGGAACCCGTCTCCACATTCTCGACCGAGGCGCTGATCAGCGTCTTGATCTCCTTGGCGGCCTCGGCGCTGCGGCCCGCCAGGCTGCGCACCTCGCTGGCCACCACGGCGAAACCACGGCCCTGCTCACCCGCACGGGCGGCCTCGACAGCAGCGTTCAGCGCCAGGATATTGGTCTGGAAGGCGATGCCGTCGATCACGCCGATGATGTCGGAAATCTTGCGCGAGCTATGGGTGATGTGCTGCATGCTGGACACCACCTGGCCCACCACCTCGCCGCCGCGTGCCGCGGCCTGGGCGGCCGTGCCTGCCAGCTGGTTGGCCTGGCGGGCCGTGTCGGCCGACTGGGTCACGGTGGCGGTCAGTTCCTCCATGCTGGCAGCCGTCTGCTCCAGGTTCGAAGCCGTCTGTTCCGTGCGGGCCGAAAGGTCATGGTTGCCATTGGCAATCTCCACCGAGGCGGAAGAAACGGCATCGACCCCGACGCGCACCTCGCCCACCACACCGCGCAGCCGCTCTGCCATGCTCGAGAGCGAACGCAGCATGTGGCCCAGTTCGTCCTTGCGCGTGGACTGCAGGTCGCGCGTCAGATCTCCGGCGGCAATGGCATCGGCCAATTCCACGGCCTGGCCCAGCGGCACGGTAATGGAATGCACCAGCTTCCAGGCCAGCAACAAAAAGAGGCCCATCAACACGGCGGAGGCCGCCAGGCCCTGGACGGCATACGACACACGCCGCTCATTGACTGCGGCACGCACCGCATCACGGCGCTTTTGCAGCACAGCAACGAAGTCATCCTGCGACTTGAGATAAGAGGTAATCAGCGGGGCAAACTGCTCATCGGCAAAGCGCTGTGTTTCCACTACGTCGCCTGCGCCCTTGAGATCCCAGGTCTTAGCGGTTGCCGCCAGCACCGCCTTGCGCGCTGCGAGCACGGCGTCCACAGCCGCTTTTTCCTCGGGCGCAGTGGACTCGGCCACGATTTTTTCCTGGATCTTGGTGATGTCGCCAATGATGGCCTTGACCTTGGCGTTGTACTGCTCTGCCAGCACGGAGTCCGAGGTCACCGCAGCGCCCAGAACCATGTTGACGGCGGTCTCCGTGCCTCCACGCCAGCGCACGGCCATGACAATGCGCTCCTCGATCACGACGATTTCGTCCATAGCGCTGGCCATGGAGCTGTTGGCACGGTTCTGCTGGATTCCGGAGATCACCAGCATGGCGAGCATCAGTACCAAAAATGCCCCCCACAACTTGCGGGAGACGCTGATATTGTCGAGTTGCATGCTTTGGGGCCTGAAAAATCTATTGACACGCTGAATATCGCACAAAAAAAGGCTCCCGAAACATCCGTTTACATTGCAGGCCATGACCCCAAGGCGCTCGTGGATCTCCCCTCCACCACGCCCTTCCCACCGGGACAAACCCGTAGAATGAAAAAGTGACCACCTACACCAACCCCGACCTGCACTGCCACTCCGTTGTCTCCGACGGCACCCTCACGCCCGAGGTGCTGGCGGCCCGGGCGAAGGCCAACGGGGTGGATCTGTGGGCTCTGACCGACCACGACGAAGTGGGCGGACAGCAGCGGGCCGCCGCCGCCGCGCAGGCGCAAGGCATGGCCTACCTCACCGGCGTAGAAATATCGGTCACTTTTGCCCACACCACGGTACACATCGTCGGCCTGGGCTTTGATGCCAGCAACACCCCCCTGGTGCAGGGCCTGGAGCGCACACGCGGCGGACGCGGTGAACGTGCCCGCGAAATGGCGGAGCAACTGGCGAAGGCAGGCATTGCCGGAGCCTATGAAGGCGCCCTGCACTTCGTGGGCAACCCGGAACTCATCTCACGCACCCACTTTGCGCGCTTTCTGGTGGAAGCGGGCGTGTGCCGGGACACCAACGAGGTGTTCCGCAAATACCTTATCGAAGGCAAGCCCGGCTTTGTGCCGCACCGCTGGGCCAGCCTGGGCGATGCCGTGCGCTGGATCACCGAGGCCGGTGGCGTGGCCGTGATTGCCCACCCGGCGCGCTATCGCCTGAGCGCCAACGAAGAGTTCGCGCTGTTCTCCGAATTCAAGCAGCACGGAGGCCAGGCGGTGGAGGTGGTCACGGGCAGCCATTCAGCCGCCGAGGCCCTGAGCTACGCCGCCATGGCGAAGGAATTCGGCCTGGCAGCTTCGCGCGGCAGCGATTTCCACAGCCCCGACGAATCCCATACCGACCTGGGTACGCTGCCCCCGCTGCCCGCCGCCCTCCAGCCCGTCTGGGATTTGCTGTCAGAGCGGATTCAACCAGCCACCTGACCCCCCTGCACCATGGCCCAGTATTTCGAAGTTCATCCTGAAAACCCCCAACCGCGCTTGCTCAAGCAGGCGGCTGCATTGCTGCAAAAGGGCGGCATCGTGGCCGTACCCACGGATTCGAGCTATGCCTTGGTGTGCCACCTGGACGACAAGAACGCCGCCGACCTGCTGCGCCGCATCCGCCAGGTGGATGACAAACACCACCTCACCCTGCTGTGCCGGGACCTGTCAGAACTGTCGAGCTATGCCCGCGTGGACAACCGCCAGTACCGCCTGCTCAAGCTGGCCACGCCGGGCGCCTACACCTTCATCCTGGAAGCGACCAAGGAAGTGCCCCGCCGCGTGAGCCACCCTTCGCGCAAGACCATCGGCCTGCGCGTGCCCGAACACAAGGCGCTGCAAGAGCTGCTGGCCTTGCATGGCGCGCCGCTGCTGGCGACCACATTGATTGCCCCCGGCGAAACCGAACCCCTCAACGATGCGCAAGAGATCCGCGAAAAGTTTGAGCAAGTTCTGGCTGCTGTGGTGGACGCCGGCGCCTGCCCCTCAGCCCCCACCACGGTGATTGACCTCACGCCCATGGGCACCGGCGGCGACCCCGAGGTGGTACGCACCGGGCGCGGCAGCCTGCAAGCGCTGGGGCTGTGATCGCCCCACCGGGACGGTAGCGCTTGCGTGTCTGAGACAATCAGCGGGTGGACATCTCCAATCTCATCCAAACCGTTCTGATCTACGCCCTGCCGGTGCTGTTTGCCATCACCGTGCACGAGGCGGCCCATGGCTATGCGGCGCGCCATTTTGGCGACAACACCGCCTACCAGATGGGGCGCATCACCCTCAACCCGCTCAAGCACATCGACCCGGTCGGCACCATTTTGATGCCGCTGCTGCTGTACTTTGCCACTTCGGGCGCCTTCCTGTTCGGCTATGCCAAGCCCGTGCCCGTCAATTTTGGCAACCTGCGCAACCCCAAGCAGCACATGGTGTGGGTGGCGCTCGCAGGGCCGGCATCCAACTTTGTACAGGCCGTGCTGTGGGCTGTGTTCCTGGTGGTGCTGGTAGGCATGGGCGTGAATGAACGCTTCTTCATGGAAATGGCGCGTGCCGGGGTGCTGGTCAACCTGGTGATGTGGGCCTTCAACCTGTTCCCGCTGCCGCCGCTCGATGGCGGGCGCATCTTGGTCGGCCTGCTGCCCTGGAAGCAAGCCCACATGGTCTCGCGCATCGAGCCCTGGGGTTTCTTCATCGTGATGGGCCTGGTGATTGCGGGCATCGTCGGCAGCCTGTGGCTGCGCCCGCTGATGGCGCTAGGCTATGGCGCCATCAACCTGCTGCTCACACCGCTCACGGCGCTGCTGCGCTAATCCCCCCACTTTTTCCTTTGTCTGCTGATTTCGTTCCCATGAGCACCACGCGCTTTCTCACCGGCATCACCACCACGGGCACGCCCCACCTGGGCAACTTCGTCGGCTCCATCCGCCCCTCGGTGGCGGCCAGCCTGCGCCCTGGCGTGCAGAGCTTCTACTTCCTGGCCGATTACCACGCGCTCATCAAGTGCGAAGACCCGGTGCGCATCCAGCGCTCCACGCTGGAGATTGCGGCGAGCTGGCTCGCCGCTGGCCTGGACCCGGAAAAAGTCACCTTCTACCGCCAGTCGGACATCCCCGAAATCCCCGAACTCACCTGGCTGCTGACCTGCGTGACCGGCAAGGGCCTGCTCAACCGCGCCCATGCCTACAAGGCCAGCGTGGACAAGAACCACGAAGCGGGCCGTGAAAGCGACGACGGCGTGACCGCAGGCCTGTTCATGTACCCGGTGCTGATGGCCGCAGACATTTTGATGTTCAAGGCGCACAAGGTGCCCGTGGGGCGCGACCAGGTACAGCACATCGAGATGGCGCGCGACATGGGCGCGAGCTTCAATCACCTGTATGGCGAGCACTTTGTGCTGCCCGAAGCGGTGATCGACGACAACGTGGCCACCCTGCCCGGCCTGGACGGCCGCAAGATGAGCAAGAGCTACGACAACACCATCCCACTGTTCTCCTCGCGGGCGCAGTTGCAAAAGCTCATTGGCGGCATCGTTACCGATTCGCGCGCACCGGGTGAGGCCAAGGACACCGAAGGCTCGGCCCTGTTCCAAATCTACCAGGCCTTTGCCACGCCGGAAGAAACCGCTGCGCTGCGCCAACAGTACGCCAATGGCATTGCCTGGAGCGAGGCCAAGCAGGTGCTGCTCGAGCGGGTGGACCAAGTGATTGCCCCGATGCGTGAGCAGTACGAGGCGCTCATCAACGACCCCGCACGCATCGAACAGACGCTGCTGGCAGGCGCCGAACGCGCACGCCAGGCGGCCACCCCCTTCCTGCGCGAGCTGCGCTCGGCCGTAGGCCTGCGCAGCCTGGTGCAAGCCAGCAACGCCAAAGCGGCCAAGGCCACGAAGGCCGCCCTGCCCAGCTTCAAACAATACCGCGAGAAGGACGGCAAGTTCTACTTCAAGTTCGTCGATGCCAACGGGCGCCTGCTGTTGCAAAGCACGGGCTTCGATGCCCCCAAGGAAGCCGGACAGGCCATTGCACAACTACAGCAAAACGCCGACGCCCTGCAGACCCTGGCGCCCCGACTGACCCCGGTGGACGACGTGACGCCCGCCGATGTGAGCGCCGCGCTGCAAGCACTGGCTGAAGCTGCTGCCGCTTAAAACCCCCAGCGATTAAAAAGCCGCCCACTGTCAAACCTTTGACACGCTGCGGGCCTGCCCCGCAGCGACAATCACCGCATGGAATGGGACTACCCGCACCCCTTTACGCTGCCCGTCACGCCGTGCGCTGAGGACATCGACGGCCTGAACCACACCAACAATGCGGTGTACGTGCAGTGGTGCGAAAAAGTGGGCTGGGCCCACTCCGAAGCCCTGGGCCTGGGCATGGCGGACTACCTGCGCCTGGACCGCGCCATGGCGATCCGCAAGGCCGAATACGACTACGTGCTGCCGTCATTGCAGGATGAAGCGCTCACCCTGGGCACCTGGATCACCGCCAGCGACGGCAAGCTGACCATGGAGCGGCGCTTCCAGATTCTGCGCGACAGCGACGGGGCCACCATCCTGCGTGGCCGCTGGGGCCTGGTCTGCATCGAGGTCGGCAGTGGCAAGCCACGGCGCTTGCCGTCGGAGTTCTGCCAGATCTATCTACCGGCGCTGGTAGCTTAAGAAAGCGCCAGGGCGTGGTGGGCCAGGTGGTCTGCCATAAAGGTCTGGATGAAGTAATAGCCATGGTCGTAACCGGGCTGGCGGCGCAGCGTGAGGGGTTGGCCCACCTGTGCGCAAGCGGCTTCGAACACCTCGGGCAGCAGTTGGTTCTCCAGCAAGAACTTGTCGGCCAGACCCTGGTCGATCAGGATGCCGCCAGGGTACGGTGGCGTTGTTTGCGCGGCCATCAATGCACTGGCATCGTGTGCAAGCCATGCGCTCTCGTCCTTCCCCAGGTAGCCGCTGAAAGCCTTTTTCCCCCAGGGGCACTGGCTGGGTGCGGCAATGGGCGCAAAGGCCGAAACGCTTTTGAACACCCCCGGGTGGCGCAGCGCCAGCGTGAGCGCACCGTGCCCGCCCATGGAATGGCCAAAAATCCCCGCCCGCTCCAAATCGACGGGCAAATGCGCGCCCAGCAGGGGCAGCAACTCATGCGTGAGATAGCTCTCCATGCGCCAGTGCGTGGCCCAGGGGGCTTGCGTGGCGTCGAGATAAAAACCGGCCGCTACACCAAAGTCCCAGGCGTCGGCCTCGCCGGGCACATTGGCACCGCGTGGGCTGGTGTCGGGCGCCACCAACACCAGGCCCAGGTCAGCCGCCAAACGCTGCGCACCGGCCTTGGTCATGAAGGTATCCTCGTTGCAGGTCAGGCCCGCCAGGTACACCAGCACGGGCCGCTTTGCGCCCTGCAAGGCCTGCGGCGGCAGGTAGACCGAGAACTTCATCGGCAAGCCGATTTCGCGGGAAGCGTGCTGATAGACGCGCTGCGCACCGCCAAAGCAGGCATGCGCGCTCAAAAGATCAAGGGCTTGGAGGGTCATTTTGCTATATTTAAATGAGCTACTAGCGCTTACCAAATAAGCTCTAGAGCCATTTTTTATATAAATTAGTAAAGCACGACACCCCGGATCGATTCGCCGCTCTTCATCAGGTCAAAGCCTTTGTTGATGTCTTCGAGCGGCATGGTGTGCGTGATCAGGTCGTCGATATTGATCTTGCCCTCCATGTACCAGTCCACGATTTTGGGTACATCGGTGCGGCCCCGTGCGCCGCCAAAGGCCGAACCTTCCCACTTGCGGCCCGTGACCAGCTGGAACGGCCGGGTGCTGATCTCGGCGCCCGCCTCGGCCACGCCAATGATGATGCTGCGCCCCCAGCCTTTGTGCGTGCATTCGAGCGCCTGGCGCATCACCTGCGTATTGCCAATGCACTCAAAAGAATAATCGGCCCCGCCATCGGTCAGCTGCACGATGGCATCGACCACGTTGTCCACTTCCTTGGGGTTGATGAAGTGCGTCATGCCGAACTTGCGCGCCATCGCCTGGCGGGCGGGGTTGATGTCCACGCCAATAATCTTGTCGGCGCCCACCATCTTGGCACCCTGGATCACGTTCAGGCCAATACCGCCCAGGCCGAACACCACCACATTGGCACCGGCCTCGACCTTGGCCGTGAAAATCACGGCGCCAATCCCGGTGGTCACGCCGCAGCCGATGTAGCACACCTTGTCAAACGGCGCGTCTTCGCGGATCTTGGCCAGCGAAATCTCGGGGGCCACTGTGTAGTTGCTGAACGTGCTGGTGCCCATGTAATGAAAGATAGGCTTGCCGTCCAGGCTGAACCGGCTGGTGGCGTCGGGCATCAGGCCCTTGCCCTGGGTGCCGCGGATCAGCTGGCACAGATTGGTCTTGCGCGAGAGGCAGAACTTGCACTGGCGGCATTCGGGCGTGTAGAGCGGAATGACATGATCGCCCTTCTTCAGGCTGGTCACACCGGGACCCACATCGACCACAATGCCCGCGCCCTCATGGCCCAGGATGGCCGGAAAAATACCTTCGGGGTCGGCGCCGCTCAGGGTGTAGTAATCGGTATGGCAAATACCCGTGGCCTTGATCTCGACCAGCACTTCGCCAAAACGGGGGCCCTCCAGATCGACGGTTTCAATGGTCAGGGGCTGACCTGCTTGCCATGCAACGGCTGCTTTGGTTTTCATGGTGCGCCTCAAAAAAATAGAAAAGTGTCCCCAAAGCTCCACGGGGAAGGCCCTACTGTAGAGGCCTTGCGGATTTCCAGCCCACCACTGGACAGGTATCCCCACAAACCAGGATCTATCACGCCGCAGACCCTCCCCCAAGCGCCTTCAGAAGCCAACAATTCTGAGCATTCTGCAGGTGCATTCACCCGCCTCAGCGCCCATACCCCTCATGCTCTCTCCCGCTTCTATAGCCTCTGATCAAGCGCCAGTTTGGCCATACCAAGGTGCACTACCGAGGACTCGAAAGAACACGCTGCAGCTCAAGACGCTGTTTGCGCTATCGAACCTGTAGATGGTGCGCCACCCACTGCTGAGGGCGCAGGGATGAGTGCGCCTGGAGACAGGGCGCAGACCGCAAAAGGACCGAAAGGGAACCGCCTTGGCTTCGCGCCTGAGCGGTCCGGGGTCGGTACCTGCTTTCAGCAGCTTGCGGGCGTCTTCGCGTGCCTCCCGCGCCTGCGCCAGCGCCCCCTCGGGATAGACACCCAGCGCCAGGGCTTTTCTTTGCCGCCATGGCGGTATTTCAAGCGCCAGTATTGCCCGCCTGGTCGACCTCCAGGTAGAGGCTATTTTCATCTGCAAGGCACAGCCGTGGTTGATCCGGTGGACATGTGGCCTTCTTGCAAGCGGTGTCGGTCAGGGGCATGTTGGGGGTATTTTTTGGGGGGCACAGGAAAACCTGGAAAAGTGCCCCAAATTGTGCCCCCACGACTGCGTGGCTTCAACTGCCCGCCTTTGTACGTCTTTGGCCAAAAAAACCCCGCTTACCTATAGGAAAGCGGGGTTTACTGGTCAGTTTTGAACGTCGTTGAACGTCAAACTGGCGGAGAGGGTGGGATTCCTTGTAAGCCTTTGATTTACAGGGTAATTTTCCACAAAGTAACGCTGGTGTGCCACCAAAAAGTAACGCCAGACCGCCCTTGCAGTGTACGCGAAAGTTGCGCGTGAACTCTGCTGCAGGACAAGGTTCACGGCACGCTGGAGCCTCTGCTCAAGGAACGGGGTAGAAGCGGTGCGCGGTGCGAACGAAACGCGGAGCAGGCAGCAGCAACCCCCTGCCGCAGTTGACCAAAAGCAGCGGGACCTGGGTGATTCGTTCTATGACCCAGCGGGGGAAGTTGCATTGAACCAGGCGCTTCCCTACCAATCCAGGGCGGCCAAGTAGCGCACGCTACGAGTGGTGGTGGCTTCTGCCAAGACAAAGCTCCCCAACACGCTTGCAGCATTTGGGCGGCTAACCTTCACGGAGAGAAGCGCAAACGAGGGTGAAAGAAGATGTGAACTGAGTACTTGGCAGCCGCAAATATGGTGGCACTGAAGGCGCCGCTGGCCGAAAAGGTCTTAGGTCCGGCGTGCGCCAACCGAGCGCAGCGGCGCAAAATTAGCAATAACGGTGTGTACGATGCTTGCTCGATATTGGCTTTGTTCCAGGGCTTTCTCCGACGCCTCCCATCGGACGCCCGAAGAGAAGCGGGCTGAGTTGGATAAACAACGAGAAAGCAAAGAATTTATGGCTAGTCAAACAGAGGCGCAAGCACTGCTGCGCGTGGCGATGACGAATCCGGAGGCGGATTTCCGAGACGGCCAGTGGGAGGCCATTGACCACATCGTCAACCAGCGGGGCAAGGTGCTGTGCATTCAGCGCACGGGCTGGGGCAAGAGCATGGTGTACTTCGTCGCCGCAAAGCTAATGCGGGCGCAGGGGCATGGTGTCACGCTCATCGTGTCGCCCCTGCTGGCCCTGATGCGCAACCAGATTGAAGCGGCGAGCCGCCTGAAACTGAAGGCGCTGACCATCAACTCAACCAACACCGACAACTGGGATGCGG
>JAANMW010004159.1_pt1 | contig 10149 bp, 8 predicted proteins | sample 7279671 | NCBI WGS metagenome assembly JAANMW01 (sample SAMN14094541, study PRJNA606508) | bioreactor metagenome | isolation source: A lab-scale SPAN reactor treating ammonium-rich wastewater day 247 | place: Ireland: Galway | collected 2017-09-19
GCTGATCGTGGCGGCGGTGCCGCCGACAGGATCGGTTTCCGCGGCCGAGGCGGAGATCCCGCGTGCGGCCCTCGCGGCGGCGGAGGAAGCGCGCGCCAAGGCCGAAGGCGACGCGGCGCGGCAGGCGCGCGAGATCGAGTCGCTCGCCGCCCAATTGGCGCTCGCCGAGCGTGTGCGCGCGCGCAGCGAGAGTGACCTCGCCGTGGCCCAGGCGCGCGCCGAGGAGGCGCTGCGCGCCGCCACCGGCCTCGGGCGCGGCGCGCCGGACGCCGGCGAAGAGGGCGAGCGTCCGCCCGGTCTGCCCGGTCCGCGCAATGGCCGGCCCGACGATCTGCGCCGCATCCGCGGCATCGGCCCCAAGAACGAAGGCGTGCTCAACGCGCTCGGGATCTATCACTATGAGCAGATCGCGGCGTTGACGCCGGCGCAGGTGACGTGGCTCGACAACTACCTGAAGTTCCACGGCCGCATCGCGCGCGACGACTGGGTCGGCCAGGCCGGCGCGCTGCTCGGCGTCGAGCCCGGTCCGGGCGACAAGGTGCACCCGCAAGACGTGGGTGCGTGACGCGCTTGATCTCGGTCATGGCGCGGGGCGGCCGCGCCGGGGAATAGGGACGGCATGATCCCACGACATGCCGAGGCGCTGCCGGACGGGCACGAATTCGCAGGCTTCCGGATCGATCGCGTGCTGCGCACGACGGGCTTCACGATCGCCTATCGCGCCGCCGAGCCCGGCGGCCGCCTGCTGACGCTGCGCGAGTATTTCCCGGCGCCCTGGGCGCGGCGCGGCGCGGACGGACTCGCCGTCGTACCGAAGCCCGGCGCCGAGGCGGCGTTTGCCGCCGGGCTCGCGCGCTTTCGGGCCGAGGGCGATGCGCTGCGCGGCTTCCATCATCCCGGTCTCGTGCAGGCGATCGACCATGTCGATGCGAACGGCACCGGCTATCTCGTCTCGGAATATGTCGCCGGCGAGACGCTGGCCTCGCGCCTCGTCCGTACCGGCACGTTGCCCGAGGCGGCGATCGCCGATCTCCTCGCGCCGCTGCTCGCCGGCCTCGAGGCGCTGCATGCCGCCGGCATGATCCACGGCGACGTGCAGCCCGATACGATCATCCTGCGCGAGGGCGACCAGCTCTCGATGTTGCTCGATCTCGCCGCCACGCGCCACGCGCTCGCGCGCGAGGCGCATGACGACGAGGATTCGGCCACCTGGGGCTACGCGGCCCCCGACGAGTATCCGGAGGAGGCGGGCGGCTCGGAGGGTCCGTGGACCGACGTCTACGGCGTGGGCGCCACGCTCTATCGCTGCGTCGCCGGCACGCGCCCGATCGGCGCGCGCGTGCGCCTGCGCGAGATCGGCGCGGGCGCGCCCGATCCGCTCGTGCCGGCCGCGCGCGCTGGCGCCGGCCGCTATGCGCCCGAGCTTCTCGCCGCTATCGATGCCGCGCTGTGCCTGGATGCCGCGGCGCGCCCGCGTTCGATCGCGGCGCTGCGCGCGCTGCTCGGGCCCGCGGCAGGGTTGCAGCGCTGGCGGCCGATGATGCCGGGCTTGCGCTCGTCGAGGGCGAGCATCGCCGCATCGCCGCGCCGCCGCCGCGTCTTCGCGGCGCTCGCCGCGCTCGCGGCGGTGGGGTTTCTCACGCTCTACTACGTGACCGCGCCGGAGACCGACGAGGGGCAAACGCGGGCGATTTTCCCGCCGGCCGCCGATCCCGCATTCGCAATCCGGCCGGGCGCCGTCTTTCGCGATTGCGCGGAATGCCCCGCGCTCGTCGTCGTGCCCGCCGGCCGCTTCACGATGGGCGCGCCGGCCGGCGACGCCGATGCCGGCGAGCACGAGCGCCCGCAGCGCGAGGTTTCGATCGCGCGGCCTTTCGCGCTCGGCCGCACCGAGGTGACGGCGGCCGAATACGCTGCCTGCGCCGCCGATGGCGGCTGCCCGAACCGGGGCGAGCATGCGCCGTGGGGCGGCGGCCAGATGCCGGCCGTCAAGGTTAAATGGCGCGACGCCAAGGCCTACGCCGCCTGGCTTTCGATGAAGACCGGCAAGGCCTATCGCCTTCCGAGCGAAGCGGAGTGGGAATACGCGGCGCGCGCCGGAACCACGCAGCGCTATGTCTGGGGCAACCGGCCCGGCCGCAACCGCGCCAATTGCGAGGGCTGCGGCAGCGCCTGGGACGGGCGCCAGGCAGCGCCGGCGGGAAGCTTCGCCGCGAATCCGTTCGGCCTCCACGACATGCTGGGCAATGTCTGGGAGTGGACCGAGGATTGCTGGTCGCCGTCGCTGGCCGACGTGCCCATCGATGGCAGCGCGCGTCCGGCTGCATCGTCCTGCGCCGGCCGCACCTTGCGCGGCGGCTCCTACGATCTGCCGCCCGCGCGCATGCGCGTCACGAGCCGCAGCAGCATCGATGCCGAGGTGGGCGAGATCTTCATTGGCTTCCGCGTCGCGCGCAGCCTCGACGCGCCGCGCTGAAATCCGCGCCGCTCGCGCGCTTCCCCCTCCGCCGGTTCCGCTCTACCTTCGCCCCGCGCCCGCTTGGCGGAACCGGTAGACGCAAGGGACTTAAAATCCCTTTCCCGTCAGGGAGTGTGGGTTCGAGTCCCACAGCGGGCACCAAGTTTTCTAAGGCACGGATACAAAAGGTTTTTTCTAAGCGCCGAAGCTCAATGTTACACAGCTTCGTTACGCACCTCAAGGTCCCGGCCGAAAGGCCTTAGCGGCGCGGGCCATTCTGCCGCTAAGAGTTCGGCTGTGCACCCGTTGGAGTAGTTCGCTAGGGAGCACGATGGACACGGGCAACGGAGCACCCGCACGCCTTGCCGCATCGCGTAGCTTCCCATCGCAGGTGAGGAAAAACTTGATGCCCGCACGATGCGCAGTGAATACGTGATAGGCGTCCGCCTCTCGGCCCTCGCCTAATGCCTTGCAGAAGGCGTCGTACTCAGGATCACGCTTGCGAGCGTTCTCAAGGAACTCATTGCGTTGATCGTCCGCGTAGTCCTTGTACAGGCTTGGGGCGATGATGAAGGCACGTTCTCCAAGAGGTTCCCCGCACTCTCGTATCTCAATGCCATGCCAAAGACTGAGTTCACTTTGGACCATGCCCCCATAGCGAAGGCTCATTAGCTCCCGGTTGATCTCGCGGCTATACCAGCACGCAATCCGATTCGCCCGCGCGAGCGCCGCGACCTTGGGCAACACGTCGAGTTCCGCTTGAAGCCAATCGCTCCGTTTCTTGCGGGGCAATAGCGCAGCAAGCTCGCCCGTGACTTCGCGGTCCCCCCATTTGACTGTCTCGGGGACGGTCCCGAAGTAGTGTGTCACGCCAAAGCGTAGAATGTTCGCATCAAGGAAAACAGGAAGCGGCGTGCGCTTGCGCATCCGCTCACTGGCGAAAGCAAGAAGAGGACGGCCCACAGGACCCGAGCGTGATTTCGCCGGACGTATAGAACTGCTGGTTGGCGAGCCGTTCCGTGGGGCGGCCCTCGTACAGGAAGCACATGCCGTGCAGATGCTTCCAGAACCCGCACTGTGTTTCGCCAAGGCACCGTTCCATGCAACCGCGCGGTGTCGTACTCGTCACGTTGCCGATGGTGCCGCTATCCCCTGCTAGTTGGGTACTCTCCTCATAGGAAGAATACCGCTCCATCATTGGCTTTGACGCCTCACGCCTATTGTTGTCCTGGGCCGAAGCTGTGCCCGCCGACATGGCGATAGCGATTAGAGAAGCAAACGCGGTGCGCATTCGGCCTCCCGCTTTAAGCTGCGCTGAATGATGCAATTCAACGTGAGCAGGTGCAAGTCACGTTCCTAAGCAGCTGTCTGGTGGCCAAGGGCGGCCACGCGCTCTTGTATCCTAATGACTGTCTTGGCGTCCCAAGACTTGCCGCGCGGCGTGAGGATGCCGCGAGCATTGAGGGCCGCCGCGATCCCGCGTGCGGACGTGACCCCCGTTTCCTTGACGGCCGCGACCTCATGGGCGAGACGCTTGGCGCGGTCATCCGCTTTCGCCTTGACCATCGCTACAGCCTCAGCGTTCCCCTCATTGCGAACGCTCTTGATATTCGGATTGCCCAGCTTCCTCACCTTGCGACCGCTCTTGCGGGACACATGGAAGCCCTCGCGGCGGATCGTGGACTTGATCGCGGCCAACGCTTCGGCCGTGCGCTTCGATGCCATGTCCCGTTCGTACTCTGCGACCGCCGAAAGGATATGCACCGTGAGGCGGTTCACCTTCGGCATGTCCACCGCGACGAACTCTAGGCCGCTTTTCATCAAGTTGGAGATGAAGGCGACGTTACGGGCGAGCCTATCGAGTTTCGCGATGAGGAGTGCAGCGCCGGCATTGCGAGCGTGCGCGATGGCTTTGGCGAGCGCGGGACGATCCGCGCGGCGGCCACTCTCAGCCTCAACGTACTCGACAAGGACCTTCCCGCCCGCCCTAGTCACGTATCCAGAGACGGCCTCGCGCTGGGCCTCAATGCCGAGACCATCAACGCCCTGTTTGGTAGTCGAGACGCGCAAGTAAGAGACGAAACGCGGGGCGGTGCGCGAAGTGACCGGCTCCGCATGAGAACCTGTGCGCACGGACAAGCCATCTCGGTATCTCTCGCGGGCGGGCATGGCGTTTGAAGCGGCTTGAGGTTCGGCGCGGTGGCGGGGCATGGCGTGACCTCCAGGTGTTCGGCCTTTGACGGGCCGTGACGAACCACCTAAGGAACCTATGACGGTTTGTCAAGGATGGAGATGGAATGGCGTAATGCTTTGAAATCGAAGCATCATCGTAACCGAGGGCGACACGTACAGCGGGGCATGGGGCGTACCTCTCGATTGACTGCGGGCCGGGCCGATGGAGGGCTGCGAAGCCGGGGCGGCGGGCACCCCCACGGGGGAAACCGGCTGTCCGGCCGCTACGTGGATAGGCCTCGCATAGGGCACCCAAAATCGCCTCTGCAATTCAAGGTTGCCGGTCACTTCGCGCCAGTCCTTACGCCATCCCCTTAAGCCCCCGCCATTAAGCCGTCCCCCTTCCCCGGCTGCCTCCCCCTGAGAGACGGCATGGAGGCGAGCACTAGGGGAGCATAAAGAGGTTCCCTAAGGCTGAGATGATCCCTCATCCTTCCCACGATGCCGATAACCTTGGGTTGGTCTTAGGTGAGGCCCCTGTAGGGAACTCGGGGTGGGGGTCTCTGAGAATGCTTAAAGGTGAGGGGGCCTGAATGCCTGCGTTATCGGCCTCGGGTTGGGTTTGGCGTTGGGGGTTGTCTTACGGCCATGGCTTGGGCAGCAATCCAGAGTAGAGGCTTTGAGGGGATAGAGGATCGGAGATCATCTTCTTCTTTCAGGACCTCGGAAGCCAATCTCTGCGCCTTACCGAGAGACGCCGCCGCAGGGATTAGAAGGCGCATAAGCTTGACCGTCGCGAGGCCGCTTCCCATCTCCCGCAAATGCGCAAAGCTCTCGCACTTGTCTGTACGTCCTTTTTCCGAGGCGCGCGACCGGATGACGCGCGAGAACAACTTTACGTTATGCGCCATTGCGCCGAGCTAATCGGCTTCAGCTTGGCGCCCGGTGCAACGCTTCCCCGCCTCAATCCCGAAGCCCTACCGCTCTATCTCGATACCTTTGGCGGCGCCAACCCTGGCAACTCCTGCACTGTGCTCATCGCCAGCGCCGATGCCTTCTGCACCGACCCGGTGCGCCGCCTTCGTGGCCTTCTCTTATTGGCCGCCCGAGGCTTCGACGTAATCGACGCCAGCACGGGCCGCCTTCTGATCGTCGCGGGGCCAATCGAGGAGAAGGGCGCGCCCGAACGATTTGAAGCGGCAGCACCAGGAGCCGCCGCCGCGCCCCAGCCCCCGCGTCTTTCCGGGCGTGAGTTCCAGAAGCTCAGGCACAAGGTCAAACGTCACGTTGGCGCGAAGCTCGACAACCCGCGCTTTGAGCCGGACCTAGCGTTGGCGCGAGAGGTAAAGCGCGAGATAGGGAAACGCGACCGGGCCTTTCGGCTCGTGCCATTGCGCGACGTACTCAATGCGTTGAATTGGTGGACCGCGCACGCGAGACGCCAAGCTCGGTTTTGGCGCCCCCTACACCGCGAGCGAGCGCAGACAAACGGGGCCTTCGCGCCACGCCGCGCGGGCACTTTTTCTGCAAGTCATTGAGCGAGTGAGCGAACGCCGCAGCGGTATATGGGGCTACCAAGCTCTTGATCCGCCGCCCACGCACTGAATGGAGATGACCTTTGCCGGATGGTCCCGCCCCACTTCCTCCAATCCCGCGCATTCCCCGGAAGCTGCGCCGGTCGGTTGACCTCATGCGCGCTATCAAGGCCGCAAAGCGCTCACAGGACCTCAGCCTAGCGAATCAGCTTCAAGCCGAGCTTGACGCACTCGACAAGACAATGTTGCGCCTCACTCCGCCGCGCCGCCGCGAGTAATGTCCCGCTGCACTATTCCTGCCTGCACCCGCGAGCCTTCCCGCTTCGGGTCCCTCTGCAAGTACCACGTACAGAAACTAAGCCGTCACGGTTCCGCGTGGCGCCCCTCCATTAAAGCCGAAACCCTAGAGCCGTACCGAAGGGCCGCCCGCCGATGGATCAAGCACTCACGCGATGGCCTGTGGCCGCCCGATGGAAACCACGCCCTAAGACAAGCGCAGCGGGCACGCATCAAGCATGGCCTAGGGTGCATCCATTGGGAAGTTGCGCGGGCCGGGCCTTATGACCGCGATCCGAAGTGGCTCCCCCCGAAGGCCAAGGCGCGCAACGTGCTCGCGGCGCTATTCGATAGGTGGACGCCCAAGGACGATCCCAAGGACAAGACGCCACGGACGAAGCGGAGATCGCATCCCAGCGCGCCTCCCTCTGAGCGCATCCTTTGCGCCGTCCTCGCCGTGAAGCTCGCCCTTCGGAAGACACGGTGGACGCCCTACGGATCGGATGCGGAGTTCGGCCGTGTTCAAATCGGCAAAGCCATCTTGCGCCTCGCATCGGGACGCGAAGCTTGCGCCACGAACCGCAACGGGGTCATCGTCAAGCGCCGCGTCTATCAACGCTCTTCGGGTTTGATCCTAAGACACCTTGGGCGGATCGCAGAGGAGATGTGTGACTGGATTACCGACACGGATTTGACTGCGGTTCTCTCGCTCGCGCATCGCTCACCTTCGAGGCACCATCATGCCGATGGAGCGCATGGCACAGCATAGCGGGGACCCGGCGCGGACGGGCGGGCGATGGCGCGCGGTCTTTGATCCTGCGCTCAGGCTCCGCTCTACATCTCTGTTGGCGCCTATCCTCCCGCTCCTCGATCTCACGGGCACCACGCGCGGCCAATCCCGGAAGCGCAAGCGCAAGGCCCGCGACGAGCAACGCTTGCTAGAGGCCCTAAGCGCGATTCTCGCGAACCTCTCTCGCGCCAGTCTCGAGCATCCCCGCGAGCCGAGCGTTGCCGTCCTTCTTGCAAAGCCTGTAACCCGCCGCACCCGCTATGATGATGGCGCCGCGCTCGGGCACCTCCGGCCGAAACTGGAACTGTTGGAGCGCGCGGGCCTCATAAGGCTGCATGTTAGCCGGTCCTACGGCATGGCCTCCGGTATCGAGCCTACGGACAAGCTTGCGGCCGTCCTTGGGCGGATCACGGGAGACGATATTGAGCAGACACCGCGCGGCGAAACTGTGTGCCTTAGGCGGATCACCAAGAGATACCTGAGAGGAGGGGACAGGGAAGTTACACGCGAGTTCGTAAACTACGCGGACACACCCGAGACACGGACATGGCGGGGCGAACTTGAAGCGGCCAACGCATTCCTGAGAGACACGCGCATCCGCGTCCTTCCCGCGCAAGGGTGCCCCGGCCGGACGATGGTGCGGCGCTGTGTGCATCGCCTTTTCCTGGCACCTCCGGAATTCCGAGAGGGGCAACCGTTCCCCGGTGAGCCGATGCATGGAAGGCTCTACGGTGGGGACTGGATTTCCCTGAGTAGTTCCTTGCGGCCCTCTCTGCGGATTGGTGGACCCGCGACGGCAGGCGAGGATGAACCGATTGCATATCTCGACTACGCGGCGATGCATCCGCGTCTTGCTTACACACTCATCGGAGAGAGGCCCCCGAACGGAGACCCGTACAGTGTCGAGGGACTGTCCCGCGAGGCCGCAAAGCGTTTCTTCAACGCGGCTCTAGCTACAGTCGGAACCTTCCGCGCCGGTCCCTCTTTCAAGGCGATGGTGTCCGAAGGCTTGATCCCCCATGACGTGACGCCACGGCGCGTCCTAGATGCAATCCTGAAAGCCCACCCGAAGCTGGCGCCTCTCCTCTTAGGGCGCAGCGGGAACACTCCTCTGTGCCATCGCCTGACATTCCTTGAAAGCAACGTAATGCTCCGCGTGCTCGGCACTCTCAATCAAGCTTATGGCGCCCCTGTGCTCCCCGTGCATGACGGATGCATGGTGCCAGTATCGAAGGCGGACCTTGCGGTGTCCGTTATGCGAGAGGCCGCTGAGGCTGAGGTTGGCTACGCGCTGCCAATCACTGTGCGGCTGGGCTGATACGGCTACCGCGTTTAAACGAGAACCTGCCGTCCCGCCTTGCGCCGAATTTGTGGCCATCCCTTCGGTTGCACTCGGCCTTTAGTACATCCTGGCAAGCGCCCCAAGACGAACCGTGAGACCTACCAAGGACGATCCCAAAGCGGGCTTATTCTGCGGGCCTCGGAAGCATCCACAAGACACCGGAGGGCCAGCCTAGAGCGTGTCCTAGGGCCTGACTTTAGGTTGCAATAGTTCTTGCACAGGCCCCCGGTTCCGCCGTACGCCGCACGGATCGTCCACACCTACGCAGCAAGCCACGGGGGACACCGCCATGCGTATAGACAATGCCGAGACACGCCAGAAACCCGCGCCAGTCTTCGACGGCTCGCCGCTGGGCCTCGCCTTCGCGCTCGCCTTCAAACTCCGCTGGCGGGCGGTGCGCAATGCCGACCGCAACGCCGCGATGCTGAAAACGTGGTTCGCATTCTTTCAGCGCCACAGCGTGCCATCGCTTGACGAAATCGGAACGGCACACCTCGCAGACTTCATCGAAGAGCGCCAGCAAGCGGGCGACAGTCCGGCCACGATCCGCCAACGCTTCTCCGTCCTCAAGGTCGTAACCGAGGAAGCGATAAACTCCCGCCCGCCCCTGGCGACAAAGCCGCTGCCGCGCATCCGCAAGCCGCGTGTGCCGCGCGAGGAGAAATGGTGGCTTACCCCTGAGCGCCGCGTTGAGATGGTCGCGACATTGCGCCATGCGCTCGATGATTTCCTGTTGGCGGATTACGTCGAGTTCATTTGCGAGACAGGCTTGCGCGTCGAGGAAGCCCTGAGACTTTGTAGGCGTCACTTCCTCGCGCTCGATACCCGGCGCCCCAACCTCATAGTGCCGGGCACCAAGACCAACGCCTCACAGAAGCCCATGCCGATTTCCGAGCGTGCGGCGGCCATCGCGCGGTATCGCCTCGCGTTCGCCCCTGCCGACGCTCGCTTGTTCCCGGTGACATACGCTTGCCTTTGCTACCGGTGGTCCTCCTACCGCCCGGCACTGGGCCTCAAGGGTATCGCCGGGGCAACGCTCAAGGCCCTTCGTCGCAGCTTCGCCGGGAAGCTCAACGGCAATGGCGTCCCCACGGAAACCGTTATGCGGCTCATGCGACATAGCCGGATCACGACGACGGCCGGATACCTAGAGCTCGTCGGCGCGAGTGACCTTGAAGGCGCCCGCAAGTGGCTTGTGGACCCGGCGGCATTAAGCGGGGACACGGACACGCAACGCGACGTTGGCCGCGCCGATCACCCGAGACCCCCAAGCGCGCGATGCTCGGCGCCACAGCCCACGGGCCATGCCCCGCTTCTTGACGGCGACTACTGCGACATCCTCGAAACAATGATGAGCGAATGACGAATGACACAAGAGAAGCGCCGTAGCGAAATTGACCGCCTTCTTGAGATTGACGGCGCCGAAGCTCAGGGCACGGAGTGGAACGAAGCACTTCCCGGCCCCGCGAGACCTGGCTCTCAGCAACCGAGCGCACAGCCCGCAAGTGAGCTTGACGAGCTTCTAGGCGAGGATGCGAGGCAGGCTCCTACTCACGCCGCCAGCGCAGCGCCGGCC
>JAANMW010004162.1_pt1 | contig 10142 bp, 10 predicted proteins | sample 7279671 | NCBI WGS metagenome assembly JAANMW01 (sample SAMN14094541, study PRJNA606508) | bioreactor metagenome | isolation source: A lab-scale SPAN reactor treating ammonium-rich wastewater day 247 | place: Ireland: Galway | collected 2017-09-19
CCTCGCGCGCCGCGACCTTGGCGGAGGCGCGTGCGCCGATCCCGCCCCTTGCGCATCGCCGTCCATGCCGATCCGTTCCGGGAGCGCGCGCGTAGAAGCGGCGGCGAAACGGGAACGAGTGGCTTGGGTATCGTCCGCAACACCTCCGCCGAGACGCGAGCGCTGCAGGCCTGCGTGTCGCTGGCGGCCGCCGTTCCCGTGGCGGCCGGGCTTGCGGGCGTTGTTCTTGGTCCGGCCGCCGTCGAGCTGCCCGGCCTCACGCCCTCGCACGACAGCCACGCGCGCTATCTCTCGGGCCTGCTGCTCGGCATCGGCATCGCGTTCTGGAGCACAGTGCCGGGGATCGAGCGGAAGAGGGCGCGCTTTCGCCTGCTCGCCGCGATCGTCGTGCTGGGTGGGATCGGACGCCTGTTTTCGCTGATCGCCGCGGGCCCGCCTTCGGCCGCGATGCTCGCCGGGCTCGGGCTCGAGCTCGCGGCGACGCCGCTGTTGGCGATCTGGCAGATGCGGGTGGCGGCGCGCGGCTAGCCCGTCGCCCCGCTGCAGAAGCGCGTGACGATCTTGCAGTCGGTGCCGTTGCGGCCGGCGCATTCGTTGAGCGCGCGCTCGCCGCGCTCGTCGCCGGCGTAGCCGTAGGCCCAGCCGAACGCGTTGTTGCTCGCGCGCGCGATCGCGATGCATTGGCGCTGGAACTGCGCATAGACCTGGCAATCCTGCGCGTGCTTGCGGCACTCGGTCATCGCGCGGTCGCGCGCGCCGGCGGGCGTGTCGTAGTTGTAGCCGAAGCCGTAGGCGCCCGTGGACGGGCTGATCGCGAGCGCGCCGTGCACGCCCTGCGCCGCGGCGGGCGCCGCGAGGAACGGCAGCACCGCGACGGCGGCGGCGATGGCGAAAGTGATGAATCTGCGATCCGGCATGGCGCTCGTTCCGTAACCCTTTCGCGTGGTCCCGCCCACTCCCCGGACGATACAAGCGCGGCCCTGCGCAATCAATCGCGCAAGGACGGCAGGGCAACAGGGATCCGGGAAGCCGGAGAGAAGAAAGGAAGGCGATGAAACACGGAGGGCACGGAGATCACGGAGAAGGAAGAATTGCGCGCCCTTGGCGCGCGAAGAAAGTCCTCCGTGTCCTTCGTGTCCTCCGTGTTTCAAAATCCTTCCGTTCTTCTCCCCGGCTCCCCGGCTCCCTGTCCGCTTTCCTTTCCTAGATCCGCGGGACGATGCGCATTTCGGGGGTGGGCTCGGGCGGGCCGGGATCGTCTTCGTCGGCGGGGCCGAAGGTCTGGTGCGGCAGCCGCCACATGGCCACGATCTCGCGCAGCGCCTTCGTCGAATCGAGCGCGAACTGCTTCTGCTTGTCGTTCCACCACGGAAACGCGAGCGGCGGCTGGCCCTTGGCGCGGCCGGCAAGCTCTTCGTAGGGCTTGTCGCCGGGCAGGATCTCGCGCAGGCCCTTCTCGAAATTGCGCAGCGCGCCCTCGAGCGCATACATGCTCGAGCGGAAGCGCACCCAGCGATGCGTCTCCCACGCCTCGGCCACCTCCCATTGCGGGCCGCTGGCGAATCGCTCGGCCAGAGTCTGCCCCGCGATGCGGCCGCGCTCGCCGATGTCGAGGATCATCTCGGGCGGCATGTCGAGATTCACGCCGCCTTCGCCCGGCTTCAAGGTGATGTGCACGATGCGGTCGCGGAAGCCGGGAACGCGCACCTGCTCGTTGTCGGCCCAGTTCTGCGTCACGTCCTTGATCGTCGAGAGGAAGCCGCCCAACGTCGGCCGGCGCCCGGCGTCGAAGCGGTTCCAGATCGCGATGCCGCGCTCGCGATTGCTCTTCGGCATCCACACGAGTTCGTCGGGCATGTCGGGGTGCGGCGGGCGGAAGTTGATCGCGAAGGTGGGCCAGCGCGGCAGCGGATTGTCGAACATGTGGACCGGGAAATTGCTCGAGAGCCCGCCGTCCGAGAACCAGCAGCGATCGGGCTGGAGCCGGTCTTTCGCGCGCTCGCGCGTCCAGTCGTGCGTGTAGAGCGGCACCGCCGAGAGCAGCAGCGGATACGAGACCGAAAGCCTGACCGCAACGACGACCGGCAATTCGCGCGCCTTGGGCAGGCGGATGAGATTCATCGGAAGCTGCGTCTGCCCGGCCTGCGCGGCATGCGCGATCATCCATTCCACGATTCGCTCGGGGAACAGGCGGCGCATCTCCTCGGGATCGAAGTAATACTGGCCGATGCCCTTCATGCCGGGATCGTCGAACGGCACGCGCATCGGGCGGCCTTGCGTGAGGTTCGTCGTCATCATCTGGAGGTTGACGCCGGTCTCGGGATCGTCGCCCCAGAGATCGCCGAAGGTGAGCGGCGGGTCTTTCGCCGGATCGCGGCCGGCGATGCGGTCGATCGTGTCGGCGACCCATTCGGTGAGCGAAGGACCCTCGCCCGGGCCGGGCGGCGCATTGCCCGAGCAGATGCCGTAGAAATTCTCCGGCACGGCCCGCCGCAGCACGCGGCCCGCCGCGCGCCCGGCCATCAGCATCGCGCCGCCGCCCACCATCAGCGCCGCGCCGGCCAGCGAGACCGCGAGCGCGATTCCATTGCCGAAAGCGAGCATCGACGCGGCGAGCACGAGGCCGGGAACGGCGCCGATCGCCGCTTGGCCTGGGAATCCGGTCACCGACGCGCGCGCCACTTTGATCGCGCGGTTGATGCGGCTCTGCCCGCGTGCGCGCATGTGCGCCTGGAACAGGTTGAACAGCGGCGCCGTGGAGGGATCGGGGCGGAACAGGCTGAACAGGTTCGTCTTGCCATCGGGCGCCTTCGCGGCGAACCACGCCGGCAGCTTCTCGAGCGCCTCGAAACCGGCGCCGCGCTTGCCGCGCGCATGCTCAGCGGCTGCGGCGAACGCGGCCGCAATCGCGCCCACTGACGTGCCGCCGATGTTGCGCAACGTGAAGTGCTTGGCCAGCTCCACCGAGGCCAACGGATACGCGACCCCGCTGGTGATCCCGCCCTTCATTACCAGGTCGCAAAAGCGCTCGGGCTTCTCGGCCATTCCGTTTCCCCCGTGATCGGAGGGATTGAACCACAGAGGGCACAGAGGACACAGAGGAATGAAGGATGCGCGCCAAGGGCGCGCCATTGATCCTCTCTGTGCCCTCTGTGTCCTCTGTGTCCTCTGTGGTTCAAATTTACTTCCGCGCCGCGCAACCGGCGGATATGGTGCAGTGCAATGGAACGCACGCGCGCCCGCCCCGCCCATGACCGCGACAGCCGCAATGGTGGCCGTGCCGCCAAGCCTCGCGCCGCCCGAGCCGCGCGCACGGGCGAGTCGGGCACGAGCAAATCGCAGCGTCGGCGCGAGGATATCCTCAAGAAGGCGACCGAGCTGTTCGACCGCCAGGGCTATGCCAACACCTCGCTCGACGACATCGCGCGCGCGGTGGGCATCGCGCGCGAGGGCATCTACTACTATTTCAAGAACCGCGCCGAGATCCTGCTGCACATCATCGAGCCGCGCAGCCTCGCGCTGATCGAGGGCCTGCGCGCGATCATGGATGCGCCGGGCAAGAGCCACGCCGAGAAGCTGCACGACGCCGTGCGCAATCATCTCGAGCAGTTCGACCTGCACTGCCTCGAGATGACCGTCTCGCTGCGCGACGGGCACCTCGAGGATGCGCGCTCGGTGCGCGCGGTGATGGCGCGAATCTGGAAGGAGTATGAGGCGCTCTGGACGCGGCTCGTTTCCGAGGGCCAGCGCGCCGGCGAGTTCCGCGCGATGGGCGATCCCAAGATGCTCGCCTTCGGCATCCTCGGCATGTGCAACTGGCTCGCGCGCTGGTACGACCCCAAGAAGGGCGTGCCGATCTCCGATCTCGTCGAGGCCTATTCCGGCATGGTCGGCGGCGGCCTCATCGCCAAGTGAGCCGTTCGCGCACTTTGACCTGCATCAACACCGCGCGCGCTTCGGGCTGGCAGGCTGTGGCATTGCCCGGAGATACGGCCATGCCCGCCAGGAAATCCGTTGCGCTCGCGCTTTCCGCCCTCGCCCTATCCGCAGGCGCCGCGGCGGCGTCCGAGCCGGTGCCGCGCACGATCGAGGCCTGCGTGATCGGCGGCGTGTTCCGCGGGCCGCAATACGTCTATCGCGTCCACGTGATCGCCGGCGGCGAATGGCGGCGGGTCGATCTTTCGGCCTACGAAGGCATGACGCTGCGCATCCGCGGCTTCCTGCTGCCCGGCGACATCTTCACGCTGCGCGCGCTCGAGGTCGTCGCGGAGACGTGCCTCAGGCCGCAGCGCTGAGCGGCGCGTCCCCCGCAAGAATTTTACGCTGACGTAAAAAATATCCTTGACCCTCGGGCGGCGCGGCTTCACATTCCGCGCCATGAACATGCAGCTCGAGGGCAAGGTTTATCCGCCCTATCGCCTGAAGCCGGACCGCGCGCTGGCCGCCAAGATGCTGGCGGGCCAGGGCCTCGCCGGAGCGCCGGATGCGGTCCCGCCCACCTATTTCATCTTCCTGCGCGGCGAGACGCGCGGGGTCGATCTCTTCACCGATCTCGACATCCCGCGCGAGAAGGCGCTGCACGCCGGCCAGCGCTACGAATGGCTCGCGCCGGTGGGATGGGACGACGAGGTGGAGGTGACGGCGCGCATCGCGTCGCTCACCGAGAAGCAGAGCAAGGCCGGCAGGCTCTGGTTCGCCGACGTGGAATACGAGTACCGCATCCTGCCCGCGCGCACGCTCGCGCTGCGCGAAATCACCCGCCTCGTGAAGCGCGGCTGACGTGAGCGGCTTCAACCCCGGCGACGTGATCTTCGACGAGACGCGGCCCGGCGCCTCGCGCGCGCAGCTCGCGCTGTTCTCGGCCGGCACCGAGGATCCGAATCCGATTCATGTCGATGACGCATTCGCCAAGCGCGCCGGGTTCGCAAGCGTGCTGCAGCAGGGGCCAATGACGACCGCGCATTTCGCGGCGATACTCGCGGCGAAATTCGGCGCGCGGCTCAGGTCTCTCGACGTCACGTTCACCGCGCCGGTGTTTGTCGGCGACGCCTTGCGGCTGGTGGCAAAGGTCGAAAGCGCCGGCGAGACGATCGCCCTCGCCCTTTCCGCCACGAAGCCGGACGGCACGCAGACCGCACGCGGCACGGCGGTGATCGCGCGATGAAAGCGGCACCTCACACAGTGATCGTCGCGGGCGGCGTGGCCGGGCCGTTCGGCCGGCATCCCGAGGCGACGTTGGCGGCCCTCGCCGCGCCGGTCGTCGCAGGCAGCCTCGCGCAGGCCGGCCTCGAGGCGCGCGACGTGCTGGCGGCGTTCGTCGGCAACGCGTTCGGCGGCGTGCTGCAGAACCAGGAGTCGATCCTCGGACAAACTCTGCTCGCGCCGCTCGGCATCGCGGGCGTGCCCGTGCACACGATCAAGAACGCATGCTCGTCGGGCGCCGATGCGGTGCATCTCGCCTGGGCGGCCATCGCCTACGGACAATATGATTGTGTGCTGGCGCTCGGCGCGGAGAAGCTGAACCTGCCGGAGAAGACGCGCGCGTTCGCGGCGCTGGCAAGCGCCACCGATCACCCGCCCGCCGGCGACGGCCGCTCGGTGTTCATGGATATCAACGCCGAGCGCACACGCCGCTACATGGAGCGTCACGGCGCCCTTCCGCGCCACTTCGCGCTCGCCGCCGCCAAGAACCGCCGCCACGCGTCGCTCAATCGGAACGCCGCCTTGCGCGAGCCCGTCACCGCCGAAGCGATTCTGGCCGACAAGATCGTGGTCGCGCCGCTGACGCGCGGCATGTGCGGCGGCTTAGCCGACGGCGCGGCGGCAGTGGTGCTCGTGTCCGAGGCGTTCGCGCGGCGGCGCGGCATCGCCGGGCCGCGCATCGCGGCGTCTGCCGTCGTCAGCGGCGTCAGCGAAACCGGTACCGCGAGCGCCACCGCGCGCGCCGGCAAGGCCGCATTCGCGCAGAGCGGCGTTGCACCCGCCGAAATCTCATTCGCCGAAGTCCACGACCCGACCGCGCCGCAGGAATTGTTCGACATCGAGGAGCTCGGACTCGCCCCGCCCGGCGGCGCGATCGCGCTGACGGAATCGGGTGCCACCGCGCTCGGTGGCCGGCTGCCGGTGAACGTCAGCGGCGGGCTCGTGGCGCGCGGCCATCCGGTCGGCGCCACCGGCGTGGCGCAGATCGCCGAAATCGCCGAGCAGCTCATGGGCCGCGCCGGCGCGCGGCAGGTCGAAGGCGCGCGGGTGGGTCTCGCGCAGATGGCGGGCGGACTGCTCGGGCGCGATTCCGCCGTCGCCGCCGTTCACATCCTGGTGCGCTGATGGCTTACGCGATCGAGAAAGAATACGGGCTCTACATCGGCAACAAGTTCGTGGCGCCGTCGAGCAATGCGCGGCTCGAATCGCTGAGCCCACTCACCGGCGAGGTGTTGTGCACGGTGCCCGACGCCAATGCCGCCGATGTCGATGCCGCCGTCGCCGCCGCGCGCGCGGCGTGGCCGAAATGGTTCGACGCCGGCCCGCGCAAGCGCCAGGCGCTGCTGATGAAATGCGCCGACCGCCTCGCCGCCGAGGCCGAGCGCTTCGCCTGGCTCGAAACCAGCGACACCGGCAAGCCGTGGCGCGAAAGTCTCGCCAACGTGCACACCGCCGCCGACCGCATCCGCTATTACGCCGGCGCGTGCCGCGCGCTCGAGGGCAACACCCTCCCGGTCGGCGGCACGATCCTGTCGCTCGATTTCCGCGAGCCGCTCGGCGTCATCGGCATCCTGGGCGCATGGAATTTCCCGCTCAACATGTTCGCAGGCAAGATCGCGCCCGCGCTCGCGACCGGCAACGCCGTCGTTTACAAGCCGGCCGAGCCCACGCCGATCACGACGCTCGAATTCGCGCGGCTCATGGGCGAGATCCTGCCGCCGGGCGTCGTCAACGTCGTCACCGGCAACGGCGAGACGGCGGGTGCGGCGATCGTGGCGCATCCCGGCATCCGCAAGATCTCGATCACCGGCGCGGTCGAGACCGGCCGGCGCGTGATGGAAGCCGCAGCCGCCACCGGCAAACAGATCACGCTCGAATTGGGCGGCAAGAACGCGCAGATCGTGTGCGGAGACGCCGACCTCGACCGCGCGGCGCAGGGCATCCTGCTCGGCGCGTTCATGAACCAAGGGCAAGTGTGCACGTCGGGCTCGCGCATCCTCGCGCATGAGAGCATCGCGAAGGCGCTCGGCGAGAAGATCGTGGCGCTGATCCCGAAGCTCAAGGTCGGCGATCCGTTCGCCAAGGATACGACGATGGGGACGCTGTGCTATCGCGAACACATGGACCGCGTGCTCGATTACATCGCGATCGGCAGGCGCGAGGGCGCCAAGGTGCTCGCCGGCGGCGGGCGAATCTCCGTGAAGGAATACCCGAACGGCCTCTATCTCCAGCCGACCTTGTTCGGCGACGTGACGGCGCAGATGCGCATCGCGCGCGAGGAGATTTTCGGCCCGGTCGCGACGCTCCACACCTGGAGCGACGAGGACGCAATGCTCGCCGAGGCGAACGGCCTCGACTACGGCCTCGCCGCCGGCATCTGGACGCGCGATTTCGGCCGCGCGCACCGGCTCGCGCGCGCGGTGGAGGCCGGGCGCGTGTGGATCAACTGCTACAACCTGTTCCCCTCCGGCGCCGCGTTCGGCGGCAGCAAGGGCAGCGGGTTCGGCCGCGAGGACGCGTTCGAGACGATGCTCGCCTTCACGCAGGTGAAGAACGTCGTCGCCGACATCGCCGCCGAGCAGCGGCGGTTTTACGAGTGACCATGGCCCTCCCGTTTGTCAATTCGTCATCCCGACCGAAGCGAGCCTCTTCGGCTCGCGAAGTGGAGGGATCGTGCCGCAGAGGCCACGCGATCCCTCGACTTCGCACGGCGCAAGAAGCGCCGTGCTTCGCTCGGGATGACGATGTTGGGAGAAGATCGGAGTAACCAATGACGCAACTCTATGGACAGGCCGGAATTCCCAGCGTCGATACTGCGAACTTCCGCGCGCAGGATCCCGAGTTCCAGGAGCTCGTGCTCAACCTCATCAACATCCATGTGGTGAGCGAGGATTACGGCGCCGATTGCTTCGAGCGCAGCATCCTTCGCGGCCCCACGCCAGAGTTCAAGCAGCGCATGGCGAAGACGGTGATGGAGGAATACGGCCATCACCTGCGTTTCCGCCGCCTGCTCGAAGAGCTCGGCATCGACTGGCGCGAGACGATGAAGGCGAAGCAGCACCTCTCGACCTTCGACACGCCGATCGACACCTGGGCCGACCAAATGGTGTTTCTCGCGCTCGTCGATCGCGCCGCCGCGCATCAGTTCGTCGAGTTCGAGAAGATGCCCTACGCGCCGTTCCGCAAGGCAGCCGAGGACACGCTGCGCGAGGAGCATGGCCATGTCGGCCTCGGCATGAAGGGCACGAAGTGGATCCTCGACAACGAGCCCGACGGCAAAGCGCAGGTGAAGTCTGCGGTGCTGAAATGGCTGCCGGTCGGCCTGCAAAGCTTCGGCGGCGACCGCTCACGCACCAACGACCGCTATCGCTACTGGGGCATCAAGAGCCGCACGAACGAGGAGATGCGCGCCGAATACTTCGCCGAAGTGATCGCGATCATCCGCGACAAATGGGGCATCGACGTGCCCGCCCGCCTCGAAGACTGGTGGAACGGCAAGACCGCGCAGGCCGCCGGCGACGGCGGATACAAGTATGCGGGGATGAGTTTGAAAGCCTGACGTCTGTGAGACTTACGCCTTCTTCCGCGTATCCCGCACGCGCTTCGCCTTGAATTCTGTTCGCGGCAGCGTGCCGGGGCGCAGCACTTCGACGCCGACTCTGACCTCGCAGCGCGTACGGACTTCGCCGGCCACCTGCTCGGCGACCTTCGGCGCGTCGGCCGGCTGCGCCGCGTGCTCGACGCGGATCGTCATCGTGTCGAGGCCGTCGGCTTGCGTAGCGAGCACGATCTCGTATTCGTCGCCGATGCCGGGCACGGCCCGCACGCCCTCCTCGATCTGGCTCGGATAGAGCTTGATGCCGCGGATCGTGACGATGTCGTCGGCGCGCCCCACGAACGAGCCGATCGCGCGCACATGCGTGCGGCCGCAGGCGCAGGGCGCGTCGTCGAACACCGTGTAGTCGCCGACGAGGAAGCGGAGCTGCGGCGAGCTTTCCGAATTGAGGTTCGTCGTGACCGTGAGGCCGCGCTGCCCCACCGGCACCGGCGCCTTCTTCTCGGCATCGACCAATTCCCACACCGCGATGTCTTCCATCAGGTGCGTGGCCACCTGCCCGCCGGGCAGGATCGCGTTGGGGCACGAGAAGCCGCCCGCGTGCGGCGAGGCCTCGGTGCAGCCGTAGAACTCGACCGAGCGCGCACCCCACAATTCCTCGAGCCGCCGGCGCGTCGCCGGAATGCCCATCCACGGCTCGCCGCCGAGAAACATCGTCTTCACCGCCGTCTTGGCCGGATCGATGCCCATCTCCTGCATCGTGCGGCCGAGATAGAGCGCGTAAGACGGCGTGCAGGCGAGAATCGTGGCCCCGTAGCGGTGGAGAAAATTCCCCCGCATGCGCGCGTCGAGCCCGCCGCCCGGAATCATCGGGATGCCCATGCGCGCGAGGCCGACGCTGACGCCCCAGATCCACACATGCGGGCCGAAGCCCGAGATCAGCATCGCGCAGTCGCCCTTGCGGAAGCCCATCGAATGGAGTGCGCGCGCGTTCGCCCATTCCCACTGCTCGCGGTCGAACTGGCTGTAGCGGAAGACGCGCGGCGTGCCGGTCGTGCCCGATGTGCCGAAGATCATCCAGCCGCGCTCGGCCCAGAGCGCGTCGTCGTGCGCGCTGTAGGTGCCGTAAGGCGGATGCGCCAGCGCATCCTCGATCATCTCGCGCTTGTCCACCACCGGCCATTTCGGCAGGTCGTCGACCGTTTTGATATCGTCGGGCGTCATGCCGAGCCGATCGAAGCGGCGGCGATAGAACGGGCTGTTCTCGTAGAGGAACGGCACCGCGGCGGCGAGCTTCGTGTTCTGGATGCGGCGGAGTTCGCCGCGCGGCGCCGTGTCGAGCCGCGGCGACCAATAGTGCTCCGAGCCCGCGCGGTCCCAATCC
>JAANMW010004164.1_pt1 | contig 10137 bp, 5 predicted proteins | sample 7279671 | NCBI WGS metagenome assembly JAANMW01 (sample SAMN14094541, study PRJNA606508) | bioreactor metagenome | isolation source: A lab-scale SPAN reactor treating ammonium-rich wastewater day 247 | place: Ireland: Galway | collected 2017-09-19
TGACTGGCTTATTTTATCTTCAGCTTGTTTTCTGGCTGTGATATCTATCAGAATTCCGGATAAATATGATTTATTTTCGTTTACTTTTACCCTGAACATATGGTCCTCAATCCAGATATATTCTCCTGTTTTTTTCATTACTCTGAATTCTAAATTAAGAGTTTCATCTGTATTCTTTCTGTTCCATACGGAAATAGCTTCTTTAACCGCAGGTATGTCATCCGGATGTATAATATTGCCGAAGAAGTATTTACTTTTTAATATTTCTTCAGGTGTATATCCAATCATTTCTGCAATATTACCGGAAATAAAATCATGACCAAGCCCAGACTGGTAAATTACAACTTTTGGCAGATGTTTAAGTATTGCCGATAATTTGGTTTCGGTTTCCTGTATCTTTAATTCTGTTTTCTTCTGCTCGGTAATATCTATCATAATACCCGAAAAATAAGGTTTCCCGTTTTCGGGTGAAACTTCGAACATATGATCCTCAAGCCAAATGATTTCTTTTTTGCTGTTATAAATCCTGAATGTACTGCTTAACACCCCTTTTGAACCGTTTTTTTTCCAGTCTATAACATTTTTATCATATACCTCAATATCCTCCGGAAGCATCAGCTTGCTGAAAAGCATTTTATCATCCATAAACTCATCTGCTGAATATCCCAGTATATCCATAATATTTTCGGAAACAAAATTCATATCGTCTCCAAATTCATATATAGCAACATTCGGCAAATTGTTCAGAACTGCTGCCAGCCTTGCCTGGGATTGTTTCAGCTTTTGTTCTGATTCTATCCTGTCGGTTATATCCACTACCTGTGCTATCTGCTGGTATGGCTTTCCGGCTGAATCCCTTAATAAGTTCAGCCTAAGCTCAACATATACGGTTTTACCGTTTTTATGAATGTATCTTTTTTCGAAATGAAAGTTAGTCCCGGAACCTTTTATAGAATGATTAATTACTTCATTTTCAATATTTAAATCATCAGGATGTGTGATATCTTCAAAAGTCATAGCTAAAAGCTCATTTTTTGAATAACCAACAATATCGCAGTATGCTTTGTTAACTTTAAGAAAATTTTTATCTAGGTCAGTTAAAGCCATTCCAATAGGGGCATTATCAAATATCATCTGCAGCTGCTGTTCGCTTTCCTTTAAAGCAACTTCAGCGCGTTTGCGCGCAGTAATATCCCTGCCTACTGTCTGGTATTCTGAAATATTGCCGTCTTCATCAAATATTGCTGTATCAGTCCATCTTAACCAGCGAACTTCACCGTCATTTTTTAAAACCCTGTGGGTAAAATGGCCTACCGGGTTGTTTTTATTTAATGAAGAAAAGAATTTTGAAAATCTCTCAAGGTCTTCTACTGGCATTTGCGGTATGTAGCGTTTTCCGATAAGCTCTTTTCTGGATTTGCCGAAAAAATTACAATAAACATCATTTACATATGTAAATGTTCCGTCCGGCTTCCATCTTGTGATCATTTCTGACTGCTGTTCAACAAGTGTTTTATATCTTTCTTTGCTTTCCAGCAGTTCTTTTTCAACAAGCTTTCGCTCTGTCATATCAATTAGTACGCCGTATAAAGATCTCGCTGCTCCGTTCTCGTATGATATTGATACAATATCCTTGAACCATTTAACAGAACCGTCAACAGCAGTCATGCGGTATTCAAATTCATGGTCCCTGCTGCTTGATATATAGTATCGGCTGAAATCTGAAGCCCATTTTTTATCATCTTCGTGAAGGTGATTGAACCAGAAACCTTTAATAAACCATTCTTCTACAGGGTAACCTAAAATAGATTCAGCCATCCGGCTTATATATGTAAACCTGAATAACGTAAGATCGAATTCATAAGTTATAACATTTAATCCCTCTATCAGCTCCCTGAAGCGGTCTTTTTGAGCAGAAATAATTAAATTTTCTTTATAGTCCAAACTTATATAGTAATTGCATATTTAAAATAAAAAATAAATAGATGATTGTAATTAACGTATAACAGGGATAAAAAAAAATCTTAAACTTATGATATGCATAAGTTTAAGATTTTTAACTATATTTGAAGTATTTTATTTAAGTTTAAAATTGAACGGAACAGTAACCCATACTTTAACAGGTGTATTATTCTGAAGGCCCGGGGTGAACATTAATTCAGATGCTTTTTCCCGTACTTCATTTTGAAATAATTCATGCCCCGATACCGAACCAACTTTAATAACATTTCCGTCAGTTCCAACCAGTACTTTGGCAGTTACTTTTCCTTCAAGTCCTATTTCTACAGCAAGCTCAGGATATTCTATGCTGCTCCTTACCTGGGAGAGGTTTATACATTCAGGAATAACATCTACATCAGATATATCGTATGTAGTTTTCGGGGGATCTTTAATTACATCATTAATTTTATCATCAATCTTAACGTCGTCTATTTTTATATTATTATTACCTGCCAGAATTATTGTATCACCGGTTCTTGAAGTTGTAGTGTTAATATTATTCAGCTCATCCTGTGTTTTAAGTACTACATCATCAGCATCTTTTCGTTTAACCGGCTCAGGCTGAAGCGAGGAAAGATCCTTTATCTTTTGAAATGTTTCATCCTGCTTAACCGGGGGAATATTATTATCCTCGATTGGAGGCGGTGTCATATCATAATCAGTAATATTTATCGGAGTCTTGGGATTAAAGGGTATTTCCCTGGCTTTTGACTGGTTGATATAGGCTACCAGCATATATGCAGCAATTAATGCAATATGAATGGTAACAGCAACAATAAATCCCTTTAAAGTATAGCCCTGTTGATGTTTTTTTAACTCAGGTGCCCCGTAGTTATCATTATTGATAAGAATAATATTGTCGTTCATATTAACCTCCTTAGCCTTTTGTTTTACAGGCTTTAATGATTATACACCGATATTTTATGAAAGTTCCTGTTTATAGTTTTAACTTGCTTTTTAATGAAGTATATTGGCTATTATTGAAATCAATTAAAAATTTGTATATTTTGCTTATTATGAATAAACAAAGATTTTATTTATTATTGGCGTTTTTACCGCTTTTTATGGTTTTTTTTAGTTCCTGCAGCAATAAAAAGGAAAATAAATTTAACGAAACTACAGGGGATAAAGAGCAAAAAGTAAAACAAAGCTCCGGAAGCGGAAGCCTGGTAAATTATGATCTGGCTGATAGCAACCCTCTAAAAATTGAATTATCATCACAGCTTGCAGAAATATCAGGAATAACGTTTACCCCTGATAACAGGCTGTTTGCTCATGGTGATGAGTATGCTGATATTTTTGAACTGGATCCTGCAACAGGAAGTATTATAAAAAAGTTTACACTGGGCTCACTGCTGGCAGTAAAAGGAGATTTTGAGGACATTGCCTATGCTGGGGATAAATTCTTTTTACTTGAATCAAACGGAAAACTGTACGAATTCAATGAAGGAAATAACGGTGAATTTATATCTTACAAGACTTATAAAACATTTTTGTCTTCAAAATATGATGTTGAAGGTTTATGTTATGATAATGAAACAAATTCCCTGCTGTTAGCCTGCAAAGAGTCCGGCAGTAAAGAGCTTGGAAAAGATAAAGCTGTATATTCATTTTCACTTGATAATCTTGAGCTGGAAGAAATTCCGCGGTTTATTATTCCGTTTAAAGATATTAAAAATAATACTGCAGAAGGCAAATTTAATCCTTCCGGAATTGCCCGGAATCCGAAAAGCGGAACATTTTATATTATTGCAGCCAGGGGGAATACAATTGTAGAAATTTCAAAGACAGGAGAAATTCTGGATCAGGCTGATCTACCGCAAAATGTACACAGGCAGGCTGAAGGAATTGCATTTAAAAATGACGGTACTTTATTTATCAGTAATGAATCTTCCGGAAAAACCCCGATTATTATTGTTTACAGTCAGAAATGAGTTTTATAAAATATATTTCATTTGCACTTATACTTCTTTCCGGAATAATTATTGATAACTATTCACAGGAAAACAGTGATTGGTTTAGCGGATATAAGACAATTGTACCTGCAAAAGATTATGAAGCAGGTTTTTTGCATGAATTATTCTTCGGAGCACACTGGCGTGAACTCTGGACAACCCCGGTTAAAGTTGGTATTGTTGATCTGAATAAATACGGCGGCGGCTTAACCCCAACTGAAAAAGGAGGCGGCTTGCAGACAAAAGCCCTTAAATTCAAGGGAGCTGACGGAAAAGAATATAAATTCAGGTCATTAGATAAAGATCCTAAGAAAACCCTTCCCTTGGAATTACAGGAATCGATAGCCAAAGATATAATACAGGACCAGATAAGCTCTTCAAATCCGTATGCCGGGTTTGTAGTGAATGAAATTCTGGATTCTGCCGGTGTTTTCCATTCAGAATATACCCTTGTGATGCTTCCTGATGATGAAAAGCTTGGAGAATTCAGAAGTGATTTTAAAAACCTGGCGGGATTAATGGAAATTGTTCCTGATCAAAAACAGTTTGAAGGTTCTGAAAAAGTTATTGGCACGGTAAAGCTGCTTGACAGGTTTAACAAAGAATTCGATGAATCTGTAGACGGAAAAGCATTCCTGAAAGCAAGATTAATCGATATTTTTCTGGGTGACTGGGACAGGCACAAGGACCAGTGGAAGTGGGTCCGTTATGATGAAGGCGATAAAAAAATTTATAAGCCATTTCCGTTGGATAGAGACCAGGCATTTGCAAAGTTTGACGGATTATTGCCATGGATAGCAGAACAAAACCTTCCGCAGCTCAATAATTTCGGTTACAGTTACCCGGATATGAGATATATGACATGGAGCGGAAGATATATTGACCAGCGTTTCCTGGCATTTTTATCAAAAAATGAGTGGGATGAAGTTACTGCCGAAGTACTTTCTAAACTAACTAATGCTGTTATAGAAAATGCTGTTAAAAAGCTGCCGGAGGAAGTGTATTCAAAGGCCAAAGATGAATTGACCGGAAAGCTTAAATCACGCCGCAGCCAATTAAAAGAAGCTTCGCTGGAATATTATGAACACGTTAATAAGGTTGTTGATATTTATACAACAGATAAAGATGATTATATAAGAATTGGCTTTAACCCGGTTACCGGTATAGATTATGGAAATGATATGAAAGATTTTACCATGATAACCATATTTAAAAATGATAAGGATTCCGGAAAAAGCATGGAAAGTGTTTTAAGGCAAAAACGTTTTGATAATAATATAACAGATGAGATCAGAATATATGCTCAGGATGGCGATGATATCGTAGTATTAGGCGGCTCAGGTGAAAACACCCCGATTATAAGGGTAATAGGCGGTGATGGAAAAGATGAAATATTGAATTCAACAGATGAAACAGTATATTTTTATGACGATGGCAAAAAATCCAAAACAAAAGGCAATGTAGTTTGGGATAATGATAAATATTCACTGCCCTATGAAAAACCTCTTGAAGATTATAAAAAGAAAAAAGAAAATTTATCCGGGGATGAAAAAGATAAATATGAAGATCTTATCGGAAATTTAAGATATGATGTACTGCCGCCCCCGGATAAATTCCAGTTTACATCCTTTTTTCCGGTATTTAACTATTCTCCTGATACAGGTCCATTTTTGGGAGGTACATATACATACACAAAATACGGCTTCAGGATGAATCCGTATTTATATAAGCTGAAATTCATGGCAGGTTATGCACCTGAAAAAAAGAATTTAACAGGGCTTGTTGTTGACCTGGACCTTGACTTTCTTGGTATTGTAAAAAATTCAGCGGTAAATTTTCATTTAAGAAAATCAGGGATACAGGTTAATAATTATTTTGGCCAGGGCAATAATACGGTTTACCGAAAAAGCGCAGAAGATTCAGGTAATTATAAACTGCAGAATGAAGAATATTTGTTCAATCCTTCAGTAACATTCCCTAATAATAAGAACCTCAAGCTGAATATTGGTTTAATTTATAAAAAATTTGATGTTATAATGGATGATGACGCCTTGAATTTAAAAGTTTTATATCCTGATATTGAAACCAATATAATTGGTGTATCTGCGGGTATTGAGCTTGATAAACGCGATCATCCCGCTGCAACGTTCACCGGTTATTATTTTAGTTTTTCAGGCGGATTTTTCCCGGATATATTTGATAATAGTTTTAACTTTGGGAAAATTAGTGCCGATATGCGCGCTTATTTTGGATATAAACAGAATGTTTCTTTAGTATTAAGACTAAGAGGCGAAAAAATTTTTGGTGATTTCCCGTTTTTTGAATCTGCTTTTCTCGGCGGTTCAAAACTTCACAGGGGATTTCCAAGTGAAAGATTTGCAGGTGACGGTTCATTGCTTGCTTCAGCTGAAAGCAGGCTGAAGCTTTTCAGCATGAATTTTCTGCTTCCTGAAACTTTCGGTATATTCGGATTTGCTGAAACCGGAAGGGTATTTTTAAATGGAGAAAATTCTGAAAAATGGCATACAGGTTTCGGCGGAGGTATTTATATGTTTTTAATAAACCGTGATATTACTTTTAAGCTTACTTATGCCCGCTCTGTGGAAAAAGATTATTCAATATATTTTGGAACAGGATTTGGTTTCTGATACTCTAAAAATTGTATATTAAACTGAAACCGTTGAAAGAAGGGTATAATGAAATACCCCCGCCTTTTCGTTTCATTTTTCTTTTTTCATTTTCTTCGCGTTCACGCTCTCTTGCCAGTACAAATTTTGCGGAGCCGTATCCAAGGGCTGCACCGAAAATTACATCGCTTATCCAGTGTTTATCATTATAAAGCCTTGCATAGCCTGTTAATGCAGCAAAACCGTATAATACTACTCTAGCCCACCATGTATCAATCTGTTCTGCCAGAATAGTAGAAGTGGTAGTTGCTACCACCATATGACCTGAAGGGAATGACTGCGTATCACCTGCAGTGCTGAACCATGAAAACTCGTATTGGCTGCCGTTTGATGATGTAAAAGGCCTGTGCCTTCCGAATAAATATCTCATTCCCATTGTAACAGTACCAGAATATGCAAGTGCCTGCAGCAGCATTCTTCCGGTTTTTCTGATTTCACTTTCCCGGGTAACCAGGCCCGTTGTATATAATATTCCCCCGAAAATACTCGGGTACTGCACAAAACCGTAAAACGTTGGGCCATCCCAGAAATCACCGTTATATGTTGCAAAATCCCTGCGTGAAACCGCTTCCCTGAACTCCCTGTCAGCAGCAGAAGATAAAACTGTTCCGGTTATTACTCCCGATGTTATCAGAATATTTTTAGTGCTCCTGAAAGGTTCAATAAAATAATTTCCCCAGTCAGCTCCAAAACATGAGGCATCATAGCTTAAATCCTGCCATACAGTGGTTTTTTTTGGTTTTCTGAATTTATTAAGGTCAGTTGAATCGGTATATGTTGTCATTTGTATCAGAAAAATCAATATTGCGGCAGCAATGACCCTTTTTTTCAAATTTTATTGAATGATTTAATTAAAAATAATTTCATAAATTAATGGGAATTATTAACATAGACAAGCATATAATAAGGTAATGTCATTAAAAGCAAATACGATAGCTAAACTTAAAACAGTTTTAGCGGTAACATTATTCGGGATTGTTATAGGGCCGTTGTTCACGGTTATTGCGTTTGGTTTTGAATTTGACAGGGCTGTTAAAGGACTGGTTGCTGGTTTTTTGATTACGTTCCTCAGCGGATTGTTTGAAAAATTTGTGTTTGAAACCAGGTTCAGGAAACTGAATTTTTCTATTGTTTTGCTTTCAAGGACTTTGTTCTACATATTTATAATTTCTTTTTCCGTTATAATGGTTTGGGTTGTACACGAAAGTATGATTAATAACAGGGGATTAATAGAAACAATCAACAATGATGATTTCAGGTATTTCATTACACGGGGTGACTTTCCATATATTTTCATATTCGCAATAACTATCAGCTTTTTGGTAAATTTTCTGTTTCAGCTTAATAACCTGCTTGGCAAAGGGGTTCTTCTGAACTATATTTCCGGCAGATATCACAAGCCCAAATGTGAAGAGCGTTTCTTTATGTTCCTTGACCTTGAAGCATCAACAACAATTGCTGAAACAATTGGCCCGCTTAAGTATCATGAATTTATCAACAGTTTTTTCTTTGATTTAAGCGACCCGGTAATTGAATCTAAGGGTGAAATTTACCAATATGTTGGTGATGAAGTTGTAATTTCATGGAAAAAACCAAACGGAATTAAAAACAGCAATTGTATAAAATGCTTTTTTGAGATCCGGAATAAAATAGAAAAGCTGCAGGAAGGTTACATCAGAAAATTCGGACTCATTCCGGGGTTTAAAGCAGGGGTGCATTTCGGGGAAGTGGTTATTGGAGAAGTGGGTGATTCCAGAAAAGAAATAGTTTTCCATGGTGATGTTATGAATACTGCATCAAGGATCCAAAACCTGGCAAAACAGCTGAATAAACAGTTATTGATCTCAGACGAAGCTTTAAAGTACATTGAACCCGGAAATTTATTTAAATTAAATGAGCTGGGAATATTTAAGCTTAAAGGCAAAGAAATTGAAACAGTAATTTATGAAGTAGTGAATAAATAATTGTATTATTTTTTACTTTCCAGGTTTTTTATGTAATCAAATATCTCGTACTGTGACCTGTGCTCATATTCACTCTGCGATATCCTGTATTGGTTGGTTTGTTTTTCATCAATAATTCTTGCTTTTACATTATCATTCAGCTTAATATTAACAATATGTTTAATGATATTCTTCAGGTTTTCATCATAAACCGGGAACCCAACTTCTATTCTTCTTGATAAATTCCTTTTCATCCAGTCAGCGCTTGCAAGGTATATTTTTTCCTTCCCTCCGTTGTTGAATATATATACCCTGTCATGCTCAAGAAACCTGTCCAGAATGCTTGTGATATTAATATTTTCACTTAATCCTTTAATTCCGGGAATTAGGCAGCAAATACCGCGGACGATCAGATTTATTTTAACTCCTGCGCTGCTGGCTTCGTATAACTTTTTGATCATTCTTTCATCTTCTAGACTGTTTATTTTTGCAGTAATGGCTGCTGGTTTGCCCTGACGGGCGAATGATATTTCATTTTCTATCATTGCAGTAAATCCCTGTCTCATACCATACTGCGCCACCAACAGATGCCTGAACTGAAATTCAGGTTTTTTGCCTTCAAGATACTCAAACACATATTTTACTTCGTTTGTTAATTCTTTATTTGCTGTAAAAAAGCCAAAATCCGTATACAACCTTGCAGTTTTCTCGTTGAAATTTCCCGTTGAAAGATATGAATAAATTACCTCTTTATTATTTTCAGTTCTGGTGATCATAGCTAGTTTTGCATGTACTTTTAATCCGGGCAGGCTGTATAACACTTTAACGCCTGCTTTCTGCATTTCTTCCGCGCTTTTTATATTGATCTCTTCATCAAACCTGGCTTTAATTTCTACAAATGCTGTTACATCTTTGCCCCTGTGCGCTGCTTTTATAAGCGCATTTACTATTTTGGAATCCTTTGCTACCCTGTATTGTGTGGTTTTGATCGAAGTTACAGCAGGGTCGCTTGCTGCCTGTTCTATTGCATGGATTACATGGTCATATGAATGGTACGGAAAGTACAGAAGCCTGTCCTTTTCTTTAACTGTTGAAAAAATATCCTTATTTTTTTCAAGCTCTCTGGATTTAAGCGGTTTCATATCCTGGAAATTCAGCTCTTTTAATCCTGGATTCGGGAAATTAAAAAAATCGCTGAAATTATGGTATTTTCCACCGGGGAAAAGATCTTCATCACTCAGTAGTAAAACATCTTTTAGAAAATTTAAAAATGACTGGGGTATTGTTTTGTCATACAGAAACCTGGAAGGCGCTCCGCTGGATCTTTTTGCAAGGCTTTTTTTGATCTTATCCAGAAGGTTTCCCTGGAACTCATCATCTATATACAGCTCAGCATCCCGTGTAAGTTTTACTGAAAATGATTCGTGTACATTGTATCCGTAAAATATCTGCGGTAAAAACAGCCTTAAAATATCATCAAGGAAAATAATATAATTGTTGTTCCCAACTTTTGGCAGCAGTATAAAGCGTTCTATATGGTTCGTTGGTATT